>Ga0335073_10001717_pt1 | contig 29499 bp, 30 predicted proteins | sample Lox_Sample_22_FD_207093 | JGI IMG/M metagenome (GOLD analysis project Ga0335073, IMG submission 207093) | Soil microbial communities from Loxahatchee National Wildlife Refuge, Florida, United States - Lox_Sample_2.2 | ecosystem: Environmental > Terrestrial > Soil > Wetlands | place: USA... | reverse complement strand
ACAAGTTGTACCAACGACGTTGCGGGTTAGGGTGAAAAAACCGGAACCGCACAAACTTATAATAGTGATTATTGCGAAGAATTGACCCTGAACCGGCTTAGAAATAGTTACAGCCTCATAATCAAAACTGTATTTCCGTGTTTGCACCTCCTCGGTCGTAGCCGACACTATTTTCAGTCTGTATTTATTTCTGTCGATGGTCGAGGATCGAATACGCACTCTCGGCATACGAGGGAAACACATCGCAGACCAAGTTTGGACATTGGCGAGTTACCTATGTATTTCAATCCAGCTTGGAAGAAAACACTTGAACGTACTCACTGCTTCTATGTACTCTCTTCTAATGGAAAAGGGTCGTGTTGTTTCTCGCGAAAACAAATTTCTAAGAGTGACGACTTTGAAAGCGGGATACTCTTAGCCGATGAACCACAGGAAACCAAATCATTGAGGTATGAGGAGTTTATTACGGAAGTAGATTCACTTCTGCGGTTTCTTGCTGTTGAATCGATCCCTCCAAGAGTCAAGGTAGGACACTACTTCACCTTTTGGCGGAGAACGAACTGCCAACTCTTTGCATATTTGTGCTGGCCCAGACTCTGTTCGTACAAAAGTATCTAATCATGGTCACAACATAGCTAATTCAAGCGACTCACATGTATACCTGCCAATTCTGTATTAGGGATTCGTTGGCAACCAAAAACGATAACGGAATGAATGCATTACATGTAGCGGCGGAGACTGGCAACACAGAGGTAGTAAATGTGTTGCTAGATGCATCAACTCGACGACTGGAAGGGGTGATACCGCTGTACATCTTGCAGCTCGCTGTGGACACATCAAGATGGTCAAGTTACTACTGACCAGAAATGCAGAATGAACACAACGACACAGCGCTCCATGTAGCTGCAAGGCATGGCATGGTCGAGGTTGTAAAAGCTTTGGTCGAGTGTTTGAGGACAAAGGCAGAATTGAATAAGGATGGGATGACACCATTGCACTTGGTTGGATCCGCCGAAATAGTACAGATATTGCTGCTAAGGACGGCGCTGGAAAGACGGCGCTACAACTTGCGGAGGAGAGAGGGGATACTGAGGTGTTGAAGGAATTAAAGGATTGGAGATGATGTAGTGAGATATATGTGGGCGTCCATCGCTCTAGCGGCAATGGCGCTAGTATTATTAATGGAGTTGCTCACTCTGCGCAACCGGTTAACTGTTTGCAATTGGTCTCGAGTCTTTCTTGGAGGAACTTGACGATCCTGTCAAATCCTTGCCAATCGCCTTCGACAGTCCCTGCACTACGATGGTCTACCCACCCTTCGGTAAATCCGCCCCCAAAATCGATCAAAACAGCATTGCCATCTCCTCTGATTAACACATTCTCCGGTTTGACATCTCCCCATACCAACTCTTTCGTATGAAGATACTCCAATGCATTCCGAATTTCCTTGATCCATCGATTACATTCCTCTTGACTTGGCGACTCGACATCAGTCAAAGCGTTGGGAATATACTCCAGCAACATTCCTTCAATGTCCCCTTGCGCATCAGTCACAAGTGCATTGAGAGACACAATATTCGGATGCACACACTCTTTTAGAATTCCAATTTCCCTCTGAAAGCAGAGAACATTCATGTTCCGATGCACACTTTTGACACAGTAGACCTGTCCCGCACATTTGACCTTGAATATCCCATAACCAATTTCCTCTTTGTCCTCCAGTTCTCGGTAGGGTACAGTGCGGACGGACGGATATTCGTTCTTCACGGGTCTTGTGGGAGGATACTCCAATTCCAGGTCATGACCCATTGGCGACAATTCCCCATCTTTCGTGACCGCTTGTATTTTTATCCAGTCTTTCGAGGGGCTTTCATTTGATTGCCGTCGTCTCCGATAGTCTTCCAGCATGAATGGGATCACAATTTGCATACACGCCTCCGAAGCTTCAGTGAGTTTTTCGTCATCGCCAGCATCCAGCGCGTCATAAACATCTTGCAACAACGAGTTCTCCAAACAATTACTTTCTTCATAGTTGTACTGAAGTGCTAGGTGATATATGAATCCTTCGCAGTCGTACAAACATTGCACCTCGCCACCTTCTTTAAAAAACAGTAGGCGGATCAATGGATTGTCCGACGTTTCTTCCATAAAGCGATAGATTCTGGTGCGAAGGTCGCACGGAAATGTTGACGCGTGAAGAAAAACTTTCACATGCAGCAGTCGGGTTTTGAATCTGATTTCGGCTCCGGAACTAATTTCAAGTTGGAGACAAATGTGTCGAATTGAATGGGAGAAGCACAGGTGTGGCCATAGATCGCGCAAAGGCCAACCGGTATACTGTTCAAAAGCCGTAACTGGCCGCAGTGGGAAAAAAACGGTATGTGACAAACGTCAAACTTCTATAAGCAACCAAAACGACAGTCTTTGTTCACAGCCGAACTGTGAACTGCGCAGGAAAGGAGGGGTCTGGATCTGTTGTATGTGTCGGTTTGGTTATAAAGATGCTGATAGGAATCGATATGGTGTCTGTTCAGGTTGTCCCCATGAGGTGTGCGAGGATTGCAAGACTTGGAATCGAACTAGTGTAGCGGAAATGGAAGCCGAGGATGCAGCGAACTTGCAAAGCGATGACACAAACTGGAGCCCGAACCGTGAGGAGATGTCGCCTTGGCCCAGTGATCACAAACAAGAGGAGGGATAAGAAAGGAAATTTTAAGGTTACTGAAAGATGGAACTTGTAGTATTGATATGAATCGACATTCATTTTTGGCATGACAATGTAGCGACGGAGCTTACAAGCCTACATATATCTGTATCGATAAGCAGCATTACGTAGCCCTCAATTAAAGTCGCATTGGTGGATACGATAACTTTCACTAGACAATAACCCTCGCATTGTCCTTCGGAGTTAGAAAGAAGGTCTGGTTCGAAGGCCTAGCTGAGAGATACAGTCTGGAGTGGTCCGTTCTGCATCTCACGGCGTACCGAGTTCGTTCGAAATATGTCAGATTCTTCTGTAGAGAAAGTGACATCTAGATAGCGCTACATCTGACGCCCCACTCAGCCCACAGATGTCCCTACTCCCTTGTGTGGTTAATAGGCTACCAAGTAGCTTCCTAAAGCTCACTGGCGATATGCTCAACCACCCTCTCACACATTCCGCTCTGCAATAGCTCACGAAAAAGCCTCAATTTACTGACTTCAGGGAAATTGAAGACGATATATTTCAAAGCGATTTCTTCCAAACCTTTCTTATTCTCAAAGCGCAGAGGTTCTATGGTCGATAGCAATTGTATTGCCAATTCCCCGGTGAGACGGCAATACTGTTTTTCGAGGGCTTTTAGGACAGACCGGAGAAGATGTTCGAACTCATAGTAATCTGCCATTTGAAGCAAAGGCAACAATATTCCAAGAGGTAATCTGGAGAGTCTATCTTTGTCTCGAAGATATGCAAAGAAAAGAAACTCTTGAAACACCACTTTGTCGACATCGATCGGTAACTCAAGTGTCGCAACGTCGATTCCGTTGTTACGGTTTTCGCTGAGTCGAAACGCGAGGGCGGATTTGAAGTATGGTATCAAACCCATAACATTCTTATGAACGGTAAATTGAAAAGGCTGTGAACATCCACGGACCGCCGAAATGATGAGATCGGTGCCTTCGCCGCGCATTGCTTGGGCGAATAGACCCTTGACCACAACGTGATGGCATGCGGGAACCTTATGCTGGCCATGAGGGCCGTAGATCAAATCACCCCAGGGAACGTTGAGAGGTAGGTCTCCAGACCTCGGCTGGAGCACGAGAATTGTTCCTGTATATAACTCCATATCCACGACGCACTTTGAAGGATCCAGGATCCTGAAGTGGTTTTTTGACCGGATTTCCAGGATGTGAACTTTTTGCCATGTATTAATACTCCTCATCGTCTTTAAATGCTTCAATCGAGACAAAAGAGTTGTTACATTTGAAAGCGCGACCGCCCCACAGTATACGAGCTCACGACCCTCCTTTGGTCTTTCTTTCCAATACCGTTTGACAAAGAAGAGTTGTTCTTTATCATCCAGGCGTGAAGGGACAACGTAAACGAAGTGATGAACCTCGGTTCCGTCGGGAGTGTACGGGCAAGCGGTGGGTCTTAACAAATCTGCCGGCGCTTTTCTTTTGAAAGGGTAAATATCAACTTCCTCTTTCGGATCAATGGAATATTCTGCATAATGATCTTTCACATGTTGTTTGACTGCCTTCCTCATTTCGTCGTCAAGACTTTGATACGATGCCGCGAATGTCCATTCGTGATGGTCTCCTCGCCATTCAGGATAGCTGACGTCGTTGATGAGCTCGTTGGCATTTAGGTGGACTCTGAAGTCAGGATCTGATACCACAACTACAGTGTGTGAAGCCTCCTCTGTCGCCATGAATGACAAGGATCGCTACTCATTTTTCGACGGGTTGATCTATTTTCTCCAAAAGTGATCCCGTTGAAGTCTGATCGTCGTTGCGGCAATCCCACATCTCTAAGATCGCCATGCATTGGCAGATCTCTTCAAGCGTAAACAGATCTACGACTATCAATTCATATCGATACATTTCATTTACGAGTACGTTAATAGCGCATACTGCAACATATCCTCACAACGATTCATTACACAGCCATTGCTGCGTGTAACATGTCGATGTTGATACGTATGCTCTTCATTCGTCATGCTGATTCTGGTACGACTTGCATATTAACGCATCCGCTTCCGTATCATTTCAAAACCGCTGTCTCACGTTCTATTCTGCTTATGACCAACCATTCAATGCACAATTCAGACCACATTTGATTGATCACCGCCAACTTGCGAGTGTGCAGTTTTCACGTGCAACTGCAGTTAAAGTTATAACTTTAAATTCTCCGAGTCGGATGAAATCGGAGACCAACAATCACAGCCACGTCACCCTCCTCACTTCATCACTCCATCCATCAACGTTGATGGATCATGTCTTGATTCTCACACAATGCCATCGAGCACACCTTATTGCTGTGACTACATCACTCATTCTCGACGTCACTCTCAACACCTTTCAGTGTCCTCCGGAGACAGCTTTTGGAAACTCGCTTATCGTCCGTGCAATCGTGTGTTGGCTTCCACTTCATCAAAGAGACGTTGTATCACCAGAACAAGGAATCACACTCTACACAATGGATTGCAAGAATCAGAGTCACCCAAATTGCACGACGAAATACAATTACACACAAGTTCATTATCTATCGGTACAATACTTCTACTTCTGAAATGATACTAGCGAAACACATGTTTCCACCACGTCTGTTCAAGTCGAAACTCCCAAGCACGGAAAACACATCATCCCTCCATTTCCCTTGCGACCACAAACCGATGTCCTGGTGTACTGCTGCACTTGGGTGGACCATTCGATGGACAGAGCAAATGGAGCCCCAAATTACAACGAGCATTCAGCCGACTGACTTCGAAAGGTGGGAACCATTGGGATATTAATTCGTTCCGTGTGCTCATTGCACCGGTTTACCTTCGCCGCACCGCACCGAACAATCCACCGGCCAAGGAAAACGGATTATCGAACGTCAGATCAGAATTCCTCTACCCTCGATCCTAACTCCCTACGAGGACACGACGTCCGAAACAATCGCCAGGAACCGTTATCGCGACGGGGTTGAGCCGGTAACCCTCATTCAGCGAATCGAGCGTACATCCAAAGAACGATGTATGGCATGGCCACCCTTGTTCGCTGAGATCGAAGATAAATTCCCTCAAGCAAAAGCGGGATCTTCAACTTACGACCAATCCGCGTGCGAAAAGATCCTCCAAAGTCGTTTGAAACGCGAACCAGCAACAGGACGATTACGAAGACTTATTGCACTCATCAAAGCCATAAGAGGGAACGGCGAAAGACGGTTGTCGGGAATGTCTGCTGTATCTACGCCCAAGTTGTGCGATGATTTTATCCGTTTGGCTGGGGTATTTCAATTGCCCAGCAACCGTACGCCATGCTGGGCATTGACTTATCAGTTAGCCTTGTTTAACGGAAATGGATACTGGGGAAGATCATGGATCAAACGAACCATGGTGGAAGTGGGATTCTCATCTTTGGGAATATCTGTGCCCGTTAACTCTTCTGAAAGCCAACTCCAAAGCTAGTATGAAGGAGGGGAACGCACATAAAATACCAGGTGGACGAGTCGGGCAACAGATTTCCTACAGGTTAGCTAAGGAACATATACCGAAGGTGTGGAAGAAGTGCCAAAGATATTTGAGAATTGGCATGGAAGAAGACCCTCAGTATGAGGTGTTTAAAGACTATCAGTTTTCATTAGCACGTTCCCAAAGCACGGATACTGGAATCGGAGCTGGGAAGAAAGTACCTGTTGAGGACGAACTATCTCAACAGCATCGTGACGCTCCGTCTCTTTCCTATGAACAACTCTTTTCCACACTCAGCGGCCCACGCATAAAATCCATTGTAGGCGGCCTTCTGCAGATACCCATGGCAACTCTCCCCATTTGTGCCAATCGAGATGTTCATCGTTGGGGCCGGGGCTCATATATTCTACCAGTTTTTTAATGTATTCGTCAAGGTCGAAGCGAGTGTAGGGGGTTAAATTTTCGGCTTGAATTCTTGCCTGCTGTCCGGACACGACAAGGAGGTGGGAATCGAGAGTTGCTAGAGTCGGTGTGCGTACTAAAAACAAAATGTGAGAAAAGAGCTACTCGAAGAGCCGAGGATACCGCCATTGAGGTGTTTGTCCAAGGATACAGGTTTGCAGGCACCTACTCCAGATCTTGTGATTGGGATCTCAAAAGCAGAAAAGTGGCGGTCACGGTCTCCAAATGTTCCTTGTTCAATTTTTGCTAATAGTGTACTCATCATGAAATGGTAACTAGTAGCAGTTGCAACCTCTAGAGATGCTACAGTGGCGTGGTAGCGGCGGACGTCTTGGCCACCGAAATGCAAAATGTCATCTCTGTTGTCGAGCCGGAAGTGACAATTTCATCCACTGCATTGACTCATGAAGAGTCTCCGATTGATCTGACTCCTCACGATGAGAGGATCTTGGCCACATCCGCCTCGTTATGTTGGTCGCAGGCATTTATGGAGATCCAGACTCAACGATTTCTCCTCTGTTCAAAACAGTAATGGTATCTGCCTCTTCAACCGTCTTCAATCGATGTGCCACTACAATAACAGTACAGCTTTTGCGTAACTCATCGATTGTGTACTGAATTTTGGTTTGCGAGTGAGCATCTAAATCTGACGTCACTTCATCCAACAATAGAATTTTCGACCCTTTGCAGATTGCACGTGCCAATGGCATCCGCTGCAGCTCGCCAATGCTTAGCGTACCTGCATCTTGGAACAAGGTATTGTATCCCTCTGGTAGTTCCTGGATTCTGTCATGGATGTAAGCATCCTTCGCTGCCGTCTCAACATCTGCTTGTTAGACGTGCTGAGGCAGCTCATACCATCTTCTGAGATAAAGAGGCGATGAGGTTATCGTATATTATCTCTGATGCTATCAGTGGGAGCGAAACGTACCGAAACGACACAAGGATTTGCACTTCGATTACCCTATATCCTCGAAGGCCTTGGACCGCTATCCGTTGAAAAAAACTCAACTGGAAACGAAATACGATACGGACAATTACCGTGCTCGATACATGGACGCTGTACATGAGGATTGTAGTGAGATTCTTAGAAAAATAAAAGAAGTCGCCGAAAATGCGGCACCGTAGAGGTCAAACAAGGAACTGCGGTCGCGTCAATTGCTTCTGTATCCTCCGAGCCACATTAGGATATCGCACCGTCACACATGGTTCCACTAAAATTGGTCGAAATGGCTGCGTCGCCCTATAATAGGAAAACGTCTACCGTTTCGTCCCACTTTGGATTCGTTCAGTTCGTAGGTTTCAAGGATGTGATTATTTGGATTTTTTGGAACTCGGAGTGTGAAGGTGGACGGTTTGGAGACTATCTTGTAATTTACGATCCTGTTAGCGATAATTGAGAGATTGAGAACCTTTCAGTCAGGATGACTCCAATCCATCGTACTGCCTTTGTTATCCAAACCGTTTCTGCCTGCAAAACCTGCACCTGTGTTGTTAGCATCGTTATATTCTTTGATCATACAGAATTGAACTGAGTTTCAAGGGCACGGTGGAGGTTGTCCAGAAATTCAAGACCAACGGCAATGGCGCTTATACAGTCGTGACGAGAGCAGAGTAGGAGAGCATACGTCCCCCAATGACTCATGCTTGGAGTAAAGTAAGGGAGGGTATGGTAGAGGACGCAACAGCTGTAGTAGGAAATGCCAAGAGCAATCTCCTCGAGTAACTTTAACTTGTCCAATTCTTTGAACCAGTCACAATTTTGCTTCCATCCGTCAGACTTCCCTGAAGCCTGGTTCTCCAGCTTCTTTTTGCACCGATTTCCTTTCGCTCATGAATATTATCCAAATCGAGGACCGGTCCATCACCGTGTGATGGCAAACGAAGTTCTTAGGGGTGAGTTTCATTGACAGGGGGGCGGGATTCGTCGTCGAGTTGCTGGGTCTGCATTATCGAGTCGAGACAAAACAATAGGGGTAAGCGAAGATATATTGGGATAGGAAATCAGTCCGACTCAACCAGTAGACCAAGCAAAGTCTCCGTGGGAATCAAGCCTTCCACATTGAGAACCGGCTTTGCAATCTCAACTCCAATTCCCAAACGTAATCTCGCAAACCCACGTAGTTCGACTTCTCCCATTACAATGGCGAGAAACACTATAACGGCTGGAAATACGGTGAACAAGTTCCTGTTCAAAAACAGTTCCCGTAGCTATCAACTTGTGTACATCGTCCCGTGTCCTTGATAGCCAATTGTCGTCACTCCGGATGAGAAGCACGTCGTCTCTCCCCATCCTCCGTCAGCATCTCTCCTCCCCCGATGCTGCCAGACCGGACTCCTATTGGTTCCACAATACGCCAGGCTACTTCTCATTCAGTCTTGAGGCCATCTTTCCTCAGTTTGGGTATTCTGTGTGCCTTGGCGCGCCACAAAAGCCCGTATGCAGACAGGTTTAGACTTTTAACTATTGATGGCGGAAAGGACGCAGCATTCAGTGCTGACGACGGCAACGGGTTTTTATGGCAAATATACTGTGGCATATTCAGGTACAGAATGTTACAACTCCGGGATCAGGAGGTACTGCGGATTTAGTCAAGCGAATTCTCGGACTGAGTATTTAAGCGAGGTCGTCGATGGTGATTGTTCAATCAGTTGTGTGGTTTCGAAGAATCCTGTGATAGGGGAATAAGACGGTGATTTCCATCAGATCGAGGAGGTATTGTAAGGCACACGATCATGCCATGTGTGGACTGGGACCTGATGGATTGGTGTTAGAGTATGATGTTGAACGAATGTGATGTGACCGATGTGATAATCCATCCCGCCTGGTTCCGAAGCCGGCTGCGGTTTCCGGTCCGGATAATTCCGAGCGGGACCGCTATAAAAAAGTTCGCCGATCGGGTTCCCCACACAATTGCCAGCACAAGCAGGGGACATCATCGTCGTCGATGGCAACCCATCCATCGAAGGTAACTTGTCTGTCGTAATCTTCTGACTTCTGGGTGACTTTTGTTTCAAACTCGAATCCTTCGCGAATTCCATCCCTTTAACATCAACTGTCCGCACTTTGGCACTTGGCACCTTCAACCGCTAAAACCTCTTCAAGTTCATCCTAATCTCTTTGCTTGTTTGACCCAGTTGTTCGTCTTATAAGCGGATTCAAACTGAAGATGTCTGAGAACCACGGACAGCAAAGTAGAGTAGCATCATCGGCAAGTTAAGGCCATTTGTACGTACAGAAACTTTCCACTTTTCCGACTGAGAAGCACGTCGGCGACTCGCCGCTGTTTCGTTCCTACGTACTCTACCTCGGCATCATCACTATAACGCCGAAAGCACGCGATAGTCCAGGTTACACAGCGAAGCACAAGCCCTGTTGCCTCAACGAATTCAAGGAACAGACGGCGAACGAAGGCTGGGATTACCAGCACCTTTATTGGTTCCCCCACCTTATTAGGCCGTCAGCAAAACGCGAGAAGAAGGACGCTGCCCAATGCCTTCACCGACGGAGTCAGGGTAGAGGGAAGTGGTTGTTCCATCTTAAATCTTTGCAGGTCGGACTCGTGGTCTTCGGCAAATCCTGTTGTCTTACCTTCAAGTCGATTTGCATCTCATGATATGCACCGATTGCGCTCGACCAGGTCTGCTGCGAGGAGATTCAGGGGGCTCCAGATCTACTGTGGCCGCGTCCGTGTGGATCTTCAACATGGCGATGAACCAATCCAGTGGCTTGGACGTCATGTGCTTCTGCAACCCTGGAGATCTTTGACGCAATACCATTCTTCGCCAACTCCACCAATCCCCGAGCTCAACGACAACTCGTCGACTTTGCGAAGGATAGTACGAATTTGACCAGTCTTCTGAAGGCTGCATGCCGGAAGAACTTACAGTCATCGCTTCCAGACCCGGAGAGAGAGCAGTACAACCCTCTGCGAGGCTGCCCACGACGTTTATCTCCAAGAATGAGGCGCCTTAACTCATGGCAACACAATTCGGGTGCCTATGAATGCGTTCTTACTTCAGCATGTTGAGTCTCTCTCCATCGAACATGCTGGCGAGTCCAAGCACCCTCATTATTTCGTCTGTTCGAAGGTATGGGAAATGGCTCAGCCATGGTGAACCAACTCGAGAGGCCATCTCCACCACTGAAGGAACAAAGACGCCGACAAATTCGACATATCCTCATGTCACTCTCCATTATGGGCAATTTGCGAAAGCCGTCGAATCAATTTGCTCCAAGGTCTCCTGTCATAGTATATGTACATATGTATGTCGGTCGGATGTCAAAACGTGTGATGACCGTCCTGAATCACTTGGGGATCCAGGTCAGTTCTTCTGGTGTGCACACGGCAACAAATACCATGGGTAAGTACCTGGCTCGAGGTCCGAGGAATGAATCTAATGGCGTACATAGGTGCGTGTCTGAAAAGCGCTTCAATCAGCATTACGCACACGATGTCTAGCTACATCTCGATGGACCTATCCGGAATGGGAACGTCCCCTGGAAGCCAACACCAAAGAACTTTGCGAGTCTATTCGCAAGAGCTTCAACGGCATCCCTTCCGCAGGTGAAGACCTTCCGATTGAGGCAGTTCTTCGCGACCAAGTCTACGTCTGCGGAGGTGTGCTCTCGGCAAGACCAAATGGTCAGAAAAAAGGGGCCTCACCATCAACTACCCAACAACTGGCTTGTTCGAAGAACTCGTTGGTCCTGCTATCAGGAGACTCGATCTGAAGCTCCAAAATTTGTTCTTCCTGGGGACACCGACGTAACTTTGACCCTAGTTACAATGCTGGGTCCTAGTAATTGGTCCGCAGTAATAATTTGGATATAACGTTCTTCTGTTGGAAGCCCCTCCAAAAGTTCGACAGCTTCGAACTGAACAGAATGATTCTTCCTCGAGGCGCAGACAGTCAGACGTGTATGTTGAGTAACTACTAGTCCTGGTGGGTAGTCGGATTACTGAGAAGTATTTAGACTTCTCTCTCCCTCGTAGTTTCGTTAGTTATCAACTTGTGTACCTCACTGTGTGTTTGCTGAGCTTGGTCAAGCGCCTCAAGCTTGATTGATCTCGTTCAGTCTTGCCATAATAATATTTGCATTCGCCCTGGTGATAACGCCCCATAGCAAAGAGAGAGGAACCTCGTGTAACAGAGCTAGAGGCGACTCTCGTCGATGCTACAGATGTCAAGCTCGCTCTTGATCTGTTCCCGATTAGTGAATCTGGTGTAGACGGGAAAGTACCTTGTTCTTGAAAACGGACGCCAGGCGGTAGAACGAAGAAGATGAGCACCGGTCTTTGTGACCTTTGGAATCAACAAAAAGCTGAAATCCCTTAAACGCCAGCATATTTGCTCCGTCTATGTCACTACCATCCTGCCAGACTCACTGTGTTCCTCCCCCCCCCTTCGGCCTCGTAGACCTTGATTTGATGAGAGAGACTTGCGAAGTGCAGCAGTGGTCCATAAAGTCTCATCGAAGGTGCTCGGTGCGCTCGACGTCCCTGCACAGATTCGGAAGGAAGACAAAAAAATTGAAAGGTTGATCGTCACATTCTCTCAGTTGCCTTCTGCCAATCACCCTTCTTTTGCGGACAAAATAGCAACTAACCTCTCCTTGACGTCAGATCGTTATCTCTCCTTCTAACCGTAGATTCACATGACACCGTGGGACGATATCCTCTCAGCCTTATCGCAACTCGTTCTCCTTTGTTTTTCCTATTCTCTTCCTTTTCTTTTCGAAAATGGACATCCTGTCAAGGCTATAACATGGCGCTCTGGACTCATCATGTGGCTTGAAAATCTCCCATTTTCTTTCCATCATCCATCCGTCGTCCTCGCCATTCTTCGCTCTGGCAGTCATCCGGTCGATAAAGTCAGGTTCATTTGGAAGAAACAGCAAACAACTAACTCATAGGATTCACAAAATAGTCTGCATGAATACCTTTGACGAAGTAAAAGATAACAAACGACAATAGCAGGTACTTAATTAGGTCTCGCACTCAAAGGCATTTAAGCACTTGCTCTTTAGTCAGGTTACTGAACAACCTCGAAGCTAGGCCTTCTAGGTCTAAATGAACTCACGATTCAACTTGAGCTTGAGATCTATATAAATAGCTGTTCTGTGGTTGAGCAAACATAGTGATTCACGTTGCCGGCCACCGGAGTGTTGATCAACGGCACCAGCCTGAGATCTCTCGAGTGCATTCTCTTAATAATCCATAGTGACCTGTTTCGAATGTTTGAGGAGAGCGTCTAAATCGAGACGGGACATCGCATGGCCGGCGCCATAGTTTGTCCGCTGCGAACACCGTTGTTACTGCCGAGGTTATCACGTCTGCCGGAGCGTGAGATTGCCCAAAGTTTCAGAGTATTCTTGCATTTGCACTCCACACACCATAAAGTCTGTCTGCTGTGTACCGTGAGTGGACATTCTATGAACTTAGGGCTGCATGCACACACGTCGAATCACTCCTTGCGAGACGCAACTGCCACCGCCCTTGCGGTCGGTCACCGTCGAATACATGCAATAGATCCTTCTTGCAGCACTTGAGATGACGATGTTATCATTAGTTAGCGACAAAGGCGAGCGTTCGAATCAGTCTGACTGAGTTTTAATCAAGATTATGAACGATGAAGAGGAAGCGGTAGTAATTAGATTTTCGTAATCTTCAGATTTGAGGCCAATAGGACGAATGGTGTGTGACTCACGAGTTTTGCAAGCTGGGTTTGAAAACGGCAGTTACTGTCGCTAATTCAGGTTACCGCTTCCTCTACAATTCAATTCGGGTGTACTGATCTCATTCACTGGGGTTTGCGAAGAGAAATCCTGAAGTCACGGTGTATCAACATTAACATCGATCCAATTATGATGTCTCCAGGGCAGAACGGCAGAGACAAGCGGACACCTAAGTACGCCCGCAAGAAGACACTGAGTTAAAAGTGAAATCTGACTTTGTACAACATCAATCCTGTTAAAAATTCAAAAGGAAATTCCACTTCGGCGGCTGCCATTCCACCAATATCCACAATTTCAAATTTTTAAAAATTACCGCTTCCTCTTCGTTTTTGTCGTCTTTTATTGTTAGCTAGAACATAGTAATGGTTGCAGCGTCCTTTGTGCCCTGAGTGAATTCGCCTCAGCCGTGATATGGTGGTGATGTGCGAGGGTGTTGATCGGGATCGTCACTGTCATCAGATGGACCAACCATGCACGGTTTTTCACCGAATTTAACCCCATCACGAAGACCGTATCTGAAGCGAGCAGTTTAACACCAGAATTCAACTGTACGTCTTCTTCGGACTTCATGATGCGATCCACCTCACAACCATCTTTCATCTATTCAGAAGTGGAATCCCGCGGCCGTGCGCGAATGTAATACTAAAAATACGTCACCGGCAGCGTTTCCACCTGACGATAGAGACTCGCAGAAACTTTACGATGTTTTGCGCGCATGTGGGGGGGGAGTCTGAGAGATTGAGTTGAAAACACAATATCAGAATCGGAACGCTAGCTTATGATTCTAGCGAGCGATCTATCAGAGCCGTATACAATGCCAGACGGAGTCCCCCGTTAAAGAAGACTGAACAATAGCGCTGAACTGTTCCGATAAGAGTTAATCGTCTCAACTCCCAGACAATACGAAGCCCAACCCAATATCTCCCTCCTCAGTCGACGCTTCCGTACAGACTGAGCCTGCGTCACAAGTCAACGACGAACCGACCGTCCCCCGAATCAGTCACCATGCCTTCCTAGCCGACACAAGCTGTTCAAGAAACCCATCACCATTCTTTCGCTTCCAAGTTCCACCTGAGACATCACGACGCTACTACACCTTTCCCATTCCCATTTCCATTTCCATCTGACAATTTGAAAAGTCATAATTGGCAGGAAAATGAATTAAAGAGGAAGCGGCAGCTACTAAATTTCTCAAAAAATCAAGAGACGCTGGCACTCTCGTTGCCAGATTGATCTTAATTGTGAGCACAGACCGTTTATTCCCATTTACTGGGCTCAAATCTAACGATATCAAAAATCCAATTTTCACCGCTTCCTCTTGGTTGCAAAAGCCCTTTATTTTTAGCCAGAATGTAGTAATATTTGCATCGTCGGTTGCTTCTTGAGCGGTCACGTTCGCAGTGGCAGTCCAGTCTGCCGGGGTGTGTGTGTGTGAGGGTGTGTTGATCGCTGGTCCATCAGATAAAATTACCAAATGCCCCCGCCCACCACCCAATTATTGAAGTCGGGGCTCTGTTTACACTCCCTGCTGCGAACCATCTCATTGCATTAGGAATGCCATCGTGCGAGTCGTCACCGGGTCTCTACCTTGTATCAGATCGACCTGGTTTAATTCAATTCAATAATTTGAGGCTCAACTTGAGACTGCTGATAGCAGTGGCCATTGACACGCTGTGGCAGTCCAATCCAGCGAGAAAGTCTATAATATGCACGTTTGCTTCGAATTCACCAAACTCTTTTGAACTTGTCGACAGTCGAACATCTGACCGAACATGTCTCACGGTGAGAGCGTCGAAGATACTTGCGAGCTTGCGGGAAGTGGTTGGAACTAGTGGTTTTCCAACTCTTGGAAAACGCCGCTTTTCCTAAGTGGGTAATAGCCATTTGGGATGAGCAAATAGGGACCGCTAACTGCCGATCGCGATTGAGAACACGCAACTGTACAACTGTACATGTGGTGCCGGTGGCACGCATTTGTGCGTCACTCTTCAGAATCATCCATCCGATGATCGGATTCGGCTGTTGAGCTCCCAAATTTGCGGCTGTGTTGTGAGATATCCCACCCTCCGACAAATAGCTGTGGTGTACAGCAGGCAGCTTGATGAGTTAATATACTGAGACCGTCAGGGTATATAGTCCTCTCAAAAGCGGTTGGGGCCGAAGAACTAAAAGCAGAAGCCGTGAATCCAATACGGCCAGCGAAAGCCGATTCCACGAGCTCACAGCACAGTCTGACCTCAAGCTGAAGACGCTGCACTCGCAAAGGCCTCGGCCATCGATTGCGGGAAACCTCAAGACGTTCTCAGCTTGCCAAGGAAGCGCTACTAGATCCAGTCTGTCCCAAACAATTGCGAAGACTGGAAAGTCTCTAGCTAATAATTGAAGTGAGTGTTATAGTGGTTTGAAAATGAAATCTGCTGCTATTACACATACGGATCCAGCCTTAGATGGCCTATGGACTCATTGTTATGGAAACTCGCCAAAGGTGAGGTGTATGTATGTAACTAGGACCCGTGGTACACGTGGAACCGTGGGCGGTGTCGACGTCGCATTGATGCTCGTTGTATTCCAGCGGCGGCTCCGCCAGAATTCCAGCAGCAGAACGCGGCACCACCGCCAAGAGCCATAACGTTGCCATTGCCATGCCCCCGGCAGCGGCGACAAACGTCCCGCAACTAGTACTGCAGTAGTATTTACTATATCCTTGGGCGATCAGATCGAAATCTGCGACGTTGCTGAGACACGATCTCCTGTACCCAGCTGGCAGGAACGGCGCGATTTGAGCCAGTTACCTGTGATGGCAATTGGAATTTGCCAGCTGCTGAGTGGACCTCCATGCCCCGGCACGTTAAAGTAAATTTTGAATTCGCGGCGCCGTGGCATCGAAGTGACCCGCGGAACTCCTGCAGTCTTCCAATGCTTGCAAGACTCCACCATCATAAAATCAATTGCAAGGCTAGGAAAGATAGAATCACGATCCTGATTTGGGTTTTCTCAGGGGTTGCAGAAACTGCTGTAATCGGCGAAGGAAGGTCGCGTGCATCAGCAGCTCAAAGTTTGCAGTCAGACTTCGTAGTCATGCATAGCTGGACAGACGTTGAAAATTTAATGTGTGTAACACATATATGTGCATGCCTGATGTTCTCCTGCAGCTGCGCAGCCATCAGTACGCATATGAGGCCTCGGGTGTTTTCTCCCTCAGATGTAATCATCTTCACGCATTTCATACTTCCAAAGTGATCGCTTTCTCTTCATTCGTACTACAACAGACCTATGGTTGCATCATGCACCCTTTTCAATTTGCATATAACATTCAGCTGCAGCAGTAATCAAGATACCGTAACAGAGCTAGTGTCTTATTGTGCATATCTTCAGCTTGCGGCGACACTGCCGACTGTCTGGCGAAATTCTGCAAAATACTAGCCGGAAGTGTCACAGCTGTTGTGCCCGACTTAACGTTATTTTCTGGACTCCGTGGCGAGAATTTACAGAATATGCGCCCAATTAATTGACTACAGCTGAGGATCAGTACAAACTCATAAGAACTGTAATTATGCACTACAGCTACAACAAATGCATAACAAATGCATGACAGCGGCTATACTGCAATGCATGGATGATATTGTCGGTTTATTTGCATGGTTTGTCATGCATGATGTTTGACCGCATGCAGATCACGATGCAATCTTCCTAGTTCTGCAGAATGCAATCTGAGCAATGTTGCATCAGATCGAACCAAGTAATAAGATGCAAAAGCCATGCGATATGATGTAATCAGCTGCTCGATTAATAATGTCTTTCTTGGAAGTGTCTACAAAAAGGCATTTTATTACAGCACAGCTACAAAAGCTTTGAGTTTTGAGTGGCGTATGCATATACTTAAGTATAGTCATGCAAGGCTTATGTCAGTAGCCATGTCACGGTGCATAATAAAACCTTCGTAGCTGGCCAAGTATGTATACGCGTACGCATATACCTTTATACATATACTAGCTAGCTAGCTACTGAGTACATGCGGCTGTTGACTTCTATATGCATACGGAGGCCAGCAGTGACCATTGCAGTTTTCTTATAACGTAATAGCATTATGCATGGCTTCTATGCATATGCGCGCGCATCTCATGCAGCTTGTGTACCTTATCCACAGGGCGCTAGCATCAACTTAATATTAACCTGAAGTATTCGCAGGAATGCATCAAGTTTGCAAAATATACATATTGCTGCCGGTAGTTGATCTTAAAGCTAAAACCTGGAAAGACGAATATAGAGGTGGCGAACCATTAACTCAAGATCGTGCCAGTAGTAATGCCTGTTGTGACTGTATAATGCCATGCATGCATTGCATGCAGCCAATTCGATGCAAGCCAGCGGTGTTATCAAAATCACGCGTACTGGAATGCGTGTGCATATAAAAGAGCATGCAGCTGAAACTATAGCTAGGTAATGTATATGAAAAGTGTTGAAGCTGCAGAGGTCCCGCGACACTTAAGCTTGACTACAACTGAGTGCGATGCGTACGCATGCGTAACGGCCGGGTCTTTAAAGAATATCATCAATACAAGCTGTCGCGCGTAGTACTAGTTAAACATGAACTTCCGCCTCATGCGCACGTTGAGTTACATATTACTGCTCATATGCATATGCGCATCGCGAATTCCATTACTTTGGTTTCAGCTGCAGTTTCCTTACTTCGTCAGGCATGAGATATGCTGCATGCGTCTTCTTTGCTTTCCGGCGCGTGCGCCGACGGTCGTAAACACCTTTCAGCAGCATTTCTTACCACCCATTACTATATAGCTACCAACTGATGCACTTGGGCTGTGACGTCGGATGCATAAAGGATGTCTAAGGACGAAACATTGCAAAGAGAAGTTGAGTGCAGGATCGGAGACAAGATGTAATAGGATGCCTTTTGGGAGAACAAAACTTAATTCCTAAGGGAATAAAACTACCCTTTTTATAGACAATTCCTGGAAACACATTATTAATCCAATTTGCACATTATTAATCCAGATTGCATCGTATCGCATCGTTGTTGCATCCTATTACTTTGTTCTGACGCAATATTGCTCATATTGCATCAGATCCAGGAGGATCGCGTCGTGATCTGCAATCGCATCGTGATTGCATCATGATCAATGGTTGCATGCAACTAATCCACCAAATCATGCATAATCAATCATGCAAATAATCTACAGATCATTACACAAGACTAGTAGCAGTAATTTGGAAGCAAGGTTTGACATGCATCCTTTTTCTCGGCACCAGAATCTGAGCTTGACTCCTCAGCTGATACATAAGTCGGTATCGGAGAGCGGAGAGAAGATAGTATTTCATTGCCTTCGCACCATGGCCAGTGCCCACTCCAGGCCTAGGTTGATCAGCTTGTCGAAAACGGCCGGTTTTTCGGCGCAGTATAGCACGCATACGATGTCTACTCTTGGTATCTGCTGAAGCTGCGTCTCGTTCTGCATTGGGGCGAGAAGATGACCGGGGAAAGTTAAACTTTGTAACTTTAGCCCGGTAAAAATCAACTCTGAAAAATAAATTAGGCCGGACTGTGAACACACACCCTTTCCTCGCGCGCAAATTTCCAATGGCCCACTCGACTGAACAGCTCGAGAACCTCGCACGCCAGCTACAAGAATACATCAAAACAATCGATTTAAATGAGTCTATCGACTCTTTGATCTCAAAACATCCGTTCCGTTTCGTGCATCAGCTGTTGGTGGATATTGGGAATGCGGAGGAGGTGGTCAAGCGGGCTGCCTTATGGGAAGAGAAAGTAGAGGCTGTGGAAATGGACCTTCACCATGCAAGGGAGTTGAGAAGAGACTGGAGGGAGCAGTACGCGTTGTTGTTAGAGGCTAGTAAAGGGAGGAAAGATCAACAGGTATAGCTCGATTTAATGGGAGTCCAATCTTCGAATGTTTCTCATCACCTTCTCCTTTCTTCAACCTATTCAGATGGACACCTCAATCAATCGTGTGACAGGGATTCTCACGCTCCAAGACATATTCTGTCAACAACTTCCCTGAGAGTCAATTTGTCTTTCAAGTTTCTAAACTCGCGTTCGCACAAGCGAGAGGTAAACAGTCAGCGGTGGTTGTACATCAACGTTTTCTAACTCGTCTTATTTAATCGACATACATCATTCTCTGCGAGCTTATTCACTGGAAAGGCCTCTTTGAGTATGTAGGTCATAACCGGCTTTCACTTGTATTGAATTTTCCCCAACAATTTACTCCACATTCATCCGTCAACTTTCAACACAGAATAACTAAATTCGATTCAATACCCACCATCCTTGTCCAGCTAAGCCTACTTTCCAAATCTATAATGAGCGGCACCATCACGTACATCCGCTTGCTTGTTTAAAATGCAGCGCGCACTTGTTGATTCCGTGTAATCAATTCAGCTCATCTTGCAATCCGCAATTCGCTCCAAACTTGACGATGCGCGCGCAGATTGAATTCGAAAACTACGCCCACTTATAGAGGTCTCGGCTCTCCGTCACAAGAAGATACCATTTGCTCAAAATCTCGTTAGATGAAAGGCTCGTTCCAAAGTGGTCACGTAAGATGGGAACGCATGTGGCTAACCTCATGGGTATATGTAGCGCCAAATTCTGAGACCCGAAATAACCATATGATCGCAGTGTTCTTATGTGAGATGAGTATCAGATTTGGAATGATAGCGTCAAGATTATGGCCATAGCAAGTTTTAGAGTGGTGGTAACCTCAGGCCCAATTGCCTTCTATTCAAATCTACTGCGCCTCCAATTGATCTTCATTCCCACATTCCTGAATATCACACGTACACACCAGCGGAAATGATAACTACGAGCGAAGGACGTCGATTCGAGGAGACTGTAGAGGAAATGAAGGAGATGGTGCAGAAGCTGGTTGAAGAAGAAGAGGGCCTTAAGGAGAAACTCCACCACTGCCAGAGAAAGCGCCAGACGCTTCTCAATATCGTAGCCTCGCTGACTTCCCAACTCGATATTTTGCACGAATTGGTGAAGGGGTGGGAGAAAGGTGGGGAGGCAACGGCAAAGAGAAAGAGGGAGGAAGGGGAGGTGGACGAAGAGGAAGTAGAGGAGTATCAAAAGTGGAAGACCTCAAAGCTCAAGGAAGGGTAGGCACGTCATGAGTGAATTGATTGACGTCAGATGAAACACAATGGAGTTATCAGTCAAGTTTCTTTTCCTATATGTCTATTTTCCTCTTCTGTACCTCATGAAACTCCGAATTGGGGAAGAGCTCACTTCGACCGACCAGTTTTGAACCGTGAACTGCAAGATCTGATGATATGCCCGTAAGCTAGTGAGGGAACTTGATATCTAACTTGACTTCAAAGCGATAGTATCAGAACTTGGACATTTGGTAAATGGCATTGCGCCATTCAAAGCAGGATGCGACACAAATCAACTTTACACGGCCCTAATCCTGTCAAGATTTGTCGCCGCAACTCAACCAGGGCCTCAACGCCACGAGGCAGGACTAGATTGGAGGCATGAAGTGAAATGTCCTCCTTATCGTGATTTATTTTTGAGAACGCTAATGGTTCTGATCTGTGGGCATCGAGAAGAACTGGTTTACAAAATCTGTATTTCCTGGCTTGGCGGTCTGGGCAATGCTGAGGTCAGTTGCGGCCGACTAACAATGCAGTGTCGAACACATTCAAGCTCTCCTCTCCCAGTACTACAGCCCATCTGACGAATTCCACTAAGACTCGGTCCTGAATACAAGCTCCAGCAGATGAGAGGCTTACGTGGTGCACCATCTTAAGCGTGATGAGAAGCGATGTAGAAGAAGAGTACTGTTCTTTGAGAACATTTGGGGAGGAATGGTTATTCTGATGAACCGTTGTTTGCCAATTGGTTTTCATGATGACGACTTAGTAACATTGACAAAATACGAGAGTACGTGCGAATCGTGAACAGAGGAATAGAATACCATCAAACCGTAACGAATAGATGCAGATCGCCTCTGAATTGCATCAAGAAGAAATAATACGGGTGAGCTCCAAAATTATAACATGACTGCGACACGAGATCAGATCCACCATCCATTTCGTCCTCTATTGGCCCTTCCCATGTCTGCGTTACGACCATCTCCGTCACCATCGTTTGACTAGGTGGTGGGGAAGCTTGCCTATAAAACGCACCTTCCTCGCCACAGGCATTTGCAAGCTACATCGAAGAACATTTTTCTTCTAATCAGTTCAAGGTATTCCTGAGATCGGCTATTACATAGTTGACAGAGCGAGGATGTCTTTCCGCTGCTGGAATGCATCTGAAACAACCAAGCAGGGCAGAAACACGGATAAGAACGAGACTAGCCTTCAGGATAGGAGCGAATCTGACAAGGGAGAGTAGTCAGGAGGAAAGGGAGATAGTTGAGATGAAGTGAGAAGGGTTCGCCGCATCTTTTGAATACATTCCTTGTCTGAAGTTCAATTAGTCGAAGTGAACCACCCTCATCCGGGTGAAGTCCGAAGCTCCGGGACGCGCGTTTCGTCGTTCTAAGCTTATTTAAAAGCCTGCGCCGAAATCTTTGATGCAATCATTTCTCGTCACATACCAATGCATACATATGTACTCTATCCATACCTAATATACCCATTCTAAATACCTTATACTAATTACTTAATACGACTCTATCAATGCTAATTCTCTCCTTCTCTTTCAATTTTCCATTGAGGGGCGGCCGCTTCGATTAATTCCTTCAATTCTGTTCTTACAATTCCCATAAATTCTCTGACCGGTCGCCAGATAGAGAATTCCGGAATTTCCGACGTCCCATCCAACAAGCAACTCAACACCAAAACTAGATCCTCTATAGCAATTCTGCTGACTGCGCAGCAACAATCTCCGCATGACCATCCATCCTTCTGTAGTGGAATCTACCATCAGATGGTCACCAAAGACTATTAAACGTCGAGAAAATGGAATTCATCTGCGCCAAACCTTTTCCTCAGGGTTTCCCAAATCTCGGATTCCCCGAACCTGTCGCTAAAGAGAGGGTCAGCGACCCATACTTTCACAGACATTTTGGGTTCTCTGTCGTCAGATTCCTCCATGCTTTTTACAGCCATCACGGTCATCCAATGAGCACTACAGGTCTAAGGAAGAGGTGGCAGTCTTCAGCAACTGTATCTAGCGTATCTAGCAAGGAATTAAGATGATTCCTTTGGTGAATTTGGGGGTAATTGTCAAGGGAGAGTTGTAACTGTTGGAAAAGGGAATCCCAATGACAAACTTGGTGACGTGTGTACAGAGGTTCACGAGCTTCGATAGAGTAGTTATTATGGGCAGACCATCGGTTTTCCTTTCCAGGGTTGGCAATCTCGTTGCGAGGGAGTTGAAGGAACTCTCTAGGGGAATTTTGATAGAATCAAACATTGGTTTGACACCAGGATGACGTGACGCATCGTGGACTTGCTCGGTGACTTGGTTGATGACGTACATAATCGCAATTCGCGGTGTAATTGCTGAGCGAAGAAGAGTTTCCCATGGAGACATGCACCATTCGTTCGGACATGGAATTGAAGAGAACTGAGCGTGAGATATTATACAGTGAGAAGGTTGTGCAGAATTCTGAAGAGAATGAGGTATAACATCGAGAAGACAGCATGATGAGTGATTTGGTTTTGGGAAGAGGGTTGGCCATGAAGCATTTGTTGTTCTGATATCGAGTTAACAGGATGATTGGAATGATAAGAGTAGTCTGGAGACATCAACAGGGAAGAACGCAGGAGCGATACTACTGATTGAGAAGAGCATTCAAGTGTTGTGTTTAGATCGAATTTCAAGTTGATTTCACGACACGTTCGTTGGAATGCAGTCGAGTTGATTTCCAATTCTTTTCCATCGTCATCGGCTTCAGAAATCTGTAAGCTTTGTTTCCCTTGAGCGGTGTGTTCGAGGAATTTCAATTCGAAAGGACAATGAAGACATTTGAGTGATTGTTGGAGGAGGTTGACAAAGACTTTGTTCGTTAAACGCGCTCGATGTTCTTCGGCCGCGGCGGCTGTAAAATTCTTTTTGCAGGTCTCCAAATAAGGCGGAGTCTGTTCAGCGACGTTGGGTAATGCGGTTATGACTTCAACATATGACTTCAACAGTTGTAGTTGACGGTGGGTTTGTATTTGAAGCATGACATTAGACTGCGGACATGATGAGCATGGGGTGAGAAATGTGTTGACAAATGTGCTGTATCTCACTGGACGACGTCTGTTGATCTTCAGGGGGTAAATTCAGGGACCAGGTACATCAAGCAGCAGCAACAGCCTGCACGGCTGCACGTCCTTCGTGGCTCAATACTTGTAATTACCAAGTGCCGAAATACTTCAGACGATGCAACAATCATCAGAGAAATTGTCCCTGTCATCGGCACCTTGTTAGCGCTCTGTCGCCGTGACAACGCTTTTCTCTCGGCCCACGGACCGGACCAAAACAGATCGCCGCCGATCTTCAAATTGCATTCCTCGATCCTCAGTCTTCTCTTCGCATTCCCTCAAGTATTAGTGCTACTCTCCAAGGCATGGATCATGCCAACATACGCCTGATCCTCTTAAGTCACGTCCGGACTCCTACCGAAAACGATTTTCAAGAGGCAGATGATTTGAGACGCCAATTTCTCGAGGATCCGGAAGCTGCCCATCGAAACGGTGATCTAGCCGAACTACATGAAAAGGAGTTACACTTAAAGCTAGAACAAATAAAACGCCGAAAGAGGGTTCTTATGGACATGTTGCGCCGATTGCATAGGCAAATATTGAGTTCAGGCGGGATTCAAGCAAGGTATGTATTTCCAATTCTGAATTCTGCACCTCTGTTTTATACCATTGAAATTGACGCCTTCTAGCTCAGAAGGAAATGAGGAAGTAGATAATACGAGTAGCACATTGTACGGAATACACCGCTTCAATTCCATGTTGACGGTAGCCTTCATCTTTCAAAGTACCTCGGAGCGTACCTCCCTTCTTCCGAGTTCCTGCTCACAGTTGTAGAGGTATCGAGGATGAGGACAAGCTTTTTGAAATCGGAAACGTAGAACCTGAGAAGGAAGCCTCAGCAGAGGAGACGGAAGGGGAAGTATTTCAACGCTTTATTGAATTGCATGGAGGCAATGATGAACCCGTTGTAAATCCAATTTATTGTTTCCTCAAGGCATGCTAACCGTGCACAGCTTGCAGGAACAGGAAGGTATTCCCAGAAGTGGTGGAAAGGAAAGGGTAGTGTAGGTCTTTCTCCCCATTTCTGGCTGACAAGATGCACAAAGTATCTGTGGGGTTTCAGTATATCACCAAGATTTCCAGTTCTTACAACCTCACGAATGGCTCTCAGACGCATTGATAACGCTATATACCAAGTACGTCAGGATTGGAGAGTATAGCTGATTGCAGATATGTTATTGAAGAACAACCGGGAGACAGTCCAGCTCGTGATAGAACAACAATGACAATTTACGACGCAACGACATTTGCATATCCTTCGCAGATCCAATTCGATTCTGTAATAACTGTCGTTCCTATTATGGAAGCGTATCTCACCCCAATTTTTCTTTCTCTTAACTTGCAGAACACATTGGTTTTTGCTTTTGGCGATTAAAAGTCCTGATTCAAATTCCGAATCACCCGAACCTTCGAGTCCACGGCAACTTACAGCCATGCAATTTTTCCTGGCCGATTCATTATTTGATGCTTCAAGGTTCAACGATTGTGAATTAGGCCGACGCTTGACAGAAAAATACAGTTCGTTCTTATATAAGTTCATCGAAGTCGAACATTTCATGATGATGCTGATAGTAGGTGCCGCGTCAACGGAATTCTTGGTCTTGTGGAGACTTTTGTTGTGCCATCATAAGAGTGATCGTTGAGAATACCTTACTAGTTGCAAGTTGTTTGAGAGATGGGACACCCCAGACAATTCCGGGGTTTTCTATCTGGAGGCCTGTGGGCGAGTATATGGAACGGGTGAGAGAAGAATTAGAAGTCCTGATTCGGCGGACTGCGCCACATTGGAGCTTATGAGATGCAGAAGTAGGTATTGTAGAGAAAGGCGGTGATGTCTCTAAGAAGTCAACAGAGTAGATATAGTCTTATTGAGAGGGCAGCAAAGTGCGTGGAAACTCGTTAGATAGTGAGATGCGATATATGATTATCGACAGATCTAGGAGGTATATGAGATGTAGAAGCATGTCTCAGTTCGAGGTATCAATACAACTTCACTTTAATGTCCATCTGACAGAATTGAGTTTCTATTAGTGGGAACAGCGGCAAACAATTGTCATGAATCAGAGGAGCAACAGACAGAGTGACAGGGGTAATGTCATGACCGCTTTTTTCCGACGTACGGGTGCAATGAGATCCGGGGTTGGTGGCTACAATTTCTCCGTAAATGTCCGAAGCGAAGTGTAACAGCCAAGAACTCACGAACTAGCAACAATGACAAGATGAAGATGAATGTTATACTTGTAAGGATACTTTTGAAAACACCAAGATATAAATGCTCCCGAGAAATCCCTTCAATACAATAAAACGAATACAATTGGCAATCCTCACACCAAACTTCGCATACCAACAATCGCAATACTTCCCAATACAATTGCAATACAACCGCAATACAATCAGAATACAATCCCAATACAATCATCTGATATCCCAATTCCCTTACCTAAACGACTCATATTTCAACATACCTTTCTTCGGACTCCTACTCCTCGATCGCGACTTAGCAATTCTACGTCCACCAGAATGAATACCCAATCCTTGGGGACGAGATCTTTCGCTCATCTCGGCTTCGATCTGTGATTCTGGTGATTCCAGCATCGATGGTTGGAGTGGTTGCAAAGAAAGCATTCGAGGGGGAGATTGAGATTCAGCATCATCAGAACTATGTCCTTCAATTGACATTGCTGAAAAGCGTCTCATCTTTCTCATCGTGTCGAGATCCATCTCCTCTTCCTCAGGCTTCTCTTCCTCATCATTCTCTTCCTCCTCTCCTTCTCCCTCCCCCTCTCCCTCTTCCTCCTCTTCTTCATCTTCACCGTCCTCACTCACCTCTTTCTCATCATCAAATTCATCCTAACATCAACCAAAACCAAAAGGGAAAATACCTCTTCGATCCCTTCTACGTCTGCACCAAGACCACCTCCCTTCCTATGTTCCAATCCAAAATACCCCGTCCTTACATCACCAGAAACAATCCTCCTAACAAGCGCAACGACAACATCAAAAAACGCAACTCTGTCCTCAGGAATAAGCATCTCATAAGCCTTTGTCCTCTGCAACACAAGCGAAGAAACAGGCCATCCAAGACGATACGTATCACTCAGATAATTTCCCGGGAACTTGCAATAATAAAGACGTAATTCGGAATGAAATCCATGAATTAGAAAGATCTACGTGATATTAGCATCTGTCAAAGTCGGAGGATAAAGTTTGGAAGATAAAGTGGAGGGGATGGTACTTCTTGGGTATGTTCGAAGAAAGGTTTGTGACAAACGATTGTTAACATTTCAGCGACTATTTGTCCGACGTAGTTTGTTTCTTTGAAGGTTGGTCTCCAAGTAGTTCCGTCGGATCTGACGCGAGGAGGTAACGGGTCTCGTGATTTCTCTGGTTTAAAACGTTTTGTCTGGATTCCCCGTTAGTCACAGAACGATAAGAGATAGAGTGTATGAAGTGGAGCATACGAAATGGAGGAGAGAGTACGGAAAGTACACAGAAATGTACATGAAGGACGAGGGGAGAATGTTGGGGAAGATACCTCAAGAAGAACGGCGACTTTTTGTCGTGGCCAAACGGGAGCAACATCATATTCAGTATCAACCATTGCAATTCTAAAACACCCATCTGCGATTGCAGTTACTTTTGTCGCATATTTCGTGTCGTGGCCAATTGTGAATGACGCATTCGGTCCTTCACTACCACATTAGCACAACATCAACAATCAACGCGACAACAACACGACGCTACAAACGGAGTTTATGCAACTGTACGAACGAAGGATATGTCGCAAAGAGGATTGTGGAGATTGAGGAAATACCCAGCCCATTGTAGAGCCAATTGTTTTTTGGAAGGTAACTTTTGCAACGAAGCAGAGGTATTCCAAACCTGCATTGCACGAGACATGAATTGATGAGCCATATTACGAGTTGCTGTTTCCTTGCTATACAGGACTACTCCTCCACCTGCCGAATCGATACTTTCACTGAGAATTGAGTTTTGGGAAATTTGGCGTTGTTCTTGGATCGAGGATACGTTTGCAGAGGCTGTGCTTGTAGAGGATTGTGTAGAGATTTGTGTTGATGATACTGTGGAGGATTGTGTTGTCGAGGATTGAGTTGTAGAGAATACTACGATTAGAGATGTAATTGAGAGAGGTACTTGATTGGGAGACTTGTGTCTGAGACGATTGTTGAGAGGATTTCTGTTTGCGTGCCTTTGCTTTCGATTTCTCTTTACGTCCTACTACCCTTTTTCCTGCATTTGCTTTCTGGGCGACTGCTGCATCGTGTTTTGCACCGACTCCTGTTTTAGTAGAATACACCTCACGAATTTCCTGACGGAATTGCGACCACCATGGTTCCATTTCGAGATGCAACGGCGGGAAGGAAGCGAAGATTTCTCCTTGTGTGCCTAGTGCAAGAGGAGTCCGCAATAAACGATATTCTATAATCAATATCGAATCCAAGAAGTCAGGAACATACTTTGCTGTTGTGTTGTCGTGAGTCCGCTGAAATCAAACCATTCATGTCCGATTAATTCCACAGCATCAACCTCAACAGCCTGCTGCGGAATGTTAAACCGGTCTCTCTCCTTCCTCCCCCAAGTACTCCCACTCCCCACCTTCCTAACAACCTCATTCAGCTCCTTCCGATTAGCTTCGTCCATAACTAGAATCAGCTTCCGACTCGACGAATGAATACCTTCGCTCGGGAACGTGACGCGTTTTCCGTTGTTTTGACTACTAGCAGTCTCACCTCTGAATGTCGTTCTCAAGGATGATTTGACTGGACTGTGAGGTGTACGATTGTGGAGGATGTTGATGTTGATGGGTTGTAGTGAGGGATCATCCATCGACAGAAGAAGAACGGTGATTGTGAATTGCTTGTAAAATAAAGCAAACAAAGCACCGCCGTGAACCTTAATACTCGTTGCTGTGGGGATGGCGTGATTGTGGCGAGTGTCGGGACGGGGAGCGGTCCGGGCTAATCTGCAGCCTGAATAATTTGTGTGATCAGATCAATTCGAGAACTGTTCCCCTGAAATTCACACTTCTGGAGTTAGGCGGTGCGCACTGCGGTGCTGCTTACCTTCCCGATTATTAGTAGAGATGCTCATTGAGGGAGGTGTGACTAGTATATTAACCGATGTGTGTCTGCGCTTTTAGCCAAATGAATTTGAAGGCGGATATGTTGTTGATGAGACGAGAACTCGAGGAAATCAGAATCAAGATAAGATGTGCTTCGAAGTCAGCGGTTTGAAGACTGAGATGATGAAGTCGTGTTGTCGCTCGACGTACCTCTCCGACACTGTTTCTGAAAGTCGACGGAGTGGTCTCGGAAATATGCATTCATCAAATACACGGCGCAGTTCTCGATGTCCAATTCGATTGATTCACCCGAAACTGGGGAAAACTGTCGATCTCGTCAGGATTGCTGATACTTGTACTGTTCACGAGAAAGACAAAGGTAGTATGTTTGTACTGATTTATTTCTAAGCCAAGCTACCAAGTATTCAAGTAATACCTCCGTCTACATAGTCCAACTCTACTCGATCATAGCAAGCCAGAGGACCTGCGTAATCTTGCTATTGCAAGACTCACTGTCCCTTCCGACACTGCAATCGATTCATATCCATTCCAAGACCTTGTAACTCTATTGTCAGTGAAATAATGTAGAGGAGATACCTTTGCAGAATAGAGTCGTGAGTCGGAGAAGGTTGTCTTCAGCGACGTGCAATAGGCTACCGAGATACCGAGAAGATTCTCATTAGGAGCAGTGTTTGCGACAGTCGTGGTCAATTGTCGTGTTCAGCGGTTGAAGGAAGCATAGAGTGTCGTGGAGATGGAGATATAGCAGTTGTGTTTGAAGGACATGTCCGGAGGGGATAGTTCCGCAGACA
>Ga0335073_10001716_pt1 | contig 29512 bp, 36 predicted proteins | sample Lox_Sample_22_FD_207093 | JGI IMG/M metagenome (GOLD analysis project Ga0335073, IMG submission 207093) | Soil microbial communities from Loxahatchee National Wildlife Refuge, Florida, United States - Lox_Sample_2.2 | ecosystem: Environmental > Terrestrial > Soil > Wetlands | place: USA... | reverse complement strand
TTCTTTCAGTCAAGACAGCGAACTTGAAATATGGGACTTGGATCTCAATAATACTGATGCATCTGCCTTTGAATTGAAACCAATTGCACATGTTTCCACTGAGCGAAAGTACAGCCCAAGAAGAAATGGTATTGACGTGTTTAGGTTTTATAGTCTTGCTTGGGGATACGTGACGTCGGAGAAACCTAGTGGTGTTATTGCAGGTGCCATGGACGATGGACACTTGAATATTTGGGATGTCAATGCAATTCTCGAGAATACAGGAACATCCTTGATTACTAGCAATCAGACTCATCGAGGAGCTATCAAAGTTGTCGATTTCAATTCTATTACTCCAAAGTTGTTGATGTCCGCGGGAGCTGGCGGTGAGGTATGACACGTGGCAACTATCTTTGCTAATTCAGTTCAATATCTGGGATTTAGAGAATCCTACTCAACCCTATCCTGCACCTAATCGAGGTACAAGGGTTGAAGATATCGAAGCCGCTGCGTGGAATAGAAAGGTTCCTCATATTCTTGCAACAGCAAGTAGCAATGGCTTCACTTCGATATGGGATCTGAAAGCGAGTCGAGAGGTCCTACACTTGAAAACACCTGATCGAAAACGCGTCAGCACACTTGCATGGGATCCTGATAACGCGTTGAAAATTATCACTGGCTCTGACGATGATCTCGCTCCCTTACTCCACGTTTGGGATCTACGCAATACAAAAGCCCCATCACATGTATCCTACACTAAAGATTCGTGGCTAATATCTAGTCGATGGAGGGACATTCAGGAGGTATTTTATCAGTCGACTGGTGTCATCTCGATTCAGATCTACTTCTGTCCTGTGGCAAAGATAACCGTACTATCCTATGGAATCCACGAACGTCTAAACTCCTCGGCGAATTCCCCATCGCATCGACATGGGCATTCGAAACTCGATGGTGTCCCCAAAATCCAGATATCATGGCCAACGCAACATTCGAAGGGAAAATCACTGTCCACCGACTACAAAGCACCACCTCCAAACCTGAAGTCAATGGAAACGTCGGAACTCAAGCCGCTGGCGAAGATTTCTTTAATCAACGACAATACGTATCAGAAGGTGGGTTTGAACTGAAACAAGTGCCGAAATGGCTTGTTCCTCCATGTAGTGTGTCATTCGGATTTGGAGGCGCTTTGGTCACTGTCACAAACGCAAAACCGAAAGGAGAGGTCAAGATTGACAAGTATATAAGTGAGCCAAAGATCAGTGAAAATGCAAGTGAGTTCGAAGAAGCTATTCGCAGTGCAGATTGGACGACATTCTGTGCGAAACAGGCTGAGAAGGCAACGAATGACAGTGAACGTGGAGATTGGGAATTACTGAAACTGTTGTTTGAGAGTGATTCGCGGCAGAAGTTGATCGAGTATCTAGGAGTGAAACCTCCTGCAGAACTTGAGGACTTGCCGGCAAAGTTAGATGGAGAAGCTAAAGTCAAAGTTGAACAGGTGGACTCAGAGGCAACAACCGTGGCGGAACCTACTACCCTATCCGATTCTGAACTTAAACCCAAGAACAACCGATTATCCGGTGTTTTCGGTGCTCACCCAGACGACTTCTTATCTCAGCTCTCTGGAACTTCCTCCACGAAAATCTCATATACCAACGGCGCATTTTCCATCGAATCTAGCAACGATTCCGAATCCGACAAATTGATTACTCAAGCACTGTTATTTGGAAAATTCAGTCAAGCTGTAGACATCTGCCTCCAAGAAGACCGATTATCAGATGCCTTTGCATTGGCCAAACTAGGTGACGAAACAGTGCAGAAGAAAGTACTAGATGCATATTTTTTGACGAATCTGCACCGATCAAATTATCTACGATTACTGCATAGCATTGTTGATTCCAATTTGTGGGAGGTTGCGGACCAAGCAGATTTGGATGGTTGGAAACAAATTCTTGTTGTTTTCTGTACATTTGCAAAGACTGATGACGATTTTTCGGGCTTGTGTGAGAACCTTGGTAAACGTTTGGAAAGAGAGGGGAAAGTTGAAGATGCAAAGGTTTGCTATCTTGCTGGTCGGAAACTAGATAAGGTGGTTTCTATTTGGATTGATAAGGCAGAAAACCAGGAAAAGGAAGAGCTCAAAGAAGATGCGCTGGAATCAGCATTTTCAGTACACGCACGGGTGCTACAGTCGTTCATTGAGAAAGTTACCGTGTTTAAACAAGTCAAAGGGACTTCGGGAGGGGATCTTAAACCTCTGTACGACAAATACACAGAGTTCATCGAAATTGTCGCATCTCAGGGCAATCTCACAGTGGCACAGAAATACGTGGATTTACTGCCATCCGACAACGAAACTGTGAAAACCGTCAAAAGTCGTTTGTCGGTCGCTACAGCTACAGCTCCGGCTGCTACCGCCGCTAAAACTCCTGCTCGTACGGCTGACCCTGTTCGTCGCGGTATTCCCCCGGCTTCGGCGCCTTCCAATTTACAACCTAATCCCTATGCTTCTTCCCCGAATCCTTATCCTTCGCCGGCGACTCACTTTGGTCCTTCTCCATATATCCCTTATGTACCATTCACTCCCAGCGCGCCTATCGCTCCACCTGGTCCGCCGCCTGCACTTGCACATGCCCCACCAAAGACCACGTCGCCTTATGCCCAACCACCGACTGCATCAACTGGATATACATCAACATATACACCTCCGCAATCCACACAGTATACTCCTGGACTGCAACCGACCAATCCAATCTCATCACGAGTCGAAAATCTGCCTCCCCCACCTCCCAAACGTACAAACGAAAACTGGAACGATCCCCCTATGCTCCCTAACCCCTCAAGAACTCGAACTCCAGCTCCACCTGTCAAACGGGAATCTCCATCTCCATTTGTTGGAGCTACCCCTGCACCTCCTGGACCTCCTCCAGCTTCAGCGAAACCTCCTCAGAGAATCAGATCTCCACCAATTTCATCGCCAACACTGACTAATGCACCATTCTCTCCTTTGGGGCATGGTCTAAATTCTCAAACACCGCCAGTTGCTATGCAGCCCACTCCACCTATAGGACCTCCTCCAGTAATTCAACCACCTCCACCTAGACCTGCAACAAACTTCTTCCCGCCTCCACCTCGCACTCAACTCCCTCCTTCAGGACCTGGTCTACAAGCACAGATAGCTCCTCCGCAGACTCGTTCGCCCTATGCTCCATTGCCATCTCAACAGCAGAACAATTTTGCTCCTACCCCTCCTCCGCCAACTTCTGGCCCGCCTCCACCAGGACCTGCAACTCAACAGTATGGTCCGCCTCCCGGACGGAGTCAGTATGCTCCCCAACCGGCATCCTCACCGACCCCTGATGTCCCAACTCCACCTTCCAGATCTACTCCTGCTCCACCTAAATATCCATCTGGTGATCGGAGCCATATTCCAAGTACAAGCAAACCAATTTATGACATTCTATCAAATGAGATTGGACGAATCAAACAAGTGGCTCAATCACCTCAGCAAAAACGAATTGTCCTAGACGTCGATAAACGATTGAATATCCTGTTTGACTTACTCAATAATGATGAAGTTATACCATCAAACGTGACTAGCGAACTAGTCAAGCTTTCCCAAGGTACCTTCCCAGCTTATGCGAATACTAATTTCAGCCCTTTCGCAACGACAGTTTGATGTTGCGCAACAGATCCAACTCGAAGTTCACACAGCAAATGAACAATTTTCAACATGGATGGTAGGAATCAAAAGATTAATTGATATGGCGAGGGCGTTGGCTTAAAAGGCTAATTATTGTTTCACACTCCAGTTCGTAGCATTTGCAATTATATATGACAATATCATGAACCTATTCTCTACGCCTATCTTTTCGCCACTAGCGTTTCCGTTTAGGCACATCTTTGGGATCCACAGGGGCACGTACAATACCCTTCCTAGCCAACAGCTGTTCTCTCTCAAGTTTAGCTTGAGCTTCAGCCTCCCTAGCCTTGCGTAACACATTCTCCACGCCTCCAAGTGTATTCCGTGTTCCTGGTTCTCTGGTATAATACAACTTCGCCCTACGATATCGTTTTCCTCTCAATGCTCCACGATGTAAAACCCGAATAACTTTAATAAGCGGACTGAACAACTTAAACACTTGTTCTACTCCAATTCTTGTTACCACAGTCCGTAATCGAAACGAAGTATCTATTCCCGCACGTTTGACAGCTATTATATGTCCTGCAAATGATTGGTAAATGGTATTTGCAGGATAATCGTCCCATGTTTCGATTTCGAGAACGGAGCCGATGGGGAGACATGAGGGTGAATGCTTATCGAAGAGTGCTCGACGACTACCAGTAGGATCTAAGAGTTCGATATTTTTCTTTTGGACGAGTTCACGGATACCCGTTGTTGGAGGAGAGGGAATGGGATCGAATACCGGGACATGTCCTTTCAAAGTTAGTATGAAGTTAAGGAGCAGGAAAAAGTTACGTCTATTTGGATTTAGAGCTCTCTGCTTGGCAAGACGGTATCGAACGAGATCAATTGCGGATTTAATGATAGGAGCTGGGAACTTTCGCATGGTGAACAACACTCACGAGCGTCCGCCCAAACTTGCTCTAAGTGTTGTCTCAGAGGCGAAAACTCGACTGATGATCGGGAATTGGAAGAATTTTGATCCAAGCCACACTTGGCACAGATCGATTTGTTTACTCGATTTCTAGATCAACGTCAATCACTGCTTAACCTAATGTGACGGGGAAGTAAGTATGGGAATAAGCGGGTTATGGGACGAACTAGCAGAGGCCCGAGAGAAGAAAGGTTAGTGTCACTCAGGACTCGCTAACTGATAGCGTTAACTAAACTTGCAATCGAATGGTGGGAATCGAATAGCCGTCCACTGACTGTCGCAATCGATACGTCCATATGGCATTTTCAAGTGCGAAGCGGGAAGGAGGGATCGAATCCTCTTCTACGGACCTTCTATTACCGACTATGCCGTCTTCTACTCCTGAATATCCGCCCAATGTTTGTTTTTGATGGCCCTCAAAAGCCAGCGTTCAAGCGCAATCGTTTTTCGGGGGCACTTCCACCACAAGAGCAACGGGAGGAAATTAACTACATGAAGTTGCTGATATCGGCTTTTGGGTTCCTGTCTTGGGATGCACCTGGCGAAGCAGAAGCTGAGTGTGCGGCACTTCAGCGTCTGGGAATAGTTGACATGGTTATCACGGAAGATGTTGACGCCATAATGTTCGGGGCAACTAAGGTCGTGCGAGAAATAACCAATACCAACAAAACAAGGACCCACATATACTTATATCAGGATGTTGAAGAGATGACAGGGTTGGATAAGGATGCGCTGGTATTGATTGCGATGATGAGTGGCGGAGATTACTTGCCTGCTGGTCTACCTGCCTGCGGACCCGTTACTGCAGTGGAGGTTCTTCCCTTTCAACGGTTCACAGGATTAATAATAGATTGCCAAAGCAGGATACGGGAAGACATTAATGCGCACCAAGAACTTTGAAGAATGGCGGTCGGACCTTGCTGTTGCTCTGACGACAAATAGCGACGATCACTTTTCCAAAAAGAGACCAAGTCTCGCAGCAAGACTCATTCAATCCAACTTCCCAGATGTGTCGATTTTGAATTATTACGCACAACCTAAAATATCTCCGTTCGACAAGTTTTCATCCTTTCAGCCGAATTGGAAGGGTCCTGATATCAACCGTCTCGCGGGACTGTGTAAAGAGCTATTCCAATGGAATACCCATTGGGGGATGTGTCGATTTATCAGAAGTTTCGCTCCTGCATACTTAATCTTCGAGCTTGCCAATGATAAAGGAAAGTCCCCTGCAATCGCTTCATCCCAGCAAAATATCACCTCAACAAGCAAATTACTATCAAAACCGAAACATTCAACAAAAGTACCAGCTTCTACTAATCAAATCACAACCTACTTCAAACCCACGAAGACTGTCGCTCCAGTCGAGAAGGACAAAGATCCGTCTCCCCCTCCTTCCAAACCCTCCGAAAAGTTGTTTTCCGACATTCATGGCTCTCGGAAGCATCTGTCAACAGACGAAGTGGAAGAACTACGACTGTCCTATATTCCATCTCAACTGGTTCCCTACATTCCCCTAAATTTTGACCTCGTTCCACGAGCGCCTTATCGACCAGCATCTCCTACCAAGTCGCCGAGCAAACGGCGTCCACCATCTCCATCCAAGACATCTCGCGACTCAGAGGAAGAAGAAGCTGCGGACTTTGACGACGACGATTTAAAAGTACCACGGGAATCGAAATGGTCTCCCGACGAGATAGATCGGATCTGGATTCCTAAAGTGTACGTTGCAAATCGTTATCCGCAGGAAGTGGAGCTATGGGAGCAAGAACAGGAAGCAAAGAAGTCGCCTAAAAGGCAAAAGACACCTAAGAAGAAACCTTCTATGTCTTCTGGCGCAATGGAACAATTTGTAGTACGTCAACCACCGCCAAAGATGAAGAGCCCAGTTAGGATGGAGAATAACCCTCCAAATTTGAACGTGGTGGAGAACACTCCAGTCTCGAAGATGAAGACACTTAAATTGGATATTGAGAAGGTTTGGGAAGAACGTTTTTTGCAGGACTCTGATGACGAAGAGCCATTGCCTTCACCGAGTGATTTCAAAGCATTTATGGCGTATGGGTCAAAGACAAAAAGTGTCAGCAAGGAAACTTTAAGCATCGATACCCCGAGAAAAGACAGCGGTGATGTGAGACCCGGTCTCAAGGACAAGGATGGTAATGTCAGTCCTAAGACACCGGTAAAGAAAAGCTCGTCAAGTTTTGGATTAGCAGGCAGCAAGATGGATCTCACGTTTTGGGAAAGTCCTGGTGGAACAATGCATGAACTTGGAGATTAATTGTTGGGTCGGAGCATTTATACCTTCAAATATGGTTTTGGTTACGAAGGACCATGTACCGTAGGTATTATAATTATTGTAATATGAGATGTCCTCATGGCCTTGTCAGGATTCGAACCATTCGTGGGCCAAAACAGAGCAAAAAATACAACGAGCTTGCCAGGAGTCGAACCTGTTCGCTGTCCTCAATCAAACCAACCGTAGGCGAACGCGTTAAACCATTGCGCCACAGGCGGCCCTTCTTGGCTTACGTAATTTCTCAGAAATGGCAGTTGTATGGACATCTCCAGACGCAGTAATATACACCGCCTCAGGCCAAGTTTATTTATACCATCGCCCGTGGAGGACGTTGTTCCTTGGTCACTTCCCACTCCAACACTACAATTCCTCTTGGGTCCGTCATCTTTTGGTATTCGCATCTTTATGGCGTGTTTTTGAAAGGGCTGTTTGTCCATGCCTTCGTTCCCCGCTGGACCGGAATTCCCGCGCCCAACTGCTGCCACATCTCGTTTTGCGACTTGTTGTAGTCAAGCTGAAAGGTGTTGTTGGGTTATCGCTACTTGGCTACCGATCTGTATTATTTATGGCGCAACGACTTGGGCAATCTACGTGAATGCCTATTTGATATCCTTCTCTTTCGTAAAAGGGATACAAGGTTTCTTCCGGCTGGCTGGATTGCACTAATCGTAGGAACATTTCTGGCTATCCTTGGGGTGTCATTATATTCATTATGTCTATGGTCCTATTCAATAGCTTGTTTCACTGATCCTGGATCACCTATTGACGCCGTACATTTACCCTGAGATGAAACTAATATATCAGGACAAAGGATACTCATACCTCCCGCAATGGCAACCTACCCACAATCCTTCCTACGAAGCCAACGTAACCGTCAAAAACGACGGCCGAGCACGCTACTGTCAAAAATGCAATTACACAAAACCCGACAGAACACACCACTGCAGCATCTGTAAACGGTGCATCCTAAAAATGGATCATCATTGTCCCTGGCTTGGAAACTGTATCGGATTTCATAATTATAAAGCGTTTGTGCTTTTCTTGATTTATATTTCGGTGTTTTGTTTCGAATGTTGTGTGTTGAGTGGATTCAATGTGTGGTATTGGGCTAAATATGTGTCACCGGTATACATGACATGCAGATGGTGCTGATGATAGAATGCGGATTATTTACCCATTCAGTGGATTCTGTTGGCTGTTATATCGGGAGTTGTGTCTTTATGTGTAGGAGGATTCACAATATGGCATATCATGTATGCTTCCCTTTCCCCGTCGTATTCCGCTTTCTCTTACACAAGCAGTCATGTCTTCCAAAATGTAACTACGATCGAAGCACTCGAGAAAACCAGATACATTCATACGCTCCCATCAACAGCTCTTCATGCTCATGGTCACCGTCGCAGTTCAAATGATACCCCGAATGCATTTGACATTGGCCGTCGAGCAAATTGGGAACAAGTTATGGGTCCTGACCCACTTAAATGGTTTCTTCCTTTGCGAAATTCCGTAGGAAACGGACTTGCTTTCCCACTGAATGAGGACGTGAAAGGAATTCTTAGGGGAATGCGAAGAGGAGGTGGTCTTGAGCCGGGAAGTGCTGTAGATGACGAAGAGGAAGAAGATAATAGAGAGTACCGACGAGGTTCGGATGGACGTTGGATGATGCACGATTAGACAAAGACTTGGTGGACGAGTTTGCATTTTTGGTGTTTAGGATTGTTGGGTATTTGTTTGTACGATAGGGTGAGATGGCGATTGTATAGCGTATCATCACCATTATTTATTCATCTCTGGATTAAGCAGGGTTTTGATGTGTAAAGCGTATAACGTAAAGCACTTCCCGTCCTGCTTTCCGTTTCAGGAGGATCTGTGTTGTCAACGGCCGGAGTTAAAGTTGATTACCTCGCCAGTGATACCTCTTTGATTCATCAAGGTTATTATACCGTTGGGGTCATTTTGTTGGACGGCAACAAGATAAAACATCCCTTGATGGGACAACACATCCTTCTGTAAGCATTTTACAAGTCGATCATACCCGTAAACAATCTAACAGTCTCCAAGTAGTCTGCATTCCCATCCCTCCACCCTTCCAAGCATATCCCAGATCTCCCGCCCACGAATCCTCTCCCTCTGTTGGTACATAAGGTGGATTAAACACCAACACATCAATCCCATTCCCAATTCTCACTCCATCCAACAAATCGCCTTGTACTACCGAATTGAAGTGCCCAGGAACATTTCTCTTCAAAGTCTCCGCGGTAATCAACGTCGCTTTATTCGAAATATCCAGCGCAATCAACACTTCCAATCAAACCTCGTTGAAAGGGACCTTACAACATTCATGAGGCAAGAAAATCTCTTTCTGGAGAAATGCAGAAACACATCCTGAGCCGGATCTACCATCAACATGTTGGCAAAAACCGAGAAGGACCCTATTTCCACCACCAGTGGAATGTAACCGGGTTTCGAGAGACTTCGTAATAGCGGAAGATCCTTCTCTAAGGCGTCGAGCAGAATAAAAGTGTCTTCTACAATGTATTAGTAACATTCCTAGAAGAATTGGACCCGCTGGTTCGTAGACATCTAGATATTCTTCCTCTGTTATGTGGGAAAGGTCCGGTGTTGGAAGCATCAACGATCTGCGTTCGCAATTCGGCAGCGAATTGGGTCCACGAGATTCCTCTCGCACGTCAGATGGATAAAAACTTTCAAGCTTGCTCAAATTCCTGATTCCCTTCCTCTTCGGTATATTTTCCTGAGAAAATAAAGCCCGAAAAGATTCTTTGCTCAAGTTCAACATTATTGCTCTAAAATTTGCTAGTAGTCAGCCATACCTCAACTTTCATTGAGGCGTTGATTAGCGCTTTGAATCAACTTTCGATCTACCAAAATCCCACGAAAGATGTCCGATGAAGCACAGCCAGATGCAAACGCTTACCTTGAAGCGAAGCAAGCCCTCCTTAAGTATTTCTATGAAAAGGTCATTGAGTGTCCATTCGAGCAGTATCCCTTCGTTTGGCCTGAGCCTGAACCTCGACTTCGTTCGCCATCGCCGTCATTTGATGAAATCTTTCCAAATGCATCAACTTATGCTCCTGTAACCGAAGAACCACATTGGGAAGCCGACATCGATAATTACGTCAAGAGTGTATTGCAGGATGATGTAGAGGACGTTGGACTGCCTTCTGATAACCTTCGTTCTCTCCGGTGTGAGACGCCGGTGTTACCCGCTACTTCATATCCGAACAGATTTCGGCCTTATGGCCCCGATACACTGGCGAAATGTGGAAACTTGCTTAAGAAAGAAATGCTTCAGGGAGACAAGGGACTTGAAATTCCTACAGATATGAAAGAAGTCGATCAAGCTCTGGAACAAGATAAGAAGATCGCTGTATCAGCTGAAGCTGCCGCATATTTCAAAGATCTTATATCTAAATCCTCTTCTCCTCCAGATTACATCCCACCAAAGGTTTTCTCTAGGAAATTCGTTAACTGGGCTAAGAGATAGGTGCAACTGAAACAGCTTATCTTAACACCGCCGTTATTACCGTATACTCCTCCGTTATCTCAAGAAGACTTCATCAATGAACCTCTAAATGCGGGCCCGCTTGCACCACCGAAATTCAACGAAGATCTCCTCCTGACATCTGAAGACATGTGGGATGACATCTCTTCTCCGTCATCAAGTTATCTAGGCCGCCTCTTGGCGCCTCACAAACTACCATCTCCAACTAGCGTTCAAAACAAAGAGACAGAGTTTCTCGCAAAACTCAAAGCCGAACTACCTATAACCTCAATCTTTACAAAACCATCTCCATTCCGTCCACAGGCTCTTCATAACTCTGAAAAGATTGTCAGTCGGCAGTTTGTGACAGCATATCCAGAGTCACCCTCAACAAGTATTCAAGAAGGCCCGACTGTGGACAAAAGTATTTTTAATGAGAGAGTCTCTGCAGAATCAATTCTTCGGTTACCTGTGCCCGAGATTCCACCTTTTAAACCTATGGAAACTACATATCCGAAAACTATGTTTGGAATATTTATGGGGGAGGACGGGTTGCAATGTAGGCCTATTGCAAGAAGCATTCTGGATTCGTTGAATGAGACGATGAAGTGGCAACCTTTTACGAAAGTGTCTTTTCCCAAGAATTTATGGATTGAAGAGATTGAAGGAGACTGGGAAAGTTATCTTGACTATATGAAACCCAAATCTGACACTGAAGCTAGCATTTTCAGACAGAACACGGATGAAAAAGAAGAGCCTCTTCTTGCGTCAGTTATCTCATTACCGGGCATCGAGACAGATGCGATTATGGTCGGAACGGAATTTGAAGATGTGCTAGAAATTGTCAAAAAGAGAACGTCGTCAGATATAGATCGGCAAGCTGGCTCTTCGGCAACCAAGCGATTGAAGTGGTCTCAAACAGATCGAATGGAAGACTACATGAGAATGCGAGGGCTACATGTTGAACACCATAAGCAGGCGCTCCCTGAAGGAGGGAGCATACGTACTCCAGTTCAGAAGACACTTGCCGGGACAAGTCTGCAACCTGCAATTAGGCAACCTGAACAGACCACTCGGACGACAGAATTACCACCACAACCCCATCCATCTCAACTCCCACCGGCAATAATTCTATCAACTACCTCCTTGCCACTGTCTGTTACGCAAGACTTAAGAAGGACATTCGTTGAAACCATCTTCGTTGAGCGCGATCTCAAAGAAGATCAATCGGAAGGAGACATAATCCCGTCGCCGCATAGATGCATTATCTTCTTTTCGGTGGCCCAAATCACACAAGTACTTCCATCCCGAGCATCTACTCGAATTCAAAGCGTTGCAAGCAAGTACCGTGAGATCGAACTCGTGATCACCGAAATCAGTGGTTTGGAAGGAACCTCGCTCTCGGCATTTTCAGAATGGTTGAAATCTCTAAGAGAGATCTGTCAAGTTCGAACGGTCCTCACGAGAACCGAAGAAGAAATGCTGAGATGGACCGCCTGGCTGTGTCGTGCCCGAAGCAACGATGAATCTCTGTATGGGCCTGACTATCTAACTGAAGATGAAACTGAAGTCCTCCCTCAAGTTACGCAGACTAATTATAGGAAGAATTAGTCCTTAGAAGAACGTACAATGTGTTTGCATCCCAAATTATCCTTGCAAAGACTACCCTGTCGGAATTTATGAAGATGGATCAGGCATTTAGAATCGAACATTTCGGCGATGTTATTTCGGAGTGAAACATAATGATGTAGCAACATCTAAATTGAACAGGATCGATTTAGATTGCGAGAAGATTGTGTACATCGATTCTACATACACGCATCCAACTACTCCGTTATATCCATCCTCTCACCCGCTTCTAACACAATCCTGCCCTCTAACCATGTAGTTATTTCTTCAAATTGAGTATTTAGCAATTTATTCATTTCTCCAGTTTCTATAATGAGTTTCTTCCATTTAAGAGACATACCAGTCTGAAGACATTGTCCAAATCGTTTTGGTATCTTTTTCCGTCGTAGAAGAGGATTTCTCGGACCAATATATACTTGAGACGTCTGCTATTAGAATAATATTTGATACCAGACAAACCTTGAAATACCAGTAATATTTGTCTTCGTCGCCACCTACACTCTTCGGCTCAACATCCCCAAAAACATTCACAACTCCTTTCACCAGCTCGGAGACATCTCGATTGCGGATGAGATGTTCGATTCCATAACATCCCTGTCCAGCACCTATTAAGACCACACTCTCCGCATCAGTTAATCTACATTAGAAAGCTTCTACAAAGGGACGTACTCGACGTAATTATCCCATACATATGTACACATAACCTTTGCATTCTGCATCAGTGAATGGTGAATCACTCCGTCCTCATCTTCTTCATGCTCCACTGCTGAGGGCGGTATATTCACGTCGACCACTCCATAACCCAGTTTATGAGCCCACTCAAAATACTGTCCTGAAGGATCCAACTACAATTAACCCCATATCTCAGAAAAGTGTACCAGAAATGCTTCATTGAGGTCAATTTTCGTTGCAGGTAAGGCGTCACCACCGATCACTACATCTGGCGCATCATGAACGAACAACACCAGAACTTTCTTGTAGTAGAACTCCTTACTGCAAAATACTTGATCCTGAAACGTAGTCCCAATTTCAGGTTTCGCAATGTTCAATGGTTGCATTCCCCATTGCTCTTGAGCTTTTTTCATCTGGTATGAACGTATCACATCATTCAACCTTTCTGGTGGAGGACTCTTGTCATCCGCTAATTAGCTCTTTGTTTGAGTTGCAAGTGTACCTATTGTAGATGCTTCGGGACGACAGCATTTCCAGTACTTTGATTGTACGTTGATTACCTTGTTCACAACTCGGACAGTTGCTTCACTAGCGTATAATCTCCAAGGATCAAGTGGACCAGGTGGTTCTCCCATTAATACTTTGACACAAGCCAATGCTGATTTTGCAGTTGATTCTAGATTGTAACCACCCTGATTATGAGAAATATTTCGATGAAAACTTACTTCAAGGATCAGGACTAGTTTCCCTTCGGCCAAGGGCATAAGCATATGTGTCATGTGAGCATATCCGGCTGGTGTAACTTCGCACCCTCCTATGGGATCACCTGCAGCCGCATCGAATCCAGCGGACACTAAGTCAGGGAACGTATCCTGATGGGTGATACCTATTACGAGCTGTGGGTTGAATTCGTATGCTATTGGCATGACTACTTTCTGGAAAGCATAGATGTAGTCTGCATCGCCGACGTTTCCAACAGCCCATGGTATATTCACGTTCCTAAAGGTTAGATCTGATGGGATTGAGATGTTACTTTCCCAAGCCTTCGCCTTCCCCACAATATCTTCGGCTCTTTGCGGCTTTGTCTTCTGGATAGATGCCAAATCGATGTAATGATATATACAGCACATTCGGATCCGATTTGAAAGCTGCCTGTGTCCCATTACCTTAAGTCAGATAAAGCCTCAGCAACGTTAAACCATGATGTACATCCCTACATTAGCATAATCTCAGGGGAGTAAAATACCAATCAACAATTAAGACTCGCTTACAATCATCTCCATACCGCTGCTGCATTATCTTCGTAGCAATGGCGACATTATTAAACAAACAGAATCCCATGGCACGACAAGGTTCAGCATGATGTCCAGGTGGTCTGATCACGGCAAACGCATTCTTCACCACTCTCTCCATTACAGCAGAACACGTCTCAGTCGCACCCCCACAAGATAAAAGGCCACACTGATAAGACTCATTATTGAAATATATCGATCTCTGTTCATCTAATCCCAAAGCATACAAATCTTGCTCTGACATTTCTACAAGTCAGTAACCCTCTAGAGAGAAGGTGGGAACAAACTTTCCGTAGCTTTCATCTCATCAAGATGTTCTTTTGAATGAACCAATAAAATCTCCTCTTCAGTAGCATAACGAGTCCTTATGCGTCTCATTAATTCGTTCTCATCTGTAGACGGAGTCTCCCGATCTTGAATTAGACCTGCCAATGCAAATTCCTTGTAAATCCTGTATATTCGTCGTGGATCTTCCGGGTGCGTATCTCTATAATCCACAGTTTGGTGGAAGCGCATTCGAATGTCGTAACAAAAGCCTGTGCGAAGGGAGGAAATTGGAAGTGGATTCGGCTTTTCCTCCACAAGGATTTGAGACGCCATGAAAGCTGCTGCGTTTGTGTCGCCTGTAGGAGGAAGGGCTTGGCCATTGCTGGAACTTGGACCATTTGCAATATTTGTCTTGTCTATCGACTTAGGACCTGGTTGAGGTGTGTCTAGAACTTGAGCAGCGGTTGTTACGGGTTGTGTGATTGCAGCTCCATTCTGGTTGTTCATATCGTTCGAGAGAAAGGTTATGCACACTTCGGAAAGGGTATTATAGTTCAGACGGCGAGTCGCAAAGCATACAGCACCTTAGTGCGATCCTAGGTCTGCTCTTTGACAGGATGAAAAGTGACAGCGAACCGCTTGCAACTAGATTGATAGAAATTAGACGCAGATCCATCCTAGAAATCAGAATTTTGGCTTCAGGACGATCTTCTGTCATGCCCTATACTTGGATATAATGGCTAAGCCGAAGCAGAAGGAACGTCATAGAGTCGCTAAATCGCGAGAAAGCAGCTCGGTAGAAGTTCAGAAGTCACAGTCAATACAACGGACAAAGGTCGAGAAACGACAAGCCCGTCACGATGCTCTGCTCAACAGTATTCGCCCTCCGCTGATTCTTGACTGACTTTTCAGAACTTCACAGCAAGAAGAAAAAAGCTATACGGAAACGCCCGAAGAAGAAATTAAACGTGAATCTATCGTCACTAGGAGCATCACTAGACGATATCATTTCTCAGGATAAAGAAAAGAGAGCTAGGAAGTTGGAAGTTAGTGCACCTCCAAAAGGGATGGAACTTCGAACGGAATTGGAAAGGGTTAAGACTGTAATGCAACATCCGGAGTTTAAAAAGAATCCTTTGAAGGCTCTGCAGCAACATATTGCTAATACCTGGGAAAAGAAGGAAGGAATGTCTTGATACCCTGCTGTCGTATAAAGTCATCATCAAAGTCCATGTTCAAAAAGTGGAAGCCGTGATATTGCTGCGGAATAAGTTATTCTCTTGATTGACACCGCATTATACCTCTACGCCCTGGCCATTCCCACGAAAGCAATAGGGCCAGAGTAAGGCTTGCGATGTCTAAATGTACACTCAACAGAGTTCTGTCTCAACCGAACATTCCTAACTGTCCAAACAGTCTAGCGATAAAAGTCGGGTCTTTTGATGTTAATCCCTCCATCTCCCAACGCCGCACTCAAATCCTCCAAAGTCAACACATTCCTTCCTTTATCCTTCCCAGGTCGTCCAATACGAGGACCTACTTGAGGAACGGGTCCACCAGAAGCAGACGTAGAAGACCTAATTTTCGAGAACTGAAAGGCATCAGTAGCTAAATCCGAAATAAACTTCTGAGTACACAACGCAAGAAGTCGTTTTCTATTACCATCAGCATTCCATTCATATTACTGGATTGCTACATTCGCTGGTCATTGCATTCAAATCCCGCTAATGATAAATAGTAATCTGTGACAGCATCAGGAATCTAGAACCAGTCAACCAAGAACAGGAATAGCGAGTACAATAGGAGCATATTTGTCCATTTGATCTAGGAATGTGTTGAGATCTTTATCTTTGCGGTTTTCTCGTGGTTGGCGATAATGGTCTTGACCTTCAATTTCCTTGGAGCCCTGTTGTGCTCCATGTTCGAATTCTTCTTCTTCATCGTCATCATCTTCCTTGTCTTCTACATCTACCATTTCGGCATCTTCATACTCTTCTTCGGCTAGAGTATTTTGCCCTGGAGACCTTGAGTGGGACATTTTCTATAGAAATCTTGCGGTTGCTGGCAAGCGTAGCTAAAAGGGTTCGCCTCTTTGGGCAGAGGGGTTAGGTTCACTTGACTTGAGTGCCACTGCTCTACGTTCGGATTATGCCTCCCCTCACAACTACGCTCTACTCATAGGCCTTGACACTGCTATTACCGACTGTCGGTCCCAAAATCCTTCTTACGACGATCCTTTTCGATACCGTCGTCTCGAGCTTCAAATTTTCAAGAAGCCTCTGTTCCCAATTTTCGGTATGTCAGTACCACAGAAAGTCGGTGAATTACTATTATCCATGTAGCAAAACACTGCGAGACCGAGTAGGGTCCATCACAATCGAGGTTGACGCACTGATAATGCACTTAATCGACCTCATTAGACAGTCCCTCGGCACCAACATCGACCTGGAAATATTCAAGATTTCCTGCCTCTGGGAAGACATCAAATCAGGCTCTCCGGAAGAGCCAAACAGCCTAGGTCTGCCGGTTCTCTTGAAGCTCCTAAATGGCGACCACGAGCCACTTTGAAAGCTGCAATTAATTAAATCGTCATTTTCGCTTCCGTTTATGACCGGTACTCGAAGATACCAGTACTGCGCAGCCCTTGTCGTTCCATCCTCCCTGTCAAAAGTGTCTCAACAACGTCCGAACAGTGCTGATTCTTTGGACTGGTCCGCGCTTAGTCAGGACCTTGATGTTGATTCCGAGGATTACCTGCAGGTCGTTATGCCTGTACACGACATTATAGCCGGTTATAATATCAGCAAGTGTATAGTCCCAGAACGATGGACCTCGCCCTACAATGAGAAATGGTACCCCGCAATCCCGTCACGCTCCAAGCCAGATATGCTCTTGTATGAGTTATTCCGAAATCAAGCGAACGACGACAGTGGCGAATTAAATAGTGAGTTCTGGTCTGAGCTGGAGAGGAGTGGCTCCTTCTTCGGAGCCATCCTCGGAGCACCTCAATCGGGGAAAACATCTATTTTACTGAAGTTCCTCATGTCATCATTCGGATTATATTTGGCAGGGAAGGACCCCTATGTCGAAGCCTCGGTTGCTAGGATGAATCTCGGATCGAACGATCTTCACAGCTTGTTTCTCGACGTCTCTTCTCATGTGAGCCCGTACCCGACTTCGGACAACGACAGAGTGCTGTCAACTGCGATTCTTAGAATCGTCCTTTCTCGCGTTATATTCCTCCATTACCTCCTGACCGAGAGGCAACAATTCACTCCCGGACAATGGCTTCTCCTCCAGCCCTTCCCTACCAAATACGCTACTTCCAAGAAATACACACGAAGAGATGACATTTTCGACGCTCTCGCTCATTCAATTGCCTGTCCTAATAGGGATTTGTTGCGACGATTAATTTGGGCCTTCAGAAGTCGGATCCAAGAGAAGATCAGTAACAGCGGACAAGAGATCCAAGACTCTTCGTATCCTTTGCTTCCGATTATGCTAGATGAGGCGCACCATTTCCTACCAGTTGATCATAAATTGTGGGTGTTCACAGCGTGGGGACGAGCAGAATCACCTAGTATGCCATTTTACACAGCTATCATGGATGCTTTGGCAGACGAACGGATTGGAGGAAAAGTTGTTGTGGCGGGAACGGGCTTACGGTTAAATGCTCCACCTGCAGTCGGTCGTGTCCCTTACACCGGCGGTGTCGTACGTACTGCCTCCAAGATTCTCGAGCGACAAGATATTTCCGCCTATCTCCAGGAATTCGACATTCCTCCCCAGCAAAAATCTTTGCTATTGGCTATGCGGCAGACCTGGATTCGCAGCCTCTTTCGTAGCCTCAATTTTGCAAAAGCCTCGACTCACAAATACCGATGAAATCATTTGGAAGAAAAATGACTTTGGACAATTGGATTTGACAGTCAAGAAGATTGACTGGGATATTGATACCTATTTTTTGCAGACATGGTTACCAAACATTGCCCACACTGTCAGAGGATCTCACGCTCTCTGGCCAAGGTTTACAAGAATTCACCTATCTCCTGAGCGTAACGCCTTCGATTTATGGACTCGCATGAAACGAGCCGTATTTTTGCAAACTTACCAAAGTGGCTTTTATTCCTATGATGGAGCTCAAGATTTGAGATTGTTCGAAACTGGGATTGCCACCGTCACAACCCAAGTTCTATCATCATCTAGGAGAATAGTTGCACAGCTGGCTGAACCTATTCTCGTATATTCACTAAACGAATATATCAATCAAAAAGCTCCGGATGAGATGGCTGTATACCTGAAGCAGCGGCTGGCAGATGCTCCCGGACCAGAGGCCCAAGGAAAAGTTTGGGAACAAAGCGTACCGAACGCACTTCATTCCCTCTTCAAAACCTCTTCAACAGCGGATAATATCCAATGGAGTAATAGTTCCTATCAACACCAGTCTCACAACTTCTATTTCGTCCACCAACCCACAAAGCATCTCACTTTCAGTATCGATAGTCGTTTCACGGACTTATCATTCGCCGATTGGCTCGAAAACCCTAGCATGAGCGCCTTTTTTTCCCTGAGAACGACTCAGGTCCTGATGTTGCGACTGTTAGGGAAGATGGCCTACTCGTGTTGGTGCAGTGCAAATTCACTCAACCCCCAAATGCCGACAAGAAGACTAGTAAACCAACAGCACTCTCGGGAATCTCCTTCTTATGCCCGAATACCATGTATCGCCCTCGAAAGGACGCTAAGAAAATTGCCGGACAGGATGTGGCGATAGGGAAGAAGGATCTTTACGTCCGGACTCGCTTGGCCATATTCAACAACTTTAAGTATGTTGTCGCTGTAATATTGGCATATGGTGGGTTAGCATGGCCACAAGGCTGCAAGAGCGTGGAACAAAAACGGAAATTCATAACTGAATTTACCGTACCCATTGACGGGGCGGTCGCTGGAACCCTTGGAATCGGAGATATTACAGTTAAACCTTCTGCTGCCTGGACACAAGGACTCGACGCTATATACATTTTTAAGGAGCAGATCAGCTTGCAAAGCTATATGATCAGGACCATCTGGATTTCTTAGCGTCATTGAAGAGTAGTTCTGACACGGGTGCAATTCGTGAATGATATTTTCAGGGGTCGCATTTCTAGGCGTGATTGCTCTGGATGATGTTATATAATTCCCCAGGAAGCTTCCATGTCGGCGAATTGACGTGGTTGCATATTTGATCGTGGTTATACTCTAAGGATGCAGATACCCATCCGAACCCTTTGAGGAATTTGGGTAATTGGAAGTGCATTGCTGACAATCGGCTTCACGAAGGACAAAGATGGAGAGACCAAAACTATCCCGCCGGCAAGTTTGAATCCTTCGCCAGTTGCTTCGGAGACTTACCTCCGGCAATAGTTCGGTCAGAAACGTCGTTGGACAATACCATCCAACGAGATCGCGAATGGCGTCTGCTAAGCAGTACGTTATTTAGAAACCCCTTCAAACAATATCTTGTTAAGTTTCAGGTGAACATCGTTGAGCCGCTTCTCTGCGTCTCACCAAGCACGCTTAGCAATCTGTGGACAAGCACTCCTCCATGGTGACATTGGCGGCTTGGACTCCGCATTGTGGTAAATAAATAATTGAAGATTTTGAAGCTCAAATATTTACAGTGAATACCTTAATTCCACCAACCCAAAATAATTTTTCTTAAAAGTTCCTTTGCATCTAATGTCTGACTTTGGAGGAGATGACGAACCGTAGTCATCCTTCAATAAGACAACTAATAAACTAGATTTGATGATCGCTATGAAGGAGATGCATTCGCCTACGAGGACGAAGAACTAGAGCCTCCTCCACCAGAAGACGACGAAGAACGAGTCGACGGCGACGAAGCACAACTCAACCACACAACGGAACCAAACCAAAATGGAGTTGTCAACGGGACTACTTCTCAAATTCAAAACAATATCATCAGTAGTGGCGATGTAAGAGCTGCGAATGCACAGACACCCAAAGCTATTCCCCCTGAAGAGAGAACTACAACGCCGTATATGACGAAATATGAACGCGCGAGAATTTTGGGAACGAGGGCTTTGCAGATAAGTATGAATGCTCCTGTGTTGGTGGATTTGGAGGGAGAAACAGATCCTTTGCAAATTGCACAGAAGGAATTGTCACAGAAGAAGATTCCGCTTATTGTGCGACGGTATTTACCGGATGGGAGTTATGAGGATTGGAGTGTTGCAGAGCTACTGTAAGTCGTCGTGAAGGAGTTGTATTTGTGAAGGTACCGAGCAGGAAATGTTGCCGGAGCACGTTTGTGGATACATTTTAAAAGTAGATTCCCGTGGGTTAAGTATGCACATTCAACATTTGAGAGGGTAGATAACTCTAATCATACAATCCATCCATCTGTACCCTCAATGACACATTGTCCCATGCCCTCTTTTCGTACTAGCAACTTTCCAATCTCATACACGTTCTCTCCATTCTCCTTCAGTATGGTTATCGCTTGGCTTTTCTTATTCGCAGCTACCACCAGTACCATTCCGATCCCCATGTTCAGGGTCTTCGATAGTTCGACTGTATTTATATTCCCCGCTCTCGCAAGCCATGTGAATACAGGCGGAACTTTCCACTTCGTAGCATCAATGTGAGCGGTGAGATCGTTCGGTAGCATTCGAGGAACGTTTTCCAGAAGTCCACCTCCAGTGATGTGACTAGCAGCTTTGACCAGCCCTTGTGAATGTGCAGCAAGGAAAGATTTGACATAAATCTTGGTTGGCGTTAACAAACTCAATCCAGCCGTAATCTTAGAGTCCCAAGGTGCAGGATCTTGGTACAAAACACCTGCATGTTCCAGAGTCTTTCTTATCAGAGAGAATCCATTCGAATGACATCCGCTGGATGCAAGACCTAGTAAAACATCACCTTCTTTGATATCCTTCCTTGGAATGATTCGAGATTGATCAACGGCTCCAACCGCTGCCCCAGCTCCATCAAAGTCGTCACCAGCGTATATAGAAGGCATCTCAGCAGTTTCACCACCAAGTAGTACACAACCAGCTTGTTTACATCCTTCAGCAACACCTTTGACAAAGTCCACCGCGCTATCCACATTTAATTTCCCACAAGCGTAGTAATCGAGGAAGAAAAGAGGTTCTGCACCTTGGACAAGAACGTCATTTACATTCATAGCAACAAGATCGATTCCTGCAATTAGCACTTTGAACGATTTGGTGAGTTACCAACAGTGTCGTACTTCTTGACGGCTTGAGCCACTCTGATTTTGGTCCCAATTCCATCTATTCCGGCAACTAGAATCGGATTCGTAAAGCCAGCTGCTTTCAAATCAAATAATCCTCCAAAGCCTCCTATTTCTGCATCCGCTCCAGGCCGTCTAGTTTCTTTGACTAACGGTTTGATGCGCTGGACGAGAGAATTTCCCGCTTCTATGGAGACACCAGCACCTTCATAAGTTAGACCAGTTGTTGACGTTGGCTTGGCCTTAAGTGCTCGGTATGCAATATCGGTACGGTAGTGCATTTGAGAGAATTTGACGCTTTTCAGTGCTTCATAGGCTTGAAATACCGCTGCCTTGAGATCTGACGCTGTTGCCGCTACTGCGATGACCCTGCCGCCATTTGTTAGCAGGTGGCCAGTAGGCCCAATTGTTGTGCCGGCATGGAATAAATACGAATCTGAGGTCAGAACGAACTTCAGACGTTACTTACTTTCAGGAACATCGAAGAGAGTTATGAAAAAATTCTTTGCATAAGTGCCAGGATAACCACCTGCAGCAGCAACCACCGAAACACAATACCCGGGTTTCATTTTCAAAGTAACAGAGTCCAAACGTCGATCAACACACGCCATCATAACTTGAGCAAGATCCGTATCATTACTTAGAAGAGGTAATACAGTCTGTGTCTCCGGATCTCCAAATCTGACATTATATTCCAACACCTTAGGCCCATCCGCAGTCAACATCAACCCGGTAAATAACAGACCAACGAATGGATATCCGTCTTTCCGCATGCCATCAATGCTAGGTTGCAATACTGTTTTGTGAATCTCGGCGAGTATTTGTTGCGTCGCAACTGGTGCAGGAGCATAACATCCCATTCCCCCAGTATTTGGGCCCTTGTCGCCGTCAAAGATGCGCTTGTGGTCCTGCGCAGGGGGTAATGGGACAATTGTGTATCCGTCGCTGAAAGCTAAGATACTGATCTCGTCGCCTTCCAGGAATTCTTCTATTACAACTTGATCCCCGGAGTCTCCAAATATCTTGTCCAACATAATTTGTCGAAGTGCAGCCTTCGATTCTTCTAACGTTGGTTGTGGCATGATGACTCCCTTTCCCGCCGCAATTCCATCCGCTTTAATCACTACTTTGTGCGATATTCCTTCAATATATTTGGAAGCTGCCTCATACGAAGAAAATGTCTGCCGTTAGTGATCGTGACAGTATTCAGATATACTTCTGAACGGGCTGTGGGAATATTGTGCCGTATCATAAATTCTTTTGAAAAAGCCTTGGATCCCTCCATCCTGGCAGCCCGTGGGGTAGGTCCAAAGCAAGGAATACCCGCTTTTCTAAACCATTCTTCAATTCCCTCAATGAGTGGCAATTCAGGCCCCGGCACAACTAAATTCACATTCATCTCCTTCGCTAGTTCCACCAGTTTTCCGAATTCCGTCACTTGAATAGGGACATTGGTCGCCTTCTCCAGTGAACCTGTTCCTCCATTACCTACATATATTAGAATTGTCCGTGCTAGACGTCTGCATACCAGGAGCCACATAGATTGCTTCAACCGATGGAGACTGAGATAACTTCCAAGCTAGAGCATGTTCTCGACCTCCGTTCCCAACCAACAAGATTCGAAGTGGTTCAGTTTCGTCCAGGTTTTGTGCCATTCCTGGTAGTAGAGCGGTCAAAGGAATTGTCGTTAGCCGAATTCGTCGGGCTTAGACTGAAAGGAATAATAGTCCTTGACCTCGTCGATGTCTTAGCGAGGTCAGGGCAGGAGATCAAACAATTTTTTCAGGTGACAGTCGCAACCTCGGAACGCGGACCAATCCGCTACCCCCGACCCGGTTCGGTCATCAGATTAGCGGACGACAGATGGCTAGGTCAATTCCATCCAAAGGCAAGGTGTGTAAATAATTCTAAGGCTTCTTATTACAATACAATTCTACGGCCTATGAGTAGTAGTAATGATACTTCTATCAGATATTCTCGAATGCAAAAGCAGGTTGCCCTGGAACCGTTTTATCCACAGCAATTTGAGGCTCCACTTTTACGCTATGTTTTGTCTTCCCCACAAACGAACCATCAGCTCCAACATTTAATTCAATAACATCGACCTCAACGACTCCAGGAATACGCTTGATGTAGGGAATCGAAGCTTCCAGAACAGGGACTTCATCGAACAGAATTGATCGATCGAGAATTGACTCGACTGATGTCCCCGGTGTCCGTTGAACAAGATTTCGTTTCATATTTTGAACGAAAGGCATAGCTTGCTTTTGTTCTTGGCCAGAACCAAGAGCAGAAACTTTCTTTTTCAGACCAACCTCGTCAACAGTGTTTGATTTCTAAGATTAGCCAGTGGCAGAAAGAGGGGGGATACCTCATCGTACGATTCACGAAGGGCATCGATGTATTTCTGTTGCCAGGTAGGGAATTCTTTCGCAATATAGATTGTGAGTTTCTTTGGCTTCTGGGGATCGAAAGCGCTCTGCTTTCCTTTTGCTTTCTTCTTCGTTTGCGTAGACTCTGCTGACCGTATATTGCCAACAAGACTATTAATATAAACGAATGCAGCACTCAGAGCTTTATTCTCTGGACTCGAAGGTGTGGGGAATGGAGCATCTTGCACAGTCCCATCCTATACATTAGTTTCACTCCACAAGTCAAATATACCTTCTTCAGAACTTCACGCCAAATGTATTCTGACCAATGGGGTGCAAAAGGAGCAATAAGAAGAGCTTGAGTCTCAATAAACCGAAGAATGAGATCTTGATGCACATCTTCAACTGTAGCCTCCTTATACCAACTTTTCGCATGTTGGAAATCGAATAAAGCGGATTTCAGAGCCGCTTTGTAATTCGTGGCGTCATAATGTGCCGTAGTTTGCTCGATGAGAGAATTGATTTCATTTTCAAAGACTTTGTCAAGGAATGTGTATTCCGGTCCTGATCGAAGATTTCCTGCATTCGCAACTTGAAGTTCGCACCACTCCCTCTCTGTGTGCAGGCGAAGGACAGCACTGTCCGCATTATTTTCTTCAAAGTTGGCATCGTCCATACCATCTCCTGCATCGGCAAGGGCGATTCTCGTGGCATCGGCACCGAATTTGTCGACTCCCTCGCGGAGAGTCATTGAGTTGCCTGTACTTTTACTCATCTTTTCGCCGTTGAGCATGAGATGTCCGTTTGTTCGGATACCACGGGGCCAATTAGCTTCGTCGAAGATAGCAGCGTGATTATAGAGGAAAAAGGTAAGATGGTTGTTGATGAGATCTTTTCCGGATACACGAATATCGAGAGGATACCAATATTCAAAGGAATCCCGGAGTTGTTGAAGAGTTTCTTTCGCGATCGAAGTTTTTGGAAGTTCTTTTCCAAGGAAAATGTAGTCCCAAACTTCGTCTGTCATTTCGTTGGCAGGTACATTTGCTGGACCGAGTTTCGATCCGTCGATTGTGCTGTGAAGAAGATGTGCGATGGTGTAGTATGCCATGTAGATAGTGGAATCAGATAGGGATTCAACGAGATATTGAGGATCCCAAGGGATTCGAGAACCGAGACCATATGATCGAGCACAAGCCCATTGATTAAGCCAATCAAGGGTCTTTTGAAAAGCGTGTCGAACTTCATTACTGTAAGTGTTCAGCTGGGCGAGACATCTGGGATTAGCAAAAGACAAATTGAGATGTTACTTTTCTGTTCGTGCTTTCCATTCAGCTTCACCGTAGTCGAGATACCATTGGTCACAGAGGGCGACAATGCACTCATCTGCACTTCGACTGATTACAAGTCCTTCAGGTTCATGGTATACAAATGCTTCGCCACTCTTCAGAAGATCGTCACGGACTTTAGGTTTCGCTTCTTCGACTTTCTCACCCTTGTACTTCCCTATGAGCATAACACCATTATAAAACCCGTCACGATACACAGCTTCCTTTGCCTCAGCCAGGAGTTTAGTGTCTTTTGGACTTTGAATCTTCATCTGCTTGACGATTGTCGGCGCAGCCATATCGCCGTATGTAGGTGTCGAGATGATGGGAATGGGAGGAAGGGACGCCCATGAAGCTTCGATGCCGTAGTATGCAGCTTTCTTGGCAAGATCGGTGACAGTCGCAAAATCGTCTGGCGAATCAGATGGCACTGAAGTGACGACTCCAGTTCCCTTTGATGCAAGTACTGTTTCCATGGGTAGAATGCGAACTTCTGGGTATTGACTTAGAGGTGCCTTAACTCTTGATCCAATGAAATCTTTTCCAACGAAAGAAGCAATTTCTCTAATTTCTCCACGCTCATGAAACGTTTGATATCTAATGTCAGATAAGCCGTAGATAGTAAAGTACGCCATATTCTTCGCAGCTCGAGGAGTGCAAATATAAACTTCATCCTGATCAACAAACATGCCATATTCGATCTTAGGACCCACAAAACAAGAAGTCTGTCCATACATGGTTTCCGGTCTCAGCGTCGCAGCTACAAAGTACACTTTCTTCCCCTCAAGTGTATGTTTCACAACTTCAGCTTTGGTTTTCGCAGCCTCAGCAAGTTCAATAACCTCAAGTTTAATAGCAGTATACTCCTGTGGACCAAGACCTTCTCCACTTTGTCGATCATGATCCATACATGGTTGCCCATCTTTAACACTATAAATTGTATACCTCTCACCAAACTTGATTTTCCCCATCTCATGAAGACGATTCATTTGCCAACGTACAAACGAATCGTAAAACGGATTAGCATCAGTCGTAATAAAACTTCTTCTCCAATCAATAGCAAGTCCAAAATTGGAACAATCGTCTTGACATACTGGCGGGAAATATTTCAGCCAATATGCTGCATCCGCGAATTTATGCACGTCTTCTCTGGGGATACCGATTGACATCATGATTTGAGCTTGATATTTAAGGGGGACAGTTTTTGCAGCGACTTTAGACTTTTTGGATTTTGTTTCATTGACGTTGTCGTTGAGTGATGTTCCATCCATGGTCTCAGAAAGAGCTTTGATTTCCTCTGGAGAAGGCATCTTTTCGAAATTTGGTCCAAATTCCTCCATTTCCCTAACCAGTTTATCCGCACACGCCTTAAATTAGTCTCTTCCAACCCATAAATAAGATACGTACTTTAATAGGCATTCCAGTACAATGAAAGCCTAGCGGGAAAAGAGCTTTCTTCCCACACATCCGTTCATACCGTGTCATAAACTCAATTTTCGAAAGCGAGAACGCATGACCAAGATGGAGAGATCCATTCATGTAAGGATAAGCCATACACCCAAAGAATTTAGGATATTTCTGTTGGAGTTCTTTCATGGTGGCACCTATTTCGGAAGGGGGACAGTCGATTTCCCATACTTTCTCTTCTTTCCATAGTTTTTGGTATTTCTTCTCAATTGCAACGGAAGAGTCACGTTTCTTCGTCTATTTAGGAGGTCAGTATTGTCAATCAGAGGGCAGAGTACCTCTTTCAGTTGCTTGAGTTCTACCATGGTTGTTCAACTTGGGATGGCGACTCAGGAGAAGTTCGAAGTTTAGAGAAGGGACGAGATTTTCACGATTTTCTTTTTTGAGTCAGACGTTCGGTGTCACGTGAATTGGCTGTAGATCGGCATCGTCTCGCATCTCAACGAAGCCAAGTGGCCTCTGGATTGAGCCAAAGAACGAGTTGTTCCTATTATGACTTCTAAACTTAAGTACATGCAATTTAGAATGTTTCAAATCTCGCAGATGCAATGGTATCATTCTCCCAATCCAGCCGCTTCCCACTCATATAACAACTTTCTAGTCCCTTCACCGGCGGCAACGCCATCCATAGTGCCCGACAACTTTTTAAGACATCTATTCCACTCCTTTTCCCATTCTTTCCTTGGCTCTTCATCTTCAAGATCAAAAAAAGCTCGTTTAATGACACTCAAAATCCTGATAATCGTGATACACAAGTCCATCGCCACAGGATTGCGATGCATGGAAATATCTGCAGTGACATTTTCCGCAGCTAGATCATGTAGATATCGTAATACGGGATCGAGGTACTTACGGAAGACTTGGCGTCGTGAGGTAACATCCAGCGAACTTAATTGCTCACCTGGCGCCTGACCGAACAAATTCAAGTGTGCGAAGGGTGCAGAATGACCGGGTAACAGATAATTTTCCGTCAACAGATGATAAAAGGGTAAGTATTGTGTAGTCTCGTAAGAATAGATTGGTGGCCGGCGTTTCTGCGTATCTTTCTGAATATCTGAGATGCCGAGAGAGATGAATGTGTATAAAGTGTTTAGATGTCTTGAAGTCGCTTTGATGTTGCTTGCGATACCTCCAGCCCTAGAAAGTTGTACTCTTGTTTTGTCGCGGCCGTCACTAGACCATCCTAGCAGACCGGCATAAGACGAGAGAACTTTGGACCATGATTCTCGAATGACCTCGATCTCACCTACATCAAGAGCCCATGCAATGAACTTTGTTGAATCACTACGTATATCGTTTTGAATGTGCGTCATCGCACTCTGTATGTACAATAACAACATTGATAAGTGTGGTTTCAATGCGGCTTTCGAGACCACTTGGGGTACAAGATCGTCAAGTAATTTGAGCAATTCGGAGCGTACTTGAGACGAGGTATCAAGGATTAAAGGTGCCAGGTGTGCGATTAAGGGAGAGAGCGAAGTAGTATTAGTTCCTCCAGTGAGATTGTGAGCGAGATAGGTATGTAACGAAGTCACAGCGTCTAGGAGGTCAACTATGTCTGCGAATGTAAAGTCTACCTTTCCTTTGGTTCTCGGCATAATGCTTCGTCATGGCAAGTTGATGTTCAAATGCTGCTGACCGCTTCGCATCGCCTTCCAGTAAAGCATGATTCAGAGTCTGATTCGGTAGACTTATGCCTGGTACGTCAGCAAATAGGTCCTTGGAAAGCATGTACTTCGAGCTTTGAATGAAGTGTCGGTATAGTTAGCAGGCTTGGCCTTAGTTTTCCCGACTTTCAGCTTAGTTTTCTAGACAAGCGTCAGCACGAACTACTTCTTATTTGCACATACCGTGAAGTCGGCCTTCTTCTCTTTCTTCTTTGCCTTGCCCATGGCAATCAATGCAAAGCACCGTTGCGACGCAAAATTTGTAGCTGAAGCATTTACGCAATTTACATTATTCACCTTAAATATTGGGCCCATTTTTATTTACAAACTTTTCAACACTCCGCCAATTTGCTTTGACGCTGCCCCCTCTTCCTCTGCCACGCTGAACCTTATCGAGAGCCAAAAGATTCCGGAGACTTTGTATCTCCCAAGACGTGACTCTCGCATTTTCCCTGGATTCATTGATCAGGCGAAATGAGTTCAAAGCATGCAAGGGATGAGGAATACCAGTACCAAGCTAGAAGTAACTCTCTCGCGAACGGTGTGGGAAGTATACCGCCTCGAGCAATGCTACCAGACTTCCCTTCAGGTCCTTCGCAAGTCTCAGGTATTGGCGATCATGTAGCAACTCTTCTCTCTCAAGCACGGACAGTAGGACTCCTTCCTACCGATGCAGGAACCATTCCTACATTACCACCCTCCTCTTCAGCCCCCCGAACAATCATGGACATTACACCAAAAAGAAGGGATCGTTCTCCCGAGTATAAGAGAGAAAATGGCAGACGCGGTAATACAAATCCAAACAACCAAAAGCGACGCAAATTAAATGGCAACAACAACCACAACTTCAACAAGAATCACAACGCAACCAGCCATCAAAAGGCACAAACCAAAGCAGAACGAAGGAAGAATCTAAAACCTCCTGCAAGCGCTTACAACGCTGATCCCTACGTCCAAAAACTCATTGCAGAGGCTCTTGCAGCTCCAACAGGCCCAAATGCACCCTCAATACTAACTCTTCCTAAATTCCCTACAATCCCCAAACCAGACGACTATCCTCCTCCATTACCACCTATCCACGATAAAGCGCTTGAACAGCAATGTTTCACACATTCTTCCTACGTACACGATCCTAGTAGTAAAGAGAATCCATCGTCACTACTG
>Ga0335073_10001715_pt1 | contig 29514 bp, 26 predicted proteins | sample Lox_Sample_22_FD_207093 | JGI IMG/M metagenome (GOLD analysis project Ga0335073, IMG submission 207093) | Soil microbial communities from Loxahatchee National Wildlife Refuge, Florida, United States - Lox_Sample_2.2 | ecosystem: Environmental > Terrestrial > Soil > Wetlands | place: USA... | reverse complement strand
CCACGGCCGCCGCGGTCTCCGACGAGCTGGCCAAGGCGCTGACGATCGCCGGCAAGCACGACCGCGAGGCCGAGCAGGACCGGGTGAAGGCCCTGGCGCAGGAGCGGCTGGCCGAGCAGTTCGAGGGGCGCGAGAAGGAAATCAGCGGTGCCTTCAGGAGCCTGACCAAGAAGCTGGTCAGGGAGCGCATCATCAGGGACGGCCTGCGCATCGACGGCCGCGGCCTGACCGACATCCGGCCGCTGTCCGCCGAGGTGGGCGTTCTTCCCCGCGTGCACGGCAGCGCGCTGTTCGAGCGCGGCGAGACCCAGGTCCTGGGCGTCACCACGCTGAACATGCTCCGCATGGAGCAGATGATCGACACGCTCAACCCCGAGCGCACCAAGCGCTACATGCACAACTACAACATGCCGCCCTACTCGACCGGCGAGACTGGCCGTGTCGGATCGCCGAAGCGCCGCGAGATCGGCCACGGCGCGCTCGCCGAGCGCGCGCTCATCCCGGTGCTGCCGACCCGCGAAGAGTTCCCCTACGCGATCCGCCAGGTCTCCGAGGCGATCGGCTCCAACGGCTCTACCTCCATGGGCAGTGTCTGCGCCTCGACGATGGCGCTGCTCAACGCGGGCGTGCCGCTCAAGGGCATGGTCTCGGGCATCGCGATGGGCCTGATCTACGAGGGCGGCCAGTACGTCACCCTCACCGACATCCTCGGCGCCGAGGACGCGTTCGGCGACATGGACTTCAAGGTGGCCGGCACCGAGCAGGTCATCACCGCGCTGCAGCTCGACACCAAGCTCGACGGCATCCCCGCCTCGGTGCTCGGCGCCGCCCTGAAGCAGGCGCGTGCCGCGCGGATGACGATCCTTGGCGTGATGCGGGAAGCGATCACCGAGCCGGGCGAGATGTCGCCCTACGCGCCGCGGATCATCACCCTGAAGGTCCCTGTGGACAAGATCGGCGAGGTCATCGGCCCGAAGGGCAAGATGATCAACTCGATTCAGGACGACACAGGCGCCGAGATCACGATCGAGGACGACGGCACGATCTACGTGGGCGCGACCGACGGCCCGTCCGCGGAAGCGGCGCGGGCCGCGATCAACGCGATCGCCAACCCGCACGTCCCCGAGGTCGGCGAGCGCTTCCTCGGCACGGTGGTGAAGACGACGACGTTCGGCGCGTTCCTGTCGCTGCTGCCCGGCAAGGACGGGCTGCTGCACGTCACCCAGATCCGCAAGCTGCACGGCGGCAAGCGCATCGAGAACATCGACGACGTGATCCACGTCGGCGACAAGATCCAGGTGGAGATCCGCGAGATCGACGACCGCGGCAAGCTGTCGCTCGTCCCTGTCGAGGTGCTCGAGCGCGAGGCCGCGGGCGAGGACCTGTCGGGCGGCGAGTCACACGACAGCGGCGACCGGCCGCCGCGTGACCGAGGCGGCTACCGCGGGGACCGTGGCGATCGCGGCGACCGAGGTGACCGTGATCGCGGGGACCGGGACAGTGACGGTTCCCGCCGCACCCGGCACCGCTCTCGTGGGCATCACGAGTAAATGGGTACCGAACGAACCATTAGTTCCACTCAAGCACATAGCGAGTCTGCCATCCGCAGGTCCGTCCTCCCGGGCGGCCTGCGGGTGGTCACCGAGTTCCTGCCGTCAGTCCGGTCCGTGGCGCTGGGCATCTGGGTCGGTGTCGGCTCGCGCGACGAGGACACGTCGCACGCGGGCGCCACGCACTACCTGGAACACCTGCTGTTCAAGGGCACGCGGACGCGCACCGCGCTTGAGATCTCCTCGGCGATGGACGCGGTGGGCGGTGAGATGAACGCGTTCACCGCCAAGGAGTACACGTGCTACTACGCGCGGGTGCTCGACGCGGACCTGCCGCTGGCGATCGACATCCTGTCCGACATGGTGACCGCGTCGCTGATCGCGCCGCGCGATGTCGACGCCGAGCGGGGCGTCGTGCTCGAAGAGATCGCGATGAACGAGGACGACCCGTCGGACTCGGTGCACGAGGCGTTCACCTCGCACCTGTTCGGCGACACGCCGCTCGGCCGGCCGATCCTCGGGACCGTCGACTCGATCAACGCGATCACGCGGGAGCAGATTCACGAGCACTACGTCGCCAGGTACACGCCGCCGCACCTGGTGATCGCGGCGGCCGGCAACCTGGACCACGACATGGTGGTGGCGGGCGTCAAGGCAGCGTTCGGCGACGTGCTCACCGGTTCAGGCGCGAACGCGGAGGCGGTCCCGGCCGCGCCGCGGCTGCGCGGCTCCGGCGGCCTATGGGACGGCTACGGCCCGGCGGCCGGGACCGGCGTGAAGCTGGTGTCCCGGTCCATCGAGCAGGCCAACCTCGTGCTCGGGTGCGAAGGGCTGGCCAGGACGGACGAGCGCAGGTTCGCGCTCGGCGTGCTGAACGCCGCGCTCGGCGGCGGCATGTCGTCCCGGCTGTTCCAGGAGGTGCGGGAAAAGCGCGGCCTCGCGTACTCGGTCTACAGCTTCGCGGCGCAGCACGCCGACACGGGGCTGTGGGGGGTCTACGCGGGCTGCCTGCCCTCCAAGGCCGACGAGGTGCTGTCGATCTGCACCGACGAGGTGGCCAAGGTCGTGGCGGGCGGTCTGACCGACGCCGAACTGGCGCGCGGCAAGGGCCAGGTCCGCGGCGGGATCGTGCTCGGCCTTGAGGATCCGTCCTCGCGGATGACCCGGCTCGGCAAGTCCGAGCTGGTCTACCCGCGGCTTGAGCCGGTCGACGAGGTGCTCGCGTCGGTCGAGGCGGTCACGCACGACGACGTGCGCGCGATCGCCGCGGAGGTGCTCACCCGGCCGAAGACCCTGGCCGTCGTCGGCCCCTTCGACGAACCAGGGGCGTTCGCCGGTGCGCTGAACTAAAGGTGCCCGCAGACTGACGGAGGCGCGATGATCAACGTCGGAGTGCTCGGAGCGCGCGGACGGATGGGGCGCGAGGTGTGCGCCACCGTCGAGGATGCCCCGGATACGCGGCTCGTCGCGCAGGTCGACCACGGCGACGCTCTCGACCCGCTGACAGGCAGCGACGTCGTGGTCGACTTCACCCATCCTGGCGTGGTCATGGACAACCTGCGCTGGTGCGTCGAGCACGGCCTGAACGTGGTCGTGGGGACGTCGGGCTTCGAGCAGGACCGGCTGGCGCAGGTCCGCTCCTGGACCGACCAGGCCCCCGCCGTCCGCGTGGTCATCGCGCCGAACTTCTCGGTCGGCGCGGTGCTCATGATGCGGTTCGCCGCCCAGGCGGCCCGCTTCTTCGAGTCCGCCGAAGTCATCGAGCTGCACCACGCCGCCAAGATGGACGCTCCCTCCGGCACCGCCCTGCGCACGGCGAGCATCATCAGCGAGAGCAGGGCCAAGGCAGGGCTCGGCGCGCCGCCGGACGCCACTAGCCGCGAGGTGGCCGGGGCGCGCGGCGCGCGCGTCGACGACGTGCACGTCCACTCCGTGCGGCTCGCGGGGCTCGTGGCGCACCAGGAGGTGCTGTTCGGCGGGCACGGGGAGACGCTGACGATCAGGCACGATTCGCTTGACCGGGCGTCGTTCATGCCAGGCGTGCTGCTCGCGGTCCGCGGCGTGGCGGCGCAGCCGCCTGGCGTCACCGTCGGCATCGAGGCCCTGCTCGGCCTGGACTGACCCGAGCGGGCACCGGGCGCGGGCGCGTAGGCTCGACGCATGTGCCGCAGTATCAAGACCTTGCGCCCGCCCTACGCCGACGAGGTGACCGACGACGACGTTCGCGCCGCCGCGCTCCAGTACGTCAGGAAGATCAGCGGTTTCCGCGCGCCGGCCGCGCACAACGCGGCCGCGTTCGAGCAGGCCGTCGAGGAGGTCGCCGTATCGACCGCCCGGCTGCTCGCCACGCTTGAGGTGCGGTCAGCCGGAAAGACAGCTATCACGGGGTGATACCAGGTGAGCGCGGGTAGTTACCGGGCATGCGCCTCATCCTTAACCTGATCTGGTTCATCCTCTGCGGCTGGTGGATGGCGATACTCTACTTCCTCGCCGGGATTGTCGCCTTCATCCTGATCATCACGATCCCGTTCGGGATCGCCGCATGGCGGATCGCCGCCTATGTGCTCTGGCCGTTCGGCCGGTCCGTACAGTGGCGCCGCGACGCGGGCCTGGCCTCGATCATCGGAAACATCATCTGGGTCATCCTCCTCGGCTGGGAGCTGGCGCTCGGGCACCTGACCGCCGGCATCTTTCTCTGCCTGACGATCATCGGCATCCCGCTCGGGCTCGCCAACTTCAAGATGATCCCGATCTCGCTCGTCCCGCTCGGCGTGCGGATCGTCAGCTCTGGCGAGCAGTACCCCGGTTACCGCGGCGACGACTACCGCGCCGCCGCCTACTGATACCGCGGCGGGCCGTCGGGCACGTACACGGCGCCCGCGCGCGCCGGGCCGCCGTTCCTGGCGTGCAGCGCGGCGGCGACCCGCGCCGCCATGTGCGGCGGCAGGTACTGCGGGAACTCGGCCGGCGCGACGAACCGGTACTCGTCGAGTTCGGATTCCTGCAGCATGATGGCCGACGGGTCGGCGAGCACGCCGCCGTCGAAGATGAACGCGACCATGGGCTTGCGGCGCAGTCCTTCTGGCGCTACCCAGTCGACGGCGAGCAGCGGGCCCAGGGGCACGTCGACGCCGAGTTCCTCGCGCACCTCCCTGGCGCAGCCGTCGTGCGGCGGCTCGGCGTCCTCGAGGATCCCGCCTGGCAGCGACCAGTGCGCGCGGTAGTTGGGCTTGACAAGCAGCACGCCGCCGGACGGCGCGGTGATCAGGGCCGCCGCGGTGCCGTACATGGTCGCGAGCGAGGCGAACCACCGGAGCTGCTCCTCGTCGGTGTATCTCACAGGGTGAGACCAGCCTTCCCGCGCGACGGCGTAGCCAGATGTACTATCTTTGCCCCCATGGGTATGGACGAGGCCGCCACCGGTGCGGTCGCGCAGGACAGCCTCACCGAGAGCCGCGTCGAGGTCATCGTCACGACCGACACTTCCGCCGCGCCGAACAAGGCCGGCGAGAGCAAGCTGTACGTGATGTTCGACGCCGCCAAGCCCGAGGCCGGCAAGCTGTACTTTACCGAAGCCGAATGGGACGCGTTCGTGCTCGGCGTGAAAGACGGCGAGTTCGACCTCGACGAGGACGGGAACCTGCCGCCGCTGCCTGAGCAGCAAAGCACGTCGCAGAGCTAGCATCGCGAACCCGGTCGGCGAGTCCCGCCCGGTCGGCCGGTATTCGTCAGTCGCGGCTCAGAGCACGCCTGCGGCGATGAGGATTCCGACGCCGGCGAGTATGCCTCCGCCGATCAGGGCGCCCCGCCGCCCGAACGCGGCGCCCAGCTTCGCGCCCGCCTCGAGCCCGATGAGCGACATGCACACGCTGACCGCGCCGATGACGGCCGCGGCGACGGCGAGCCCGACCCGGGTAGCGCCGAGCGCGAAGCCCACCACGAGGTTGTCAAGGCTCAGCGCGAAGCCGCTGACAAGCAGCCGCCAGGTACCCCAGCCAGCCGCGGCCCTCCCCGAGCCGCCATCGTCGGCAGCCGCAGGCTCCTCGCCCGCTCGCTCCCGCAGGCACTCGTACCCTTGGTAGCAGCCCACGGCGGCCAGCAGGATGCCGCCAGCGATCGCGGCCGCGCGGCCGATGGCCGCGCTCGCCGTATGCCCGGCGAGCACCCCGAGCACCGGCATGCCGGCCTCGAACAGGCCGAACACGAGCGCCACCCGGATGCGGACCGCCGCCCGCACTCCGCTGACGCCGATGCCGACGGCGGCGGCCAGGTTGGACACGCCGAGCGCCACCGCGACCAGCAGCAGCGCGATCAACAGGTCACCAGAGGGCGCCCTGCGGGCTCGGGGAATCCGCGCCGGCCATCGCCCCTTCGTGGCGCAGCAGCCACTCCTTGCGGTCCAGACCCCACCCGTAGCCCGTGAGCGACCCGTCCGCGCCGATGACCCTGTGACAGGGCACGATGATCGAGATCGGGTTGCGCCCGTTGGCAAGCCCGACCGCGCGGGAGGCGAGCAGGGACTTGCCGAGCGCGCCCGCGACATCCCCGTAGCTGACCGTCTTGCCATAGGGGATCCGGGTGAGCTCCTCCCACACGGCGAGCTGGAACCGCGTGCCGACCGGCGCGAGCGGCAGGTCGAAGTCGCGCAGCTCGCCGGCGAAATAGCGGGCGAGCTGCGCGGCCGCCTCCGGGAAGCCGCCCTCGCGGCGGAGCCAGCCCGGCTGCGGCGACGCCGAGTGCTCGCCCGCGTCCAGCATGTACAGCCCGGTCAGCGCCCTTTCGTCGCCAGTGAGCAGCAGCCGGCCCACGGGGGAGTCGATGATGTCGTAGCCGGCCGGCGCGGCCGGGTCGGGCGGCAGGAACGGGGTGATCATGGTGTCGTTGCCCCTTGCTGTGTCGGTTTTTCCGCGGCGGCCCGCGGTTCGGTCCAGGCCCATAGGTGGTGCACCGCGTACGAGCACCAGGGATGCCAGCGCTCCGTGGCCCTGGTTCCTGCGCCCAGCCCGCGCAGCGCTTTCACAAGGCCCACGTCGGACGGCAGGAACGTGTCCGGGTCGGACAGCGCGCGCATCCGGATGTAGGACGCGGTCCACGGGCCGATGCCAGGCAGCGCGACCAGCCTGGCGGTCGCCTCGTCGCGGTCCGCGCCCGGGTGCAGCCGGATGTCGCCCGACGCGAGCGCCGCGGCCAGCCGGGTCAGCGCCTCGGCGCGGGCGCGCGGCACCGGCAGCGCACCAGGGTCCGCCGCCGCGATCGTGGCGGCGTCAGGGAACAGGTGCGTCAGCGATCCGCTGGGCGCCGACAGCGGCTTGCCGTAGTCGGCGGTCAGCCGCGCGCCGAGCCGGCGCGCGGCGGCGACGCTGACCTGCTGGCCGAGCACCGCGCGCAGCGCGAGTTCGTGGCCGTCCACGTGGCCGGGGGAGCGCCGTCCCGGGCAGGCCCGTGCCAGCGGGCCGAGGACCGCGTCGGCTGACAGGTACCCCGACACGGCGACGGGATCGGCGTCCAGGTCGAGCAGCCGCCGGCACCGCTGCACCGCGGCGGTGACATCGCGCAGGTCGTCGAGCTCGAGGTCGCATTCCAGGTAGGCCGCGGCCGTGCTCGCGCCGCCGCGTCCGCCGCCGTGCGCAGATGCGGGGCGCAAGGACAGGATGCCGGGACCGTTCGGGAGAGCGATTGTCCTGCGGTACGTGCCGGCGGTCCCCTCTTCCACCCCGGGAATGGCGCGCGCGGCCAGGAAGCCGAGCATCCGGTCGAGGTCGATCGGCGGCCGGTAGGGCAGGCGCAGCCGGATCACGCCGGGCGGCGCGGGCGTGTTCCGTTTCGCCGCGCGCTCGCGCAGCCGCGTCGGGGCGATGTCGAAGACTTCGAGCATCGTCGCGTTGAACTGGCGGATGCTGGCGAAGCCGGCCGCGAACGCGATGTCGCCCATGGGCAGCTTCGTCGTCTCGACCAGGATCCGCGCGGTCTGCGCGCGCTGCGCCCGCGCGAGCGCCAGCGGCCCGGCGCCGAGCTCGGCCGTCAGCAGGCGGCGGACCTGGCGCTGTTCGTAGCCGAGCTGGGCGGCCAGGCCGCCGACCCCGTCGCGGTCCACGGCGCCGTCGGCGATCAGGCGCATCGCGCGGGCTGTGACGTCGGCCCTGATGTTCCACTCCGGCGAGCCGGGTGAGGAGTCAGGACGGCACCGCTTGCAGGCGCGAAAGCGCGCTTCCTGCGCGGCGGCGGCCGTGGAGTAGAAGCGGACGTTCTCCCGCTTCGGCGTGAGAGCCGGGCAGGATGGCCGGCAGTAGATGCCGGTCGAGGTCACGGCGGTGAAGAACACGCCGTCGAATCTGGCGTCCTTGCTGGCCGCGGCCTCGTAACGCTGCTCGTCGTCCATCACGCATACCACTGTGCCACCCGTCCCGGGATGATCCTGGCGGAAAACGGACATTGACAACCTGCTTGGGCTGCCCGCGCGCATGTGCGACGCTAGCGGTGGGCCGCGTGTGTTCACCTGGGGGTGGTAGGGATGCGGGTCGCTGTGGGTTTTGGCCGGTTCGCGATCGCGGGCGCGGCGGCCGTCGTGGTTGCGGCTGCGATGGCGCAAGGGGTCGCCGCGCAGCCCGTAGCTCGGCACGCGTTCGCGCTGCCGGACGTCAAGCACGTGTGGGTCATCGACCTGGAGAACTTCGGGTACACGCAGAGCTTCGGCGACCCGGCCGCGGATCCGTACCTGGCGCGGACGCTGCGGCGGGAGGGCGCGCTGCTGACGAACTTCTTCGGGATCGGGCACGAGAGCGCCGACAACTACATCGCGCAGGTCTCGGGCCAGGCGCCGAACGTGCTCACCCAGGCCGACTGCCCGCTCTGGGTGCCGACGCCCGACGTGACCGTGTCCCCGTACGACCAGGTGCTCGCCCCGGAAGGCGGATGCGTCTTCCCTGCCTCCGTGACCACGGTCGGCAACCAGCTGACCAGCGCGAAGCTCACCTGGAAGGCCTACCTGGAGGATATGGGGAACAACCCGAAGCGGGACCAGACGGTTGCCACCGCCCAGGGCCCGGCCTGCGGGCACCCAGGGACCTGGGGGATCGACCACACGCAGACCGCGACCAAGACCGACCAGTACGCGACACGGCACGACGGCTTCATGAACTTCCGCTCGGTGACATCGAACGCCGCGTACTGCGCGGCGCACGTCGTGTCGTTCCAGCCGCTGCTGTCCGACCTGTCCGCCGCGTCGACGACGCCCGCCGTTTCCTGGGTCACGCCCAACATGTGCGACGACGGGCACGACGTGCCCTGCGTGACCGGCCAGCCCGGCGGCCTGCCGGAGATCGACGCGTTCCTCGCGAAGTGGGTGCCGGTGATCATGGCGTCCCCCGCGTACGGGGACGGCGGGCTGATCCTGATCACGTTCGACGAGGGCAACACCGACGCGGCCTGCTGCGGCGAGTCGAGCGGATTCAGTTCCTCGCATCCCAACACGCCGCTGCCGGGCCTGACCGGGCCGGGCGGCGGCGACGTCGGCCTGGTCGCGCTGTCCCCGTTCATCAGGCCGGGCACGGTGTCGACGGTGGACTACAACCAGTACTCGCTGCTGCGATCGATAGAGGACATCTTCGGCCTGCCGCACCTGGGCGACGCTGCGATGCCGCAGGTCAAGTCGTTCGGCGCCGACGTCTTCACCGCCGCCTGAGCGCTGGCGGCACGCGCCCGTGATCCGGATGGCACCCCAGCGACGTACCTGGGATAGCCGTCGGTCACGGGAGGAAGACTCATGGACAAGTCCGGAGAACTGCGCGATCTGCTGTCATCGCTGATCGAAACGTTCGGCACCCCGCGGATGGGGGACGCCTTCGCCGGCGCGATAGCGGCAGAGCCGGGCGTGCTGATGGTGGGAACGGACCCCGCCGAGTGGTGGGGCGATCCCGGCGAGCTGCTCCGGGTCGTGCGGCAGCAGAGCACGGAACTGCAGGGCGCGGCCGCTACGGTGACGCACTCCGAAGGATGGGCCCAGGGCGAGGTCGGCTGGGGCGCGGTGCGGGCAGATGTCTCCTTCCCTGACGGGTCGGCCGCCATGCTGCGTGTTACCGCGACGCTGGTTCGCCGCTCCGGCGGCTGGAAGATCATCCAGTGCCACGTATCCGTCGGCACGGCTAACGAGGAGGTCGTCGGCAAGGAGCTCAGCGTCTGACAAGCGTCACCGCGGGCCGCGATGCGTCCTCGCCTATCTCCGGATCCATGCGCTAGCATCCGGTGCCGGACTTTCGTGGTTTCACGCGGATTACGGGCCAGCCGTCCGGTACGTCGTACTACGCTGGCCGCCGTGACTGGTCACGTCGGCGGCTGGCTGCCGAGAGTCGGGTTCTTTCTCGGCGCCGTCGTCGCGACCGCCGCGCTCATCGTGGCGGGTGACGGCGGGCCGGCCGTCGCGCACGCCTACGCCCCGGCCGGCGCGGTCGGGCCGGTCGCCGCGATCGCGGGGCTGCGGCCGCCGCTCGCGGGCAAGATCGTCGGGATCGACCCCGGGCACAACGGCCGCAACTACACCGACCCCGCCTATATCGACCAGCAGGTCTGGAACGGCCGGGAGTGGGAGAACTGCGACACAACGGGCACCGAGACCGACGGCGGCTACACCGAGGCCCTCTTCAACTTCCGTGTCGCCAGCTACCTGCGCGCTGACCTCATCCACGACGGCGCACGGGTCGTCATGACGCGGGACAGCAACAACGGCATCGGGCCGTGCGTGAACACCCGCTCCGCCATCATCAACAAGGGCCACGCCAACGTGGCCGTGGACATCCACGCCGACGGCGGGCCCGCGTCGGGGCGCGGCTTCGCGGTGCTCGAGCCGGTCGCCGACGGCCCTAACGACAAGGTGATCGGCGCGTCGGCCCGCCTCGGCGACGACGTCAGGGCCGCGATGCTGGCGGACACGGCCATGCCGGTCAGCGACTACGACGGCAAGAACGGCATCAAGCACAGGGACGATCTGGCGGGCCTGAACCTCACCACGGTGCCGAAGATCCTGATCGAGGTCGGGAACATGCGCAACGCCACCGACGCCAAGATGCTGACGTCGGCGAAGTTCCAGCAGGAGGTCGCTCGGACGCTGCTCGCGGCGATCATCAGGTTCCTGCGGTAGCAACCGGACCCGGTAACGTCTGCCATGTGGTCCAGGTCCCGCGGCGCGCGCAGCAGGTAGCGGTCGCCGGTGTCATCGGCGCGGTCGCCGGTCTCGCCCTGTCCGGGCACCGCGGCAAGAGCCGGGCCGCGCTCGCCGCGCTGGCCGGCGCGACTGTACTGGCAGGCGCCGAGGCCGTGGCGCGCGCGCGGCAGCGACCTGACGAAGTGCCGGCGCTCTGGGCGCGGATCGCGACGAGCGGCGCCCTGGCCGCCCCGGCGGGCTGGCTGGCCGGGCGGGTGGGCGCGGGAACCGTCCCTGTCGCCACGGCGGCGGGCGGCCTCGCGGGCGCGCTCGGCCTGCGCCCGCAGAAGGTGGCCCTCGGCCCCGCCGTCGGGGCCGCGGTCGGCCTCGCGTTCGCTTCCCGCGGCCGGCGGCGGCCGGCCGGTGCGGGAGCGGCGGCAGGGGTCCCCAGGCTGTTCATCGTCGCTCCCTGGGGGAAAAGGGGGACTTACCCGCTCAGGCTACGCTCAGCGCGCAAACGGCGCGCGACCTCACGCCCGCCAGAAGTCGTACGGATGGCGGCCGGAAGTGAACCCGGCCGCCTCGACGACGTCGACGGCGAGCTTGAACCGGTCGCCGACCCGCTGCGGCAGGTGCGCGTCGCTACCGAACGACACCGCGGTCCCGCCCGCGTCCCGCCACCAGCGAACAAGGCTGACCGAGGCCAGCGGCGATTTGGTGTTGATCTCGAGCACGCGCCCCGTGCGCGCGAGCGCGTCAAGGACGGTCCGGTACTCCTCCTCGAAGTCCTCTTCCCGGAACAGGTGCGATCCTCTCGGCCAGTAGCGGCGCGGGAAGTCGAGGTGCGCGAGCACCTCGAACAGGTCGCTTCCCTCGATCAGCCGCAGCAGTTCCGCGAAGTAGTACCGCATCACCTCGTCATCGGGCATCGAGCCGAACAGCGCGTCGGCGGCGACGAGCTTTCCCTGATAGGGGACCGCGTGCAGCGACCCGAGCACGCGGTCGAACTGGTTGCCGCGCACGATCGCGCCCGCGCTGGCGGCGAACAGGTGCGACTCGCCGGCCTCCACGCCCGACAGGATCCGCAGGCCCGGATAGCGGTCCCTGCAGTCCGCGACGGCGGCCAGGTACCCGGTGACGTCCAGCGGCTTGATCCGGCTCCACCAGCGCGCGTCCGTCGCGACGCCGCCGATCGCGTCGCCGTCGCCCGCGGCGGTGAACTCCAGGTGCTCGGTAAACGCGACCGCGGGCAGTCCGATGGCCAGGGCCTGCTCGCAACTCCGCGCCATCGACGCCCCATGCGGGGTGTCGTAGGACCACTCGGTATGTATGTGATTGTCCGCAGGCAGCACGCGGCCAATTCTTTCATGCTGAGGTCAGGCGCCCGGCGCACGCCCCGGCGCCGACCCCGCCGCCTGACCCGAGGCACCCGGAACCGGGCGCGACGGCCGACGCCGCCGCCTGACCCGAGGCACCCGGAACCGGGCGCGACGGCCGACGCCGCCGCCTGACCCGAGGCACCCGGAACCGGGCGCGACGGCCGACGCCGCGGCATCGCCAGCCACACCAGCCTCCGGCGTCCACTTGGCGTACTTTGTGACGTTTTCTTGCCCCGATATGTCCGGATTGTCCATGCGAAAAGTACGCCAAGTCGCGCGCGCGAGCTACCTGTAGTCCAGCGAACCCGGCCCTAGGCTGCCCGTGCCGCTACCAGCGTTCGTCCCGAGACGGGGCCGACGTGATGACGTAGACCTCACCTGACCTGTGCGGCTCCTGCGCGCCGGGGCCGGGACCCTGACGGGGTCCTCCGCCGGGGCCATAGCCGACAGGTCCGTCGCCCGGCAGGCCGTCCCCCGCCGCGTGCAGATCGGCGCCCGAGGTGTCCGAGCCGGCCGCAGGCAGCGCGGTCTGGCCCTTCTTCCCCGACCTGATCAGCTTCCCCCAGCGCTCTTCCCACTCGGCGACGTCGCCGCCGCAGGCCCGCACGTAGGCGATCAGCACAGGCAGCGTCGGGAGCCTGAGCCCGCCGGCGGCAGAGGCCAGCGTCCGCATGGTGTAGTGCGACTTCTCGGCCATGTCTGGGTAGTCGAGCCCGGCCTTCGAGCGCAGCACGCGCAGGTCGCGCGCGAACGCGGCCACGTTGTCCGCCTCGATCGAGGCGATCGGGCCCTTGGCGTTCGGCGGCGGGTCGGGCAGCGCGCTGTCCCGCTGCGTGATGAGGATGCCGCCAGCGGTCTGGAACGACCCGGTGGTGCGCATACCCGGGTGCACGCCGCCGTGTGGCGGGTCGCCGAGCCGGCCGCTGCCAGGCTGGCGCTGTCCCCGGGCGGACTGCTGCTCCGGCCATGGACCCTGGCCTGGGCCTGGTCCCCATGGGCCGGGAACCCCGTCAGGACCCTGGCGGAACTGGCCGGGACCGGGCTGCGGGTGGCCATACGGCCCGTAGCCGTGCTGGCCGGGGTCGCCTGGCTGCCCGGGACCCTCCCATCCTGGCGAGGGCTGCCCGTATGCCGGACCAGGCGCGCCCTGCCCGCGCGGGTCCGCGCCCGGGCCGAACCTGCCCGCGCCCGGGCCGAACCCGTAGGCGCCCGCGGCGTACGGGTCCCCGCCGGGGTAAGGCTGGGCGCCGGGACCATACGCGGGGCCCCCGGGCCCGTACGGTGCCGGGCCGTGCTGCCCGGGGCCGTACTGCTGCCCCGGTCCGTACGCTCCAGGGCCTGGCTGCCCTGTCGCGTACTGCCCAGGACCTGGCTGGGCCTGCCCGGGCCCGTACTGCCCGGGGCCGTACTGTCCGGGGCCGTACTGTCCGGGACCAGGCATGCCGGCTCCGTATTGCCCGGGTCCGTACTGCCCGGACCCGGGCCCGTGCCCGCCGGGCCCGAACTGCCCCGCCGCGTACTGGCCTGGAGCGTACTGGCTTTGAGAGTAGTAGTCCTGCGCCGGCTGTCCTGGGCCGAACTGCTGGCCGCCGGGGCCGTACGGCTGCCCCGCACCGGCTGGGCCCGGCCCGTGCCCCGGCCCGTAACCAGGCCCGGAGCGTCCGCCCGCCTGCCAGGCTGTGCGTCCGTCCGCGTCCGGGCCGCCGCGCTGGGGGCCGTAGAACTCCTCGGCTTGCTGCCGGGGCCGCGCCCCGCGCGGCGGGACAGGACGGCCGGGACCGCCCCGTGGCACCGTCTGCTCGTTCGGGACATAAGCGGAATCGGGCGCTGGCGGGCGGGGACGATAGGTGCCCGCGGGCCGCGAACGCCCGGCGGCAGGGCGCGGCCTCGGCCGGCCAGTGCCGGGCGCGTCCTCGGGGCGCAACCACGGCCGCGCGTACACGAACTGCTCCCGCGGCCCCGCCTGCCGCGACGGCCGCGGCGGGTAGCCCGCGCGCGGCGGCGTGCCGCGCTGCTCAGGGCGGGTGCGCGGCGGTCCGGTAGGAATGTCTCCCGGGCGCCCGCGGCCTCCGGCGTAGGCACGGTAGCCAGGGTCGACCGCGTAGGCGCCGGCGTCCAGGTACGCGTCGTCAGGGTAGCCCTCCGGGTATTCGCCCCCGTCGAGGTAGCCGCCGTCCGCGGCCCCGCCCTGCGTGCCCCGGCCGGGTCCGCTGTCCCGACGATTCACCCGGTACCTCCTGGACACTGACCTGTGCGGCGTGCGAACGGTGCCCGCCGTTCGCAGTCAAGTACCGTATGGTCGGCGTCTGGAACCAGCCCGGCACTCGCCCCCCACAACGAGTGTAGGCGGGCCGGCCCGCGCGGACGGCGGGAGCCGGACAATTCGCCGCGTTCGACGAGGCTTTATTTCGCACGGGCCGCGGCCGCCGGCGGCGCTGGTGCGACGTTTGCGCAGGGGACTACGCTGGGAAATAGGGCACGAGCGATTTGCCCGTGCCAACGGCTTTTGCGGCGTTGACGCGCCGCGCGGGAGTTCGCCTGCGGAGCGGCCATGATGGCATGGATCGTCTGGCTGATCGTGGCGGCCGTCCTCGGCGTTGCCGAGCTGATGACCACCACGTTCGCGCTTGGCATCATCGCGGTAGGCGCGCTCGTCGCGGCCGGGGTTGGCGCGGCGGATCTCGCGCTGCCGTTCCAGCTGCTGGCGTTCGTCGTGGCGTCCGGGGCGGGCCTCGGCTTCGTACTCCCCGTCGCGAGGCGTCATATCAAGCAGCCTCCGCTGCTCAAGACCGGCCCCGCCGCCCTTGTCGGCCGCTCGGCCCACGTCCTCGAGGAGGTCACAGGGGACAGCGGGCGAGTCCGCATCGGCGGTGAGGTGTGGTCGGCGCGCTCGTACGACGAGACGCTGGTCATACCGGTCGGCCACAAAGTCGACGTAATGCAGATCGAGGGCGCCACCGCCCTCGTCTACCCCCGGGAGTAGCCATGACGGTCCTGGTGGAAACCATACTTGCCGCGATTATCGTCATCGTCGCCCTGCTGACAGTGGTGCGGTCGGTCCGCATCGTGCCGCAGGCCCGCGCGCGGAACGTCGAGCGTTTCGGGCGGTATCGCAAGACGCTCGAGCCCGGGATGAACTTCATCATCCCGTTCGTCGATCGGGTAAGGCCCCTGATCGACTTGCGGGAGCAGGTCGTCTCGTTCACGGGCGCACCGGTCATCACCGAGGACAACCTCGGTGTGCTGATCGACACGGTCCTGTTCTTCCAGGTGACGGACCCGAAGGCGGCGGACTACGAGATCGTCAACTACATCCAGGCGATCGAGCAGCTCACCGCCACCATGCTGCGCAGCGTGATCGGCTCGATGGACCTGGAGCAGACGCTGACCTCCCGCGACAAGATCAACACCTTGCTGCGCGGCGTCCTCGACGAGGCGTCAGGCAAGTGGGGTATCCGCGTCACGCGGGTGGAGATCAAGGCGATCGACCCGCCGAAGTCGGTCAAGGACGCGATGGAAAAGCAGATGCGGGCCGAGCGCGAGAAGCGCGCAGCGGTCCTGATGGCCGAGGGCAACCGGCAGTCGGCCATCCTGAATGCCGACGGCGACAAGCAGAGCGCGATCCTGCGGGCCGAGGGCGACAAGCAGTCCGCCATCTTGCGGGCCGAAGGCCAGGCGCAGGCGATCACGCACGTCTTCCAGTCGATACACCGCAACGACCCGGATCCGAAGCTGCTCGCCTACCAGTACCTGCAGACGCTGCCGCAGCTCGCGCAGGGGCCTGGCAATACCTTCTGGGTCATCCCCAGCGAGGTGACGACGGCGCTGAAGGCAGTCACGTCGGCGTTCACCGGACCGGGGACGGCGGCCGAGCAGGCGCCAGCTGGCGCGATCCCCGCGCCGCCCGCCGATCCCCCAGCCGACGAAGGCGCCGCGCTCGCCTCCGCGGCCGCCTCAGCCGCTGTCGCGGCCGGGCAGCGCGCGTCGGCGGCGCTCGAAGCGGCCGGGATCGCGCTTCCAGGCCAGCCGGGCGCCGGCAATGGCGCGGCGACTGGCGCCGGGGACGGCGTGGGCGACATCGCCGGCGTTGGCGCCGCAGTCACCGCCAGCAATGGCGCCGCGCCCGCCGCGGCCGGCGACCCCGGTGCCGCGTCAGATGAGGATAAGGACGGCGGCCACGATTAGCGCTACGGCGATCAGCGCGACCAGCGCCTTGTGAGAGAGCCCGCTGCGACCGGAGCGCCCGTCGGGGCTCTGGCGTGCCGGCCGCCCGGCGTCGTACGATCCCGGCCTGAAGGGCGTGTCAGCGACGCTTGAGGCGGCGCTGGCGACACTGGGGGCGACGCGGGCACCAGCGCCCGCACCGAGCCCAGTGCTAGCACCAGGTCCAGTGCCAGCACCGGATCCAGTGACGGTACCAGGCCCAGTGCGGGCAGCAAGTCCAGCGCCCGCACCAAGCGCGCCGCCCGGCACGGCCGTCCCGCCGTCCGGCCAGGCCCAGGCTGAGGCTGGTGCGGCTGAGGCCGGTGCGGCTGAGGCCGGTGAGGCCGGTGCGGGGGAGCCCGGTGCGGCCAGCGCGGGGGAGCCCGGCGCGAAAAGGTCCGCTACGGCAGCAGCCGGTGGCAGCTGGCCCGGTGCGGACACCGCCGAGTCCTGCTTCGCCCAGGCGGCGGCGGTCGCGGCCGACACGGCCGCGTCGGATATCACCGAGCTCGCGCCACCCGGTGCGGACCCGCTCGACGCCGGAGCAACCGAAGAGGCCGAGGACGCGGGAGGCGCCGAAGGCGCCGTAGACGCCGTAGACGCCGTAGACACCGAAGACCCCCCGGCGGGCGCAGGCACCGGCGAAGCCGAGGAGCCCTGGGACGCCGCGGAAGCGGCGGAAGCGGCAGAAGCCGCGGAAGCGGCAGAAGCCGCGGAAGCGGCAGATGTCACGGACGCCGACGATGCCGGGGACCCGGACGACGCGGCGGAGGCCATGCCGTCGGCGACCCGCCCGAGCGCCGCCATGACGAGGGCCGGGTCGTGGCCGTCGGCAGCGGCGGAAGTGGCGCCGATGCGCGCCCCCGCGTCGGCCGCCTCAGAGGAGCCGGCTGGCCTGGCCGGCAGCAACGGGCTGGCGGGCGAGCCGGTTATCGACCGCCACCGCTCCTCCCACTCGGCGAACGTCCCGCCGCAACCGCGGACATAGGCCGAAAGCACCGGCAGGTCAGGCAGTGACGGGCCCGTTTCCGCTGCCCTGATCACCGCGCAGGGGTAGTGCGCGCGCGCCGCGAGCTCGGCCTGGCCAAGCCCGGCATGGGAGCGAAGCTCGCGCAGCTCCTGAAGGAACCGTCCCGGATCGCGGTCGTCTCTGCGCCCGTCGCGGGATCCCATGTCACGCGGCTCGGCCACCCAGACATCCCTCCCCTGTCCATCACAAGCGATTGGAACCCGTGGCACTCGATGGGTCCGACGCCCATGACAGACCAAAGTGGATTCGTCCGCAGGCTATCGCGTCGTGAGTCCCGGTATCTCGCAACCGTCCTATTTTTTGCACGTGCATCAGCCGGACTGAGACTCCAGTGATTACTGGTGTCTGGTGTTCAGAACGGGACCACATCACGGCGCTCAGCCGTGGATCGCCAGGCCCACCGTGAACGCCAGGCCGAACGCCAGCTGCACCCGCCCCGTCTGGCCGAGCGTCGCGATCAGCGCGGGCCCGGACGCGCCGCCGCGCACCGCGCGGACCGGGGCGAGCGTCAGCGGCAGCGCGAGCAGCACGAGCAGCGCGAACGGCCGCTCGACGGCGATCAGCGCGCCCACCGCGAACGGCACGAGCACGAACGCCAGGTACACGGCCCGCGAGCGCGCGTCCCCGATGCGGACGGCGAGCGTGCGCTTGCCCGATTCGGTATCGGACCGGATGTCGCGCAGGTTGTTCACCATCAGCAGCGCGCACGCAAGCAGCCCCGCGGGCACCGAAGCCGCCAGGCCGAGCCAGCTCAGCGAGCCCGTCTGCACGTAGGCGGTGCCGGCGACGGCCGCGACGCCGAAGAACACGAACACCGCCACCTCGCCCAGCCCCCGGTAGCCGTACGGGCGGGACCCGCCGGTGTAGAACCAGGCCGCGAGGACGGCGAGCAAACCGCCGCCGACGAGCCACCAGGACGTCACCGCGGCGAGCACCAGCCCGGCGCAGCAGGCCAGCAGGAAGCAGCCGAACGCCGCCAGCTTGACGTGCCGCGGCTCCGCCAGGCCCGACCCGACCAGCCGCACCGGCCCGACACGCCGTTCCGCCGCGTCCGAGCCGCGCACGCCGTCGCTGTAGTCGTTGGCGAAGTTCACGCCCACCTGCAGCGCGAGCGCCACGACAAGCGCCAGCGCCGCCCGCCACAGCGAGAACTTCCCGTATCCCGCCGCCACACCCGACCCGATAAGCACAGGGACGACGGCGGCTGGCAGGGTCCGCGGGCGAGTGCCTGCCATCCATTCACGTGCTGTGGCCACCGCCAGATTTTAATTCAGCTATCCCGAACGCCCCGTGCCGACTCACCTGCCCACGCCAGGCGCCATCCGTGGCCGGCCAGCGGAGCGCCGGACCACTATGCCAAATGCGCATTTGGCCTCGCTAGAGCAAGCCGATCGCTCATTCGGCCCGCTCTAGCAGGACATGCCCAGTCCCCAACGCGCAGGCTCATGATCGAGGCAACGTTGGCCCTTTGAACCACGACGGCATTGCCCCACCAAGATCCAGTTAACGCTGAAGATTTGGCCGGTCATAGGCGGCCAAATCTTCAGCGCTGATCTGCTTGCATCGCCAGTGTGGCGGATGGGGCTCCTCGGACTGCCCAGTGGTCTTCGCGCCCAGCTCTGTGCCGAATGCGCGATCGGCACGCCGAATCACCCGGTCGGCGCTGACAGCCTGGTGTGCAGGCGCACCACCGGCACCTTCACGCCCATGTCGAGGTTGCTGTGGCTGCCGTCCGGCGCCCAGCCCGCCGCCTCGAGGAACGAAAGGCGCGCGTCGTCGCCGGACAGCGCCCACGTGCACGCGGTGCGGAAACCGTCCTCGGCGAGTGTGTCCGCGACCGCGTGCAGCAGCCGCTCGTCGTGCCCGGCCCCGTCCTGGCCCGGCAGCACGTGCAGCTCGTACAGCTCGCCGTCGGTCCCCGGCCACAGGTCCGGGTCAGTGGCCGGCCCGGCCGAGGCGAACCCGGCGGTCCCGTTGGACCCGGCGGTCCCGTTAGGCCCGCCGGGCACGTACGCCACGTGTATCCGGTGCCTGCTCGTGGGCGGGTTGGTGATCGCCTCCAGCCAGCGGTCGGCCCACTGCCGCTGCGCGCTCTCGCTGGTCAGCTCGCCGACCACCGCGTCGGGCACCAGCCCGGCGAGGCTGGCCCGCCAGCTCGCCACCTGGACGCGCGCGAGTTCGGGCGCGTCCGAGGCGCGCGCCGCCCGCACGAACCCGGCGGTCACTGCCCGGGGGTGCCCGTGATGGCCGAAATATCCCGTGCCGCGCCCCTGGCCGCCGATGTCGCCATCGCCGCGTAGATCTGCAGCGCGGGGCTGACCGGGCGCTGCCTGCTGACCGGCCGGTACGAGCCGAGCGTCGCGAGCACGGCGGTTCGCCGCGCGGCGATTTCCGCTTCCGTCAGGTCGAGCCGCAGTTCCCTGCGCGGGATGTCGATGACGATCCGGTCGCCGTCCTGGGCGAGCGCGATCACCCCGCCGCTGGCCGCCTCGGGGGCGACGTGACAGATCGACAGCCCGGAGGTGCCGCCAGAGAACCGGCCGTCGGTGATCAGCGCGCAGGCCCTGCCCAGGCCCTTGCCCTTGAGGAAGCTGGTCGGGTACAGCATCTCCTGCATGCCAGGCCCGCCGCGCGGTCCCTCGTACCTGATCACCACGACGTCGCCGGCCACCACGACTCCGTTCAGGATGCCGTCGACGGCGTCCTCCTGCGATTCGAAGACCCGGGCCGGCCCGCTGAACGTGAACAGCTCCTCCGGCACCCCGGCCGTCTTCACGATCGCCCCGTCTGGGGCCAGGTTGCCGTACAGCACGGCGAGCCCGCCGTCGGCTGAGTACGCGTGCCGCACGTCCCTGATGCACCCGGCAGCCGCGTCGAGGTCGAGCGAGGCCCACCGGGCGTCTTGCGAATAGGCCTTCGTGGTCCGGACCCCGCCAGGCGCGGCGTGGTACAGCTCCATGGCCTCGCCGGAGGTCGAGCCCGATCGCGCGTCCCAGTCCGCCAGCGGCATCCCGTGCACCGGGCGCACGGTGCGGTTGAGCAGCCCGGCCCGGTCGAGCTCGCCGAGGATGGTGTGGATCCCGCCAGCCCTGTGCACGTCTTCCACGTGGTAGGAGCTGCTCGGGGCGACCTTGCACAGGCACGGCACGCGACGGGACAACTCGTCGATCTCCTTCAGCCCGAAGTCCACCTCGGCCTCGTGCGCGGCGGCGAGCAGGTGCAGGATCGTGTTGGTCGAGCCGCCCATCGCGACGTCGAGCGCCATCGCGTTCTCGAACGCGTCCCTGCTGGCGACCGAGCGCGGCAGCACGGACTCGTCCCCGTCGGCGTAGTACCGCTTGGTGATCTCCACGATCAGCGCGCCGGCCTTCTCGAACAGTGCCTTGCGCGCCACATGCGTCGCCAGCGTCGTCCCGTTGCCTGGCAGCGCCAGCCCGATCGCCTCGGTCAGGCAGTTCATCGAGTTCGCGGTGAACATGCCCGAGCACGACCCGCAGGTCGGGCAGGCCGCCTCTTCCATCGCGGCGAGTTCGTCGTCCGACACGGACGGGTCGGCCGCCGCGACCATCGAGTCGATCAGGTCGAGCTTGCGGCCCGTGCCGCCCGCGATCGTCCCGGGTGCGGCGACGCCGGCCTCCATCGGGCCGCCGGAGACGAACACCGTGGGGATGTTCAGCCGCATCGCGGCGATCAGCATGCCCGGAGTGATCTTGTCGCAGTTGGAGACGCAGATCAGCGCGTCCGCGCAGTGCGCGTTGACCATGTACTCGACCGAGTCCGCGATCAGCTCCCTGCTGGGCAGGGAGTACAGCATGCCGCCGTGTCCCATCGCGATGCCGTCATCGACAGCGATCGTGTTGAACTCGCGGGGGATCGCGCCCGCGGCGCGGATCGCGTCGGCGATGACGATCCCGACTTCGCGCAGGTGCACGTGGCCGGGGACGAACTCGGTGAAGCTGTTGGCGACGGCGATGATCGGCTTGCCAAGATCCGACGCGGCTACCCCGGTCGCGCGCAGCAGCGCGCGCGCCCCTGCCATGTTCCTGCCGTGCGTGACGGTGCGGGACCTCAACGGTGGCATGCCGAACTCCCCTCGGTGCGCTGGAAAGCTCAGCCTACCGGGGTCGCGCTTCTCGTCGGCGCGACACCCGGCAGCACAGTGCCGGCCGCGTTGTAGATCGTCCGCACCTTCTCAGGCGACAGTCGCGGCAAGTCCTTCATCCGGGCGCGGCGCCGCATGTACATGCGCAGGTGCGGTCCGCTGACCACATCGACGTCCCTGATCGTGGCGATCGTCCACGGGACTCTCGGGCCGTAGATCGCCATCGCGGGGCGCACGACGACCTCGGTGCCGAGCGCGGAAGACAGCCGCTCGCTGGCCTGCTGCGCCTCCCAGCGGGCGTGCGCGAGCCGCTCTTTCTTGCTGTCCGGCCCGTGAAAAAGCTGCTTGCCGTTCCACGCGCGGATAGGCAGTTCCCTGCGCCACCGCTCCGAGTCGATCGCGTAGACCCCAGTGGGGCCGACGACCAGGTGGTCGATGACCTCGACGCTGTCCGGGATCGGCCGCGCGTGCAGCGCGAGGTAGCCGGCGCGCCGCATCCTGTTGAGCTGGCGGCGCGTGCGCCGCTGGGCGCGGCTCACGCTGCCGCCGGTGGGGATCGATGAGACCGTGCGGGACCGGTAGACGGTGTCGATGATCCCGGCCAGGATGGCCAGGCTCAAGCCGACGGGCCAGTTGATGACGATCGAGAACACCGCGCCGACGACCAGCATGATGACTATGCGCCACCGCCAGATCCGCAGCCGCCAGTCGAGGTTGAGGTCACGGACCCGCTCCGGCGGGCCATTGTCCGGGGACTGCCCGACACGTATGCCAGTGCGCCCGCTGAACGTTGGGCGGCTCTGCGGCACAGGTCCCGCCGGCGGCAGGGGATCCGGTCCCGTTGGCGGCAGGGGAGCCGTCGGCGGTTCTTGTCCAGTTGGCTGCTGTGTACCTGCCAGCAGCTCCGAACCCACGGGCCGCGGGAGCTCTTGCGAAATCATCTGGTTCAGCTCGGGCCGCGGCGCGCGGGGCTCATCCATCGGGACTTCCGTCGTCGCCATGCCGGGCAGGATGGAGATCCCGCTGTCGGCCGGCTCATCGTCGTCCGGGTAAGGGACCGCGTCTATTTCGATGGTAGGCGCGTAGCCGTCCGCGCCGCTGTCAGCGTATTGAGGGCGCGCGTCCCTGGGACTGGCTGGCCCGCTGTCGATCGCCGTATGCCGGGTACCGCTGATGCCCGTGTTGTGCCTAGCCGCGGGGACTGAGTCAGCGTCAGGCACCGGCGTCACGGTAACCTGCACATCACCGTGCTCACGAGCCCCGGGCAGCGCTGATGACCTGGGGTTCTTTATCCGGGGCCAAGCCATCCATCTCACCACCTCAGCGTACCGATTTCAGTGCTGCGGGATGCAGCGCTCAGTAATCAATTCTCCCCGTCTGATCGTGGTTTAAAAGGGGACAACTGTCACCAATACCGCAGGTAGCAGGCGGAAGCGATCGGACGGACGTGATAAAAACGGCAGAATGTGGACGCGTGGGAGGTCAGTGATCCGTAGTCGGCGGGTGCGCCGCGTGGTCAACGCGCTGGCCGCGGTCGTCGTGTCGGCCGCGCTGCTCGGCGTGCTCGGCCTTGGGTACGGCACGATCCCCGCGCTCGGGCCGGTGCTCGATCCCGCGCGAGGCGCGTGGACGTCGGCGTCCGGCGGCCAGCCGGTCACCTCGCAGACGCTAGCCCTGCCCGGTCTCGCCGCGCCCGCCACCGTGTCGTTCACCGCGCAGGGCCTGGCGTCGATCAGCGCGGGCAGCGAGCATGACCTGTTCCTCGCGCTCGGCTACGTGCACGCGCGGTTCCGGCTGTCTGAGATGGACCTGGAACGCCGTCTCGGCGAGGGCAGGCTGGCGCAGCTCGGCGGCCCGAGCGACCTCGCGAGCGACAAGTTCGAGTTGCGCCTTGGCCTGCTGCGCACCGCGCAGGCCGAGTGGGCGCGGACGACGGGCCTGGCCCGCGCGGCCCTCGTCGCGTACGCCCAGGGGGTGAACGACGACATCGCCCAGGTCCGCGCGGCCGGCGACTGGCCCGCGGTGTTCGCGCTGACCGGCGCCTACCCCGCACCGTGGACGCCGGTGGATAGCCTGGTCATCCAGGGCGTGCTCACCCAGGAACTGGACTACACGACCGGGGCGCTCGACGACGCCGTCCTCGCGAAGTCGCTGGGCACGGCGCGGATGCTGGACTGGTTCCCGCTCATCGCGAAGAACGCGCAGACCCCCTACGACACTGGCCCCTACATCAAAGAGCCGCTCACGCCCATCGCCCCCGACGCGGCGAGCAGCGCCTCCCTCAGCGAAACCTCCCAAACCTCTAGCACCACTCAGACCTCGAAAACCTCTACGGTTCCTGGAGTCACCCCGACCCGTTCGGCGGACAACGGGTCAGAGGCGGAGGCGGCGGAGTCGCTGCTCGCCCAGCTCAGCCAGCTGCCGGCCGGTCAGGTCCACCAGTACCCGGACAGCAACGCGTGGGCGGCGAACGGGGCGGCGGTCGGTGGCGGCGGCGCGGTGCTTGGCGGTGACCCGCACCTGCCGCAGACGCTGCCGTCGGTGTGGTACGAGGTGGCGCTGTCCGCCCCCGGCTACCAGGTGTCCGGGGTGAGCGTGCCCGGCCTGCCGGGGATACTCCTCGGGCACAACGCGCACATCGCCTGGTCGCTGACCGACACGCAGAACTCGGCCACCTTCTATTACGCCGAACGGGTCCGCGGCGACTCCTACTACTGGCGCGGTGCCTGGCGGCCGATGACCGTCGCGCACTACTCGATCCCGGTGCGCGGCGGCGCGACCGTGCGGCTGGCGGTGGACATCACGGCGCACGGGCCGATCATGACCCAGGCGGGGCAGACGATGGCCGTGGACTGGATGGGCAACGTGCCCTCAGGCGACCTGCCGGCGCTGCTGGCCGTCAACACGGCGACGGACTTCGCGCAGTTCCGGGCGGCGCTGGCCGGGTGGCACGCGCCCACGCAGAACTTCGTGTTCGCCGACAGCACGGGCAACATCGGCGCGATCTCGGCCGGCTACTACCCGCAGGTCGCGGCAGGCTGCCAGCCGTGGCTGCCGATGTCCGGCAGCGGCGCCTGCGACATCACGGGCGTGATCCCCTTCAACGCGGTGCCCCAGGTCTACGACCCGCCGTCGCACCTGATCGCGACCGACAACCAGCGGCCCGTCACGGCGGCGTACCCCTACTACATAGGGACCACCGCGGACTTCTACGACCCCGGCTACCGCGCGGCGCACGCGTACAGCGCGCTGGCGGCCGGCGAGCCGCTGACCGCCGCGTCGATCGCCGCGTTGCAGAACAACCTGACCGACGGCCTGGCCGTCCGCGTGCTTCCGTCGCTGGTGAGCGCCCTGCGGTCGGCCTCGCTGACCTCGGCGCAGCGCTCCGCGGCGGACCTGCTCGGGTCATGGCAGGGCGCGATGGACGAGGACTCGGCCGCGGCGTCGCTGTGGTGGACGTTCTGGGGCGACTACCTGAACGGCGTGTTCGAGCCCTGGTGGCAGGCGGGCAAGGTACCGGTCGGGAAGGATCCCCTGGACCTGAAGGTCGGCCCCGGGCAGGCCTCGCTCGACGAGGATCTGGAGGCATGGACGCTTCATGACCAGTCCAACGCCGCCTTCGCGGGGCCGTCCGGGCATGGCCCCGCGACCGCCTCCGCGGCGATGGTGGCGGCGTTCCGGCAGGCGGTTACGCACCTGTCCGATGTGCTGGGCGGATCGCCGTGGTCGTGGACCTGGGGCCGGCTGCACTCGCGGTCGTTCCCGTCGGTGACGGGAGCTGACGGCCTCGGCTACGGGCCGCGGGCCGCGGGCGGCGACCCGTTCACCGAGGACGCAGCCGACGGCGGCCTGAACGCCAGGACCGGGCCGAGCTGGCGGATGGTGGTGTCGTTCGTGCCAGGCGCCGCCCCCTCGGCCGAAGGCGTGTACCCGGGCGGCCAGTCCGAGAACCCGGCGTCGCCGTGGTACGACAACCTCGTGCCGCTGTGGTGGGACGGCCAGTACCTGCCAGTGCCCGTGCCAGGATCGGTGGCCGGACCGGTGGAGTGGCGGCTCCATGAATAGGCGCTCCGTGTATAGGCGCTCCGTGTATAGGCGCTTCATGGATAGGCGCTTCATGGATAGGCGAATGGCGAAGCGGCTGGGGTGCTTCGTCCTGGTCGCGGTCGTCGTCGCGGCTGGCGCGTATGCCGGCGCGTGGTTCGTGCCGTTCGTCGCGGGCCTGGCCGCTGGTGTCGCGTCGAAGCGGCTGGGGTTCCCGTCGGTGCCGGCGGCGGCGCTCGCGGCCGTCGCGGGCTGGGCGGTGCCGCTGTGGGTGATGGCGCTGCGCGGGCTGCCCGCCGGCGCGACCGCACGGACGATCGCGGGGCTGGCGGGCCTGCCGCCGCACGCGGCGGTCACCGTCGTCGTGACGCTGCTGCTCGCGGCGCTGCAGGTGTTCGCCGGCGCATGGCTGGCCCGGGCGCTGCTGCCGCGCCGGCTGACCGGGCGGGCGATAAACGAGTAAGCCCGCACTGAGGCGCCCACTACACTACGCAGGGACAAGGAACTGGAGGGGAATCGTGCGCTGGTCAACCATGCACATCCCGACGCTGCGTGAGGACCCCGCGGAGGCGGGCGCGCCCAGCCACCGGCTGCTGCTGCGCGCCGGGTACATCCGCCAGCTGATGGCGGGCCACTACTCCCTGCTGCCGCTGGCGGTCCGGGTGCGGCTGAAGGTGATCGACATCATCCGCGAGGAGATGAACAGGATCGGCGCCCAGGAGATCCTGATGCCGGTCATGCACCCGGCCGAGGTGTGGCAGCGGAGCGGACGCTGGGAGCTGATGGGCGACGCGATGTTCCGGCTGCGCGACCGCAAGGGCGCCGACATGGCGCTGGGCATGACGCACGAAGAGATCGTGGCCACGCTGGCCACCGAACTCAGCTCTTACCGAGAGCTGCCGCAGATGTGGTACCAGTTCCAGACCAAGCTGCGCGACGAGGCCCGCCCGAAGGGCGGCCTGATGCGGACCCGCGAGTTCACGATGAAGGACTCCTACAGCTTCGACCTCGACGCCGCGGGGCTCGACAAGTCCTACGACCTGCACCGCAAGGCTTACGTCCGGGTATTCGAGCGGCTCGGCATCCCCGCGATACCGGCCGAGGCGTCCAACGGCACGATGGGCGGGTCGGACTCCACCGAGTTCGTCTGCCCGTCCGAGTCCGGCGAGGACAGCATCATCGTCTCCCCGGATTGCGGGTACGCGGCGAACGTCGAGAAGGCGGTCTCGGCACTGCTTCCGGTAGACCAAGCGCTGGACGCGGCCGCGTCGCTGCCGGCGCCGGAGCGGTTCGACACCCCGGGCGTGCGGACGATCGAGGACCTCGTGGTCGGTTACGACGCGCCGGCTGACCGGCAGATCAAGACGCTGGTCTACGTGCTTGACGGCCAGCTCACGCTCGTCCTCCTGCGCGGCGACCACGGGCTGGAGGAGCAGAAGCTCGTCGACGAAACCGGCGCGGTCGCGGTGCGTCCCGCCGCCGCGGACGAGATCGTCGCGGCGCTCGGCGCCGCGCCTGGCTCGCTGGGCGCGGTCGGCGTGACCGCGCTGCCTGTGATCGCCGACTATGCCCTGCAGGGCAGGTCAGGGATGGTGACTGGCGCGAACACCGACGACGTGCACGTCCGCGGGGTAGACGTGGCCCGCGACATCAGCGTCGGCCGCTGGGCGGACCTGCGGACCGCGCAGCCGGGGGAGCCCTGCGTCCGCTGCGGTCAGCCGCTCGCGGTCATCAAGGCCATCGAGGTCGGGCACATCTTCAAGCTCGGCTACAAGTTCGCCAACGCGATGGAGCTGGCGGTTTCCGGGCCGGAGGGCAAGCCTGTCAAGCCCATCATGGGTTCCTACGGCATCGGCGTGGAGCGCGCGATGTCCACGATCATCGAGGTGCACCACGACGAGAAGGGGATCGTGTGGCCGGCCGCGGTCGCGCCGTTCGAGGCCGTCGTGGTGGTCGCGCAGCAGGACGACCCCGACGTCGCCGAAATGGGCGAGCAGGTGTACCGGCGGCTGCTCGACGTGGGCGTTGACACGATCATCGACGACCGTTCGGTACGGGCGGGCGTGAAGTTCAGCGACGCGGAGCTGGTCGGCATCCCGTTCCGGGTCACGATCGGCAGGCGCGGCCTGGCCGCGGGCAACGCCGAGGTCACCGACCGCGCCACGGGCGAGACGACCGCGGTCCCGCTCGACGACATCGCCGAGCACGTCCGCAAGTCGGTCGCCCACGCTATCGCGGGTCACCAGTGACGGGCCTGGCCGGCGCCTAGCGCGCACGGCCAGGCGCCGCCCGCGTCCACGCGACACGTTTCCGCGGAAGCGCCTTGTGCGGACATTCACAAGCCCCTTTCAGTGGGGGCGCGCTCAGCAGGCCGACCGCGGCGGATGCCTTGCCGAGTGCTTCGGTACACCGCGGTGCCAGGGCAACAGTGCCGACATGGAACAGGTGGTTAGCACTGAGGCCGTGGCGGCCTTCGCCCGGGACGGCGTGGTCTGCGTCCGGCAGGTCCTGCGCGCGGAGGAGGTCGCGGCCGCGGCCGCAGCGATCGACGCGGTGCTCGCCAGCCCCGGTCCGCTGGCCCAGGTCGCCAGCGGCGCCGATGACCCGGGCGTGTTCGTCGAGGACTTCTGCCGATGGCAGGAGATCCTGCAGATCGAGCGGCTAGCACGGCAGTCGAGGGTGCCCGCGGTGGCCGCGGCCCCTGGCTGCTGCCCCGTACGTTCTTGACCCAGGAGGCGCGCTGGTTGGTTTCCCGCGGGGAGCCTGGCAGGCCGAGCTGCCCGCCGGGGCCGCGATGGACCATCGGCTGTTCCCGGTGGTCTGGCCGCCATGACCCGCGGGCGGCTGCCGCGTAGCGTTACTCGACGTTAATTGAGTTGCCGCCGCCACGCCAGCCGGGCGAAGCTCGCCGTGTGCGGATGCATGACGACCAGCTGCCCGTGACCGCCGCAATGGTGCGCACGCTGGTTGACCAGCAGTTTCCCCAGTGGCGGGCGCTGCCTGTCAGGCGCGTCGACTCACAAGGAACGGTCAACGCGATCTTCCGCATCGGCGATGAGCTGGCGGCGCGCTTCCCGCTGCGGGCCGCGGACGCGGACGCGGTGCGGCAGTCGCTGGTGTCCGAAGCGGCCGCCGCCCGTGAACTCGCGGGCCGCACGCGGTTTCGCACGCCAGAGCCGGTGGCGCTGGGTGAGCCGGGAGCGGGCTACCCGCTTCCGTGGTCCGTGCAGACGTGGCTGCCCGGCGTGGTGGCCACCCAGGCGGACCCCGGCGAATCGGCCGCGTTCGCGCACGACCTCGCCGAGTTCATCAGCGGCGTGCGAGCGATCGGCGCAGCCGGCCGGACGTTCAGCGGCACGGGACGGGGAGGCGAGCTGCGATCCCAGGACGCGTGGCTGAAGACGTGCTTGCGGCAGAGCGAACAGCTGCTGGATGTGCCCAGGCTGCGTGCGATGTGGGCAGCCATGCGAGCGCTGCCGCGCGGCGCGGGCGAGGACGTCATGACCCACGGCGATCTCATCCCCGGCAACGTGCTCGTATCCCGCGGCCGCCTCGCCGGAGTGCTTGACGTCGGCGGCTTTGGACCAGCGGACCCCGCCCTGGACCTGGTGAGCGCCTGGCACCTGCTTGAGGCCAGAGCCCGGCAGGTGCTCCGCGACGACCTCGGATGCGACGAACTGGAATGGAACCGCGGCAAGGCATGGGCCTTCGCCCAGGCGATGGGCCTGGTCTGGTACTACGCCGAATCCAACCCGGCCATGGCCCAGTTGGGTCGCCGCACGCTAGCCCGCCTCATGGCCGACGACCGGTAAGAGATCTCAAGCGCCAGACGCCGTGATCGCGGAGACTTGTACCACTTAGGGCACTTTTCGGACATTTCGTGTTTCCAGTTTGTCCCATTTTGTACCACCGACTTCGGCCCTAAGGGCGCGCCTGGAAATAACACCTCGGTTCCCGCTCTAGTCGCCTCTTGCGTGGTACGGGCCGGGTTCCGTTGTGCTGGCTCCGTCCGGGCCTGGGCAGGGGCGCTGGGGACAGGCAGGGCCATCCGGAACCGCGAAAAAGGGACG
>Ga0335073_10001714_pt1 | contig 29523 bp, 31 predicted proteins | sample Lox_Sample_22_FD_207093 | JGI IMG/M metagenome (GOLD analysis project Ga0335073, IMG submission 207093) | Soil microbial communities from Loxahatchee National Wildlife Refuge, Florida, United States - Lox_Sample_2.2 | ecosystem: Environmental > Terrestrial > Soil > Wetlands | place: USA... | reverse complement strand
GCAGGTAACCAGAATGTCAGGGTAGTAGAAGTAGTCCTCGCCGCGCGTCCGGATGTGCACTTGCGTGCTGTGAATGTAAGGCCGGCACGGCGTGCCACGCAGGTGCCCATGCAAGGCGGCAAAGACGTTCCCCGAGATCAGCTTGTGCGGCTCCAGCGGCTCGGACATGGCGTAGATGTGACCCGCCACGTATTCGTGCTGGTCGGAGCTGCTTTCCTCGAACGCGAGATACTCCTCGACGGTGAATATCTCCTGATCCTCCGTCGCCGCACCGTACCGCGGCGCCGTCTCCGCGACGCGCCATCTGTCTTCCAACGAATCCGTCAGCCATGCGAGCAGCTCACGCTGTTCTGACTCGTGGAGCCGCCCGACCAGACTAGTGACCTCGTCGAGTCTATTCATGAGAAGCACTCTTTACTCGAGTTGATGCTGCGCGCAGTGTAAGGCACGAACGCGAAAGTTTGAATCCAAATTGGCTCGCCGATTCGGCAATAACACGGTGTTTGTACACGCCTCGCAGGCGTTCTTGCCATATGTGCTCGAGGACGCCAACATCGACGTAATGCTCCAACATGTCGCTTAGCGTTTGGGTGTACGCTACAGAGATACGTCAAGCGTCGCTGACCTGCGACGGCAATTCGGTGTCGCCCTACGTCGGCTTCGGCTGGGGGGATCCCGCGGGCTCCCCGGCCTGCCGCGAGGCGCAGAGCGATCTTGCGTCGGAGGAGGCGAAGCTGCGCCACGAGGCGGACATCCTGCGGTGGTACCCGATGGCGAGTTTGAAGCGCTGGATCCGGGCTCCTGCCCGGCCCAGCGCGCCTCGAGCAAAAAGCGTGGTTTTTGCTCGAGGCTCCGCCACCTGCGGCGGCGGGGCGCATTGCGCTGCGCAATCCTGCTTCGCGCAAGCCCGGGGTGTCCCTCCATGGACACCCGCTCGGCGGAGCGAAGCGATGCTTCGCTGAAAGGCACCGCCTCGCCCCTGCGCCTTGCGCGGTGGAAATTCCGTGCTGAGCCGTTTAGCATGCCGCACTCCTTAACGGCACCGCTTCACTGCCACGGCGCAATCAATATGGAAGTCAATCAGCTCAAGCGACAGCTCAAAGACCTCGGCGAGCGTACGGCCTCGCTACGGGGGTTTCTTTGAGTACGACCGCAAGAAAGAGCGCCTCGAGGAGGTAGGGAGGGAGCTCGAGGACCCTGCCGTCTGGTCACAGCCGGAGCGGGCCCAGGAGCTCGGCAAGGAGCGCGCCCGCCTGAGCGCCGACGTCACGGAGATCGATCGCACCGCCAAGGGCATCAGCGACGCGGAAGAGCTCCTGGAGCTGGCCGAAGGGGAGGGCGACGAGGCCACTGCCCGGGACATCGGCAAGGATGCCGAGCGGCTCGAGGGCGAGGTGCGCCGTCTCGAGCTCAAGCGCATGTTCCGCGGCGAGATGGACTCGCACAGCGCCTTTCTCGATATTCAGGCGGGCGCCGGCGGCACCGAGGCGCAGGATTGGGCGCAGATGCTCCTGCGCATGTATCTGCGCTGGGGCGCCGCGCACGGTTTCGCCAGCGAGGTGATCGACTCCAACCCCGGGGAGGTGGCGGGCGTGAAGAGCGCTACGGTCGAGTTCAAGGGCGACTATGCCTACGGGTGGCTGCGGACGGAGACCGGTGTTCACCGCCTGGTCCGCAAGTCGCCGTTCGACTCCGGCAACCGGCGCCATACCTCGTTCGCGTCCGTGTTCGTCTCGCCGGAGATCGACGATGACATCGAGATCGACATCAACCCGGCGGATCTCAAGACCGACGTCTACCGTTCCTCGGGCGCCGGCGGCCAGCACGTCAACAAGACGGAGTCGGCCGTGCGCATCACACACATGCCAACCGGTATAGTAGTCGCGTGCCAGAACGAGCGCAGTCAGCACAAGAACCGCTCGACGGCCATGAAGATGCTGAAGGCGAAGCTCTACGAGCTCGAGGTGAACAAGCGTAACGCCGCCGCGAGGGTGCTCGAGGACTCGAAATCGGATGTGAGCTGGGGCAACCAGATCCGCTCCTACGTTCTCGACCAGTCCCGCATCAAGGACCTGAGGACCGGCGTGGAGGTGGGCAACACCACCGCGGTGCTCGACGGCGATCTCGATCAATTCATGGAGGCCTCTCTCAAGGCGGGCGTTTAACCCACATGGCAGACAAGCAACAAGAGAGCGGCGCCGGCCAGCCGGACCGCGGCGAGGAGAACAAGCTGATCGCGGAGCGTCGCGGCAAGCTCGCGGGCCTGCGCGCACGCGGACCCGCCTTCCCGAACGACTTCCGGCGCACCGCGCTGGCAGGAGAGCTGCAGAGCGCGTTCGGCGAGCGCGATCGCGAATGGCTCGAGGCCAACCCGACGCGGGTCAGCGTTGGCGGCCGCATGATGCTCAAGCGCGGCCAAGGCAAGATCAGCTTCGCCAACATCGCCGATCGTACCGGGCAGATCCAGCTCTTCCTGCAGAAGGATGCGCTCGGTGAGGCGGCATACGCGGACTTCAAGACCTGGGATGCCGGCGACATCATCGGCGCAACCGGTCTGCTTTTCCGGACCAATGCGGGCGAGCTCTCCGTACGGGCCGAGAGCCTGCGCATGCTCGTCAAGTCCCTGCGGCCGTTGCCCGACAAGTGGCACGGGCTCGCCGACGTCGAGACGCGCTATCGCCAGCGCTATGTCGATCTCATCGTCAACGAGGCCAGCCGCAACGTCTTTCGCACACGGGCGCGGATAGTCAGGTACCTGCGTGATTTCCTCGACTCGCTCGACTTTCTCGAGGTCGAGACTCCGATGATGCAGCCGATCCCGGGCGGGGCGGTGGCACGCCCGTTCGTGACCCATCACAATGCGCTCGATCTCGACATGTATCTGCGGATCGCGCCGGAGCTGTATCTGAAGCGCCTGGTGACGGGTGGCTTCGAGCGCGTGTACGAGATCAATCGCAACTTCCGCAACGAGGGGCTCTCCACCCAGCACAACCCGGAATTCACGATGCTGGAGCTCTATCTCGCGTATGCCGATTACCGCGATCTCATGGATTGGATCGAGAAGGCGATCCGCGGGCTCGCCGACACGATCCACGGCTCGCAGCGGCTGACCTATCAGGGGCGCGAGTACGATCTGTCGCAGCCATTCCGCCGGGTCACGGTGGAGCAGGCGATCCTCGAGAACAACCCGGACTTCGACCCGTTGTCGCTGCGCGATGCGAGGTACCTGCGCAAGTTCTGCGAGCGGCTCGGGATTCCCGTGCAGCCGCACGATGGCCCCGGGAAGCTGCAGATCGAGATCTTCGAGAAGACGGCCGAGCACACCTTGATCGATCCGACGTTCGTGCACGCGTATCCGGCGGAGGTCTCACCGCTCTCCCGTGCCAACGACGCGGATCCTTTCCTCACGGATCGGTTCGAGTTCTTCCTCGCCGGACGCGAGCTGGCCAACGGCTTCTCGGAGCTCAACGACCCGGAGGATCAGGCGGCACGCTTTCACGCGCAGGTCGCGCGCAAGGATCGGGGCGATGAGGAGGCGATGTTCTACGACGCCGACTATGTGCGTGCACTCGAGTACGGCATGCCACCCACCGCCGGCCTCGGCGTCGGGATCGACCGGCTGGTGATGTTCTTCACCGACTCGCCGTCCATACGCGACGTCATTCTCTTTCCGCACATGCGCCCGGAATGACCCCCGACGCTCCCATAGGCGTCTTCGATTCGGGAGTCGGCGGCCTCACGGTGCTCAAGGCACTCGTGAAGCAGCTGCCGCGCGAGCGGTTCGTCTATCTTGGCGACACGGCTCGCCTGCCCTACGGCACCAAGAGCCCCGAAACGGTGGTGCGCTACGCGCTGCAAGCCGCGGAGGCACTCGCCGGGTACGGCGTGAAGTGCCTGGTCATCGGCTGCAATACCGCTTCCGCCATGGGACTCGCCGCCGTGAGCGAGCTCATCCGTGATGTACCCGTCATCGGCGTGATCGAGCCTGGCGCGGAAGCGGCATGCCTGGCCTCCCGTTCCGGTCACATCGCGGTCATTGCCACCGAGGGCACGGTGCGCGGCGGTGCCTACCAGGATGCGATCGTTCGGCGCCGCAGCGACGCGCGCGTGAGCGCCGTGCCGGCACAGTTATTCGTGGCGCTTGCCGAGGAGGGGCTCTGCCGCGGGCCCATTGCCGAGAGTGTGGCGCGCCACTACCTCGAGCCGCTTTTCAACAGCCCCGCGGGCGTATCCCGTCCCGATACGCTCGTGTTGGGTTGCACACACTTCCCGATGCTCGCGGACGCCATCCGCGCCGTCGCCGGCCCCGAGGTCGGCATAGTCGACTCGGCGGAGACAACAGCGCGCCACGTGCGGCAGACGCTCGAAGCTAAGAATCTCGCGTCCGCAGCAGGGGAGGGGAGCCTGCGCCTGCTCGCCACGGACGCTGCCGACCGATTCGCGAGGATCGGCGGCCGCTTTCTCGAGCGCCCCATCCGCCCACACGAAGTCGAGCTCATAGACTTGTAGATGCGCTGGATCCGGGCCTCCTGCCCGGCCCAGCGCGCGTTGAGCAAAAAAGCGTGGTTTTTTCCTCAACGCCCGCCACCTGCGGCGGCGGGGCACATCCATGTGCCTCGGGCCGTCGTTGAAGTCGAGCTCATAGACCTCTAGGCGAGGTAGTGGGCCTCAGGCACAGGGACGTGCCCCGCCGCCGCAGGTGGCGGAGCTTCGGGCAAAAACCACGCTTTTTGCTCGAAGCAGCGCTGGGCCGGGCAGGAGCCCGGATCCAGCGCCCTAACTATGAAGTGCGTAGGGTAGCTCGAGCTGATCGATGCCGTGCGGCAACTCCTCCGCGCGGCCCGACGGCAGCTCCCCGGAGCCGGCCCGTCGCGGTCCTGCCGGCGAGTTCGCGAAAGGCGCCCAGAACGCGCCGGTCGCCGCGACATCCGAAGACACGGCGGCATGCAGAGCCGCGCCCGTGGCGGGCGCACCAACGTTGGAGCGCGTAAGCGTTGCGGCTCCCAGCTGGGACGGCCGAACGCCGAGCGGAGCACTGACACGTTCCAACATTGCATCGGGCGGGCTGGCGGCCGACAGCTCCGGCTCGGTAGTGGGCAGTGGCGCCACGGCCAGGAACTCGCAGCGGCCATCCCCGAGCCGCACGGCTTCCACGACAGTGAATGCGCGTCCGTCCGCCAGCTCGCCGCTGTCGCCTGGCTTGAGGTCGAGCGGGCCGCGCGAGCGGAACCGCTGCAGCCGACGCTTGACGCGGCCGCGATAATGAGCGCGCGCGATGACCTCCTGTCCCGTGTAGCAACCCTTGTCGAAGGCGATCGCGCCGAGAATATCGAAGTTCAACATCTGCGCCACGAATTCCTCGGAGGTCGCGGCGTAGACCTGGGGGAGGCCCGAGATGATGTCGAGCTGCCGCCAGACTTCGCGCCGGGCGGGCGCGCTCTGCGGCAGAGCACCGCCCTGCAGGGCAGGCGCGCCGCTCGCATCCGCAGCCGGCGCAATCAACAGCCATCTGGTCGGCTGCTCGCCCACGCAGATCACCATGCGCTCCCCGAGACGGCGCAGCTCCCCGGTGACGCCCGGATAGCCGGCGAGCGGCGCCGGCTCGGCGTGCCCCAGCCCGCAGGCGACGAGCCCCGTGACGCGCCAGCTCTGCGAGTCGTCGGTCACGGTGACCTTGGCGCGCAGCACGTACTTCGACAGGCGGCCGGCGACGCCGGCGGCCAACTCGCGCGGCAGCAGCGCGAGGAAGTCGTCTGCCGCCAGCTGCACGATACGCAGCAGCGCGATCGCGCGACCCTGCGGGTTGTGTAGGCCGGCGAGCGCCGAGCGGTCCGCGCTCACGCGGCCGAGATCGTTGGAAAGTTGGCCCTGTAGAAAGCGTGCCGCATCGGCCCCCGCGACGCGTACGGCGCCGAGATCATCCAGCTCGATGGTCTGCAGATGGCCGCCATTCATCGAAGTTGCTGCCGGCCTGATGGCCTGGAGCCAAGCGCAAGCATGGTACCACACGTCCTGGGGCAGCCCTCGATGGCGTGGCCGCCGTTGTCCAATTCTGGCACACTTGTGACGTATGCAGATGAGCCCAGAGAAGAACTCCTCGACGCCGTCTTCCGTTCCGCCTACCGAGCGCGACTCTCGCGCCAATCCCGCCGCTGGCGCGGACGATGTGGCTTCGCCCGCGCGCCCTCGCGAAATCGGCGGACCCTCGGGCCCCGAGCCCACGCGCTTCGGCGACTGGGAGCGCAAAGGACGCTGCATCGACTTCTAGTCCGCAAAGCGCCGCCTATGACCGAACGACCGCTGTCCCCGCACCTGTCCGTGTACAGGATGTCGCGGTACACACTGCTCACTTCCATCCTGAACCGCGCGACCGGACTCGTGCTCACGGTCGGGCTCATCCTGCTCGTCTACTGGCTGGTCGCCGTCGCGAGCGGTCCGGCCGCCTACGGCGGCGCGCGCACCGTGCTCTCGCTCGGTATGCTCAAGGCGGTCTACGTCATTCTGCTCGCCACTTTCTCCTATCACCTCTTTGCCGGCATCCGCCACCTCATCTGGGATACGGGACGCGGCCTCGAGCGCGCGCAGGCGAAACGCAGCGCCGCGCTCGTCGTGATCTGCGCCATCGTGCTCTTCGTAGGGCTGGCCTGGTGGGCGCTGCACGCGGGAGCGCGCGCACCATGACAAAATCCTCGGGAACGATTTTGAAGGCGGCGGAGCCGCGGCCCCGCAGGGGCGAGGCCCAGGAAGGGCCGAGTAACCTGCGCAGCCCGCTCGCCACGGTGCTCGGCCAGGGGTCGGCCAAAGAGGGCGTGCACCACTGGTGGATGCAGCGTCTCACTTCGGTGGCGCTGGTGCCGCTCGCCGTCTGGTTCGTCGTCTCCCTTCTGTCTCTGCCTTCCTTCGACCACGCCACCGTCAGCGCCTGGGTCGGGCACCTCTGGACGGCGGTGTTCCTCATTCTCCTCGTGCTCACGGGCGCCTGGCATTCGCAGCTCGGCGTGCGGGTAGTGATGGAGGACTACGTGCACGGCAACGGCGCCAAGGCGTTGGCGCTGGCGCTCAACACCTTCTTTCACATAGTGGTCGTGGTGGCCGGCGTGCTCGCGATCCTCAAGGTGGCGTTGGGAGGCGCCGCATGACTGAATCGTCTGGAACGATTTTGGACGGCGACAGCCGGCCCGAAGCGCGAGGCGCAGGGACGGGGCCCCGCAACACATACGAGCTCATCGATCACACCTACGATGTCATCGTGGTCGGCGCGGGCGGCTCGGGCCTGCGCGCCACACTGGGTCTGGCCGAGGCGGGACTTGCCACCGCCTGCATCACCAAACTCTTTCCCACACGCAGCCACACCGTGGCCGCGCAGGGCGGTATCAGCGCCGCGCTGGGCAACATGGGCAAAGACGACTGGCGCTGGCACATGTACGACACGGTCAAGGGCTCCGACTGGCTGGGCGACCAGGATGCGATCGAGCTCATGTGCAAGGAGGCTCCCGCGGCGGTGATCGAGCTCGAGCATTACGGCGTGCCCTTCTCCCGCACGGAGGAAGGGCGCATCTACCAGCGGCCTTTCGGCGGCATGACCACTGAGTTCGGCAAGGGCATCGCGCAGCGCACCTGCGCCGCGGCGGACCGCACCGGCCATGCGATGCTGCACACTCTCTACCAGCAGTCGATCCGCCGCTCGGCGACCTTTTTCGTCGAGTACTTCGCGATCGATCTCATGATGGAGGACGGCGCCTGCCGCGGCGTCATAGCACTCGACATGACCGAGGGGAAGCTGCACCGCTTCCGCGCTCACATGACGATTCTCGCGACCGGCGGCTACGGGCGCGCGTACTTCTCGTGCACGTCCGCGCATTCCTGCACGGGTGACGGCAATGCCATGGTGCTGCGCGCCGGACTGCCGTTGCAGGACATGGAGTTCGTGCAGTTCCACCCGACCGGCATCTACGGCGCCGGCTGCCTCATCACCGAGGGCGCGCGCGGCGAGGGCGGCTATCTCACCAACTCCAAGGGGGAGCGCTTCATGGAGCGTTATGCCCCGAATGCCAAGGACCTGGCCTCGCGCGATGTGGTGAGCCGCGCCATGACGATCGAGATCCGCGAGGGCCGCGGTGTCGGTCCCGAGCGCGACCACATCGACCTGCACCTCGAGCACCTGGGGCCCGAGGTGGTCCACGAACGACTGCCTGGCATAGCCGAGAACGCTCGCATTTTCGCCGGCGTGGACGTAACCCGGCAGCCCATTCCCGTGCTGCCCACGGTGCATTACAACATGGGCGGCATTCCCTGCAACTTCCACGGCGAGGTCGTGCGACCGAAGGCGGGAGACCCCGACTCGGTCGTCCCCGGCCTGATGGCGGCCGGCGAGGCGGCCTGCGTCTCCGTCCATGGCGCCAACCGCCTGGGCTCGAACTCGCTGCTCGATCTCGTGGTCTTCGGCCGCCAGGCCGCGCGCCGCTGCGCGGAGCTGATCCGACCCGGCACGCGGCACGCGCCGCTGCCGAAGGATGCCGCGGAGCTCGCGGTGTCGCGCCTCGATCGGCTGCGCAACGCCAACGGCTCGCGCCCCACGGCCGCCATCCGCCTGGAGATGCAGAAGATCATGCAGATGGATGCGGCGGTGTTCCGCACCGGAGAGTCACTGGAGGAGGGCGCCCGCAAGCTGGCGCAGACCTTCGAGTCCTTCGCCGACGTCAAAGTCACCGACCGCTCCCTCGTCTGGAACACCGACCTCGTCGAGACCCTGGAGCTCGAGAATCTGCTCCTGCAGGCGACGGCGACCATCCACTCGGCAGCCAACCGCACCGAGAGCCGCGGCGCCCATGCCCGCGAGGACTTCCCGCAGCGCGACGACGAGCGCTGGCTCAAGCATTCCCTGGTCTGGGTCGAGGGACCCGGACGCGCTCGCTTCGACTATCGGCCGGTGCATCTCAACACCCTGACCGATGAAGTCCAGACGATTCCGCCGAAGGCGCGCACCTACTGACCCTCAAGGTTTTCCGATGGCCCAGTTTCGACTTCCCGCCAACTCCCGCATCCGCAAGGGCAACGTTTACCGCGCGCCGGCCGGCGCGCGCGAGGTGCGCAACTTGCGCATCTACCGCTTCGACCCGACCTCGGGCGAGACCCCGAGGGTCGATACCTTCGAGCTCGATCTGGCGAGCTGCGGCCCGATGGTGCTCGACGCGCTGATCCAGATCAAAGGCAGCATCGACTCCTCGCTCACCTTCCGCCGCTCCTGTCGCGAGGGCATCTGCGGCTCCTGCGCCATGAACATCGACGGCATGAACCGCCTCGCCTGCACCACCTCGATGGAGGATCTGGGCAGCGGGGATATCCGCATCTATCCCCTGCCGCACATGCCGGTGGTGAAGGACCTGGTGCCGGATCTGACGAACTTCTACGCCCAGTACGCTGCGGTGAAGCCGTGGCTCGTGACCCACACACCGGCGCCGCCCGATAGCGAGCGACTGCAGTCCAAGAAGGAGCAGGAGAAGATCGACCGCCCCGCCGCCTGCATCCTCTGCGCGTGCTGCTCGACGGCCTGCCCGAGTTACTGGTGGAACAGCGACCGCTTCCTCGGGCCTGCGGCACTGCTCGCCGCCTACCGCTGGATCATCGACAGCCGGGACGAGGCGACCGGTGAGCGGCTCGATGAGCTCGAGGACCCGTTCCGGCTCTATCGCTGTCACACCATCATGAACTGCACCGACGTGTGCCCGAAGGACTTGAATCCGGCCAAGGCCATCGCCGAGCTCAAGCGCATGCTGGTCGAGCGGACATAATGGACCCCGAGGCCCGGGCGCTCCTCTGGCGCTGCCGGCGGGGCATGAAGGAGCTCGACGTGCTTCTGGAGCGCTATGCCGCCGCCGTCCTGCCGCAAGCCGGCCCCGCCGAGCGCCGGCTGCTCGCCCGGCTCCTGGACCACCCCGACCCGCAGCTGGCGGGGTATTTCCTCGGGGGTGAGGAGCCGCCGGAGCCGGAAATGGCGGCGCTCGTGACGCGCATCACGAGTTCGTGCATGATCCGAAGCGCTTGAGAGACCGTGGCCGAGTCCAATTTCCGTCAGGGAGCGGGTGAAGGGACGGAAGAGGCGGAAGAGACGGTAGGGTCCCTGAACTTTCAAATTGTTTCAGGGTCTATTGAGGTCGCGGCGCCGCGACCTTACCCCTGGGAGGAAAGGGCGCGCATGAGCGCCGACGCAAGTGATCTCAGCCTGGTGCGCCGCGTGCAGCGCGGCGACAAGGGGGCATTCGATGCGCTGGTGCTCAAGTACCAGCACAAACTCGTCAAGCTGGTCATGCGTTATGTTCGCAACCCGGCCGAGGCCGAGGACATCGCCCAGGAAGCCTTCATCAAGGCTTACCGCGCCCTGCCGCAATTCCGCGGCGACAGCGCCTTTTACACCTGGCTCTACCGGATTGCGATCAACACAGCCAAGAACGCCGTGGTGTCCCGGGACCGCAACCCCGTCGAATACGACCTCGACCGCAGCAACACCGACGAGTCATACGATATGCAAGGCAGAATGAAGGATTCCGAGACCCCGGAAGGGCTGGTACTGACGGACGAGATCCGTTCCACCGTCAATGCCGCAATCGACGCGCTGCCCGACGATCTGCGCACGGCCATCGTGCTGCGCGAGCTCGAGGGCCTTTCCTACGAGGAGATCGCCGCGGCCATGGCATGTCCGGTCGGCACGGTCCGCTCGCGCATCTTTCGGGCGCGCGAGGCAATCGACCGGCGCCTGCGTGAAGTCTTCGAAGGCGGCCTCGGCCGCGCGGAGGAGTTGGGATGAACGAGGAGCTCGACAGCCAGCTTTCCGCCATGTTCGACAACGAGCTGCCCGCCGCGGAGTGCGAGCTGCTCGCCCGCCGGCTATCCCGCGACGGGGACCTCAAGGCCCGCTGGGGCCGATATGCCGTGATCGGGGCCGTCATCCGCGCGGAGCGGGGCGTCACCCTCGATGGCACTATGGCCGGGCGCGTGAGTGCAGCTCTCACCAGCGAGCCCGCGCTGACGGACGATGCGGCCCGATCGGGCCGCCGGGTCCAATCCCGCTGGTGGCAGCCGCTTGCGGGTGCCGGGCTCGCGGCCGGCGTAGCGGCGGTCTCGGTTTTCTGGCTGCGGTCGCAGGCTCTCTCCGGCCACTCTCAAGTGGTGGCGACCGTCGCCGCCAACTCGAGCCTGGTGGCGCCCGCCGCGCGGCCGGCCGTGCAGAGCGGGAGCGTCGCGGCGAGCGACAGCTTCGTCGTGCCGCCGGCGCCGCAAGGGCAAATGATGGTCGTCCCCGCCACGGAGCTGGCCGATTACGTGGTAGCCCATAGCGCCTTTTCCTGGCCCGTGAGCCGCGGGAATCTGCTGTCGGCTCTGATGGTGAGCGAGCCGGGAACCTCCAGCATGGCCGCGGGGTCGGATCAGCCACCTCCAGGCGTGCATGGCAATGCGATCCAGAATCCGCACTAGCGAGCGTATCGGCTGGCTGGCGCTCGCACTGGCCCTCGCCGGCGTGGCGTACGCCGACGAGCCGGCCAAGTGGCTCGAGCGCATGAACCACGCGCTCACTACACTCAACTACGACGGCACTTTCGCCCACTGGGAGGGCGGCAAGGTGGAGATGCTGCGCATCATCCACCGCGTCGAGGACGGCGCCGTTTCGGAGCGGCTGGTGTCTCTCGACGGTTCCGGCCGGGAGTTCATCCGCACCGGCTCGAGCCTCACCTGTTATCTTCCCGACAAGCACGTCGTGCTGGTAGAGCACACGCCGGCCAAGGCATCGCTCCTCAGCGGCTTTCCGGCGATCAACGAGCAGACCGCGCGCTTCTACGACATCAATGACGTCGGGCGCATGCGCTTCAATCAGCACAGTACCCATCTCATCACGGTGATGCCGCGGGACCAGTACAGGTACGGATACCGCCTGTGGATCGACGATTCGACAGCAATGCCGTTGAAGACGCAGCTCTGTGACGCCCGTGGAAACGTCATCGAGCAGCTCGTATTCGCAAACCTCAGGGTCCGCTCCCACATCCCTGACTCGGCCTTCCGCCCCAGCATCTCGACCGCGGGCTTCCAGTGGCTGCGCAACGACTCCCCGCCGCTCAAGGAGACGATGAGCCGCAATGACACGGTCTGGAGCGCGGACCCCCTGCCGCCGGGATTTCACATGACCGTGCGCGCCGCGCAGATCATGCCTGGCTCGCCGGGCCCCGTGGATCACCTCGTCTTCACGGACGGGCTCGCTTCCGTGTCAGTATTCGTCGAGACGACGCACATGGAGCTAACCCCTGGGCAGGGGCCGGTCATGGAGTCGGCGCGTGTGGGCTCCTCGTATGCGTTCTCCACGGTGGTGGATGGCCACAAGGTGACCGCCGTGGGAGAAGTACCGGCGCAGACGGTGCGCTTTATCGCGGACTCGGTGAAGGCGCAGAAGACCTCCGACACCCTACCGCCGCCGCCTCCCGCTATCGAGCCACCCCTGCGGGGCGGGCCCTTCGCGCATTCTCCGCCGCCCTGAAAGGCGAGTCCGTTCTCACCGTAGTCCATCGGCGCGACTGCCATCTCTGTGAGGAGATGGTGGCGGCGCTGCAGGAGCTCGGGAGGACGATGCCGCTGCCGCCGATCGAGCTGGTGGACGTGGACGGGGACCCCACCCTCGAGCGCCGCCACGGCCTCGATGTGCCGGTATTGCTGCTCGACGGTGCGGTGGTCTGCCGCCATCGCCTGGATACCGGGGAACTGAAGCGTCTGCTGCGGAAGGGCTGACTGCTATACTCGCGGCGGCCGCTGATCACCTGGCGCGGCAGTAACGCGACAGATCCCGATTCATGCGGCTCATACGTAATTTCTCCATCATCGCCCACGTCGATCACGGCAAGTCGACCCTCGCCGACCGCTTCATCCAGCTCTGCGGCGGCCTCGAGGACCGCGAGATGCAGGCGCAGGTGCTCGACTCGATGGACCTCGAGCGCGAGCGCGGCATCACCATCAAGGCGCAGAGCGTGACGCTCTACTATCAGGCGCGCGACGGCGAGCGCTATCAGCTCAACATGATCGATACGCCCGGGCACGTGGACTTCTCGTACGAGGTGTCCCGCTCGCTCGCCGCCTGCGACGGCGCGCTGCTCGTCGTCGACGCCTCCCAGGGCGTGGAGGCGCAAAGCGTCGCCAACTGCTATACGGCGATCGAGCAGGGGCTCGAGGTCCTGCCTGTCATCAACAAGATCGACCTGCCTTCGGCGGATCCCGAGCGGGTGATGCGCGAGATCGAGGAGATCATCGGCATCGAGGCCGACGATGCCGCGCGGGTGAGCGCGAAGACCGGTGAGGGCGTGCCGGAGCTGCTCGAGACGCTCATCCGGCGCATCCCGGCGCCGAAGGGCGATGGCGAGGCGCCGCTGCAGGCGCTCATCATCGATTCCTGGTTCGACAACTATGTTGGCGTGGTCTCCCTCGTGCGTGTCGTCAACGGAAGCGTCAGGACCGGTGAGAAGATCCGCGTCGTATCGACCGGGCGCAGTCACACCGTCGACCGCCTGGGCCGCTTCACGCCGAAGCCCGTCGTGGAGAAGACGCTGTCGCCGGGCGATGTCGGCTTCATCGTTGCCGGCATCAAGGAGATCGATGGCGCTCCGGTGGGCGATACCATCACGCTCGACAACCGGCCGGCGGCGGCGCCGCTGCCCGGCTTCCGGCAGATCAAGCCGCGGGTGTTCGCCGGACTCTTCCCCATCAACTCCGAGGATTACGAGAGCTTTCGCGACGCGCTCGCGAAGTTGAAGCTCAACGACTCGGCGCTTCACTACGAGCCGGAGGTTTCCGGGGCGCTGGGGTTCGGCTTCCGCTGCGGTTTCCTCGGCCTCCTTCACATGGACATCGTCCAGGAGCGCCTGGAGCGGGAGTACGAGCTCGACCTCGTGACGAGCGCGCCGACGGTGGTGTATGAGGTGGCGCGCACCGATGGCGCCGTGGAATTCGTCGACAATCCGGCGAAGCTCCCACCCACCAACGAGCTCGAGGAGATCCGCGAGCCCATCATCGTCGCGACCATCCTCCTGCCGCCCGATCACGTCGGGGCGGTGCTGAAGCTCTGCAACGACAAGCGCGGCACGCAGAAGAAGATGCAGTACCTGGGCAGCCAGGTGTCGCTGCAATACGAGCTGCCGCTCGCCGAGGTGGTGCTCGATTTCTTCGATCGGCTGAAGTCGGTGAGCCGCGGCTACGCCTCCTTCGACTACGAGTTCTCGCATTTCGAGGCGGCGCCGCTCGTCAAGCTCGACATTCTCATCAACGCCGAGCGGGTCGATGCACTCTCCATCATCGTGCACAAGGAGAGCGCCTATCAACGGGGTCGCGAGCTGGTCGACAAGATGCAGGAGCTCATCCCGCGGCAGATGTTCGAGGTCGCCGTGCAGGCGGCGATCGGCAGCGCGGTCATTGCGCGCGCCACGGTGAAGGCGCTGCGCAAGAACGTGCTGGCCAAATGCTACGGCGGCGACGTCAGCCGTAAGCGCAAACTCCTGGAGAAGCAGAAAGAGGGCAAGAAGCGTATGAAACAGTTGGGCCGGGTCGAGATTCCCCAGGAGGCGTTCCTCGCCGTCCTGAAGGTCGGCCGCAAGTAGGTGCCGGCGCGATGCCTCCCATGCTGATGCAGATCATCCTGGTCCTCGCCTGGCTCGCGTTGCCGGTCGGGCTCCTCTGTATTGTCGATGACTGGTTCCTGCGGCCGAGGCGGCAGATCGCCGCGGCGCCGGAGCCCGTCGCCGACTCCTCACTGATGTCGCTTGCCTACCACGCGCTGCCGATCCTCATCGGCGCGGCGGTGGTGCGCCTCCTGGTCTCCGAGCAGCTCGATTTCAGCGCCGTGCTGGTCGCGATCTCGGCGGTGACCGGGGTCGTCTGGGCCGCGGACGCGTGGCTGCTGCGCCGCTGGCGAGGGGGCGCGGCCAAGGCGGCCGGCAAGGACCCGTCAGCCATCCCTGAGCCCGGGACGGTCGATTACGCGCGCAGCTTCTTTCCCGTGGCGGTGGCGGTGCTGGTGCTGCGCGCGTTCGTGTTCGAGCCGTTCCGCATCCCCTCCGACTCCATGATGCCGACGCTGCTCGATGGGGATTTCATCCTGGTCGACAAATTCTCCTACGGCCTGAGACTCCCGGTCACCAACACCAAGATCCTGGACACGGGGAGCCCGAAGCGGGGAGACGTGGTGGTTTTTCGCTATCCGCTCGACCCTTCTGAGAACTACATCAAGCGCGCGGTCGGCCTCCCGGGCGATCATGTGACGGTACGCGACGACCGGCTCATCATCAATGACGAGACGATACCGTTCAACGTCACGGGCAACTACAGCGACGGCTGCTATATCAACATGCAGCTCGCTGTGGAGCACCTGGGCGCCCATGTGCATCAGGTACTGCTCTGTCCGGTGCCGCTCGAGGTCACCCCGTATCCATTGCCGGGGTGCTCGCGCAGCGACGCGCGCGGGTACGTCTGCGGCGGTTCGCCGCCGCCCGGCGCGCAGGCGCTCGACGAGCCTGAGGTGGTGACGAAAGTGGTGCCGGCCGGCAATTACCTCATGATCGGCGACAATCGCGACAACAGCGACGACGGGCGCGTCTGGGGCTTCACTCCCGATGCGAATCTGGTCGGCAAGGCGACCTACATATGGTTCAATTGGGACCCGGAGCGCTCGGGTGGGCCCATCTGGAGCCGGATCGGCAAGAAAATCGAGTAGCGGGGGTTCAGCAATGTTTGCACGGGAACGTGGCGTAACGGCGATCGGGTGGCTGATACTCCTCACCCCGTTCGCACTTCTCATCTATACCGGCATTCGCCTGACGCCGGTCCTGATGAACTACATGGCCGTCGCGCGCTCGCTGAACGAGCTGACGAGCGAGTTTGCGGGCGGCGGCGCATCGCCGGACGCCATTCGCTCGTCCCTCCAGAAGCACTTCGACGTCGAGAGCGTCGACTATCCGGCCGTCAAAGACATCAACATCACGCGGGCGGGTCAGGGTTGGACGGTCGAGGCCGCCTACTACGACCAGGCCCCGCTCTTTACCCGCGTCACGCTGCAGATTCAGTTCGACAAGACGGTCACCGTGGGTGGCGGTGGATAGCAGGCCCGACTGGCCGCTCGGCTGGGTACGCGCCGAGCTCGGCTACGAACCTCGCGACACCGGTCTCTTTCGCGCCGCCTTCACGCATCGCAGCGCCCCCGGTCCCAACAACGAGCGACTGGAGTTTCTCGGCGATGCGGTGCTCAACCTGGTCGTCGCGCACCACCTCTATGCCGCGTTCCCCCAGGCGAGCGAGGGGGACCTGAGCCGCTTGCGGGCACGGGTCGTGAGCGGCGACCCCCTGGCGGAAGTGGCCGCGTCGCTCAAGCTGGGGGAAGCGTTGCAGCTCGGCTCGGGCGAGCTCAAAACGGGCGGCTTTCGCCGCCAGTCCATTCTCGCCGACGCGTTCGAGGCGGTGTGCGGGGCACTGTACCTCGACGGCGGCCTCGCGGTGGCGGACAAGGTCATAGCGCGCCTCTTCGAGCCACGGATTGCGGCGCTTCCCGCCCCGGATGAGCTCAAGGATGCCAAGACGCGCCTGCAGGAATGCCTGCAGTCGCGGGGGCTCACCCTGCCCAAGTACAGGGTGGAGCGCATCGAGGGGGAGGCCCACGCGCAGACCTTCCACGTGACCTGTGAGGTGCCGGGGCAGCGGCTCTCGGCCACGGGCTGCGGCTCGAGCCGCCGGCGTGCCGAGCAGGAGGCCGCCGAGCGCATACTGTCGGCCATGGACGAGACACAAGATCCTCGAAGTGACTGAGCCGGCCACCGATTTTCGCTGCGGCTTTGCGGCGCTCGTGGGACGGCCGAATGTCGGCAAGTCGACCCTGCTCAATGCGCTCGTCGGGCAGAAGTTGAGCATCGTCACTCCCCGGCCGCAGACGACGCGGCATCGGATCATCGGGCTGGTGCAGCTGCCGAACGCCCAGATTGCGTTCGTCGATACGCCGGGACTGCACAGTCAGGCGAAGCGCGCGCTCAACAAGGCGATGAACCGGACGGCGGCCGCAGCTCTCGAGGATGCCGACCTCGTGGTATTCGTGGTCGAGGCGCTCCTCTGGAATGCGGAAGACGAGCTCGTGCTGAACCGCATCGCGCGCTCAGGAAGGCCGGTGTTGGTCGCGGTCAACAAAGTGGATCGCGCCCGGCCGCGCGAGCGGCTGCTGCCCTATCTGGCGGAGCTCGATCGCCGCCACCCATTCCTCGCGCTGGTGCCGGTCTCGGCGCTCAGGCAGACGAATCTCGAGGACCTGCGCAATGCGATCGCGGCTCGCTTGCCGGTCTCGGCGCCGCTCTTTCCCGACGGCGAGCTCACCGACCGCGGCATGCAGTTTCGCATCGCGGAGATGATTCGCGAGAAGCTGACCCTGGAGCTCAATCAGGAGGTGCCGTACGGCGTCGCGGTGGAGGTGGAGAGGCTGGCCGAGGAGGACGGACAGCTCATGGTGGATGCGGCCATCTGGGTGGATCGCGAGGGCCAGAAGCCGATCGTCATCGGTGCGAAGGGGGAGCGGTTGAAACGCGTCGGCACTTCGGCGCGACTGGCGCTGAACGGGCTGCTCGGCAAGCGGTTGCACATCAACCTCTGGGTGAAGGTGCGGGAGAATTGGGCGGATAACGCCCGGGCGCTGCGGGAGTTGGGCGTGGAGTAACGCGTGATGACGGCGCATCCCCGCCGCGTTCTGCTGGCGCCGGGATACATCCTGCACCACCAGCCTTACCGGGATACCAGCCGGATTCTCGAGGTGCTTGCGCGCGAGCATGGGCGGCTGACGCTGTTTGCGCGGGGCGTCCGGGGGCCGAAGCCGCGGTTCGGCGGGGTGCTGCAGCCGTTCGACCTGCTGCTGCTGTCGTTTCACCTGGGTGGGGAGGCCGGACAGCTGACGGCGGCGGAGAGCGCGGAGACCGCGCCGCCTCTGCCCGCCGGGAGCCTGATGGCGGGGTTCTACCTCAATGAGCTGCTGCTGAAGCTGACGGCGCGGCATGATCCGGTGCCGGAGGTATTCGAGGATTACCGGCGGGCGCTCGCGGGGCTGCGCGCCGGAGGGCTCGAAGCGGTTCTGCGAGTGTTCGAGAAGAGACTGCTGGAGGCGGTGGGGTATGGCCTGGACCTCAGTTCGGAGGCGCGCACGGGGAAAGCAATCGAGGCGGCGGGCTGCTACCGGTTTCAGGCGTCCGCGGGGCTGATTCCGGCCAGGGAAGGGGATGCGGACGCGGTCGCCGGGAGCTCGCTCGTCGCGCTGGCCCGAGAGGAGCTGCGGGAAAAGCGGGAACTCGAAGATGCGCGCCGGGTGCTCAAGGCCGCGCTTGCGGAGCGGCTCGAGGGCAAGGAGCTGGCGACGCGCAGGGTGGCGCGGGCGGTGAGGTCGCGCGGGGGGTCGCGTACTTAGCGCCGGTAGGCAAGAATCCCGATTTGCCCGAATTGCACCGTATCACTGGAGTAGGCGGCTTGGCTCATTCGTACATCGCGCTCGGCGTCAATATCGATCATGTGGCTACCTTGCGGCAGGCGCGACGGGGAAAGGAGCCGCAGCCGGTGCAGGCGGCTTTGGTCGCGGAGATGGCGGGGGCGGACAGCATCACGCTGCACCTGCGGGAGGATCGCCGGCACATCCAGGACCTCGATGTCAGGACTTTCAGGGGACTGCTGCAGACGCGCATGAATCTGGAGATGGCGGTCACGCAGGAGATGCTGGGGATCGCCTCGGAAGTGCGGCCGGAGGATTGTTGCTTCGTGCCGGAGAAGCGCCAGGAGGTGACGACGGAGGGGGGGCTGGATGTGACGGGGCAGGAGGCTCGCATGAAGGAGGCGACGGCGAGGCTCGTGGAGCTGGGGGTTCGGGTGTCGCTCTTCATCGATCCGGAGCCGCGGCAGGTGGAGGCGGCGGCGCGGATCGGGGCGCCCGCGATCGAGCTGCATACGGGCGCCTATGCCGAGGCGACGGGCGCGGCGCAGGCGACGGAGCTCGAGCGGCTGGTGAGGTGTGCGCGGCTGGGGGCGGGACTCGGGCTCGAGGTGCATGCGGGACATGGGTTGAATTACCACAACGTGCAGCCGGTGGCGGCGATCCGGGAGATCGTGGAGCTCAACATCGGGCACGCGATCATCTCGCGGGCGGTGTTCGACGGGCTGGCGACGGCGGTGCGGGACATGAAGGCGCTGATGACGGCGGTCCGCTCATGATCTTCGGGATCGGGGTGGACGTCCTCGAGGTGAAGCGGATCGGGGAGACGCTGCAGCGCTTCGGGGAGCATTTCATCGAGCGTCTGCTGATGCCGGAGGAGCGGGCGCAGCTGGCCCGGACGCAGCGGCGGGAGCGGTTCATCGCGATGCGTTTCGCGGCCAAGGAGGCGATCGTCAAGGCGATGGGGACGGGGTTTGCGCACGGGGTCTGGATCAGGGATGTCGGCGTGGTGCAGAACGCCTGGGGGAAGCCGGAGGTGGTGTTCTCGGAGCGGGGAGAGAGGGTGAGGAAGGGGCTGGGAGTCGGCGAGGGACACGTGACGCTGACGGATGAGGCGGGGCTCGTCGTGGCGGTGGCCGTGCTCATGAAAGCCGAGTCGCGGTGATGGGTCATCAGGTGCTCATGAACTGTCTGGTGTTTGATATCGAGACCGTTCCGGATGTGGCGCTGGGACGGCGGCTGTATGGGCTCGAGGGGTTGCCGGATGCCGAGGTCGCCAAGGCGATGTTCGCGTTGCGGCGGCAGGGCTCGGGCGCAGAGTTCCTGCCGCTGGAGCAGCATCGGGTCGTTGCGATCTCGTGCGTGCTGCGCAGCCGCGATGGGCTCAAGGTGTGGAGCCTCGGGGATGTGAGCTCCTCGGAGGCGGAGCTCATCGAGCGCTTCTTCGACGGCGTCGAGAAGTTCTCGCCCGACCTCGTGTCATGGAACGGGGCCGGGTTCGACCTGCCCGTACTCAACTATCGCGGGCTGCTCGCGGGCGTGCAGGCACCGCGCTACTGGGAGACGGGCGATGACGATCAGGCGTTCCGTCACAACAATTACCTCGGCCGCTTCCATTGGCGGCACATCGACCTGATGGACGTGCTCTCGGGCTTCCAGGTGCGGGGCAGGGTGTCGCTGGCAAACGTGGCTTGCCTGCTCGGGCTGCCGGGCAAGCTCGGCTTCTCGGGCGCGCAGGTCTGGGACGCCTACCTGGAGGGCAATCTCGTCGGGATCAGGCGCTACTGCGAGACGGACGTGCTCAACACCTATCTCGTGTATCTGCGCTTCGAGCTGCTGCGGGGCCGGCTGACGCGGGAGCGCTACGCGGAGGAGCTCGAGAGGGTGAAGGGGCTGCTGCGCGCCGGCAAGGAACCGCATTTCGCGGAATTCCTGCGCGTGTGGGAAGGTGGCGCTTGAGCGACGGAGCGGCCGCGCGGGCCGTCGCCGGGCGCGGCGCGCGGGAGACGGCGGATGTCGTGGGCCTGACGCACGCGGGCGAAGGGATCGTTCGCGCCGGCAAGACGGTCTTCGTGGCGGGCGCGCTCCCGGGCGAGACCGTGAGCTTCGAGCGCGTACGCAAGCATCGGCAGCACGATGACGGCAGGTTGTTGGAGGTGCTGCGCCCAGCGGCGGAGCGGGTGAGGCCACGCTGCGCGCATTTTGGGGTCTGCGGCGGGTGTGCTCTGCAACATCTTGCGCCGCAAGCGCAGTTGAGCCTGAAGGAGAAAGAGCTGCAGGACAGCCTGGCGCGCCTCGCCCGCGTGGAGTGCCGGGCCTGGCTGCCGCCGTTGCGCGGGCCGGTGTGGGGTTACCGCAGGCGCGCACGGCTGGGAGCGAAGTACGTGCCGAAGAAGGGGAAGGTAGTCGTCGGATTTCGCGAGCGTTTGGCGCCCTATGTTGCTGACGTCATGCACTGCGACGTGCTGGCACCGCCCGTGGGCGCGTTGGTCCAGCCGCTCGCGGAGCTTCTCGGGCAGCTCGATATACGCCAGCATGTGCCGCAGATCGAGGTGGCGGTGGCGGACAACGCCACGGCATTGGTGCTGCGAGTGTTGAAGACGCCGACCGGGCAGGACCGGGCAAAGCTGCGCGACTTTGCCGTGCGGCATGCGGTACGGCTCTTTCTGCAGAGCGGCGGACTGGACTCCGTCGAGGAGTTGGCGAGCGCCGAATCAACGGGTGAGGCATCCCGTCCGGCGGCAGGCGCGGTATCGCTCAACTACGCGCTGCCGGCATTCGATCTCACGCTCGACTTCGCGCCGACCGACTTCGTGCAGGTGAACGGCACGGTGAATCAGGCGCTGGTCGCGCGCGCGCTGGAGCTTCTGCGGCCAAGCCCGCAATCGAGAGTGCTCGACCTGTACTGCGGGCTCGGCAACTTCACGTTGGCGCTCGCCAGGTCCGCCGGCTACGTCGTGGGAGTGGAGGGCGAGTCCGGTCTGGTCGAGCGGGCGCGCAATAACGCGGGCCGGAATGGGATTGGCAACGTGGAATTTCACGTGGGTGATTTATCCAAGCCCGCAGAGCCGCCAACCGGATGGCTCCGTGGGTCGTATAGCCACGTTCTCCTCGATCCGCCGCGGGTCGGTGCCGCGCCCGAGATGCTCGCCGCCATTGCCAGGCTCGCCCCCGAGCGCGTGTTGTACGTCTCATGCCATCCGGGCAGTCTGGCGAGAGATCTGGCAGTCCTGGTACACGAGCACGGTTTCATCGTCGAATCAGCCGGAGTCGTCGACATGTTCCCCCACACCGCACACGTCGAATCGATGGCGCTCCTCGGGCGGCCATGACCCTCGGGCCCCTCATGATCGATCTGGAGGGGACCGCCATCACGGGCGAGGAGCGGGAGATGCTCCGCCACCCCCTCGTGGGCGGTGTGATCCTGTTCACACGCAACTACACCGATCCCGAGCAGCTCTCGGGGCTGGTGGCGGACATCCATGCCGCCCGCAGCCCGCCGCTCATCGTGGCGGTCGATCACGAGGGTGGGCGGGTTCAGCGGTTCCGCGCCGGCTTCTCCGCGCTGCCGGCACCGCGGCGGATCGGCCATGAGTACGACTCCAATGCCCGCGCCGGGCTCGAGTTGGCGCGGAGCATGGGCTGGCTCATGGCCGCGGAGCTGCGCGCATACGGGGTCGATCTGTCGTTCGCCCCCTGCGTCGACATCGACTACGGGGTGAGTTTCATCACAGATCGCGCATTCCACGGCAGTCCCGATGCGGTGGGCGCGCTGGCGACGGCCTATGCACACGGCATGCGGGATGCCGGCATGGCCGCTACCGCGAAGCACTTCCCGGGCCACGGGGCTGTCGTTGCCGACTCCCATCTGACGCTGCCGGTGGACAGGCGGGAGCTGGCTGACATGACGGGTGACTTGGCTCCCTACCGCCGGCTGATCGCCAACGGACTGCCGGCCGTCATGGTGGCCCACATCCTCTTTCCGGCGGTGGATGACGCCCCATCCAGTCTGTCGGCGCGCTGGATTCGCGACGTATTACGCGGAGAGATGCGTTTCCAGGGGGTAGTGTTCACCGACGACCTGTCGATGGGAGGAGCCGCGGCGGCCTTCGGGGACGTCGTGACCCGGGCTACGCGGGCGCTGTCGGCGGGTTGCGACATGCTGCCGGTCTGCAACCATCGCCCCTCGGTGGTGGACCTGCTCGAGCACCTGAGCGTGGATCCCGAGCCGGCCTCGGGCCTGCGTCTGGTGAGACTCCATGGACGCGGCGACTTGAGTCCGGAGAACCTCAAGAGTCGGCCGGAGTGGCAGCGCGCGCAGGAGTGGCTGCAGCGTTGCGCGGCAGCTCCATCGTTGAAACTTGATTCGGGACGATGACGAGCGGAAGAGCAATGAACAACTGGTCGGCCGACGCCTGGCGCAAGGTCCTCGACAGCTCGCCCGAGGGCGTCGTGGTTTGCGACGCCGTGGCAGCCGACTATCCGGTCATCTACGCCAACCGCGCCTTCACCGCCATGAGCGGCCACGCAATCGAAGCCGTGTTGGGCAAGAACCTGCGCATCCTCCAGGGCAGCGATCGCGATCAGGACGGGCGCCATCGCCTGCGCGAGGCGGTGGAGCGGGGCGAGGCCGCGCGCGTGCTCATGCGCAACTATCGTCCGGACGGGTCGCTCTTCTGGAACGAGGTGGTGCTCCAGCCGGTTCGCAACCCTTCCGGTGAGCTGACTCATTTCGTCGCCTACTACCGCGACGCCAGCGAGAGACTCAAAGGGGAGGACAAGAACGCTCAGGGCCTGCCTTCCTGGCTGCGGGAAGACCGGCTGACGGGTCTGCACTCGCGCGCCTATTTCGAGGAGCTGCTGCTGCGTGATTGGCTGCTCGCGCAGCGCGACTCGCACGAGATCGCGCTGACGATCTTCGACATCGACGATCTCGCCACCTACAACGACACTTTCGACAAGAGCGCCGGCGATGCTTGTATCCGGCGTGTCGCGCGCGTCGTCGGCGCATCGTACCGGCGCGGCGGCGATCTCGTCGGTCGCTGGGAAGGAGGCGCGCTCGCGGCGCTCACCCAAGGGGATGCGGCGCAGAAGGCGCCACAATATGCGCAAGTCGTCGCGCAGCGCGTACGGGACCTCCTCATTCATCATCCCCGCAACGGCTCGGGGCGCTATGTCACGATCAGCGCCGGCGTGGCGAGCCTCGTGCCGGAGCGCGACATGCCGCTCGAGGCGCTGCTCAAGGGCTGCCGCGCAGCTCTGAAGCGCGCCAAATCGACCGGCAAGAACAGTATCGTTACCGCCGAGGCGAGCGATTTCGCCTGAGCTTACGGCCCCGGGTTCTGTTCAGGGTGAGGGCATGGGGCTGATGGCGGCCGCGGCGCTACGTCCCCAACGGTCTCCGGTCTTTCTGACGTAATGCGTGAAGACGTACGGCCAGGGCACCAACGGCAGAAAGATGACGACGAGCGAGACCGCGAACGTCGTGGACGCGAGATCCTGATTCCACTGCCCCCGGGTCCAATGCGGCAAAGCCACGGTGAGCAGCCACGCGGCTTTCCAGGTGATCTCGAACAGCAGCAGGGGTAGCATCTGCAGCGGGTATCGCAGTCCGAGGATCGAGAGGACGGACAGGGCCCACAGCATGCAGGTCACCAGGCTCGAATCCATTCTCATCGAGTAGACCTGGCCGACGATCGCCGGCCACATCTCCATTCCCAACCCGATGACCAGCACCAGATAACCCGCCCGCAAGAGGTACAGCCGGAATGTGGATATCGTGTTCATGATTCGCCGCCTGCTTCGATGATGGATGTGTTCACTCGACCTGCTGCAGGATCTTTTCCACGGCAGCCAGAGTGGTCGCGATCCTGGAAAGATCCGCCTGGATGGCGGCCATGGCCGCTTGGGTTTCCGCCTGAGCGGCGGTGACTTTCTCGGCGAGAATGCGGTATTGCCTGTCACTGGACTTCTGCGCCCAGGCCTGGAATATCGCCGAGAAGTACTTCGCTGCGAACACCAGGACGATGGCGAGGAGCGCCGCGTAAACCATGTCTGGATAATCGATGGCCGTCATACGGGACCTTTCAGTCTGATTCTGCCGATGGCTCGGGGAGCGTCGCGGCGGCTTTGGTGATCGTGGCTGGCGTTATGTCGATCGCGAATCGCGTCACTTCGAAGTAATTCAGCGCCTTGCCGTCCGCGGACAGCTCGAGCTTGCTGCTGACCAGGCCCGCGCCCTCCAGTTTCTGCAAGTGCAGGTGCAGCAAGGGCCGGCTGATGCCGATCTCGCGTGCAAGCTGACTCACGTACTGGCGGCCCTTCGCGTTCAGCAGCGCGATGATGCGCAACCGATGCGGATTGGCCAGCGCTCCCAGCATGGCGAGCAGACGTTCACCGGTAGGCGGCAGCGTTAAGCTCCAATAGATACGTGTAAGTAATTTATTTCAGGTGGCGCCGCGAGTCAAGGGGAATAACGGTTTTCACGAGAAGCCACGATGCGCGCAGGACTACAGCCCATCTAGGCGAGGCGGGTCGAGGTCGAATCGGTACTCACCGCAACGGCGGCGTGCCTGGATCACAGCTGCGCACGGAGGCCCCGATACTGTGACGCAGTGCACGGCTGCCGTGCCGTAACCCGCATTTCTTGCGAGGACTCGATTGCGGACGATAATGGCCCCATGACGCGCTCCAGCGGCCCAGCTCCCGAGCCCCCGGTACCCGCACCGGAACCCTTCCGGGATGCGGAATCCTCCGAAATGACCGGACGCATGCTGCAGGTTTCGCGCTTTGCCACTCTGGGCGAGACGGCGACCGGTGTCGCGCATGAGCTCAATCAGCCGCTGACCGCCATCGCGAACTATGCACAGGCCTGCGACCGCCTCCTCGGTCGGCCTGAGCCCGACCTCGACGACTTACGGACCGCCATGCGGGAGATTGCGGCGCAGGCCGTGCGCGCGGGCGAGATCCTGCGCCGCTTGCGCAGCCTCGCCCAATCGCAGCCCATCCGCCGCGAGCGCGCGGATCTCAACGCAACGATCGAAGCCATCCGCGAGATCATTGTGGCGGACGGACGCGTACATCGCGCCCGGGTGCGATTCGCGCTCGCCGCCGGCCTGCCGGCGGTCTCGATCGACGCGGCTCAGATCCAACACGTGATCCTGAATCTGGTGCGCAACGGCCTCGAGGCGCCGGCCGTGCCCGGCGTGGAGGTACGGGAGCTGTTGCTGCGCACCAGTCTCGCCTCGGGCGGCGATGTGGAGATCGCCCTGCTCGACAATGGCCCCGGCCTCGCGCCCCAGGCCGTCGAGCGAATGTTCGATCCGTTTTTCTCCACCAAACCGGAAGGGACGGGGCTCGGTCTGGCGATCAGCCACACCGTCGTGCGCGCTCACGGTGGTGTCCTGGCCTATCACCCCAACGTTCCGCGCGGCGCGTCGTTCTCGATTCGGCTACCGGCGGAGGCCCCCACTGCGGACCCGCCTGCGGCGCTCGCGGCGTCCGCCCGCATCTTGCTCGTGGATGACCACACCGGGGTGCGCGACGCGACGGCAATGCTGCTCAGGGGCGAAGGTTTCGAGGTGCAGTGCGCCGCATCTCTCGCGGAAGCCAGCGCGGCGTTGCGCGAGAATCCGCAGCTCGATCTCGTGATCTCCGACTATCACCTGCAGAAGGGCGAGACCGGGATCGAGGTGATCGCGGCGGCGCGGCAGGTCGCGGGCGAGCACCTGCCGGCGGTGCTGGTGAGCGGGGACATCTCCTCGACTCTCAGCGGCGTGGAGGCCACCGAGCGGCTGCGCGTCGCCAGCAAGCCGATCCGGTCGCACAAGCTGCTGGCGCTCGTCAGGGAGCTGCTGTCAGCCAAGTAAAGATACCCAGGACAGGATGGAAGCCGTTGCGTGCTCGTGAACAAATCTACGCCGGCGCGCCGGATCACCGGCCCGGCGGGCGGGGACCTCGCGCGGGCGTGATGAGGGCAATGACGCCGAACGCCGGATGGTCGTAGTAATTGCGCTGATAGAAGCGCACGCGCCGGGTCTCGTTCATCACGAACGTCGTACCGGGAGGAGCGTTCAACCCGGCCGGCGGGTCCTGCATGGTGTAGTCGAGCGTCATCCCTAGGTGCAGGAACTCGCCCCGCTCCAGGAATACCATGCCCGTGAGGCCGGGCACGTTGATTCCGAGGGACTCCAGAGGAAAGCCCTCGCGAGTTCCCCAGGCGCTTGCGGTCTGTACCCAGGCGGCGTGCGCGACGGGCAGATACGTGCCGCTGGTGCGCAATCTCGACTCGATGGCGCCCAGGCGGTAGTCGGAAGCCGGCAGGACCGTCAACAGTCTGCCGGCCGGGCCAGAGCCGCTCGAGGCCTCGCCGCCGGCCACCGTCGCGCTGCTGGCAGGGGTCTCGGCCGCCCAGTTCTCAGGCTGGCCGAGCGCGACTCTGGCGCGGAAGATGACGATCTCGATGTCATATGCCGGCCCGCTGTACACCGCGGTGGGAGCAGTCTGAGACGGCGCGGCCTGGGTTGGGGCTGGCTGGGACGTCGCCGTTTGAGCGGCGGCTGCCTGCGGTGAGGCTGCTCGGGAAGAGGGGCTCGCCTGCGGTGGCGCTCGAGTGCCCGCGGTCTGCGCGAATGCCGGCAGGGAGGCGGCGAGCGCAATGCCGACGATGGCAAGCCGGCAGGCAATGCTTCGGAGTGTCATATCCATCAGTCTACCCGACCTAACGGGAGCGCGCCGCCAGGCGCTTCATCAGGCTCGCCCCGAACTCGAAGCGGGCTTCCTCCGCCGGCATGGCGCGCGCGATGCGCAGTCGCAACGGCCCTTCCAGCCGATACTCGCGCGGCGCCTGCTGCATCAGGCGCACGACCGTCGCCGGCTCGATCGCATTGCGCTCCTCGAACGTGACCGATCCGCCCTGCGGCCCGAGATCGAGCCGCCGGATACCGAGCGCCCGTGCCGTGAGCTTCAATTTCGCGATGCGGATGAGGCTCTGCGCCGGAGGGGGCAGCGCGCCGAAGCGGTCGTGAACCTCCGCGGTGAGGTCATCGAGCGCCTCGGCGCTCTCGGCTGCGGCGATGCGCTTGTACAGGCCGAGGCGCACGTGCACGTCGCCGATGAACGTCTCCGGCAGGAACGCCGGCAGGCGCAATTCGACTTCCGTCGCCGCCGCGAGCGGCTTGTCGAGCGCGGGCTCGCGACCTTCCTTCAGCGCTTTCACCGCGTGCTCGAGCAGATCGAGGTACATGGCGAGCCCGATCTCCGTCATCTGGCCGCTCTGCTGCTCGCCGAGCAGCTCACCGGCGCCGCGGATCTCGAGGTCGTGGGTCGCCAGCACGAAGCCGGCGCCGAGCTCCTCCATCGACTCGATGGCCTCGAGCCGCTTGGCCGCATCGCCCGCGAGCGCTCTGCGCGGCGGAGCGACGAGGTACGCGTAAGCGCGATGGTGCGAGCGTCCGACGCGGCCGCGCAGCTGATGGAGCTGCGCGAGGCCCATGTGGTCGGCCCGATTGATGACGATGGTGTTGGCGGTGGGAACGTCGATGCCGCTCTCGATGATGGTGGTGCACGCCAGCAGATCGAAGCGGCGGTGATAGAAGTCCACCATGAGCTGCTCGAGATCGCGCTCGCGCATCTGGCCGTGGCCGATCCTGACGCTCGCCTCGGGCACCAGGCCCTGCACCTCGGCGGCGATTTTGTCGATGGTGCGGATCTCGTTGTGCACGAAGTAGATCTGGCCGCCGCGGCGCAGCTCGCGCAGCACCGCCTCCCGCAGCGTGGGCCCGTGCCACTCGATCACGAAGGTCTTGATCGCGAGCCGCTCCGCGGGCGGCGTCGTGATGAGCGAGAGATCACGTAGTCCGCCGAGCGCCATGTTGAGGGTGCGCGGGATGGGCGTGGCGGTGAGCGTGAGCACGTGCACGTTCGCCCGCAGCGCCTGCAGCCGCTCCTTGTCACGCACCCCGAAGCGGTGCTCCTCATCGACGATGAGCAGCCCCAGATCCTTGAACCGGGCGTGGGTGTGCAGCAGCCGGTGCGTGGCCACCACGATGTCGACCGAGCCGCGCTCGATGCCCTCGATCGTGGCCTGGGTCTCCTTGGCGTTGCCGAAGCGCGACAGCCCCTCGATGCGCACCGGCCAGTCGGCGAAGCGGTCGCGGAAGTTGGTGAGATGCTGCTGCACCAACAGGGTGGTCGGCGCCAGCACCGCAACCTGCTTGCCGGCCTGGCTCGCGACGAAGGCTGCGCGCATGGCGACCTCCGTCTTGCCGAAGCCCACATCGCCGCAGACGATGCGGTCCATCGGGCGGTCGCTCTGCAGATCGCCGAGCACCTTGGCTATGGCCTCGCTCTGGTCCGCCGTTTCCTCGAAAGGGAAGGCGTCGGCGAAGGTCTGGTAGTCGCTCTCGTTCAGCGTCAGCTTGAGACCTTGCTGCGCTTTGCGCCGCGCATAGAGATCGAGGAGCTCCGCCGCGACGTCGCGGATCTGGTCGGCGGCGCGCTTGCGCGCCTTCGCCCACTGGTCCGTCCCCAGCTTGTGCAGCGGAGCGCTTTCGGGCGCGGCGCCGGTATAGCGGGTGACGAGGTGCAGTGCCTGCACCGGCACATACACCCGATCGCCGTCGAGATACTCGAGGATCAGAAATTCGCCCGGCTGTCCTGCGACCTCCATCGACTGCAGGCCGACGTAGCGCCCGACGCCGTATTCTTCGTGTACCACCGGCGCACCGGGGTTGAGGTCCTGAAGGTCGCGCAGGATGGCTTCCGGATCGACCGCCGCACGCTTTCGCCGGCGCTCCTGCCGCGCACGGGCGCCGAAGAGCTGCGCCTCGGAGATGATCGCGATCCGCGGTTGCGTGAGTGTCAGGCCACCGATATCCGCCGCGACCGTCAAGGCCAGAGGCGCGGTGCCGGCCGCGAATCCTTCCCAGCCGGGCACCGTATCGACTGCGAGTCCATGCCCGCGCAGCATGTCCTGGAGCACCTCCCGCCTGCCGGGCGAGTCAGCGGCGATCAGCACTCGTCCATCGAATTCGGCAAGAAAACTGTCGAGAGCG
>Ga0335073_10001713_pt1 | contig 29527 bp, 33 predicted proteins | sample Lox_Sample_22_FD_207093 | JGI IMG/M metagenome (GOLD analysis project Ga0335073, IMG submission 207093) | Soil microbial communities from Loxahatchee National Wildlife Refuge, Florida, United States - Lox_Sample_2.2 | ecosystem: Environmental > Terrestrial > Soil > Wetlands | place: USA... | reverse complement strand
GGCGCCCGCGCTCGAGCCTCCCCGCGAGCGTTCGGTCTCGTTGCGCAGGCTCCGCACGTCGCTCTCGAGCTGGACGGTCCGGCGACGCAGCTCGGTCTCCCGCTCGATGTACGCGTGCTCGCGCTCCGAGAACTCGTCCCGCAGCCGCTGCTCGAGCTCGCGCGTCGCCTTCTCGACGGCGTTCGCGGTGTAGACCATGCCGGTGGGCGGCGCGCCCCCCTCCGGACCCGGCACCGGCGTGGCCCGGGCGCCGGCGCCTTCGAGCGCGAGGAGCCGGAGGCGGAGCTCGGCGATCTCGTCGTCCTTGGCACGGACGGCGATCTCCTTCTCCTTCGCCTCGTGGGACCGGACGTACTTGATCACGGCGATCGAGCCGCGCTTCACGTGCTCGATCTCGTCCTCGAGCTGCTTGCGCTTGGTGCGCTCATCGTACAGCTGGCGGTGGAGGTCCTGCGCCTCCTGGATCATCGTGGCGGGGTCGAACTGGTCGCTTTTCACCCGGTCGAGGAGGCCCATCAGCCAGCGGACGACCGTCTCCTCCCGCTCCGAGGCGGGGGCGGTCACGGGCTCGGCCGGCCGGGCCGGTCGGCTCTCCTCGAGACCGAGCGACTCGATCGTCGGGGAGGTGCTCGGGCGGATCGGCTCGGAGGTCTGGATCCATTCCTCCATCGCGCTGTCGTCGCCGTCGACCCATTTCCGCAGGGTGTCGGTCGAGCCTTTCGTGGGGATCTGGACCTTCGGCCGGCGCGGCCGCTCGGTGCGCTTCACCGTGCCGACCCACTTCTGGACGATCTGGTCGTTCTCGACCGTGCGGTCGACGGGCGGGGCGGCCGGCGCCGGTCGGCGGATCCGCTCGATGTCGCTGGTCGCGACGCCGAGCAGTTCGAGCGCGGTCTCGCTGAGCTCCCGGACCGCGGCGACGGAGGTGTACCCGGCCTGGATGAGGGTCTCCGCGGTGTCGGCGCCGACGCCGAGCGACTTGGCGAACTCCGCCGCTTCGGGCGTACGGGACGCGCCGGTGGGCGCGACGATACCTTCGGCCGAACTATCGTTCATGGCGGCACGGCGGGAACAGTACTAGCGCGCGGCGGGGTCTTTAATACCTAGGACGGACGCCGCGGTCCCCCCCGGCGGAAAAACACCCTCCGAACCATCCCATAAATACGGCGCCGCCTGCTCGACGCGCGATGGACCTCGAGGAGCGGGTCGAGCGAATCACGCGCCACACCGCCGAGGTGCTGACGGTCGAGGAGGTCCGTGCGCTGTGCGCGCGGTCCGACAAGCCGCGGGCGTACATCGGGTTCGAGCCGTCCGGGGCGCTCACGGTCGCGCACCTCATCACGACGCGGAAGATCATCGACCTCGCCGAGGCGGGCTGCGACGTCACCGTGTTCCTGGCCGACTGGCACGCCTGGATCAACGACAAGCTCGGCGGCGACCTCGAGCGGATCACCGCCTCCGGCCGGTACATGCAGGCGGCGTTCACCGCGCTCGGCGCCGGACCGTCGCGGGTCCGGTTCCGCTGGGCGAGCGAGCTCACCGGGAACCCCGACTACTGGGCGCGGGTCGTCCGCGTCGCCCGGGCGACGAGCGTCGCGCGGACGCGCCGGGCGATGTCGATCCTGGGCCGCGGCGAGGAGGAAGCGAACCTCGACACCGCGAAACTGTTCTACCCGTCGATGCAGGCCGCCGACATCTTCGAGCTCCCCGTCGACCTTGCGTACGGCGGGATGGACCAGCGCCGGGCGCACGTGCTCGCCCGTGAGGTCGCCCACCACTACCGCTGGAGCGTGCCCGCGGCGATCCACACCCCGCTGCTCTCCTCGCTGAAGGGCGGCGGCCGGATGGACCCGACCGAGGGGACGACCGAGCGGAAGATGTCGAAGTCCGACGCCGCGTCGGGGATCCCGATCCCGGCGACGATCGAGGAGATCAACGCGCGCATCGGGGCCGCGTTCTGCCCGGCGAAGGAGACCGAGGGGAACCCGATCGTCGAGGCGGTGCGGTACATCGTCTTCCCGTGGGAGGGTACGTTCGTCGTCGAGCGCGCCGAGAAGCACGGCGGGTCCGTGACGTTCGACTCCGAGGCGGCGTTCGCCGCCGCGTGGACGGAGGGGAAGCTGCATCCCCAGGACGTGAAAGCCGGGGTCGCCGCCGCGCTCCACCGGCTGATCGCGCCCGCCCGCGCCTACTTCGCGGCCCACCCGGAGCTCTCGCCGGCGACGTTCCGCCCGTCCGCGCCCGAGCAGCCTTAAATATCGACCCCCCTACAGCGGGCCTACCCGTGAGCCGAGGACCCCCCGAACCGGGGGATTCCGCTGACGCGAGGAACGAAGATGGCGCGACCGATCTACGTGCGTTTCGAGACCCCGAACGATATCGCCGACAAGGCCCTCCAGCTCGTCCAGGTGGCGAGCGAGACCGGGAAGATCCGGGTCGGCACCAACGAAGTGACGAAATCCAGCGAGCGCGCGGAAGCGAAGCTCGTCGTGATGGCCGAGGACGTCGACCCGGTCGAGATCCTCGTGCACGTGCCGATGCTGTGCGAGGAGAAGCGGATCCCGTACCTCTACGTCGGGAAGAAGCAGCGGCTCGGCCAGGCGGCCGGCCTGTCCAAGTCCGCGGCGAGCGTCGCCGTCGTCGAGCCGGGCGAAGCGAAGGGGCTCCTCGAGGAACTGGCCGCGACGTTCCCGACCCTGAAGAAGTAGGCGGCTCGGGACCCGGAGGGAACCCATGGCGGAAGAGAAAGGCTCGCCGGCCGAGGTCGTCGAGCTCGTCGGTCGGACGGGGATGGCGGGCGAAGCGACCCAGGTGAAGGTCCGCGTCCTCGCGGGCCGCGACCGCGGCAAGATCATCACGCGCAACGTCGCGGGCCCGATCCGTCTCGGCGACGTGCTCATCCTGCGGGAGACGGCGCGCGAGGCGCGCAAGCTGTCGGTGCGGTAGGGGAACTTCGATGGTCGTCAAGCGACAGTGCTCGTTCTGCTCCTCCGAGATCGAACCCGGTACCGGGGCGATGTTCGTCAAGCGCGACGGCACGATCTTCCACTTCTGCTCCGGCTCGTGCCGCAAGCAGCAGCTCCACCTCGGGCGCGTCGGCCACCGGTTCAAGTGGACCCGGGCCCACGCGCTGAAGAAGGCGGCCGACCGATCGAGCGCGGCGGCGCGGAGCCAGAGCCCGGTCGCCCCGGCGAAGAAGGGCGGGGCGCGACCGGCGGCACCGGTCGCGGTGAAGCCGGCCGAGCCGGCCGCGGAGACGGCGGCGACCCCGGCGCCCGTGACGGCCGAACCCTCCGCGAAGAAGCCGGCGAAGCCGCGCGCCCGGACGCCGAAGAAGGCCCCCGCGTCCGACTCGAGCTAGGTCGCACCGTTCCCCTGGACGGAAACGGGTAAGCGCCCCTCGGCGCGCTCGTCCGTCCGATGGGCGACGACGGGCCGTGGGTGTCGGCGACCGACCTCGCCGACTACGCGTTCTGTCCGCGGTCGCACTACTATCACGACCACCCGCCGCCCGGCGGACCGAGCGAGGACTCCGAGCGACGGTCGGACGCGGGGCAACGATACCACGCTCGCGTGCTCGGCGCCGAGCGCCGGCGGGACGAACGGGCGGGGGTATACTGGGCGGCGCTCGCCGTCGGGTTCCTGATGCTGGTCGGGGGTGCGGCGTGGTTCTTCCTGCGCTGACCTCGTTCGAGCTCCGGCTCGCGGTCGTGCTCGTCGGCGTCGGGCTCGTCGCCCTCGCCCTGCGGGCGTTGCTCGCTCGCCGCCGGGACTCGCGGCTCGGTTCGCTCGTCGCGGTCGACGCCGGGCGATCGGTGCTGCTGCGCTCCCCGCGCTACCGCCTCTCGGGGCGGCCCGACATCCTCCGGCGGCTCCCGGACGGCCGGACCGTGCCGGTCGAGATCAAGAGCCGGGCCGCTCCGGCGCGGGGCCCACCCCCGTCGCACGTCGTGCAGGTGCACGCGTACTGTCTCCTCGTCGAGGAGAGCACCGGGGTGGCCCCGCCGTTCGGCGTCCTCCGTTACTCGGACGGGACCGAGTTCCGGGTCCCGTGGGACCGCGAGGCCCGGGCGCGGCTCCTCCGGCTGCGCGCGGAGCTCGACCGTCCCTACGATGGCCGGGCGACGCCGACCCGGGCGAAGTGCGCGGGGTGCCGGTGGCGCGCGGCGTGCGACGCCCGCGCCGCGTGAGGACGCGATCGTACCGAGACGAGGGCGGCGCCCCGCGCTCTCAAGAGAGGTCGGCGGGTGGCGCCGGCCCGCATGCCGACGCGCGCCCGGGGGAAACGTCCGACCCGAACCCGGGGCCTCCCAACGCTCCGGGGGCCCCGGCTGACGCTCCGGCCGATGCGTCGGTCCGACGCCCCCGCGATCGAGCGGATCCTGCGCGACCCCCGCGCGACCCGGTTCCTTCCGCCGCGACTGCGGGGCGAGCCGGGCGCGCTCTACGTCGCCCGGGCGATGGACCAGCAGCGGAAGGGACGCGCGGCGCACTTCTCCCTCTTGGCGCCCGACGACCCCGAACCGATCGGGGAGGTCATGCTGATCAACTGGTCGACGGCCGACCGCCGAGCGGAGGTGGGGATCCTGCTCCGGCGGGACCGGTGGGGTCGGGGGTACGGCGCGGAAGCGGTCCGGCGTCTCTGCGAGTTCGGGTTCGGCCCGCTGAAACTGCACCGGATCTCGGCGCAGGTCGTCGCGGGGAACGAGCGGTCGGCCCGGATGGTACGGTCGCTCGGGTTCCGCCGGGAGGGCCGGCTCCGTGAGGTCGAGCGAAGCGCTCGTCGCTGGGTCGACCTCGAGATGTACGGCCTCCTGGACGGAGAGCTCGCGGCGGTCCGCTAGCGCGAGTGGCACCAGTAGACGTCGGTCCGGTACGGGAGCACGATCCGCCGGCGGCCCCGCGTTTCCGGGTCGGTCGCCAGCATCTCCCGCACGCGGTCCGCGACCACCCGTTGCTGGCGCTTCGGGAGCACCGCGACCGAGCTGATCGAGAGCGTCCGCTGCACGAACAGCTCCGGGGACCCGACCTGGACGTGCCGGAACTTTCGGTACTGGAGCGGGGTGAACCCGACCTTCGGGTCCTGGAACACGGGGGAGAGCGTGACGCGCTGGTAGGCGGGGCCCGTGCGCTCCCGCCACACCGGCGCTCCGCCCCGGTACTCCTCGACGATCTCGGTCAGCTTGCGCGACCAGCCGACCCGGTCGTCCCGCGTGTTCCACGCGAGCCCGAGGCCGCCGCCCCGTCGGAGCACCCGGCGGATCTCCCGCAGCGCGGGACGCGGTCGGAACCAGTGGAACGCCTGGGCGCACACGACCGAGTCCGCGAACCCGGTCGGCAGCGGGATCTGCTCCGCGGTGCCGTCCAGCACGGGGACGTCGGGGACCGTCGACCCGAAGACGCGGCGCATTCCCGGTATCGGTTCGATGGCGATCCGCGCGGCGCCGAGCGGCGCGAGCGCACGGGTGAACTTGCCGGTGCCGCTCCCGAGCTCGACCACGGTCGTGCCGCGCCGGATCGGGAGCTCGCGACCGAGGAAGCGGACCGCCGCCGCGGGGTAATCCGGCCGGGCGCGCTCGTACGTCGCGGCGGCGCGGTCGAAACCGCGGACGACCGGATGGACGCGGGGCCGTGATTTCGGCATCGGCGCTCCCCCTCCCGAGTTCGCGCGGGCTATAGTTTCTCCCCGACCGCGAAAGGCTTACCCGCTCCGGATTCTCGCACCGCCGATGCCCGAAGGGAGCCTCGAGAGGACGCTCGTCCTCATCAAACCGGACGGAGTGAAGCGCGGCCTCGTCGGCGAGATCCTCTCCCGGTTCGAGCGCAAGGGCTTGAAGGTGCTCGCCGCCAAGACGCTCAAGGTCACCCCCGAGCACGCGCAGCGCCACTACGCCGAGCACCAGGGGAAGCCGTTCTACCCGTCGCTCATCCAGCACATCACCTCGGGCCCCGTCGTCGCGTTTGCCCTCGAAGGGCGCTCGGCGATCGCGGTCGTCCGGCTCCTCACGGGCGCGACGAACCCCCAGACGGCCGCTCCCGGGACGATCCGCGGCGACTACGGCCTCGGGATCACCGCGAACCTCGTCCACGCCTCCGATGCGCCGGAGTCGGCGGCGCGCGAGCTCGCGCTCTACTTCACCGAGGAGGAGTACCTCGGCTACTCCCGCACGGGCGAGGAGTTCTCGTAGTCCGATGGGCGCGTCGCTCGCCGACGCCGTCCGGGCGATCGCCGCGGGCGAGCTCGTCGTCTATCCGACCGACACCCTGATCGGGATCGCCGCCCGCGCGACCGATTCGGACGCGGTCGACCGCCTCGCGGCGGCGAAGGACCGGCCGGCCCAGCTGCCCGTCTCGCTCGCGCTCGGGTCGATCGAGGAGATCGAACCGTTCGCCGCGATGACCCCGATGGGCCGTCGATTCGTCCGGGGCCACCTGCCCGGGCCGTACACGCTGCTCCTTTCCGCCTCCCCGATGGCGCGCCGTCGGCTCGCGGCCCCGCTCGTCCACCCGGCCGGCACCGTGGGATTCCGCGTGCCCGACCATCCGCTCGCGCGCGAGCTCGCGCGGCGGGCCGGACCGATCACCGCGACCTCGGCGAACCGGCACGGCGCGCCGCCGGCCCGGACGGTGGCGGAGGCGCGCGCGACGTTCGGCGACTCGGTCGCGGTGTACCTGCCCGCTCGTCCTCGACCGTCGGGTCACCCCTCGACGCTGGTCGACCTGACCGGCACCGATCCCCGGGTCGTCCCTCGGACGTGAGCCGATGGCGCGGTACCCCTCCGACCTTCCGAACTGGCGCGACGCCGCGCGCATCGCCTCGCGTGCCCGCGACCTCGGTCTGCGGCTCGTGGTGCCCGGCGCGCGGCGGCGCGAGGTCGCCGACGCGATCGAGGCGTTCATCCGGGAGCAGGGGGCCCAACCGGCGTTCCCGGTGAACCTCTCCCGGAACAACGAGGCGGCCCACTACACCCCGAGCCCGGACGATGCGGTGGCGTTCGATACCGGCGACCTCGTGAAGGTCGACGTCGGTGCCCACATCGAGGGCGCGATCGCCGACACCGCTGACACGGTCGAGGTCGGAGGGACCCGGAAGTACGAGAGCCTCGTCCGAGCGGCCCGCGACGGGGTCCGTGCGGGGATCGCGCGCGTCCGCCCCGGCGTCGAGGTCGACGAGATCAGCCGCGCGATCGCGGAGGCGATCCGCGCGCGCGGGTTCAAGCCGATCGTCGACCTGACCGGCCACTCGATTGAGCGGTACCTCCTCCACGCCGGGACGTCGATCCCGAACGTCCCGGGCCACGGGGATGCGACGCTCGAGGAGGGCGAGGTCATCGCCATCGAACCGTTCGCGACGAACGGGGTCGGGTCGATCGCGAACGGGCCGTTCGGGAACATCCTGAGGTTCCGGCGCGCGCCCGACGGGGCCGACCCGACCCTCGCGGCGCTCTTCGAGCGATTTCGCACGCTCCCGTTCGCGACCCGGTGGGCGACCGCCCCGGCGGAGGCGGAGGCGCTGCGCCGGGCCCGGCGGACCCTCCAGTCGTACCCCGTGTTCGTGGAGCGCGGCGGCGGGTGGGTCGCGCAGGCCGAGCACACCGTGCTCGTCGGTCCCCAGGGCGCCGAGGTCCTCTCCGCCGCCGTCCCCGACTGACGCGGCTTAAGCGCGCGGGTTCTGGAACTCCGCCCGGGCGAGAGCAGCGCCGTGGACGGTCGACTCGAGCTTCCGCGTCGCGACGTCGATCGAGCGCGTCCGAAGCCCGCAGTCCGGGTTCACCCAGAGCCGCGCGGGGTCGCCGAGGTACTTCGCGGCGCGCCGGATCCGGTCCGCGACGAGCTCGGGGGGCTCCACTTCGTCCCGGTGGACGTCGACCACCCCGAGCCCGACCTCCCGCGTGTCGCCGTACTCGGCGAGCGCCTTCAGCACCTCGTAGCCGTCGCGGCCGTCGCGGTCGCGGTTGGCGAACTCCCACGCCCACTGGCGGCACCGCTTCGCCTCGAGGAGGGCGGGCAGGAGGTCCCGGTACTCCGAGTAGCAGATGTGCATCGAGAACTCCGCGTCGAGCCCCTCGGTCGCCGCGTTGAACCCCTCGACGACGAGGTCCGCCTCGTCCGGGTGGGTGCCGGCGGCCGGCTCGTCGATCTGGATGACGCGGCAGCCGTGCTCGATCAGCGCGGCGAGCGTCGGCCGGATCGCCCGCTTCGCGAGGTCGACCACGAACTCCCGCTGCGCGGTGCGACGGGCGCGCGGTCCCTTCCATCCCGGCTGGCGGGCGAGGTAGTGCTCGTTGTACGACCAGTCGGCGAGGGTGTACGGTCCGGTGATCGGGAGCTTCGGCTCGGCGCGGGCGTGGCGCCGCACGAAATCGAACTCCTCGACATGGTACGGCCGCTCGAGGTGGACCTCGTCCGTCACCGCCGCTTTGAGGTAGTACTTGTGGTCGAACGACCGGACGTGGCCCTGGAACTGGAAGCCGCGCATCTGGCGGATCGGGTACTCGTACATCTCGATGCGACGCGCCTCCCCGTCGTAGACGCGGGCGAGACCCGCGTTCTCGAACAGGCGCAGCGCGAACAGCGCCCCGAGGTCGCGGACCGCCTCGGCGCCGAGCTCCCGCGAGCGGCCCGCGAGCAGCTCCGGGGTGCCCGCGGCCCCGTCGGCGAAATGCGTGCGGTCGTTGGCGCGGCGGAACTCCCCGAGCGCCTTCTCGTCGAGCGGGTCGCCGTGCTGCGCGAGGATCTGCCAGCGGGGCTTCATCAGGCTCCCGATCTCCTGCGCCGGGAACAACTCGCGCGTCACGAGCCCCCCCGGTCGTCGCGGGCGAGCGCTTGGCGGGCGGCGGGGAGCACGTGGAGCTTTCGCGTGGCCGGCTCCCACGGCAGGAGGTCGAGCGAGCCGCCGGGCCCGAGCCACAGCTCGGAGATCTTTCGTCGGGCCTTCAGTCCGCGGACGATCCGGAGGACGTCCCCGGCCTCCTCGACGAGCGTCGTGCGGGGGTCGACGATCCCGAGCCCGAGCCCGCGCCGCTCGGGGAACGCCGGGATCGACTCCCAGTCCGTTTCCGCGAGGTCGACGCCGACCGCCGATACCGGCAGGCGGTCGAGGAGCGGGAAGGCGAGGTTCGCGTCCGCGCCGTACGTCCAGACGAGCGTCGCGGCGCCCCCGGCCGCCGCGTGGATCGAGCGGTAGGCGGTGACGACCGCCTCCGCGAGCGACCGCTCCGGGGGGCGGTCTACGAGGAGCGGCTCGGTGAACTGGAACGTCGTGACCCCCCGGGCGGCGAGCTCCTTGGTCTCCTCGGCCAGGAGCCGGCCGAGACGGTGGACGAGCGCCTCCTCGGTCTCGCCCGAGCGGTTCTCGAGCAGACCGGCGAAGGTGTACGGGCCGGGGAGGATGACCGCCGCCCGCTCCGGGGCGGCGAGGATCGACGGCGGAAGGCGCGCGGCGATCGCGCCCGCGACCCGCACCGGGGGCGCGTGGAGGATCGGCTGGCGGTAGAACGTGTTCGTCTCGAACCAGCGGGTGAGGGGACCGACGGTGAACCCCTCCCACGTTTCCGCGAACGGCCGGAACAGGTCGGGCCATCGGAGGTAGCCACCGGTCACGGCGTCGAACCCGAGCCGCTGTTCGAGCGCCACGACCTCGGACTCGGTACGGGCGAACAGCTCCTCGACGGACTCGGCGGTCGCGCGCCCCCGGTCGAGGTCGCGCGTCGCGGCGACGAGCGCCTCGGAGCGGGGGAACGGCCCCGTGAGGCCAATGCGCACCTGCATCGGCCGGCGGACCCGTCCTCCCGCTTAACGGTACCGCGGCACGAGAGGAGCAACGTCGTTGCGTCGGGGGTAAGTCGGGGGCTCAGCCTTCGAGATTCGTCCGCACGATCGAGTCGAAGTTCGCCGGCTTCGGGGGCCACCCCTCGGTCATGTACGCGAGGAACGCTTCGCGGGTCGGCTGGCCGAGCGCCTCGTTCGTCGCCCGCTCGAACCCGAGCGACGAGACGTATCGCTCTCCGAGCGCGTGCCGGGGCCCGTAGTGCGCCGGGTACACCTCGGTCGCCTCGGGCAGGCGCAGGAGCTTCTCGGTCAGGCTTTCCCAGAGAAGTTCGGGCGACCCGTCCCCGAGGTCGGTGCGGCCGCACGAGCCGAGGAGCAACGTGTCCCCGGTGAAGATCTTGTCCCGGACCTGGAGCGTGAGGTGGTCGCGGGTGTGCCCCGGGGTCTCGAGGACGCGGACCTCGTCGCGGCCGAACGGGATCGCCTCGCCCTCGGTGAGGGGCCGGTGCGGGTACTGCGCCGGGGAACGGTGGCTCACGAAGATGGGGGCGTCCGTCGCGGCGTGCATCGACGCGTGGCCGGCGAGATGGTCGGCGTGGGTGTGGGTTTCGACGATCGCGGCGAGCTTCCAGTGCTCGCCCTTCAGGAACTCGAGGTACCCCGCGACCTCGCGGCCGGGGTCGATCATGACGCCCACTTTCGCGTCCGGGTCCCCGACGAAGTACGCGAGGCAACCGGAGTCGGCTCGGGGGATCTGCCGCACGACGAGGTCGATCCCCTGGGTGTCGAGGTCGTAGCGCGGAATCGCCGGTTCGACGATCCGCGAGTACTCGTCCAGCCCTCCCTCGAGGGCCGCCGAGAAGGGGAAACCGTGCTGCTGCAGGTAGCCGACGGCCTCGCGGGCGAGGAAGCCGACGTGGTCGTAGGCGACGACGGGCCGGTCGCGCGGCAGGGATCGGAGCGACCCGGCGAGCGCGTGGAGGGGGATGTGATGGTCGTCCGGAAGGTGCGCGACCTTTCGCTCCGCCTCCGGGCGAACGTCCAGCAGGTACGGGGGCGACGGGCTCGCGAGCAGGTCGCGGAGCGCCCGGGGCGCGATCAGCGGCACCGCGCCGAGCCGAGGAGGCCGGAAGAACGGATGCGGGAGCGCGCTCGAGTCGACCGCCATGAGGAGCCGAATCGAAAAGGGGGTGCGGGGTATTTATCGCGGGGGTCCCGCGCGGTTTTCGGCGCCCTTCGACCACTGTCGTTCGAATGCGTCAATCGCCGAACTCCCCGAACGACTCCGCCAAAGCGTTATTAAACGGCGGCCCGGTCGTCGCCTCCGCGATGGCGGAGAGCTCCCCCGCGCCGGTCGTGGAGGGCAAGGAGCCCCGGCGGAAGCCCCGGGCCCGGCGCTCGGCCGCCGACCGCGAGAAGCGGAAGACCGATGCCCTCGGCCGACGCGCGGTCGAACTCTCCCACTACTACCAGGGCAAGATCGAGACCGTCCCCAAGGTCCCGATCCGTTCGCTCGACGACTTTGCGCTGTGGTACACTCCCGGCATCGCCGACGTCTCGCGGGCGATCGCCGAGGACCCGGACCGCGCCTTCGACCTCACCGGCCGATGGAACACGATCGCGATCGTCACCGACGGCTCGCGCGTCCTCGGTCTCGGCGACATCGGCCCGCGCGCGGCCCTTCCCGTGATGGAAGGGAAGGCGCTCCTGTTCAAGTGGCTCGGCGGGGTCGACGCGGTCCCGCTCCCGATCGTGGCGAAGACGCCGGAGTCGTTCCTCGCGACGCTCGAGAGCCTGGCCCCCGCGTTTGGCGGGATCAACCTCGAGGACATCGCGTCGCCGAAGTGCTTCGGCATCCTCGAGGAGGCGCAGAAGCGCCTCCCGATCCCCGTCTGGCACGACGACCAGCTCGGCACCGCCGCCTCCACGATCGCGGGGCTCCTCAACGCGCTCGAGCTCACCCACCGCTCGATCAAGGAGGTCCACACGGTCCTGCTCGGGGCGGGGGCGGCGAACCTCGTCACCGCGCGCCTCCTGCTCGCGCTCGGGCACGACCCGCACCGGCTCACGGTCGTCGACCACAAGGGGATCCTTCACGCCGAGCGCCACGACGTCGACGAGCTGATGCTGCACAACCCGTGGAAGTACAAGATCGCCCTCCGCACGAACGGTGGCGGGCGGACCGGGCACCTGGCCGACGCCCTCGAGGGCGCGGACGTCCTGCTCGCCGCGTCGACGCCCGACCCGAACACGATCCGGCCCGAGCACATTCGCGCCATGGCGAAGGACCCGATCGTCTTCGCCCTCGCGAACCCGCTCCCGGAGATCTGGCCCGAGGTCGCCCTGGAGGCGGGGGCGGCGATCGTCGCGACGGGCCGGAGCGATTTCCCGAACCAGGTCAACAACTCGCTGATCTTCCCGGCGGTGTTCCGGGGCGTCCTCGACGTCCGCGCGAAGTCGATCCCGGACGAGATCGTGATCGCCGCCGCGCGGGAGCTCGCCGCGCACGCCCGCGACGCCGGCCTCTCCCCGACCCACCTCCTGCCGACGATGGCGGAGATGGAGGTCTTCCCGCATGTCGCAGCCGCGGTCGGCACGTCGGCCGTCCGGCTCGGCATCGCGCGCCATCACCTGTCGCATGACGACCTCCTCGAGCGAGCGCGCGCGATGATGGGCCGGTCGACCCGGCTCGTGAGGGCGCTGTCGCGCGCCCACCTGACGCCGAAGATGCCGAGCGCCCGCTCGCTCGGCGCAAAGAGGGACCGATGAACGCAACGAACGAAGGGAGCCCCCGGGGCCACGAAGAGCCGACCATCCCGATCCACCTCCGCCCCGCACGACCGGCGGACGTCCCCGCCCTCGTGCCCCTCCTGCTGCGCCTCAAGCGCCTCAACGAGGAGTTCGACCCGCTGCTCAAGGTCCGCGACGACGCCGAGACCCAGGCGAACGAGATCCTCCGTGCCCAGCTCGCCGACCCGAAGGCCGTCATCCTCGCCGCCGAGGGGATCGGGGCCGACAAGGACAAGGTCGTCGGCTTCGTGCGCGCGCTCGTCCGCGAGCGGCCGTTCTACACGCCCGAGTGGGAGGGCGTGATCATGGACATCTACCTGCTCCCCCTGTACCGTCGCCGCGGGGTCGGTGAGTACCTCCTGCGCGAGATCTCGGCCGCCCTGAAGGCGAAGGGCGCGGGGGTCGTCACCGCCGAGTTTCCCGCGCAGAACGAGATCGCGATCAAGTTCTACGCGAAGCGCGGGTTCCGGCCGATCCAGCTCTTGCACGCGCGCTCGCTCTGAGCTTCGGGCGTCCGCCGGGGCTCACGCCGCGACGCGCCCCGCCGCGCTCAACACCCAGAGCGCGTCCGCGGTGACCCAGGGGTTCGCCACCCGGGGACGGGGCCGTCCCCAGTCGTACGAGTCCCCGTACGGGACCATGCTCGGTGAGTACCGGAAGTAGCGAGCGAGGAGCGGCCAACCGCCGGACGGCAGCTCCTGGGCCTCGAGCCAGTCGAGCGCCGGTCGGCACCGGGGGTCCGCGATCGCGCCCATCCGGACCATGGCGACCAGGCCCCCGAGCAGGTCGTAGTGCCAGTACCGCGGGTAGTGCAGCTGGAGGAATCGGGCTTGCATCACCTTCCCATCGGAGCGCCGGCGGAACAACGACCGGGAGAGGAACACCTCGCGCGCCCGCTCGGCGGCCCGCCGGGCCGCCCGGTCGCCGGTCGCCTCGGCGTAGCGGTGGAGACCGAGCATGGGGTGCAGCGTCTCGTGGAACGAGGAGGTGTCCGCCGCGGGGTCCCGGTCGCAGTTCCATCCGCCGTCCGGCCACTGCCACCGCTCGAGCAGCCGGGCGAGCTCGTCCGTGCGGCCGTCGAGGAACCCCAGCTCGACCGAGTACAGCAGCGCGTTGCCCTGCTGGGACGCACATCGGCGCGCGCGGCCCCGGATCACCGGGACGCCGACTCGCCCGGGGACCGCGGCGCGGGACGTCGCCTCGAACGAGCGGGCGTAGAGCGGCCTCAACCACAGGTCGAGCGCTCGGTCCCGCATCGGCCCGAGCTCGGGGTCTCCGGCCGGGTAGCCCAGGTCGGCGAGCGCGGCGAGGATCCAGTGACGTCCCTGCCAGTAGTGATAGACGCCCCGGCTCGTTCCCGGGCGACCCCGCACGCCGGCCGGCGCGACGAGCGCCCGCACCTGCGGGGACCGCCGGACCGCCTCTTCCAGCGCGCGGACGGACGCCGACCGCCGGGACTTCCCGAGCACCCGGACCTCCGCCTTCCACCGGAGCGCGGGGACGTCCGAATCGAGGAGCGGGCGAAGGGCGGACGGCGGCTTCATGGCGGCGACGCCCCGGGGAATCCCCCGCCGTACTTCACCCTGGAGTCCTCCGGTCGGCCCGGCGGCCGTTGCCGGGTCCACGAACGTTAAGCGACCCGGGCGTACTCCGGCGCCATGTCGAAGTCTGCCGCCCCCGCGACCCTGTCGGCCCCGAAGTTCCTGCGCCGCGGGAAGGTCAAGGAGGTCTACGAGGTCTCTCCGACCGAGCTCGAGTTCCGGTTCACGAACGACATCTCGGTGTTCGACAAGCACATCCCGAGCGAGATCCCGAACAAGGGCGAGACGCTCGCGCGCACTGCCGCCCACTGGTTCGAGGCGTGCCAGCGGCTCAAGATCCCCCACCATTACCTCGGCCTCTCGGGACCGACGTCGATGCGCGTGAAGCGCGTCCAGGTCGTCCCTCAGCCGAAGACGCTCGGGCCGCACCCGAAGGGGTACCTCGTCCCGCTCGAGCTGATTGTGCGCTACTACCTCGCCGGCTCGATGTGGGACCGCGTGAAGTCCGGCAAGGTCACCGCGAAGGACCTCGGCTTCTCGTCCGACAAGGCCCTCGAGTACGGGGTCGCGCTCCCCGAGCCGCACTTCGAAGTGACGACGAAGCTCGAGCCGGTCGACCGGCTGCTGACGATCCCGGAGGCGCTCGCCCTCTCGGGCCTCGACAAGAAGCAGCTCGACTCGATCCGCGAGACGATCCTCCAGATCGACGTCGCGATGCAGAAGGAGATCGGTCCCCGCGGGCTCCTCCACGTCGACGGAAAGAAGGAGTTCGGCGTCGACGACGAGGGCGTGCTGATGGTCGTCGACACGTTCGGCACCGCCGACGAGGACCGGTTCTGGGACAAGGACGCCTACGAGCGCGGCCGCCAGGTCGACTTCTCCAAGGAGTTCGTCCGGCAGCACTACCGGACCACGGGGTACTACGACCAGCTGCAGAAGGCGCGCGAGGCGAAGGCGGCCGAGCCGCCCATCCCTCCGCTCCCTCCGCTCCTGGTCGATGAGGTGAGCCGCCTCTATACGACCGTGTACCAGCGCCTCACCGGCGAGCCGTTCGCGGCCGCCGGGGCGGCGAAATAGGGGCGAACGGGCCACCGTTCACCGTTTCGGCACCCCTCTCCCGCGGGCTTATCTCCCCCGGCTCCGGTCGCATCCTCGTGCCGCCGAAAGCCACGACCCGCGCCGCCGAGAGTCCGCCCGAGCCGAAGCCCGAGATCGCGCTCGAGGACCTCCCCGGTGTGGGAACGACGACCGCCGACCGCCTGCGCGAGGCCGGCTACACCGACCTGATGGAGCTCGCGGTCGCCTCGCCCGGCGACGTCGCCGAGGCGGCGGAGATCGGCACGGCGATCGCCCAGAAGATCATCGGCGAGGCGCGGCGCCGCGCCGACGTCGGCCAGTTCGAGAGCGGGACCACGCTGCTCGAACGTCGCAAGAAGCTCGGCCGCGTCACGACGAACTCCAAGGCGCTCGACGAGCTTCTGGGGGGCGGCGTCGAGACGCAGGCGATCACCGAGTTCTCCGGCGAGTTCGGCACGGGGAAGACCCAGCTCGCGCACCAGATCGCGGTCGACATCCAGCTGCCGCCCGACCAGGGCGGCCTCTCCTCCGAGGTCGTCTACATCGACACGGAGAGCACGTTCCGCCCCGAGCGGATCGTCGATATGGCGAAGGGCGTCGGCCTCGACCCGACCGAGGCGCTCGGCCGGATCCACGTCGCCCGGGCGTACAACTCGAACCACCAGATGCTCCTCGTGCAGAAGGCGCAGGAGCTCGCCCGCGAGAAGCCGATCCGGCTCCTCGTCGTCGACTCCCTGACCGCGCATTTCCGCGCCGAGTACCTGGGCCGCGGGGAGCTCGCGCCGCGTCAGCAGCTGCTCAACAAGCACCTCCACGAGCTCCTCCGCTTCGGGGACGCCTACAACGCCGCGATCGTCGTCACGAACCAGGTGTCGGTCCGACCGGACGTCCTGTTCGGCGACCCGACCCGCCCCATCGGCGGGAACATCGTCGCCCACGCGGCCACGTACCGGGTCTACCTGCGGAAGTCGAAGCCCCCGCGCCGCATCGCGCGCCTGATCGATTCCCCGAACCTCCCCGAGGGCGAGGCGGTCTTCTCGCTCACGACCGAGGGGATCCGCGAGTAGGCCCGACCCGTCGCAGCGCGGTCGCCTTGACGTAGAGGTACACCGGCGCCCCCGGGGTGAGCCGAAGCTGGCGCACCGGCTCCTCGGTGATGGCGACCCGGAGCGGGATCCCGCCGGCCTCGACGAGCAGCGTCCTCTCCGACCCCCGGTCGGTCCCGCGGACCGAGACGACGCGCGCCGGCAGGACGTTCCGCGCGCTCGACGGGAACCGCTGACGCGCGACCACGATCGCCTCCGGGTCGAGCAGGACCGAGACCGGCGCCCCGTCCGACGCCTCGAACGCGACCCGGAGCCGGAGGGACGGACCGACACGGATCTCCGGGGGTCGGGAGGCGTGGAACGTTCCGCGCAGGAGGTTCGCCGGGGCGAGCGGCGCCACGGGGCGCGCGTGGAGCAGCTCGACCGAGTCGAACCCCCCGTGGACGATCCGGTCGCCGAGCGGCGTGAGCAGGCTGCCGCCGTGCTCTCGACCCCCCCGAACGGCGCGCACGACCGGTCCACCGAAGGCGCGCGCGAGGCGGCGGACCCGGTAGACGGCCTGGTCCCTCGAGATCCCGAGGGTGCGGCTCGCCGCGACGAGCGACCGTTCGCGAGCGATCCCGCGCAGGAGCGCGACGTCGAGGCTCGTGACCATCTCCGGATGGTTCATGTCGCTCCCGGCCCCGCCGCGTTCCCGAGCGGGCGGAGGCTCTTCTCGTCCACGTCCAAGCGCGTGAGACCCCCCACCGACGGCACCCGGCGACCGTCGGTCCAGGAGGCCCGCGCGGAGATATCCTGACCCCCGACCCGCACCGAGACGGCGAGCCCCTCGGGCGTGGGATGCACGCTCCGGACCGTCCCGCTCCAGCGGCCGACCGAGCCGGTCTCCGGCGCGAGAACGGGACGCGGGAAGGCGATCCCCTCGGGCCCCGAGTGGGCCAGGAGCCACGCGGCGAACTCCTCGCCCGCGGCGGCCGCGAGGGCGGTGCGGGCGAAGACGTTCTCGTAGCCGACGAACCGGGCGGTGAAGGCGTCCCGGGGCTGGTCGAGGAGCGACGCCGCGTCGCCCCGGTGCTGCACCGCCCCGCCGCGCAGCACCACGAACTCGTCGGCGACCGAGAAGGCGAGCGTCGGGTCGTGCGTGACGAGGATCACCGGCGCGCGCGCATCGCTCTTCAGCTCCTCGATCACGACCCCGAGCTCGTGGCGCGCCTCGAGGTCCAGCGCCTGCCACGGCTCGTCCCAGAGGACGAGCTCGGGTTCGGCCGCCAGCGCCCGGGCCAGCGCGACCCGCTGCTGCTCCCCGCCGCTCAGTCGGGCGGGCCGCCGCGACGCGAGCGCGGAGATCCCGAACCGTTCGAGGAGCCGCATCGCCTGCCACTTCGCGTCCCGCCGGCCGGCGAGGTCGAGCGGGTAGCTCACGTTGCGGAGGACGGTCAGGTGGGGGAACAGCCCGAGACCCTGGGGGACGTAGCCGAGGCGCCGGTGCTGCGGTGCGAGCGGCGTAATGTCCGCTCCGTCCCGGAGGATCCGCCCCTCGTGCGCGCGCAGGAAGCCGGCGAGCGTCCGGAGGAGCGTGGTCTTGCCAGCCCCCGATGGACCGAGCACGGCGACGACCTTGCCGGGGTCGAGGGACAGGTCGACCGGGCCGAGGTGGAAGTGGTCGAGGTCCGACTCGAGCCCCTCGACCGACCAGCGCGTCATGGCGTGAGGTCTCCCCGGCGCCAGGGCACCCAGCCCGAACGCTCGCCGATCCGGACCGCGAGGAAGATCGCGAACGCGATCAGCAGGAAGAACGAGCTGACCGCCGCTGCGTCGGTGAGGTCCCCCTGCTGGAACAGGTTGTAGACGAGGACCGAGATCGCCGACGAGGTGGGACCGGTGTAGATCCCACCGGGATAGACGTACCAGGCGATGATCAGGATCCCGCCGATCTCGCTGACGGCGCGAGCCCACGTGAGGAGGAGGCCCGCGACGATCCCGCGCAGCGCGAGCGGGAAGGTGACCGTGAGGAACGCGTTGGCCGGTCCGGCTCCGAGCGACCGGGCGGCCTCGAGCACGCGCTCGTCGACGGCGCGGAACGAGAGGTCCGCGGCGAGGACGGTGTACGGCGCACTGACGAACACCATCACGAGGATCACGCCCCAGATCGTGTAGTAGATCGGGAGTCCGATCTCGTTGGTGAACCGGTAGAGGGGGCTCCCGGGCAGGACCAGGAAGAAGAGGCCGAGCCCGACGAGGAGGTGCGGGACGGCGACCGGCAAGGCGACGAACGACTCTACGATGCTACGGCCCCGGAACGGGTGGCGCGCGAGGAGGTACCCGAGCGGGACCGCGAAGATCACCGCGGCGAGCACCGCGACGCCCGACGCGAGCAGGGTCAGGTAGACGGCCGCGTCGACGACGGAGTTGGTCGCCGCCTGCCAGATCACGGACGGCGGGGCGTAGGTGAACAGGGCGTAGATCGGCAGGGCGAACAGGAGCAGCAGCGAGCCGCCGAGAATCAACTGGAGGACGATCCACGGCGGCCCATGCCGCCGCCACCACGAGGGGGGGCCCGCGCCCCCGTCGCTCATGGCAGGAGCGGCGTCGCCCAAGCCGGCAGCGAGGTCACGTCCGGCGCGAGCACCGACGGAACGGCGCTCGGGTCATTCGACCAACCGGGGAAGATCGGGGTCCACGCGTTGTCCTCGGCGAGGATCGCGCTCCCTTGCGGGGAGAGGAGCAGGTGGAGGAACGCCGCGCCCAGGGCTGCGTTCGGCGCGTTGAGCGGGACGGTCGCCGCGAAGAGGATCGGGGCCGGAACAACGGTCATGAGGGCGTTGTTCGACCCGATGACCTTCGTCGAGAGCGCCTTGTAGTCGTTCAGCGCCGTCGAGTTGTTCGCCCCGAGGCCCACGATCGGGTCGAGCAGCACGTACGGCAGGTGGTTCTGGATCGCGACCGCCTTGTACGTGATCACGGCCGAGACGACGCCTTCCTTGATGAGGTTCGCCGCCTGCGACTCGTGCTCGAGGATCGTGGTCGAGGGGTTCGGCGTCGCATACTGGCCGGGGGCGCCGGAGTAGAAGGTGCTGTAGACGGCGGACGTGTTGCCACCCTGGTACAACTGTCCCTGCAGCATCATGCTGAAGATCTCGTTGTAACCGTTGGGGTCGGTCGAGGCGTTCCAGACGCCGAGCGGCTGGTTGCCGGGCGTCGTGACGTCCGAGATCAGCTTCTCGCCCCAGTTCGACGCGTTGACGCCGTTGAACTGCGGGATGCTCGAGTTGTAGATCAGGACCTCCTGGGTCTGGGCGAAGACGACCTCCCACGCGGCGTAGGTCGGTTCGAGGAGCTGGGGGATCAGCCGGAAGTCCGCGACCGCGGCGACGTCCGCCTTCGCGTTCGTCTGCGTGATCGCGTTGGTGATGTCGAGCGAGCCTTCGTAGGTCTGGGCCGCGGCGGGAGCGGTGACCCCCGGCGTCTCGTTGACGAACGCGTTCGCGAGGATCGGGAAAGTGAACGTGAGCGTCCCCGCGCCGAGGATCGATAGCGTGGAGTTCACCACCGCCCCCGGGTTCGCGGCGGGCGATCCCCGATACTCGTAGCCGGCATAGAAGCCGATCCCGCCGACGGCGGCGGCGATCACAATCACCGCCACGACCCACGCCGCGGTCGACGTGCCGCGCATCGGGGGGGTGCCACTGTTCGTCGCCGGGGCGGTGGAGGAGGACGAGCCGGTCATCGATGTGGGATTATCCCACATCGCTTAAGCGTTGCCCGAGCGCGCGCTACAGGTCTCCGCGGCGGGCGGTCGGCGCGTACCGTCGATAGGCGATCCCGATCACCGAGGGAAGGGGAACCGGGCCGAACTGCCGGCTGTCGCGCGCCCGGTCCGCGGCGTCCCCCCGAACCTCGACCAGGGCCCGGGACGCGTCGACCGAGGCGACGCGCTTGATGAGCCACCGGTCCGGGGCGGCCGGGTCGCGGAGCACAACGATCTCCCCCACGCGCGGCGCCCGCGTTCGGAGCGTCCGAGTGTCGACGAGCAGCCGGTCGCCCGGTTCGAGGGTCGGCCGCATGCTCTCGTCGCGGACGATGACCCGGCGGCGGAACAGGCGACCGGCGATTCCCGCCGGGGGTCGCTCCTCGTCAGGGGATCGTAACGTCGGCATCCTTATCCGACCCCCGGGGCTCGCGGGGCCATGCCCGCGAAGCGCTCTACTCTCGGACTGCTGGACCGACTCTGGGACACGGTACATCCCCCCCGACCGGTGTACGCCCACTGCGACATCCCGTGCGGTATTTACGACCCGTACGAAGCGCAGATCTCGGCGCTGACCGTTCTGCGGATGGACCAGCTGATCGGGGAGCTCGCGATGCCGCCGACGGACGCAAAGCCCGAGGACCGGGCCGCGTACGTCTCGAAGCTCGCCCGGTACACCGCCGTCAAGGAGTCCCACTCGGAGCGGGTCAAGAGCGAGGTCCGCGTGATCTGGGGCGACTACTTCACGCCCGACCACGCCAAGGCGTACCCGCAGGTCCACGAGCTCTCCTGGAAGATCATGAAGCAGGCGTCGAAGGCCCGTCAGGGCACCGCGCTCGCGGATGCCCAGGAGCTCGTGAAGCTGGTGCAGGAGTTCAGCGAGCTGTTCTGGCAGACGAAGGGTGCGAAGACGCACCGCGTGCCGTCGATGCAGAAATCCGGCGGCGAACTGGTCCTCCAGGCGCCGGCGTAAGGCGGGACCGGGTGCTGCCTCGACGGTCGGTCTCGGGCTGGAGGGTCGGTACGTGACCGACCCGCTTTCGCTCGACGGGCGGTCGCTCACGCTCCCCGGCTTCCTCGAGGTGGTGCGGAGCGGGCGCGAGGTCCTCCTCGCCCCCGCCGCGCGAGCGGCGGTGGTCGAGAGCCGCCGCGCGGTCGAGCGGGCGGCCGCCTCGGACCGCGCGATCTACGGGGTCACCACCGGCTTCGGGGGCCTCTCGCACCAGCGGATCTCCCCCGACAAAGCGCGGGAGCTGCAGGTGGCCCTCGTCCGGAGCCATGCCAGTGGAACCGGTCCCGCGCTCCCCCGCGACGTCGTGCGCGGCCTGATCCTCCTCCGACTGAACTCGCTCGCTCGCGGACGCTCCGGCGTCCGCCCCGAGCTCCTCGACCTCCTGGTCCAGTTCCTGAACCGGGGCCTCGTCCCGTGGATCCCCGAACAAGGGTCCGTCGGGGCGTCCGGCGACCTCGCTCCGCTCGCGCACCTCGGCCTCACCCTCATCGGCGAGGGGGCCTTCGTGGGGGCGAAGACCGGAGCTTCGGAACCGGCCCGGGTCGTTCTCGAGCGCGCCGGGATCGCTCCGCTCACCCTCGCGGCCAAGGAGGGGGTGGCCCTCCTGAACGGCACCGCGCTCATGGCGTCGTACCTCGCGCTGGCGGTCGAGGACCTTCGGGGCGTGATGGACGCGGCGTCGGTCGCGATCGCCCTCTCCTACGACGCGCTCGAAGGGGACCCCGAGTCGCTCGACGACCGGCTCGGCGAGGTCCGGAACCTAGAGGAGCAGCGCGTGGCGGCGCGGGCGATCCGCCAGCTCCTCGACGGGACGACGCTCGCCGTGCGCCGCACCGCGTGGGCGGGGCAGGACCCGTACACCCTCCGCTGCGTCCCGCAGGTGCTCGCAGCGGTTCGCCTCGCGCTCGGTTTTGCGGAGGGGATCGTCGGGCACGAACTGAACGCGGTCACGGACAACCCGGTCGTCTTCGACGAGGAGTTCGTCAACGGCGGCAACTTCCACGGTCAGCCGCTCGCCCTCGCGCTCGACACCCTCGCGATCGCTGCGCAGTACCTCGCCGCCTTTTCGGAGCGGCGGACGGCACGGATCCTCCACCCGGCGCTGAACCGGGGGCTTCCCGCCTTCCTGGCGCCCGAGCCCGGCGTCAGCTCCGGGTTCATGATCCCGCAGTACCTGGCGGCCGCGCTCGTCAACGAGAACTCCACGCTCGTCCACCCCGCGAGCGCCGCGAGCCTCCCCACCTCGGCCGACCAGGAGGATTTCGTCAGCATGGGGCCGTGGGCCGGGGCGAAGCTCCGCACGGTCCTCGCCAACACGCGCAAGGTCGTCGCGGTCGAGTGGATCATCGCCGGTGAGGCGCTCGAGCACCGCCGGCCGAAGACCGGCGGAAAGGGCAGCGAGGCCGCGCTCCATGCGCTCCGCCAGCAGGTCGCGCCGTGGACGGCCGACCGCAGCCCGGCGGCCGATATCGAGCGGATGGCCGTCGCGATCGAGGACGGGAGCGCCGTCCGAGCGGTGCGCGCGGCCGCGCCGTTCTAGGACGGACGGGCCGCCGACGCCGCGGCGGGCGCGGCGGCGACGATCGGGAACTTGACCATCTGCCCGCACGCCGGGCACGCGTACTCGCTGACGCCCCGGTGCCGGAGCGGGGTGCGGCACTTCGGGCACGGGATCGGCTGCGCGGTGACCCACGCGGCGAACATCTCCTGGGAGCGGCGGTCGGAGAGCGGGAGCGGGGAGTCGCCCGCCGTGGTCGGCGTCGGTCGCGGAGCGGCGACGGCGGCCGCCGGGGCAGGGTCCGCGCGCCCGGAGACCCCCGTTCGGACCGAGGAGAGCCGGCCGCACTGAGGGCACACGGCGAGCGAGCCGGAACCGGTCGACTGGAGCGCCACGTGACAGCTGGGACAGAGCGTCTTCACGCCGGCGGGGGTGAATACTGGGGCCGGGGCGGGCGGGGGTCGGATCGCGCCGGAGCGGGCCGTGTCCGGGGGGGCCGCGGCGACCGGGGCGACGGCCACCGGTGGCACGATCGCCGCCCAGCGGACCGTCCGGCGGCCGGGGTCGTAGGTGAGCGGTGTCCCGGGGCGGTGCAGCTCGTGGGCGAGCAGCTTCTCCGCCTTGCGCTCCCGCCAGGAGAGCGCGGCGGCCAGGCCGGGCACGCTCGTCGTGCCGAGCGATTGAACGGTCGATCGGAGGCGTTCGAGGTCCTGTTCGGACGGACCGAAGAGGGCGGCCATCACGGCGAACCGCGACCCGGTCGCAAAAGAACCTATCGGCGCACGGGTGACGAGGAGAGGGAAGGCACCGGTAGAGCGGTCCCTGGTCTCTTGGACGGTGCCACCAAGAGCCGCTTCCACCGATGCCCGAGGCCAACTATAGCTATCCACCAACCGAGTATATAGTTATCCGACCCCCCGGAACATGAAAGATACGCCCCCGGAGGGCGGTTTCTCACCGGGGAACGGGGGGCCGCTCGAGCAGGTTCACGACCTTTTCGGTCGCCTTCGGCAGCGGGAGCCGCCGCAGTTCGGTGGGGGTGACCCACCGCTGTTCCGGTCCGAGTCGGCGGCGCGGCGGTCGCGGCAACGCCCCTTCGAAGACGTGGAGCTCGACGGTGAAATGGCTGTAGCCGTGCTCGACCACGCCGCGGAACTGGAGGGTTTCCGTTCGGAAGCCGGTCTCCTCGGCGAGCTCGCGGGCCGCGGCATCGACCGGGCGCTCTCCGTTCTCGATCTTCCCGCCGGGGAACTCCCAGAGCCCCCCCAGGAGGCCGGTCGGGGGCCGGCGCTGCACGAACCATCGGGAACCGTCCGTGAGCGCGATGACCGCGGCCCGAACGTGGGGTCGCGGCTTCGCCGCCGTGCGGACCGGGAGGGCGCCCGGGTCGTCGAGCTCCCGGAAGGCGCGACAGTATCGGGCGACGGGGCATCGATCGCAGTGGGGGGAGACGGGGAGGCACACCGTTTCCCCGAGCTCCATCACCGCCTCGTTGAACTCCCCCGCGTCGCGCGGCGGCATCGCGCCGGCGAGCGTCGCCTCGAGGGCCCGACGGACCGCCGGCGACCGGACCTCCCCCTCCGTTCGGGTCCACCGGGCCGCGACGCGCAGGCCGTTCGCCTCGAGGGCGACCACCGGGGTGCCGTAGGCGAGGCTGGCGATCGCCCGGGCGACGTAGGGCCCCACACCGGGGAGCTCCTCGAGCTCGGCGACGGTCGTCGGAAGCTCGCCGGAATGACAAGCGACCACCACCCCGGCCGCCTCGTGCAGGTGTCGCGCCCGCGCGTAGTACCCCGCGCCCTGCCAGACCTTCATCACGTCCTCGAGAGGAGCGGCGGCCAGGGCGTCGACCGTCGGAAACGCGCGGAGGAAACGCTCGTAGTACGGACGGGCCTGCTCGACCCGCGTCTGCTGGAGTAGAATCTCCGCAACCCAGACGCGGTACGGGTCGCGGTCGGCGCGCCACGGCAGCGGCCGGCTGTGCGCGCGGAACCACCGGACGAGCGCGGTCCCCAGCGAGGCTGGGACGGAGCTTCGGCGCGGGGTCGACGTCACCGGAACCTCCGAAGGAACCTCTTGCTTAAAGCACAGGGCGATTTCGAACGGCCCGGGGGAGCGTCATGTCCGTTCTGGCCGAGCCGGTGCGCGTCAATGACGACACGTTCGAGACCGAGGTGATCCGGTCGCCGATCCCGGTGGTCGTCGATTTCTACGCCGACTGGTGCGCCCCGTGCCTCGAGCTCGAACCCGTGATCCGCGACCTTTCCGAGCGGCTCGCCGGTCGTGTCAAGTTCGCCAAAGTGAACGTGGACGAAGCGGCGCTGGTCGCACGCTCCTACGGGATCCACTCGATCCCGACGTACGTCTTCCTGAAGCAGGGCACCGAGCGGGGCCGCGAGGTCGGACCCGTTGACCCGGTCCAGTTCCGGGCGATCCTTAAACGGCTCTTTCCGTAGGTGCGCCGACCGCTCCGAGACGGTTATCCCGTCGGACCGCCTGCGCCGGCTCCATGACGGACAAGGCCAAGCGCCTCGATGCGGCCAATCAGGAGCGGGCCGGGGCCGCGGTCCGCTGGGAGGACGCGGACAACACCGCCAGCGAAACCGGCGGTGCCGCCGACCGCGCCGAGGCCGCGAAGGACGACCGTGCCCTCGAGGCCGCGGACCGCAAGATCAAAAAGATCGAGGCAGAGCGTTAGGCGCGCCCTGCCCCCACGACGGGCGTTTACGTCGAGCGGTTCCGCTTCAGGCTCTTTCCGGCGCGCGCCCAACCGCGCTTCGTCGCCGCGCCGCCCTTCCGGCCCGTCGTGCGGACGTCGCGCGCCAGGGGAGGGGCGCCCGCGTCGAGCGTTCGGCCGGCGCGACCGAGGCCCTTCTTCACGTCGCGACCGACGGTCTTCGAGCCGCGGACGACCTTCGTCTCCAGACGGCCCCGTCCGCCGTGCCGAATCGCGGGCCGTAACCGTACGGACCCAATCCGAGGAGGAATCCGATGATCCCCCCGATGATGACCAGAATGCCTCCCAACGCTGCCAGCCATGTCACCAAGCTTCGCTGCACCATGATGTTCTCGAAGGATTCGAGCGATCGGTGCGGTACGGTCGCTCCCTGGACGCGAATTGAGGGTGCCGCCACCGAACGGGAGCTCGCGCCCTCCATCTCCGGATCCGAACCGGCGACGGCCCGACCGCGGAACCGCCCGTCCGGAGCCAAAACGGGTTTAGTGGCGGAATACCCGCCAGCCGCTGAAGTACATCGAGATCCCGTACCGCTGCGCCATCGCGATCACTTCCGGGTCGCGCACGCTGCCGCCAGGCTGGAGGATCGCGGCGACGCCCGCTTTCCCGGCGGCTTCGACGCCGTCCGCGAACGGGAAGAACGCATCGGAGGCGAGGACGGCCCCTTTCGCGCGGTCGCCCGCGACCTCGCAGGCGAGCTGGACCGCCTTCACCCGCGTCGGCTGGCCCGAGCCGATGCCCACGGTCTTCGACCCCTGCGCGAGGACGATCGCGTTCGATTTCGCGTGCCGAACGACGCGCCAGGCGAAATCGAGCGCGCACGCCGCCTCGGGACTCGCGGCGCTGCCCGAGACGAGCTTGAAGTCGGCGGGGAGGAGTTCCCGGTGGTCCTCCTCCTGGAGGAGGAGGCGCCCAAACGCGCTCTTCGCGTCCCACGTCGTCCGGGCGAACGAGGGGGGCTCCGTCTCGACGACCTTGAGCTTCGAGCGGTGGCCCAGCGCCTCGAGCGCGGCGGGCTCGAATCCCGGGGCGGCGAGGAGGTCGACGAAGACGCCCTTCAAGCCGTCCGGGTCGCCGGCCCCGAGGGGCCGGTTGACAGCGACCGCGCAGCCGTACCGGGCGACGGGGTCGGTGGCGATCGCCCGCTCGATCGCCTCGCGAAGCGTGGCCCCCGAGGCGACCCCGCACGGAGTCGCGTGCTTCACGACCGCGGCGGTCGGCGTCGGGAACTCGGCGACGATCGCGAGCGCGGTGTCGACGTCGAGGAGGTTCGTGTAGGACAGCGGGTCCCCTTTGAGGGATCGGAACGGACGTGCGGCGAACCCGGCGGTCGGCGGGTCGACCTGCCGGTAGACGGCGGCGCGCTGGTGCGGATTCTCCCCGTACCGCAGGCGGATCGGCTCGCGACGGAACGTGACGGAGTCCGGGAACGGCTCGCTCGGCGCCGGACCCGCCGTGAGACCCTGGAAGATCGCAGTGTCGTACGCCCCGGTCTTGCGGAACGCGGCCTCGGCGAGCCGAGCGCGCGTCGCGCCGGCCACGGAGCCGCCCGAGGCGCGCATCTCGGAGAGAACGATCGGATAATCGGCGGGGTCGGTGAGGACGGTGACCCACGCGTGGTTCTTCGCCCCGGCGCGGGCGAGCGTGACGCCGCCGATGTCGATGAACTCCTCGCGGTCGGTCGCGTTGGGATGCTCGGCGAGGTGCCGTTCGAACGGGTAGAAGTTCACCGCGACGAGGTCGAACGGTTTCAGACCCCGCTCGGCGAGCTCCTTGCGGCCCGACTCGGTCCGAGGGGCGAGGATCCCGCCGAGCAGCGCCGGGTGGAGCGTCTTGACGCGTCCGCCGAACCAATCCGCGATGCCGGTCAGTTCCTCCGCGGCGCCCACGCGGACCCCGGCGTCGGTGAGCGAGCGGCGCGTGCCGCCGGTCGCCCACAGCTCGACCTTCAGCTCGGCGAGGCCCCGCGCGAGGTCCGCGAGCCCGGCCTTATCGTCCACCGAGAGGAGCGCTCGCTCCACCCGGACCGGAGGTACGGCTTCGGACGCCACTCCCCTTACCCCCAAGAGGGAGGAAGGCCGAGAGATAAGGGTCGCGGACCGCGGTCGATCGCCGCCGCCAGGGCGCCTCGGTCGCTCTCGTTTCCTCCATAAGACTAAATACGCCGCCCGAGGGTATTTTACACCCTTATCGAGGGAAAAGTGCTCCCAACTCGACGTCGTCCGAGAAAGTGGCGGCTGCGGGGCCGGCGCGGCCAGGTCGCCGCCGTGGCCACGATCTTCGGCCTGCTCCTCGTCGTCGTCTTTGTCGCGAACTACCTCACCACGACGCTCCCGGGCCAGATGAGCATCAACGACCTCAACCACGTGATCCAGGTCCAGAATCAGGTCGGCCGGCTCCAGGCGCTCCTCATGAGCGCGTCCTCGAGCAACGCGGTCGGCGCGGAGCTCACCGCCCCGGTGACCCTCGGCTCGCTCGGCCAACCCCCGTTCGCGTCCGCGGACACCGGGTCGATCGGACCCGCCGCGAACGGCTCGTACTTCCAGGTGAACTCGACCTTGTCCGGCCCGCTCACCTACTCGCCGCCGACGGGCGGCACCGCCGGCACGGGGTACGACATTCCGTCCAACGGATGCACCGTCTCGGGCACGGGAGCGACCTGCTCCGGGACGAACACGTTCCAGTGGAACTTCTCTGGCTCGGCCGTCAACTACGCCTTCACCACGACCGCCGGCACCTACCTCATCAACGTGACCGATAGCGGCACGAGCTCGGTCGCCACCGCGTCCATCACGGTGAGCGCCTCCGCGTCGAAGCCGCTCGACCTCCTCGTCATCGGGAACAACGACACCATCACCGTCACCCTGCCGACCACCGGGAGTGTCGTCCGACTGGTCGTCTTCGGGAACTACGACACCTCGACGATCTCGGTGACCGCGGCCGGTGCGGCCGAGCGCGTGAACCTGTACGAGGTCGGCCTGCACGACACGACGACGCTCTCGAAGGCGGCCGGGCTGATCTTCCTCGCGTCGATCTGGGGGTCGACCGACACGGTCACCGGACCGACCACGGCGAACTCGAACGCCGCCACGAAGGCGAGCGTCTACTTTTCAGGGTTCACCCCGACCACCACGTCCTGCCCGAACGCCAACATCGCGACGAGCGACACCGTCTCCGGCAGCAGTACCGCGGGGACGTACACCGCGGAGTGGAACGTCACGAGCCCCTTCACCCCAACCGCGGTCACCGATTGGACGCTCACGAGCCAGGTCGTCTCCCCGACGGCCGGTGCCTGCCCGTTCTTCTCGGCGAGCACGATCCCGTTCAACCTCGCGCAGGCGAGCTCGGGGCTTGACGTGCATCTCGCGAACACGTACATTCCCTCCGGGGACGTCGCCTTCGACCAGGGCGCGGTCATCTACGCCCAGGACGGCGGCATCCCGACGGTCGTCGACGGACCCGGCCTCTCCGCGACGCAGAACGGGAACTTCTTCACGTCGCTGTCGATCTGGTTCCCCGTCTTCGTCGGCACGCTCCCGACGGACTCGGGACTCTCGACGACCTCGATCGCCGCCCGGCTCATCTCGGTCAACACCATCGCGCTCACGACCGCGAGCTCCCTCGGGATCGCGAACTCGACGAACGTCGTCATCACGATCCACTCGCCGTACGCGACCGCGTGGGCGAACTGGCTCAACGACAACCCGACGTTCACGAACAACTACGTGTGCCTGCCCGCGACCGGTCCGGCCTGCAACGGCCCCTACACGAGCGGCGGGCCGATGGGGACCGTCATCCTGACGATCCCGACGAGCACGCAGCTCGACACGCTGACGATCCAGGTCGCGACGTACTCGATCTCGCTCGTTTAGCGGGCGCCGGCGCGCAACCACGCCTTCGCGCCCTTCAGCGTTCCCCAGGTGCGGCACGCGCGCAGTGCCGCTCCGCCGGGGCGGGATTCATCGAGCGAGACGGTCCAGGCGGCGCGGGCGGCGATCGCCCGGAACTGGTCGACCTCGACGATCGCACGGAAACCGTCGGCCCGAACGATGCGGAACCCGCCGCGGGCGGGCGATGCGTCGAGCGTTCGGCGGAGCGTCGTCTCCCACCAGCGGGCGGGAGGCGGGGGAAAGAGTTCGCCCGCCACCTCGAGGCCGAGGTAGCGGGGTCGGGAGCGCGGGGGGCGCTTACCGGACGAGGTCGATGACTTCCTCGGACTCACCGGCCGCGTAGCCTCCCTTCTGGCCGAGGAGGCCCGCCGCGCGAACGCCCGTGATGATGAGGAGCACCTTGATGGTGTTCTCCAT
>Ga0335073_10001712_pt1 | contig 29539 bp, 26 predicted proteins | sample Lox_Sample_22_FD_207093 | JGI IMG/M metagenome (GOLD analysis project Ga0335073, IMG submission 207093) | Soil microbial communities from Loxahatchee National Wildlife Refuge, Florida, United States - Lox_Sample_2.2 | ecosystem: Environmental > Terrestrial > Soil > Wetlands | place: USA... | reverse complement strand
ACCGGACCGCTTGCTCACACGCGCGGCTCTGCCGGGCGCCACAAAACAGAGCCGCAACCGTGAGGGAGCGGTTCGGCAGCCATCAGTTTTAGTTCTTTTGCTTCAGTTCCCAACCGGCTCATCGGCCGTTTCGTGGTCTTCGGTTTCCGCCGCGCCCGCCGTCTTTTCTACGGGCGATTCTTCCGTAGCTTTGGCGGCGCCCGCGAACAAAGCGGTAAATAAGCCGCCGCCCAGGAGTGTGTTCCGGAAAAACTCCCACGAAGGCGGATAACCCGGCAATCCAGTGAACAGCGCCTGAATCCATCCGAGAATCGTCCTGGGATAGGCCGGTATCTGCAACCAGGACAACGTGTTCGTCAGCAGATAAAAGATCAGCGCGCCCAATATTCCACCAAATATCAGCTTCCAAAGCGGCGCGGCTTTGCCCATCCATTTGCCCATGGCAATGAGGCCGGCATAAATGACGTAATTAAGCAGATTTGGCCAGTAAAACGGGCTGACATGATAATAAAACAGGTTCAGACCTGCATCCGTGCCAGCCATCACCACCAGCGGCAACCACCAGGCAATTGCACCGCGGAAATAGACGCCCGCGCAAAATGCCAATGCGTAAGCCGCGCTGAAATCCGGAGGCAACAACCTGGGAATGCGCGATATCGCGAATATCGCCACAAACAATATAGGCAGAATGAAGCGCTTCACATTGTGATCATAGTGCAAGGTTAAGAATTAATAAATTGAAAACAGGAATTGACCTCGCGAGAGCTCCTTTTTCCTTTTTCCTTTTTCCTTTTTAATTAAGCTTGATTGCGTGTCTGAGATTCCAAAATCCATGCGCGCGATCGTGTATCGCGGGATCAATGATTTGCGCCTGGAAACGGTCCCCGTCCCGGAAATTGGCGAGGGCGAGCTGTTGGTGAAGGTGGCCGTTTGCGGAGTGTGTCCCACGGATATCAAGAAAATCCACTATGGCCTTTTGCCGCCCCCGCGGATTTACGGCCATGAAACCGCCGGCACGATTGTCAATATCGGCGGCGGCAAGACCAGCCTCACCGTCCGTTCGGCATCGGCGCCAAAGTTTGTCCTCAAAGTCGGTGACCGCGTCGCCCTGCACCATCATGTTCCCTGCATGGTTTGCGATTTTTGCCGTCATCGCGCCTTCGCCCAATGTCCCACCAACAAGCTTACCGGCATCACTGCAGGGTTCGAGCCGGCAGGCGGCGGGTTCGCCGAGTACGTCCGCGTGATGCCTTTCGTCCTGCCCGGAGTGGTAAAAATTCCACCGAAAAATACGTTTGAAGAGGCCGCGATGTTCGAACCGCTGAACACCGTTCTCAAGGCGGTCAACCGTCTCAACGTGCTGCCCGGTGACCGGGTGCTCGTGGCCGGCCAGGGGCCGATTGGACTGATGTTCACAAAACTCCTGAAACTGCGTGGCGTCCACGTACTGGCCACCGATCTCCTGGAATCCCGGCTTAAACTCGCAAAAACATTCGGAGCGAAATGGGCAGTTCAGGCAAATTCCAGTGACGGAGGAATTCCGATACCTGAAGATTTCTTACCGAAAAAATTGAGGCGTGGAGAAGTTCCCGTAAAATCCATGTCCTTCGACGCCGCAGTCATCGCGGTTCCCTCGGATGCGGCGGTTGCACAGGCCATCAAACTCGTTCGAGGAGGCGGCCAGATAATGCTTTTTGCTCACACCAAACGCGCCGGGACCGGAACGGCGAACAGCGATGGCCACGCGGCATCATCGGGGTTTTATCCTCTGGACCTGGCGTCAATTTGCGTGGATGAAAAGGACTTGATGGGCAGTTACGCCGCTGATTTTACCATCCAGGACGAAGTCGGCCGGCTCATCTTCTCGCGGCAATTCGACATGCGCAAACTCATTACCCACCGTTTCCCGCTCGAAAAAGCGGCGGAAGCCGTCGCTCTGGCCGCGCGTCCCGCGGAAGATTCACTCAAGATCGTGGTGACGCTGAGCAATTGAAGGAAATCGGAACAAAAACGTCAAAGTTCGAAATCGGAAATCGCAGGCCTTCTATCGTGCGGCAGAAGTAGTGGGCGCTTCCGCAGGCTCGCTGCCCGGTTCTGGAGTTACGCCAGCCTCTTTATCAAATGGTGTGGGCGGCATAATAGCCGCCATTGGATTGCCTTGCTGTTGCAATTGCGCATGCTGAGCCGCAATCAAAGCAGCTTCGTCTTCACCTGAAAGGCCTGAATTGACAGCCTGGGCACTCGGATTATAAAGGCCGTTGTTTTCGGTGGACGTGCCCCCGAAACTGTTTCCGGAAGATTGGTTATTGTATCCAGAAGATTGGTTATTGTAGGAGTTATTATAATTATTATAGGACTGCGGTTGTGTTCCAAAGCTTTGCGGCTGAAAACCCGGGGTGCCGCCCCCGCGGAAAAAACGCCGCCCCGGAAACGGGCGCGAACCATTTTGCCCCGGCCACGAGGGGGCTGACGCGGGCGCCCCGGACGACGAAACTCCGTTATCAGTCAACGGAATCACCTGCTCAACGCCATGATTCATGAACGTGACGATGCTCTTCTTGATGTCAATCTTTGTAACTTGCACATCATCCTGCTCCTCGCCTTCGGCAAGCATGTAGGATTCATCCTGAGGCCTGCTGTTGCCACGGACGACCCCGTTCACCTTAAACAAGGCCTGCGTCGGGCCGAGAATGGTCGTAATACCCGTGAGAGTGATTTTGGGCGGCGGCGGACCCGCTGGCGGCGGCGGCGGAGTATAGGGCGGAATGGGATTGAGCCCAAAAACGTTCCGGGTCACAATGGATTCATATGGATTGCTGGAGGACACGGCAGCCGCAGCGGTGTTTGGAGCAGCGGCCGCAGTTGTGCCGTGCGGTTGCGAAACATTTGCCTGGGGAGCCTGAGGAACGCCCGGTTGCGGCAGAAACGGCGTGGCAAACTGAGAAAAACCGGACGGACGATGTTGCATCTGATGACGTCTTTTCATCAGCATTATCCGGTTCATCACGTTGGTATTTTGATGAAATGCACTGACACTAGCCGCGACAGGCGGGGCAGGCGCAACATCCCCATACGCAGTGACGCTCAAGGCCACTCCGCCTGCAATGCAAATTAATAGTCTTCCGACTCGGTTCATTAGCTAAAATATAAGGCTTCTAAGCCAAAAACTCAAACACCGAAAGAGGCAAATAGTTGCACGGAAAGAAGCTCAGCAAAAGGATGAGTCTTTTAGGGCGGCTTGCCACGCACGGCTTTGGCCGGCCCTGCCGACACCCCGAAAACGCCACCTTTTTCCTTTTTCCCTGATGGTTTTTAATTTTTAATTGTGCCATGTTTGTTTGCCTTGCCGCCGGACGTGGAACACGGATGCAACCGCTTACGAATTACCTTCACAAAGCCATGATCCCGTTTTTGGGCGAGCCACTACTGGCCTATGGTATTTTGGCTGTGCCCGAAGGCTCGGAAATCGTCATCGTCGTTAATTATCTAAAGGAACAGATCGCCAGTTATTTTGGCGACTCTTACCGGGGCAGAAAAATCAGTTATTTCACGCAGGCCGACCCCAAAGGCACCGGCGACGCCCTGTTCCAGTTGGGCGCCGCTTATCGCCCGGCGCAGCCCATCATTGTTTGGCAGGCTGACCAGCTTATTTTTCCCAATGAAATCGAAATCCTCTCGCGTACTGAGCCAAATGCTGGCATCTTTTCGGACACGCCGCGCGGCCTTTTCGACCTGGGCTTTTGGAAAATCGAGCCCGGCACGCTGGCGCGCCTCAAAGACGATTTTGACGGGTCGGAACATCGGGCGTTGCCCGTGCTCAAACGGGCAGGATTGAAACAAATTAAAGTTCAGCGCGAAAAGCTCGAAATATCCTTTGAAACATGGGAACAAATAGAACGAGAATGCAAACGGTTCAGGCACGAGTTTCATACCGCATTCCACTAGTGGGCGGCATGACGGATTATCCTGATTATTATTTGGAATTCGGCGCACAGTCCATTTGTTGCCCGATTGACAAATACTTGCACGTCTCGGTTCAGAAGAATGACCAGGGCGGCCTCAACATTCAGAGCAAGGCGGACCTTCCCTGGGGCACCGGCCTGGGCTCCAGTGGCGCGTTTCATTCGGCCCTCATCCTCGCGTTTGCCATGGACAGAAAGCAAAAGCTTTCGCCCCTGGTCGTCGCCAAATTGGCTTATGAATTGGAAACAGGCATTGATCCCTACGCCACTGGACGGCAGGATTCAGCCGCTTGTCTTTTTAAAGGCGTTTCAGAATTCAAATATCATCGCGATGGTTCGTTAAGCGTGCATCGCATCGCGATTCCCGCGGCATGGCGCAAAAAGCTTTCCGATCGCTTGTTGCTCTTTGACAGCGGCGTGCGCCGCCGGGCACGAGATTCCATTAAGGATGTTCTGGCCCGAAAGAATAAATCGTTACTCCACGAAATCGCCAAACTTCCGGGTCTTTTAATGCGCGCGTGGACCCGCGGCGATATGGATTTTCTGGGCACGGCGCTGGACCTTCAGGAACAATATCGGGGCCGCCTCTCACCGACCTGCCGAAGCCCCCGCACGGACAGACTATTGGATACCGTCCGCAAATGCGGCGCGGGCGCCCGGCTGACCGGCGCGGGCATTGGATGTCTTCTGTGCTATTGTCCGGAGGAAAAACAGAAGGAACTGCGCCAGAAGCTTGGCCTAAGGGAAATTCCCTTTTCGATATTGTGGTGAATTTCCAAGTTATCAGGGCGGCGTGGGAACACGGTGCGTCGCTCGGCCGGGTTTGATGCCCGTACCACTGATTTTGCGGAGACCTCGGATTAAATATTGAAAGTTCTCCGGCTTTCTGGCATATGATTTCGCTTTCATCATGAAAAAAGCGATTTTGCTCCTGCTGGCGCTGATTGTCGCCGCCATTATTTTGATTTGGGGTTGGCATTCATATTCCGTCAAATCGGCAGCGCCCCCGCCCCCTACGATTGTTCGGGTCTATTTCGCGGGTGCGGCCAATATCTCCAGCGACACTAATTCCGCCGCCTTTACGAATACATTCTGCTGTGCCCAGGCGCGGGTCCTGGAAAGCCAGACATTGGATAAATTATCGCGCGCGCCGGGCGCATGGTTCAAGAGCAAGCTTTCGGCCGGCGCCGGCGATGGCAGCGCGCAATTGCGTCCTCTGTTGGATGATCTATTGCGGTCAGAATGGGTTTTTGAAATGCGGGGCGCGCCGACATCGCAGGAGTACACCCTGGCAATTCGTTTGGACGACAGTCGGGCGCAGCTTTGGCAAACAAATTTGCGGACCGTGCTTGAATCATGGACCCAAATTAAGGCGCAAAACATCACCAATGGATGGGAATTGAAAAAAGACTTGCCGCCGAATCTGGTCCGCGTCGTTCGCGCGACCAATTGGCTGATTGTGGCTTGCGGCCAGGACAATTTGCCCTGGGGCGATGCCTGGGCCGGCGGACAGGCGCCTGATGAAAACGAAACGAACTGGCTGAGCGCAAAAGTCGACTGGCCGCAATTGGCTCAAATATTTCCTGTTTTTGGGCAATTCGGTCTGCCCGCGATGCAACTGCAAGTCGAGGGACGAGGCGGCAACCTGCTTCCCAGCGGGACGTTCGATTTGTCGCAGCCGTTGCCGTCACTTGAGCCATGGCAAATTCCCACAGATATGATCCACCAGCCGTTGACCAGTTTTACCGCCATTCGTGGATTCGCGCCGTGGCTGGAACGGCAATCATGGGCCCAATGGCTGGAACCTGCGGCTGAATCGGACCAGGCATTTATCTGGTCCCTCGGTTTGTCGCCGGTTCAAACGTTCATCGCCGTTCCCGTAACGAACGGCGCCACCGCCCTTGCGCAATTGGGGCAGAGCCTGGCCACTGACACGAACTGGGAAAAGTATTTGAGTTCCCCGTTTGCCCTTTACAAGACCACCAATCAAATTGGATTGCCTGGCGTTCCGTTCGTCAAACCTGAAGTTCGAGCGATAAGCGATCCATCCGGCGATTTTTTGTTCGCCGACGTCTTTCCAAATATGCCGGGAGGCGAACCGCCGCCGGAGCTGTTTCAGCAGCTAAATCGCACAAACCTTGTTTTTTATCATTGGGAAATTACGTCTGAACGCCTAAAGGACCTGCCGCAATTGACGCAATTGGCGCTGGACCTGACAGGGCACCGGCAATTGGACCAGGCTTCAGCCTCTGCCCTGTGGCTCAAACGCGTCGCCCCAACGCTTGGCGGATCCGCAACTGAAGTAATTCAGACCGGACCGACAGAGCTTTCGTTTAAGCGTTCCGCGCCAACCGGTTTAACGGCCATAGAACTGCTCGCTTTGGGCGAGTGGCTTGAAGCGCCAAACTTTCCCGGATTCGACATAAGCCTGCACTACCGTCGCCCAACGCCGCGGCGTCACGTCCCGAAGAAGACTCATACGCCCGTGGTCGCGCCTGCGGCGCACACTTCCGCAAATCAAAATTCGCCCATCAATCGTCCATCTTCCAATACAGTTTCCACAGTTCCCAAAAAGCCTTGAAAATGACTTTGGTTTTTGGTCCTGCCTTGCCCGCGGCGCGTGGATAATGGCGCACGCCCACCTGCGTCATGGTAAAGCCCTTGCGTCTGGCCCGCGCCAATATCTCGCTGTTGAGAAGCGTGCCTTTGCTTTCCATTTTAATCACGTCAAAGATTGCGCGCTTATATAATTTAAACGCGCAATTCATGTCACGGACCTTTAAGCGGAATAACGTGCAGATCAGCCAGGTCCATAGCCAGGCATACAGCCGCCGGCGCGCATTTTCCTGACGATTGATGCGGAAACAGGTAACGATGTCATACTGCTTCATCAGTGGCAGCAGCGGCGGAAGCTCATTCAAATCAAACTGGCCATCGCCGTCCGTATAAAAAACCAGCGCCTTCGTGGCCGCGCGAAAGCCCGATTTCAGCGCCGCGCCGTAGCCGGATTTGACGGGGTGATGGACCACCTTCACGCGCGCATCCGCGGCGGCGATGGCATCCACAATTCGCGGTGTTTCATCCACGCTGCCGTCGTCCACAAGAATGATTTCATAATCCATTCCCATTTTGTTCAAGACGGCGCATGCCGAGTCATAAACCCGGCGCACATTCTCCTGTTCGTTGTGGAAGGGAAAAAAAACGCTGATGGAATCAAAATCCGTCATTTCTTTCATTTGCCTGAATCTGTAATCGTAGCCTTTTGGTGATTGGGCTATCAAGTTCACATTTAGCCACAAATGGGTTCAGAAGGGTTGTAAACAGTTAAATGACTTTAAATCAATGACTTACTAAAACTGTAACCGGTTTGTAAACGATGTGTAACCAGTTAAGTCATTGATTTGCAGCCATGTAAACGATGTAACCACTTTTTACACCTAACACCCATCGTCATCTTTAGAATAGGGAGCCCCGCCTCACCATAGCGATTCGCTAAGTTGAGTCGCTTGCCGTGCTGTGCCTGATAACGTGCTTTTCTAAAGACGCTTTCCCGTGAGGCGTTCGTAGGCGTCGAGGTATTTTGCCGTGGTTTTGGAGACAACGTCGTCGGGCAATTGGGGGCCTGGCGGCGTTTTATCCCAGTCGAGGGTTTCGAGATAGTCGCGGACAAATTGCTTGTCGAAACTCGGCTGGCCCTTGCCTGGAGCATATTGGTCGGCAGGCCAAAATCGGGATGAATCAGGCGTGAGAACCTCGTCTATCAAAACCAGTTTGCCGGTGGAATCGTCGATGCCGAATTCAAATTTTGTGTCGGCGATGATGATCCCGCGCTTGCGGGCGTAATCGCGGGCAAAATTATAGATTTTGATGCTGGCCGAACGGGCCTGCTCGGCGATGTCATTTCCGGCAATTTTTTTGGCCTCTTCAAACGAAATGTTCTCGTCGTGGCCGGATTCGGCCTTGGTGGAGGGCGTAAAGAGCGGTTCAGGCAATTCGGAGGACTCTTTCAAACCGGCGGGAAACTTGATCCCGCAGACGGTCTGCGACTTTTGATATTCTTTCCAGCCGCTGCCGGCGAGGTAGCCGCGCACGATGCACTCGATGGCCAATGGCTTGCATTTCTTTACGATCATGTAGCGGCGGCCGATTTTGTCGGCAAACGGCTGCAATTTGGCCGGAAGAGGATCGCCGGACTTCGACGCCAGATGATTGGGCTGGAAGGACTCTGTTTGCGCGAACCAGAAGTAGGAGATTTGTGTGAGCACTTCCCCTTTGCGCGGAATCCCGTTGGGCATAACGACGTCAAAGGCCGAAATGCGGTCGCTGGCCACGAACAACAGATGTTCGCCGAGGTCGAAAATTTCGCGAACCTTGCCGCTCTTGATCTTTTTGACGCCGGGCAGTTCCAATTGAAGGACGGTATCGTTTTGTGATTTTGACATGGGCGGAATTATTCAGTGCGAGGGGAAAAATTCAAGAAGGAACGAATTGGAGATTTTCGATTTGGCAACCAGAGGACATTCTTCCATTCCTTTCATTAATACCCGGCTTCAGCCGGGTGTTAATGAGAAGCCCAATGCGAACCGGGGGTGTAACAGGCGTGAAATTCACGCGTAATGTTTTAAATTTCACGCGAAGGAACGTTTTAAAAATGCAAAGTCTTTCCAATTCCAAACAAATTTGCGTGTTTTCACGGACGGAATGGAAGGTGCTAAACGGTTTCAGCGACCCTTATATGAAAGCTCGCATGCGAAGCCGAAACGCTGGCGCGATGACAGCATTCGAGGTGCTGGCGGTCATTGTTTGCCTTCTCATTGCAGCCTCTATGCTGCTCTGGCTTCTTGCGCGCGCCGGACCCGGCCTGCACGCGATCTGCGCCAGGGCGATAAGACATATTGATATGGCTTTTCGAGTCTGCCAGGGAGACAACATGAATCAGTTTCAAATGACCGTTTCAGCAGCCAATGGCGGCGCGATGGAACCAATCGAAACCGGGAATCTTTCTGCGTACTTTCAGCTCGCATCCAATGGATTGCGCACTCCGAAAATTTTCATTTACCCCGCCGATCAGCGCCGCACTTTCGCGACCAATTGGAATTATTTAAACAATTCGAATATGACCTGTTTCGCGAGTAGAGACGTGACCCATGACAATGATCCAGGTCTAATTATCAATGGCGATGATAATTATGAATTCAACGGCTCTCCGGTGAAATCCGGCTTGTTCGAGCTTCCGCCGAACGGACCGGTTCAGAGCATTGATCAGCAAACCAACCGGATCGCGAATCCATGAAATTGATTTCCTCCAAACAAAGGAACTGCGGGATGACGGCTTTCGAGGTGCTGATGGTTGTCGCGTGCGTTCTCGTTTTGGCTGCTTTGTTGTTACCGCTACTGGCAGTGGAAAGAACACGTGCCAATAGAATGAATTGCGTCAGCAATCTGAAACAAATCAATATCGCCCTTCGAATCTGGGAAGGAGACAACGGCATGAAATATCCGATGTCGGTTTCGGTAACCAATGGCGGGGCGATGGAATTAATGGAGACCGGGAATCTCGCCGGATGTTTTCAAGTCGCGTCCAATGAAATTTACGTTACGAAGGTGCTGGTTTGCCCTGGCGATACAGGCCGCGCGTATGCACCTGATTGGAGCGCCTTGAATGGTTCAAATATCAGCTACTTTTTGAGCGCGGACTTAAGTAACTCGGACAATCCCGGAGGAATTATGGATGGCGACGATAACCTTGCCTTTGGCCGGAGGTTGATTAAACCCGGATTATTGGAGATTCCATCCAACTCACCGGTGGCATGGTCCGGCACGCGCCATGGATTTGAGGGGAATATCGGCATGGCCGACGGCAGCGTGAGAATGGCATCTTCGAATGATCTGCAGCATGCGTTTCAAGGGACCAGACTGGCGACAAACCGAATTGTGATCCCATGAGAATGGATTTTCCAGACCAACGGAGCCGAGGCTTGACACGCCCTGAGGTGCTGGTCGCAGTCTTGCTGGCGATTTTTTTGCTGACGATCCTTTTTGGGATGGTCATGCCGCCTCGCCGGGAGTCGCGAATCACCTGCATTGCGAATTTAAGGGAAATTAGCACGGCCCTCCGCGTTTGGGAAAATGACAATACCCCTGGAATGCCACCGTTGAAAAATAGCGAACCAACCAATGGCCTCAACAGCGGCCAAATCGCGTGGATCAACGCAACGGGAATTTCCAATATCGTGCATTCCTCCAAAATATTGATTTGCCCGGCGGACAGAGAGACGCCGACAACGACCGATGCCGCCGGCAATAAAATCCGAATCAGTTATTTTTTGAATTTGGATGCGAACGAAGGTTATCCGCAGGAAATTCTATCGGGCGATGACAACCTTGCGGCGAAAGGCATTCCCGTGAAACCCGGCATCTTTGAGCTTTCATCAAACACGCCGATCGCCTGGACCCTGGCAAGACACCGATACGGTGGCAACATCAGTCTTGCGGATGGAAGTGTTGAACAGACGACGTCATCGTCATTGGAAAACGCAGCCGTGTATTCATTGAACGGAACTCCTCTTTTTACAAATCGTTTTGCGATTCCGTAAAGGGCAATGTACCGGCAAGAGCCGGGGAGAGGCCGCCGATCAGATAGATGGCAGGTTTAACCGAACGGTCCTGGAGTGCGGTGGCTGTGACACCGCTTTGGACCGCTGTTGAATGTCAGCCGTTGTTTCTGTTTTCCCGCGTCGAATATCGCCCGAAAGCGGCGTCGCGCTCCGCTTGCCACCGTACTCCACGACGCTAGCGCGAAATCGAAGGTTCATGCCGCTGATGCGCGAATATCCTTCAGAATGGCAACGGACTCCGGCTGCATTTCGGCAATACCGTTGCCAACATGAATTCCTTCTTCCGACGCCATCAAAATTTTTGTCATTCCATCAGGAACAGGCACACGTTGCGGACGTTCGGAAAAATTGCACACAACGCTTATGCTTCGTCGCTTCATGACGAGCCATCGCCCCTTTTCGTCAAATGTGACCCGGACATTATTTAAATCGCCATCCGACAAATCGCTTTCGGCGCGGCGCAATTGGATCAATCGTTTGTGCCAGTCCAAAACTTCGGCATGGGGCGGTTTTGAGATTTCGTTCCAATTCAACTTCGATTGCTCGAACGTTTCGCGCGCCTGCGGATCCGCGGTGTCTTCCGGTTTCCAACCGAACGCGGCGAACTCCCGGCAACGGCCTTCGCGGACGGCGTTGGCAAGTTCCGGCTCTCGGTAATCCGTGAAATAAAAAAAAGGCGTGCTTGCGCCCCATTCTTCCCCTTGAAACAGCATCGGCAAGAAAGGCGAGGCAAGCACAAGCGCGGCGCCGATTTTAAGTTTTTTGGGGCCCATCAAATGACTGCTCCGGTCGCCGCGGGCGCGATTGCCCACCTGGTCATGGTTTTGCAGATAACCGAGAAAACGATGGCCGCTCAAACCTTCAACGGGGCGGCCGTGATGACGCCGGCGATGCGGTGAAAATTCACCGTCATAAACAAATGCATGGCGGAGCGCCCTGGCCAAAGCGCCGATAGTGCCGAAATCCGAATAATACCCGGTGCGCTCGCCTGTCAACACCGTGTGCAGGGCATGATGAAAGTCATCGCTCCATTGGGCGTCCAGTTGGTAGCCGCCGCGTTCGCGCGACCAAAGCAGGCGCGGATCATTCAAATCACTTTCAGGAATGAGCGCCAGGTGGCGGCCCAACTGCGCGGAGAGCCGTTCCACTTCGATCTCAAGCTGTTCAAGAAAATGGATGGCCGAGGTGTCTACAATTCCATGAACGGCGTCCAGGCGCAAGCCATCGAAATGAAAATCCCGCAGCCACATGAGCGCGTTATCGCAAAAAAAACGCCGCACTTCACGGCTGTCGGGACCGTCGAAATTAATCCCCTCGCCCCAGGCCGAAGCGAATTTTTTTGTGAAATAAGGCCCGTATTTGGCCAGATAATTTCCCGCAGGCCCGAGGTGATTATAAACGACGTCCAAAATGACAGCCAATCCGCGGGCATGACAGGCATCCACGAGTTTCTTTAAATCGTCCGGTGTGCCGTAAGCATGATGCGGTGCAAAGAGATCAACGCCGTCGTAGCCCCAGCCACGGTCGCCGGAAAATTCCACAACGGGCATCAACTCGACGTGCGTCACGCCGAGCGCGACCAGGTGCTCAAGCTTTTCAATCGCGGCAATAAATGTTCCCCCCGGCGTAAAGGTTCCGGGATGCAATTCATAGATAATGGCTGACGTCAAAGGTTGCGCCTGGAAATTCCGGCAGGACCATTGAAATGCGTTTTCGTCCAAAAGCCGCGAGAGTTTATGGACGCCTTCGGGCTGCGACGGCGAGCGCGGGTCAGGAAAGGGTCCCGCACCATCGAGCTTGAATCCATAATTGTTGCCGGGACTGGCGTCCGGGACTTCCACCGTCCACCAACCCTCCTCGTCGCGCCGCATGGGCAACAATTTCCCGTTGAGCTGAAGCTCGACTTTATTTGGCAAGGGTGCCCAGACGGAAAATTTTCTCATATCACCTATTCGCGGACCAGGAGCGCGACCGGGAATTTTCTGAACAACTTGGCCATGGCCAATTCGCCAATGAACAGTTCGTCCGTAAATTCGTTGCGCCACATTCCCCGCGGCAGTAACAGGACAGGCAATCCGCCGGCACGGCCGCGGTTAAAACGTGGGACGATCGTCATTGCCTTGCCACCGCGAACGTAGGCGACGATATGGTCCGCATTTTCGCCGCCGGCATGGACGGGCTCATAATCCCCGTTGAAAGTTCTTTCATGCCAGCCCCGGTAAGCAAGTGTTTTCCGGATGAGCCAAAGCTTGGCCACGCCTTCGTCGCGGCGTTTCCAGGCTTCTTCGGCACGCATATGTTTTGCTTCGTCGAGCAATCGCTTTCGGGTTTCAAAGTCCACGGGCCGGCGATTGTCCGGGTCAACGAGGCTGTAGTCGAGAGTTTCATTGCCCTGATAGATGTCGGGCACACCCGGCGCCGTTAATTTGATGAGCGTTTGGGCCAGTCCATTGATGTGCGCCGCTTCCGCCAGCGACGCAATAAAGCTTTCGAGGTCCTGGATAAAATCGCGGTCGGCAAGCACTGCCGTCGCAAAATCCTTGAGAGCCTGGTCATATTGCGGGTTGCGATGGTTCCAGTCCGTATGCTGTTTGGCCTCGCAACTGGCCTTTTCCATGTAAGCCAAAATGCGTTCCAGTGAAATGGGCCAGGCCCCCACCAGGGTTTGATACAGCAAATACTCGGTGTTGCGATCGGGAAAATGGTTTGTGCGGCGCTTTTCATTCATTTCAGACCAGCGCGATACAGTCCGCGACCATTCCTCGGGAATCTCGGAAAGGACATTGAGACGGGCCCGCACATCCTCGCTGCGCTTGGTATCGTGGGTGGAACTGCAGAGCATTGAGCGCCCGCCGCGTTCGTATTGCCGGTGGCAAAACTGGTGAAACTCCTCGACGCTCACGCCAAACCTTCCCGGATCACCACCGACCTCGTTGAGCGACGCAAAATAGTTCAGGCAATAAAATGTCGTGTCCTCGACGCCCTTGGCCATTGCCGGGCCGGTCAATTGTTGAAATCGGGCCGCAAATTCGTTTTCCAGTTCGCCGGGGGCCGTCAATAGCAACAGCCCGCGCAAAAACTCAAAGATGCCACGCGGCAGGTCCGGACGGGCCCGTTCCGCCTGCGCCGAGGCGTTATGAATGTTCACCGAATCGGGCACGCTCACAATGCCCTCCGCAGGCCGCACAAAGGTGCGATACACCGGCAGACAGGCGGCAAGTTCGATGAGGGCCTCGCGAAGATGTTCCCGCGAAAAGCCCTTTTGTGATGCGCGCCGGTTTGCTATCTGCGCCAGCAAATCTAAAAGCCGGTTCACTTCAGTGATAAAGAGCGTCTCCAGGACGAGCATCTTTTTTTCCCGCACGGTTTTGGCCGAATCAATTGGCTCTCCGGTAAAGGCCGAATAGAAATCGACCAGCGCTTTTTTGTTTTTTGCCTGAATGAAAATCCCGTTGACCTGATTGAGCGCGTCGTAGCCGACCGTTCCATCCACCGGCCAATCTTCGGGCGTTTCCTCACCCGGCTGCAAAATCTTTTCCACAATGATCCATGCGCGCAGCGCCAGGGCGCGGAGCCCGTCCAAATAGTTTTTGGGGTCGCGCAGGCCGTCCGGATGGTCCACACGCAAACCATCCAGAAGGTTTTTTTTCAGCCATTGCGCCAGCAATGTGTGAACGTCATTGAATACCTTCTCATCTTCCACACGCACCGCGGCCAGGGTGCTGACGGCGAAAAAACGCCGATAATTGAGCTTCAAGTCCCCTTCGCCCCAAAAAGCCAGGCGGTAGTGTTGCTTTTGAATCAGTTCGTCCAATGCAGCCTGATTTGCGTTAAGCGCTTCAATGAAGGCGTCCTTTGGAATAGATTCGGGAGCCACGGGAAACTTGTGCTCAAAGTAACACAGCACGTATTCGTTCCCTTCAATCGCCAATTTCAATTCCCCGCGTTCCAAAACTTTGTCATAGTGCCCGGCAAGGACCGGGATGAGAATTTTACCGCACAACTCCGGATCCGGCGTGTCCCATTGAATATCAAAATAATCGGCAAACCTGCTGGCCCGGCCGTATTTCAGAACATCCTGCCACCACGCGTTTTCGGGTGTGGCGATTCCCATGTGATTGGGAACGATGTCCAGCACAAGCCCCATATTTCGTTCGCGAAGAGCGGCGGCGAGCCTTTGAAGGTCCGCTTCGGTTCCGATTTCCGGGTTCAACCGGCCAAAATCGCAAACATCATAGCCATGCACACTGTGGGCAGCCGCTTTGAACAAAGGAGACGCATAGACGTGCGATACGCCCAATTCCTGAAGGTAAGGAACCAGCGCCAGCGCATCGGCGAGCCGGAAGTTTTCGTTGAACTGCAACCGATACGTCGCGCGTGGACACGGTTTCCCGGTTGCCGCTGCCACCGGTTCGAATTTTTCCACGGATGCGGCCGGCCTTGATGCAATCATGCTGCTTCTTTAACGGGGTTGGGTTCGTTGCGTTCGATGTGAAAGCCCAGTTGTTCGCCCAGGGTCATGAATTTATCTTTCCAGGCTTCCGCCTTGCCGTTCACACGCTGTTCCAGGCCCGGCAGGACTGTCCCGCGCAACTGGTCATAGATATTTTGGGCCTTCCATAGATTGACCGTTCGCGGAAGGACGGGCAGCAACGATGTGGAAATACATAATCGCTGCAACAGATCCAGATCGTAAGGCGATTTGAGAAGCTCTTCGCTCAACCGGTCAAAGTGTTTTTTCACGGCAAAGGCGAGGACGCTTTCTTCTATCCTGGCGTTGGTCCGGCGGGCTTCTTCGACCAACAGGCGGACGCGCTCGGCATCAGGATGGCCGTTTTCAAATTGCTTTTGCAGCTCCGCATTAATGACGAATTCAACCGCGGGCGCCAGAGACTCGAGCGAGGGCATATGAATGTCGTTCAGGAAATGGGCCAGCGGCGCGTAACGGTCAGTGATGGACTTGTAGGCGTTATAAATGTCTTCGCGCGTTGTTGTCAGGATTTGATTGAGCACTTTGAACTGCTCGTCGCGAAACATATTCTTGATTGAATAATGGGTCCCGCCGTAATGACGGTCGAGGGAGCGGATGGTTTCCACCAGGTCAGCCGCTTCAAAAGTCGCGTGGACTTCGGCCACAAGATTGCTATAGGCCTGGACTGAATCATGGAGCCGCACCCCGCAACTCAGGTTGTGGCCGCCCATATACAACACGCCATACGTTACTATGTCGGAATTGCGGGTGACGTCAAAAGTGACCTGGATGCGTCCCACTGCCAGCCGCGAATTGCCCTTGGTCCAAAGCTGGCGATCTTCCGACCGGATCGTATACGCAAACACCCTCGCCTCCTCGGGATAAGACGCAAAGAGCGAGCTGATGGCATAATGCGCCGCGACGGTTTCACGGGTCATAATCGCCGGTTTTACGAATTTTTCGTAAACGACGCGCCCATTCTGGTGCTCCGGAATGTTGCTCTTTGCTTTTTCAAGCGTTTCCAGGAAACGCGGCTCGAAATTCTCCGCTCCCAAATCGAGCGCCAACTGGAGCGCCCGCGCTGCGTATTGAATGACTTGCACCGTCTCGATCCCGGAGATTTCATCGAAAAACCATCCGCAACTGGTAAACATGAGCATGGCATGTCGTTGCAATTCCAGCAACCGAAGCGCGCAAACCTTGTCGGCATCGTTAAATTCGCGGGTCTGGTGGCGGGCAAAAAACGCCGAAATGGTCTCGTCTGACCGGTCCATTATCACGTGAATGTACTCGTCGCGGGCCTTCCAGGGATCACGCAAATATTCCGCCGCCTTTTTCTCGTAGAATTCCGCAAGCCGACCGCTCAACTCATCCAGCGCTTCCCGCAGGGGCGTGCGCCATTGCTGGTTCCAGCCCTGATGCCCGGCGTTACAGCCGCAATCGCTTCTCCATCGTTCCACGCCATGCGAACAGCTCCAGGCGCTGGGCTGGTGAATTTCCACTTCGTATTCGGGCGGATGCTTTTCCAAATATTCGCCATAGACGGTAAGCTTTGCCTTGTCGCCCTTCTCAATCCGGTGCAACGCGTAAGCCAGCGCCATGTCGCCATACCGAAAATGATGGCCATAAGATTCGCCGTCGGTCGCGATATGGATCAATTGGTCGCTCTGGCGGTTATTATCAATTGCGCCGAGAAAACGGTTGGCGAACGATTCGCCGTTGGTCAGCAATTTCTCGAACGCCACGGCCTGCGAAATTGGGCCGTCATAAAAGAAGACCGTCATCGAACGGCCTTGCGGCAGTTTGACAAGATAAGGCGCTTTTGGATCTATTTTTCCCCCGTTGACGTCCTGCCACTCCGCGTTTCCTTGCAGCGGGCGCACCCGGGCGGCCTGGAATGGTGAAAGAATCGTGAATTTGATTCCGTGCTGCGCCAGCACGTCCAGCGACGCGTTGTCCGCCGCGCATTCCGGCAGCCACATGCCTTCCGGCTTGCGGCCAAAGCGCGTCTCGAAATCAACGATTCCCCAAATCACCTGCGTGTGTTTGTCGCGCTCGTTCGCCAGCGGCAGGATCATGTGATTATACGCCTGCGCCAGAGCTGAGCCGTGCCCGGAAAACCGTTCCTGCGCCTCCTGGTCGGCCGCGATAATCGCCTCGTGAACTTCCGGCTGATTATCTTTCAGCCATGACAACAGTGTTGGCCCAAAATTAAAACTGATGCGGGAATAATTGCTGACGATTCGTTCAATGCGGCCCTCACCGTCAAGCAGGCGCGCGCGCGCGTTGGGCGCGTAACACTCCCAGCAAATCCGGTCGTTCCAGTCGTGGTAGGGCGCGGCCGATCCTTGCATTTCCACTGATTCAAGCCATGGATTTTCCCGTGGCGGCTGATAAAAATGGCCGTGAATACAAACAAATTTTTCCATACTCCTTTAAGGTGCTCCACTATCACCTTGAATACGACGGTTGTCAAACGGCAGGAAAAAAGAACGCGGCTGGAATTGCTTCCAGCCGCGTTGGTTCCTCTTTGGCGAAATCAGCGAACCTCGCCGATCCTGTTCCGTTTTAGTAATCCATGCCGCCCATGCCGCCGTGGCCACCCGGGGCCGGAGCCGGTTTTTCCTTCTCCGGAACTTCGGTGATGAGGCATTCGGTGGTCAACAGAAGTCCGGCGATGCTCGCCGCGTTTTGCAGCGCGCTGCGCGTGACTTTCTTGGGATCCACGATGCCGGCTTTGACGAGGTCTTCGTATTCGCCCGTGGCGACATTGTAACCTTCATTGCCTTTGGCCTTCTTGACGGCTTCGACAATGACGCTGCCTTCCACGCCCGCGTTTGCGGCGAGCGAGCGAAGCGGAGCTTCCACGGCGCGCTTGATGATTCCGACGCCGATGTTTTCGTCTTCATTGGCGCCTTTGACGGTGTCAATGGCCGTGAGGCAACGAATCAGTGCCACGCCGCCGCCGGCGACGATACCTTCTTCGACAGCCGCGCGGGTTGCGTGCAACGCGTCTTCCACGCGGGCTTTCTTCTCCTTCATTTCGGTTTCGGTCGCGGCGCCTACGTTGATGACAGCCACGCCGCCGGCGAGCTTGGCCAGGCGTTCCTGGAGCTTCTCGCGGTCGTAATCACTGGTCGTCTCTTCGATCTGGCGGCGAATCTGGTTCACGCGGCCCTGGATATCGCTGGACTTGCCGTTGCCTTCCACGATGGTGGTATTTTCTTTGTCCACCACAACGCTCTTGGCGCGGCCGAGGTCTGTCAGTTCAACGCCTTCGAGTTTGATGCCCAGGTCTTCGCTGATGAACTTGCCGCCCGTGAGCTTGGCGATGTCCTCCAGCATTTCCTTGCGGCGATCGCCAAAGCCGGGGGCCTTGACGGCACAAACATTGATGGTGCCACGGAGTTTATTGACGACAAGGGTCGCCAACGCTTCGCCTTCGACATCTTCCGCGATGATGAGAAGCGGTTTGCCGAGTTTGGCCGTCTTTTCGAGGATCGGCAGCAAGTCCTTCAGGCTGCTAATCTTCTTTTCGTAAATGAGGATGTAAACGTCTTCGAGCTTGGCTTCCATCGTCTCCGTGCTGGTCACGAAGTAGGGCGAGAGATAACCTTTATCGAACTGCATGCCTTCGACCACGTCGAGGGTGGTTTCGATGGACTTGGCTTCCTCCACGGTGATCGTGCCGTCTTTGCCGACTTTGTCCATGGCATCGGCGATTTTATCGGCGATGTCGAAGTCCCAGTTGGCCGAGACTGCGGCGACCTGCTTGATTTCGTCTTTGTCTTTGACTTTCTTGGTGATTTTATCGAGTTGGCCGACAGCGGCTTCGACGGCCTTGTTGATACCGCGCTGGATGCCGATGGGATTGGCGCCAGCAGTCACGAACTTGAGCCCTTCGCGATAGATCGCTTCCGCCAGCACGGTCGCGGTGGTGGTGCCGTCACCCGCGGTGTCGCTGGTTTTGCTGGCGACTTCGCGGACCATCTGGGCGCCCATGTTTTCGTAGGGGTCTTCCAGTTCGATTTCCTTGGCCACAGTCACGCCGTCCTTGGTGACGGTGGGCGAGCCGAATTTTTTGTCGATGACCACGTTACGGCCTTTGGGGCCGAGGGTGGCAACGACGGCTTTGGAAAGCTTGTTGACGCCGCGCAGGATGGCCTGGCGCGCCTGTTCGTCGAATACTAATTGTTTTGCTGCCATAGTAGTTCTTTGATTTTGAATTTTAATTGTTGAGTTTGAATTATTCCAGCACGGCCAGGATGTCGTCTGAGGACAGGATCTTGTATTCCTTGCCGTCAATTTTAATCTCGGTGCCGCCGTATTTGGAGACAAGCACGCGGTCGCCGACTTTGACTTCAAACGGGATTTTCTTTCCGTTGTCGTCGGTCTTGCCGGTGCCGAGGGCCTTGATGATACCCTCCTGCGGCTTTTCCTTGGCGGAATCGGGAATGATGATGCCGCCCTTTTTAACTTCTTTCTCTTCTGCCGGCTCGACGAGAAGTCTGTCGCCGATCGGTTTTACGTTTAGTGCCATAGTTATGTTTTTGTTGTTTGTTTGTTAACTCGTAATTAACTCCCGCCGCACCCGCGATGGGAAAATTTTTTTAAATCCTCTTTTTACCCAAACCGCACAAAATTAATCGCAGCCAATTAAAGCTCCGTAGAATCGGCATATTTGTAGCCAACACCCCTAAACGATTCTCAAGCGTGGGAGCGGCATAGTCCGCTTGGCCGAAACCGATTATGCCGCTCCCACGGAGCTGTCCAAAAGCTGGATCAGCGAATTTCATTCTTTGATTCAAAATCCGCGATAGTAATCTGCCTCATCGGAAAACAGGTCACTTCTTCTCATCTACTACTTCGGCGTCAATCACTCCCTCGTCTTTCTTTTCATCGGACTTGGGTTCGCCGCCCGAGCCGCCCCCTGGACCACCCGCACCGGGCGGGTTGCCCTTCCCGGCCTGGGCTTGAGCAGCAGCGGCTTTATAGACCTCCTGCCATACCGCCTGGGAAACCTCGTTGAGTTTCTCAGAGGCGGATTTGATAGTCCCGGCGTCGCTGCCTTTCAACGCGTCTTTCAAGGCGTTGAGAGCGCTTTCGATCTTGCTCTTGTCGTCGCCGGAGATCTTATCGGCGTTGTCCTTGAGCATTTTTTCGGTTCGATAAACGGCGTTGTCCGCTTCATTGCGGGTTTCGACGTCTTCGCGCCGTTTCTTGTCCTCCTCGGCGTGCGTCTCGGCGTCACGGCGCATCTTCTCGATTTCATCCTTCGAGAGTCCGCTGCTGGCCGTAATGGTAATTTTTTGTTCCTTGCCCGTTCCCAGGTCCTTGGCGGCCACGTGCAAAATGCCGTTGGCGTCGATATCGAACGTCACTTCGATTTGCGGGACTCCGCGCGGCGCGGGCGGAATCTCGGTCAAATTGAATTTGCCGATGGTCCGGTTGTCGCGCGCAAACTGGCGCTCGCCCTGGAGCACATGGATTTCCACGCCCGGCTGATTATCGCTGGCCGTCGAGAAAATTTCCGATTTGCGCGTCGGAATCGTCGTATTGCGCTCGATCAATTTGGTGAACATGTTGCCGAGCGTCTCGATGCCGAGTGAAAGCGGTGTCACGTCCAACAGCAACACGTCCTTCACTTCGCCCTTGAGCACGCCGGCCTGGATGGCTGCGCCCACGGCGACAACTTCGTCCGGGTTCACACCCTGATGAGGCGGTTTATTGACCAGGGACTTCGCAGTCTCCACTACCCGTGGCATGCGGGTCATGCCGCCCACCAGAACAAGTTCGTCAATCTTGCTGGCTTCAATGCCGGCATCCGTGAGACACGCTTTGACGGGCTGAATGGTCCGCTCAAACAACTGATCAGTGAGCTGCTCCATCTTGGCGCGTGTCAGCGATTTTTGAATATGTTTGGGTCCGCTGGCGTCCGCGGTGATAAATGGCAAATTGATATCGTATTGCTGCGCACTGGAAAGAGCGATTTTGGCTTTTTCAGCTTCCTCTTTGATGCGTTGCAAGGCGTCCGGCTGCTTGCGCAGGTCCATGCCGGAGTCCTTTTTGAATTCATCCAGGATCCAGTCCATGATGCGATTGTCCCAATCGTCGCCACCCAGGTGGGTGTCGCCGTTGGTCGCTTTGACTTCAAACACGCCATCGCCGATTTCAAGCACGGAAATGTCGAATGTGCCGCCGCCCAGGTCATAGACGGCGATTTTCTCGTCTTTCTTTTTATCGAGACCGTAGGCCAGAGACGCGGCAGTCGGCTCGTTGATGATGCGCAGGACCTCGAGGCCGGCGATGCGGCCGGCATCCTTGGTGGCCTGGCGCTGAGAATCGTTGAAGTAAGCCGGAACAGTGATGACTGCCTGGGTGATTTTTTCGCCCAGGCGCATTTCCGCGTCGGCTTTGAGCTTGGCCAGAATCATCGCCGAGATTTCCGGCGGCGAGAATTGTTTCGGCTTGCCCTCCACTTCCACTTCCACAGCAGCATCGCCGTTGGAAGCTTTGACGACCTTGTAAGGCACGCGTTTAATTTCCTCTGAGACCTCGTCAAATTTGCGTCCCATGAAGCGCTTGATCGAGTAAATGGTATTGCGCGAATTGGTCACGGCCTGGCGCTTGGCGGCTTCGCCAACCAGCCGTTCGCCACTTTTGGTGAAGGCGACGACGCTGGGGGTGGTGCGTTTTCCCTCGGAATTTTCCAGAACAAGCGGCTCGCCGCCCTCCATGACCGCCATGCACGAGTTCGTTGTTCCCAAATCAATGCCTAAAACTTTTGCCATAAAAATTCTTTCGTAATGCTCCTTTCGGAACTGTTTGGAATGTATTTTAGCAATGACGATGCCGAAGTACCGATGCCAGAGAAACTGCGAAAAATAAGGAAATTATGCGAATTCAACTTGGCATGGCGTGCTGCGAACTGTGCCAAAAGCGCCGGAATGGCACACCGAAAAGAGCGGTGGCACACTCCAAGTGGCACAGCGACCCTATGTAGCGCGGGCGTCCGCGCCTGCGGGTTATGGCGGCGTCCTCGCCGCCAAGTCCCCGAGCCGCAAACGCGCTTCTACGTATATTCGGCCATCAAAAATTCACGCTTGTGGCTCAATCCCCAATTTTTCCTTTTTCCTTTTCCCCTTTTCCTTTTTCATTTTCCCCATGGGCATATGCCTGACATGGTTCGCGGTTCTAGGCAAAAATCCGGAAATAGTGTGCGCGGAATTGGGACTGCACAAAACGGGCCGGCGCCTCGTCTCTCCATGGCCGCAAATTGCCGGCACTGAATTGGCCGGCGGTTGGTATTTGGTCCAGCGTCCCCTCTACGAGTGCCGCAACGATGACGTCCCCGGTCAACTGTCGGCGGGCGCAACGGTCTTGTCGCTCTTTGTTGAGGAGCATGTCATGGTTGCCCGCCTGGAATGTTGGGAGGATGGCAAGCGGCTCTGGTCAGTTTTCCATAATTGGCAGGAAGCCGAGGAACATCTGGAAACAGACGGAGAATTGCCGGCCGAGTCCCTTCGATTCGTGACGAGATAATGGCAGTGAAGGGACATAGGCCGTTCTTCGAGATTCCCTCTCGATGTTGAACTTTACACGCCCCTCGGCCATGATCCACAGTAGCCGCACACAATGTAAAATCTGGACGGTGGATCGCGAAGATTTTTCCATCTATCGCCGTCATGGCAGGCAGGTAGTGCCATGCGAATTTCCACCGGAATAATTTAACATAGGCGAATGAAGCTTTCCCACATCAATATCACCATGCCCAAAGGCTGCGAAGACATCGCGCGGTCATTCTATGGCCAATTGCTGGGCCTGAAAGAAATTCCCAAACCCGAGTCAATCCGCAACCGCGGCGGTGTGTGGTTTGAGGCCGGCGGCCTGGACGTGCATGTCTCGGTCGAGGAAAACCGAAGCGGCCCCGATGACTTGCGCCATTTTGGATTGGAATGCGAGAATGTGGATGAATTCCGGGCGAAATTAACAGCGGCAGGCGTGATGACTGAGGATGGACGCCCAACGCCCTGGCGGCGATTCTTTGTCCGCGATCCTTTCGGCAATCGGATTGAGATACACCAACAAGGTGGGCTGAGGGCCTGAATGTCGCACCTTGCGCGGCCGATATTCCGCTTGACGATTGCCGCGTGGTCCGCTCTGGAACTTTCCCGTCTATTGGACTTGCTGCGCTGTCACCCGATAAAATCGCTGTCGCGCCGTATTGGTGTCGGTAATTGAAATCACAGAACCCGAGCCGGCCAGACCCAGGGAGAGGACGTTCCACTGCAGCGGTTGTGCCAGGCTGTCCACATAATCCACTTCATGCAGATAATTGGAAACGGCCGGAAACGAAACCACTGTATTGCCCGTGATGGGCGACAATGACGCCTGCGCGTTGAAGGTCAGCGTGGGGCTGGTGTTCAGAACCTCCACCGTCACGGTTGTGACCGCACAATTGCCGCCGCTGTCACAAACCTGGCAAGTGAAAGTATCGGTCCCGGTAAAACCGGGATTGGGAATGTACGTGATGTTGGTGCGGCCATAGGCATCGGCATAGCGGATCAAGGCTTCGGTAAAATAATAATCCCCGTATATCAGGGACACATTCACCTGCGGACTTGCAATTCTTTTCTCTATCACCCTATCGCAGTTAGACACATCGTTCTGTCGTCCAGGATAAACGGATTTGATTCTTGTCTTCTGTTTCCCCATTCTTGCTCTGTTTTGAACATTCCCGAACATCGCAAGGCCATTGACAAGCTCGATGAACAACTGGTGCGGCTCCTGAGCGAGCGGACCCGGCACGTTTTGGCGATTGGCGAAATCAAGCGCAAGGGCGGCCAGGAAATCTATGCGCCGCACCGCGAACGGGCCGTTCTGGATCGCGTGGCCAAACTCAATCCCGGCCCCATGACCTCCGAACAGCTTCGGGCCATTTATCGCGAGATTATGTCCAGCGCACTGGCCCTCGAAAAAACGCTGGTGATCGCTTATCTGGGTCCGGAAGCCACCTTTACCCATCAGGCCGCCATACGGCGGTTCGGCTCCAGCCTCGATTATGCCGCGCAAAAAACAATCGCGGAGGTTTTTACAGAAGTCCAGAAAGGCCGCGCCGATTACGGGGTGGTGCCCGTTGAGAATTCGACCGAAGGCGTGGTCACACATACCCTGGACATGTTTGTGGACAGCGAATTGAAGATCGTTTCCCAAATTGTTTTGCCGATCCAATATTGCCTGGCGGGCAACGGCGGCGGCATCAAACACATCAAGCGTCTTCACATTCATCCCCAGGCGCTGGGCCAATGCCGCCGCTGGGTGCAACAAAATTTGCCGGGCGCGGAAATCCTGGAAGCCTCTTCCAATGCCCGGTCGGCCGAATTGGCCTCAAGCGATCGGGAAGCCGCCGCCGTCACCGGATTTTTGGCCGCTGAAAAATATGGCCTGCAAATCCTCGAACAGGACATCCAGGACAACGCCGCCAACGCCACCCGTTTCCTGGTTTTGGGGCGTCAGTGCAGTCCGCCTACCGGCCAGGACCGCACCAGCCTGATGGTGAGTGTCACAGACAAAGTGGGCGCATTGCACGAAGCGCTCGCTTCCTTTCGCCGCGCAAAAATCAATTTAACCAAAATCGAATCCCGCCCCAGCAAACGGAAAGCCTGGGAATATTTTTTCTTCATCGATTGCGACGGCCACGCCCAGGACAAAAAAGTCGCCCGCGCCATCCAGAATCTCGGCGAACACTGCAATTTTGTAAAAATTCTCGGCTCATATCCCAATTCTGAATAGCGCCCGTTCGTAGCAGCGGACGTGAGTCCGCTCAAACTATTTCGCGGAATAACCGCACGGCGTTGTTCGCGATCCCGAACCACGGTTCATGAGCCCTCTTTCGATTTTTTCGCATGCATTGGGACCATGAACCGATGCAATCACTCGTCGCACCAACCATCGGCGGACAATTCTCCCTCTCCCTTTGGGAGAGGGCCGGGGTGAGGAGAGTCTTTGGGATCGGAACGTTTCTACGGTTCATGGAAAGCCCCTTTTCGATTTCCCAAGTCCAGCATCGGGGCCATGAACCGCAGCACAGACTTCCAAGTCTGCTGTAACGCAAGTTTCCAAACTTGCTGGCTGCCCTGCGTCGTAAAATCTGCCGATTTGGAAATCATCCATCGGGGAACGAACCGGGCAGGCAAGATGCCCGCGCCACTAAATAGTTTGTGGACAGACGCCATGACTGCGACCGTTAAAAAAATCTCCCTTTACGAAAATATTCTTTGGATTCGAGCGGCCAAAGTGTTAAGCTTTGAAAAGTAAAAGCCATTCGCGAGATGGCAGTTGATGCCTGTTGCGAAGAGTTTTTACGGAAGCTGGGCTAATCGGCGCGAGAGCGCAAGCCGTGTAACGGAAATTTCCTCTGTTTTGGAGGTTCGGTATATCCCAAAGCTCGTACAGGACAAATGATCCATATTCACAACAGTCATGACACATCAAGTTGAAGCACGAAAACAGGTATTTAGCAAAGTCTTCCTGTGGCAGTCGTCAAACGGACACGCCCCTTCCAAAGTTGAAGTCGCCGGGACATTTACACACTGGAAAAAGTTGCCGCTGAAGCGCGACCTGTCCGGCGGATGGCAACTGACCTTGCACCAAATCCCCGGCAATCGAACTCACCATTTTATGTTTTTTGCCGATGACCAGCCCGTTTCGGGTCCGTCCGACGGCCTGGCAATTCCACAGGGTTCAGAAGAGGAGCAATTTGCCCTGACGACCATGCGCGGTCCGCGCGTGTTCATGCTGTTTTCGCAGACCAAGTGATCTGAAGTAGTGGGACAGGCATCTTGCCTGTCCAGATGGTCTCCTTTTAAGTGAATGGACAGGCTGGAAGCCTGTCCCACTATCAAAGTCCCAAAACTGTCATTATTGAGCCCATAAGTGGAACTTTTTTCTTTAGTCCATTAGCGAGACTGTGGTAGCATCGAGGTGTGGGCCAGGATGCTTCTTATTATATTTGGGATGTAGACAATTCCCCATACGGGCCTGTCGAGCTTTCGCTGCTGTTGCAGTGGGTGAGCGAAGGGCGGGTTGTTGCCGACACCTGGGTTTTTGACCGAAATGCCGACAAGTGGGGAAAGGCCTCTCAATTTCCGGAACTTGAACCCTGCTTTCAAGCCACCCTCGGAACGGGGACTTCGACGGTTTTGACGCCAGGCATATTGCGCCGAATCAAGATTCTGGGGAACCTAAATGACACGCAGTTGGCCCATCTTTCCGATTTCATGGAGTTTCAGGAATGGCGAATGCACAGCATTGTCTTTCGCCAGGGCGACCTGGGCGATGCCATGTTTTTGGTGTTAACCGGGGAATTGCGCGCGCGGACAATTGTCGGCGACGCGGAATCGATTCTGGCGACATTCCGCCCGGGAGATTTTTTTGGGGACATGGCCCTTTTTGACAATGGCCCCCGTTCGGCAGACGTCGTCGCCAACATGGACTGCAGCCTGATCAAAATATCGGCGGCAAATTTCTATCGTCTGATCCGCGAAGCTCCGGCGCTGGCCACACCTTTTCTGCAAGCTGCCGCCCGAACGCTTTCCTACCGCATTCGGGCGGACAACAAACGCCTGCTTCAAGTCTCGGAGCAATTCGCCGCAGCCCGCCGGTTATAAACAAGCCGGCCGGTCAATGCGAATATCGCTCAATTTCTTTGATGAGAACGTCTCCAGCCGGACTGGTGGTGACTTGACCGCTGAAAATGTCCGCCGCCGAAACGTTGCGGCTGTAATAGACAGAGTTCGCATCTGCGTCTTCCTTGACAGAGCCCCCTTTCAGTGACGCGCCCGCGTAATATCCCTTGTTTTGGCTGTAGATGACGACCTGCGGAGTCGCTTTGGTACTCGTCTCGGCCCCGGTGGATTCAGTGCCTCCTGTGGCAGATGCTTGCGCTCCGAAGTCTATGGAAGATTGCTTGAGCGTTTCCGCCGCGCCTGGAGTCATTGCCAGCACCACGAAAAAGTCCCTGGTGCCGCCAATTTGAAGACCCAGGCTCGCGCCAACGGTACTCACAAAGCTCGGCGCACTCCAATTGCCCGCCTTGTCTCGCGTCAACGCAACACCATATCCGCTATGGCCGCCTATAATAAAGGCGCCTCCTGTGCGGTCAATCAGGACAATGCCTTTGGCCGCAGCCAGATAATTGGCCGGCACGCGCGTATCCGGATTTTGCTGCATGGCTGTGAATTTTTCGGTGATCGTTTGTAGTCGTTGATCCAGTTCCGGCTTTTCTACAGCGAAGGCAGAAACGGCCAATCCCATTATTAATGTACCCAATATTATTGTTTTCATAACCCTTACTCCTTGTTTTGAGTGTTTTCGGCATTGACAGGCATACGCCGACCGCTCAACCCGCTGTACAGAGCGGCGTCCTCCCTGCCACGCCTTTAGCATGAACCCATTTTGGGAAAATTTCAAATTTCCAGCTCAAGATTTTTTTTGAAATAATTTGGCCTTCCGCGCATTCTCGGTGTGTGAATCACCTGGCCAAAGCCCGTGAAGTGTTCGAAATCGAAATTGCCGCGTTGAAGAAAGTCCGCGCCCAATTGGACGGTTCCTTTGAACGCGCGGTTGAAACCATCGTGGAAGCGATCAAACGCCGCGGAAAGATTGTCATCGTGGGCATCGGCAAGTCAGGAAACGTCGGCCGCAAAATTGCCGCCACGCTCACCAGCACGGGTTCGACGAGCGTAATACTCGACAGCGTTGACGCCCTCCACGGCGATATCGGCATCGTCAACGACGGCGACATTATCTTGGCGCTGAGTTATTCCGGTGAATCGGAGGAATTGTTAAATTTGCTGCCGGCTCTGAAACGCTTTTCAGTCAAATTTATATCTCTCACAGGAAATCCCAAATCCGCGCTCGCCAGGCACAGCGACGTAGTCCTGAACGTTAAAGTGTCGCGCGAAGCCTGCCCATTCAACCTTGCGCCCACGAGCAGCACGACCGCGATGCTGGTGATGGGCGACGCGCTGGCGATGGCGCTTTTACAGGCGCGCGGCTTCAAGCAAAAAGATTTCGCGCGAAATCACCCGGCCGGCAGCATTGGCCGGGCTATGCAGCTTCTAAGGGTGTCTGATATTATGCGCAAAGGAGAACGCAATGCCGTCGCAAACCAGGACCTGTCCGTAAAGGACGCCCTGCTTGTCATGACCCGGGCCCGTTCGGGCAGCTTGAGCATAGTGGATGGGCGCGGCAAACTCATCGGGGTTTTCACCGACGGCGACCTCCGGCGGCATATCGCCGGCGATGGAGATATCCTGTTTTCCAGGTCTCTAAAAGCCGTCATGACCCGCAATCCCATTTGCATTTCCGAAACAGCCCTGGCTGTGGAAGCACTGAAGATGTTCGACGAACGAAACATCGACGATTTGATTGTCGTCAATTCGAAGAAAGAGCCGGTAGGTTTGGTAGATTCGCAGGATTTGCCCAAATTGAAAATAATGTGAAGGGTGAAGAAATTCTGCGGTTGCGGTGCGTGTTACGTGGTGCGTGGTGCGTCGAGTATTATCGGAAGTCGCCATTCGATACTTGACGCAACACGCGATACGCGACGCGCAATGCAAGGATGAGGATACTTTCCCAGTGCCCTTGCGCCCCATGTTAAACTCCTCTTGTGCGAACCGAACAACTCATCGCCGCCCACCGTGGGGCGCCTGAAAATCCGCCAAATCGCTTCGAGAAAATTCATCTCGAACCGGATGCCGAGTGGAATCCCGAAGAGGATGGGCTGCCGCGGACACAGTTTTTCGCGGATCACAGCAAAACGGTCATTGCCCACAACGACAGCCCGGACATCGGCTTTACCTCTAGCCTGAATCCCTATCGCGGTTGCGAGCACGGCTGCATCTACTGTTACGCCCGCCCTACCCACGAATACCTCGGATTTTCCTCGGGACTGGATTTTGAAACCAAAATCATGGTTAAACTCAACGCGCCGGAACTGTTGCGCGAAGAACTGTCGTCGCCCAAATGGAAGCCCGAGGTCATCGTGATGAGCGGTGTGACCGACTGTTACCAGCCGATCGAAGCGAAATTGAAATTGACGCGGCGCTGCCTCGAAACGCTTTCGGAATTCCGCAATCCCGTCGCCATCATCACCAAGAATTTTCTGGTGTCCCGGGACGTGGACGTGCTCTCGGAATTGGCCAAACATCATTGCGCGAGCGTTTGTCTGTCCATCACGACCCTGGACAATGACTTGAGAAAGGTGATGGAACCTCGCACCTCACCGCCGCAGGCCCGCTTGAATGCCATTCGCAAACTGGCAGAGGCTAACGTCCCGGTGAGCGTCAATGTCGCCCCCATCATTCCCGGACTGACCGACCAGGAAATGCCGGCGATTCTCAAAGCCGCGCACGACGCCGGCGCAACGGGCGCCGGTTTCACGGTCGTGCGACTCCCCTATGCCAATGCGCCGCTGTTTGAAAAAT
>Ga0335073_10001711_pt1 | contig 29542 bp, 24 predicted proteins | sample Lox_Sample_22_FD_207093 | JGI IMG/M metagenome (GOLD analysis project Ga0335073, IMG submission 207093) | Soil microbial communities from Loxahatchee National Wildlife Refuge, Florida, United States - Lox_Sample_2.2 | ecosystem: Environmental > Terrestrial > Soil > Wetlands | place: USA... | reverse complement strand
AGAGCAAGATTAACCATCGGCAGATGCGCATGCGCGGCAGCTTTGGACACATACGGATAAAGCGCTCCGGTTTTTTGTTGAATAGCGGGATCCACACGTTTGGCCAACTCGGCCAACTGCGTTGTGCGCGACGGCTCATCGTCGCTCAACAACATCGCATAAATCAGCGCGACGGCATCGAGCGGTTCGCGCGCGGCCGCCCTGACACTGTCGGGCATCGAATCGCGCAGTTGCTCGGCGTAATGCAAATGCAACGGCGTCGGATTACCCAGATTCGGCAGGACCGAATGCGGCCGGATAACCGGCGGTCCTTCAGCGTCGCCGGAGGCAAGAACAGCGCCGCCCAGCACGGAGCCGAAGAGGTTCGGCATTGGTTGACGCCTCGGTTTGGAGATTTCTTCCGCTGACTGTTCGCCCCCATCGTATCGGACAGAGGGGAATTGGCCGTCAAAGTTCGGTTCGAAGACACGGATGCGCTGAACGAGCGGCGGATGAGTTTCCAGGAGGCCGATAAACGGTTCCGACACGCCATTGCCAAAGAACATGTGCGACAATTCTTCGGCATGGGCATGACTGATACGCGAGCCGGTTTCGCCGAGACCACCGATTTTTTTCAGCGCGCTGGTGATACCTCCGGGGTTGCGTGTGAACTGGACCGAGGAGGCGTCGGCGAGAAATTCGCGCTGGCGACTGACGGCAGCCTGGATAAGCCGCCCAAAGAAAACGCCGATATAACCGATAAGCAATAAAACCAGGCCCAGCAACGGCAACGGATTCTGACCACGTCCGCGCCCGCCGCCGCGCGACGTTTGGAGCAGCACCCGTCCGATGATGGCGAGGCAAAGGATGCCGAAAACAATGCCCATGAGCCGCAGGTTCAGTCGCATGTCTCCGTTCAAAATGTGGCTGAATTCGTGCCCGATCACGCCCTGTAATTCGTCGCGCGAAAGCAATTTCATGCAGCCGCGTGTGACGGTGACGGTGGCATCGCCGGGCTTGTGGCCGGCGGCAAAGGCGTTGATGCCGTCCTCCTCATCCATGACGTACACTTGCGGCACGGGCACACCAGAGGCGATGGCCATTTCTTCCACGACATTGAGCAGTTTGCGTTCGTCAGGATCGGTCGTATTGGGGCTGATGAGCCGGCCGCCCATCATTTCCGAAACGGCGCTGCCACCGGCGGCGAGCGCCGAGGTTTTATAAAGGCTGCCGATGCCGATAATGGCGAGCGTGGCGATGCTGACCCCGAAGAAAATCTGCGGGTTCCACACGGAAAACTGCGGCTGCTCCCGCCCGTAGTTAATGCGCTCCTGATGCGCCTGGACGCCGGAAAAAACCAGCAACACCGCGACATAAATGGCGGCAACCATGGCGGCGACAGCCATCGCAAAGTAAATAACGAGCCACTTCGTTTTGCGGTGGGCCTTATCCTGTTGCTGAAAAAAATCCATGGGGATTCACGATATGAAACCTACGATTTACGAGTCCGGCCGCAATTCAAGGCGCGCGTAAATCGTAAATCGCGAATCGTAAATTTTCGGTTCCGCAAAAAATCACGTAAAGGACACTTTGGGCGCATCCTTTTGTTCCGGCTTATCAATGACAAACAACTCCGCCGGGCCGAAGTTGAACATGCCGGCAATGAGATTGCTGGGAAAGACTTCCCGATCGGTATTGTAGGCCATCACCGAGTCATTGTACGCCTGCCGGGCAAAGGAGATTTTGTTTTCCGTCGAGGTCAACTCCTCGCTGAGTTGCATCATGTTCTGGTTGGCTTTGAGGTCCGGATACGATTCGGAAACCATCATCAGGCGGCTGAGGGTGCCGGCCAGACCGCTTTCGGCGGAGACCAGGTTTTTCATGGCGCCGGCGTCGCCGGGATTGGCGGCGGCGGCCTGCGACGCGGCAAAGGCGATATTACGCGCCTTGGTCACGGCTTCGAGCGTTTCGCGTTCGTGCTTGATGTACCCCCTGGCGGTTTCGACCAGATTGGGAATCAAATCGTAGCGGCGCTTGAGCTGCACGTCAATTTGCGCATAGGCGTTCTTGTAACGGTTGCGCAAGGTGACGAGTTTGTTGTAACCGCCGATGACAAAGCCGATCAGGCCGAGCAATACCACCAGCACGATAACGACAAAAATCAATCCCATAGCCATATTTTTCCTTTGTTCAGGTTGCTTAACCATTAGGTCAAAGCGCCTCGCCCGGCAATAATAATTTGGGCGGCATTTTGGAATCGCCCGACGGTTTTTGAATCCGGCGGCAAAATGGCGGTATTTACCCCGGCCCCGTCATGACCGGACGCAGCCCTAAGGAAAATTCTGCGCCATCAGCGTTTGCCCGGCGCCTGGGCCTTGTCCACGTCCGCCCTGGACATTGCTGGCAAATAGACCTGAAACGCAGCGCCCCGCCCGGGTTCGCTCTCCACCAGGATAAAGCCGCCATGGCTTTTCACAATGGACAGCGTGGTGGATAATCCCAGGCCGGCGCCCTTGCCCAGTTCCTTGGTGGTGAAAAACGGTTCAAAAATGCGGCCACAAATCTCCGCCGGAATCCCATGACCCGTGTCCTTTGCTTCAAACAGCACGTACGGCACCGGTTTGGCCTCCGGATTGAGACTGATAAAATGCGCGTCGGGGATGAAATTACACACTCTCAACTTGAGTTCACCGCCGTTGGGCATGGCCTCGCGGGCGTTGATGCAAAGATTGAGCAGCGCCTGGTGCAACTGGGTCTGGTCGCCGGAAACAAAGGAGACATCGGGAACAACGTCCGCTTCGACTTGAATGGATTTGCTGAAAGTTTCTTTGGTGATGCGCATGACGTCTTTGATGAGCGCTTGTGGATCCACCGGCACCCGCTGGCTTTCCAGACCGCGGCCAAATCCCAGAACTTGCCTGACAATATCGGCGCCGCGCTTGGCGCTGGCCTCCAGCCGGGCCAGCATGACCAGGCCTTCATCATCCTGAATCTTTTGCCGCAACAGGGCGGTGGAAATTAGAATGGGCGCCAGAATGTTGTTCAGGTCGTGGGCGATGCCCGTGGCCAGGCGCCCGATGCTTTCCATTCGCTGGGCGCGCAGGAACTGCTCCTCCAGATGTTTCTTGTCCGTGATGTCGCGTCCAATGCCCACGAGACCGATGATGTTGCCGCCGGCGTCATGCCAGGGAACTTTCGTCGTGAGCAGCCAGCGGACTTCACCGTCGGGCCGAACAATCTTTTCTTCGCGGTTAACCACCGGTTTCCCGGTTTGCAGCACCACTTGATCATCGGCAAAAAATGCCTCGGCGATGTCTTTGGGAAACAGGTCGAAATCGGTTTTGCCCAGCGCCTCGGCCTCGGCCTGGCAACCGAGGTTCTTCAAGTCACCCGCATTGGCCATGATTTTGCGTGTGGCGGCATCCTTGGCGTAAATGGCGTCCGGCAGGTTGTCAATGACGGTGCGCAACAAGTTACGTTCCGCCGTCAACTTGAGTTCCGCCTCCTTTTGACGGGTGATGTCGCGTCCGCCACCAACGAGACCAATGATGTTGCCGGCGGCATCGCGCCGGGGAACCTTCGTGGTGAGCGTCCAGCTGATTTTGCCATCGCGATTGATGACTTTTTCCTCATGGTTGACGTGCGGCTGTCCTTTCAACACCTCCAGATCATCGGCAAAAAGTTTTTTGGCAACTTTCCGGGGATAGAAATCAAAATCCGTCTTTCCCAGCACCTCCGCTTCAACCTGGCAACCCAGGGCGCGGACGTCGGCGGCGTTGGACAGGGTTTTGCGCGCGGCCAGATCCTTGACGTAAATATAATCGGGCAGATTATCAATCAAAGCGCGCAGCAGGTTGCGCTCCTCCATCAGTTTGGTTTCCATCTCCCTTTGTTTGGAGATATCCGAGAGGGCGCCGATCATGCGCAGGGCCTTGCCTTCGGCGTTGCGAACCACATAGCCGCGATCCAACACGTCCGCATACAAACCGTTTTTGCACAAAAAACGGTATTCCTCCCGCCAGAATTCCCCGCCGGTGCGGATCGCCGCTTGAATGCTTTCCTGCACGCGGGCCCGGTCTTCCGGGTGAATGCGGTTGACCCAAAAATTGACGTCCGAAACCCGTTCGTTCGACGGATAGCCGAAGGTTTCACTGGCTCCTTCGCTGCGCCACGCCACGTTGGTTTGCAGGTCCCAATCCCAAAAGACGTCATTGGTGGCGCGGGCAATCAACTTGAAGCATTCATCTTCCGGCTGAACGGCTCCCGGATTCTTTGACTGAAGCGCCGGCTCTGGGGAAAATTCGTGCATCATCATTCCTGCCCGCGGCAATGTTCCGGCGCACAGCGGTTCAAGATTCGATCCAGGTTTGCTTGTCGTTTAATCAAAAGGCTTCCCAGCATCAAGGCTCGGTCCGGATTTTTTAATCCAGGCCCCCGCCCGGCGCAAGTTCAATCCCCGTTCACGGCTCCACCAGCACCGGCATGCCTTCCCACGCCAGGCGCATCAGATATTCCGCATCCCAGTTTGCCAGCCGGAAACAGCCGTGCGATTCAGTACGGCCAACCTGCTCCGGGCTGGGCGTGCCATGAATACCGTACCCGGTTTTGTCCAGTCCGATCCACGCCACGCCAACGGGGTTGTTCGGTCCTGGCGGCAGAATCAGTTTGTGGCCAACGGCTTGCAAGTCCGGGGATTCAGGAAAAAGCTCCGGATCCACGGTGTAATTCGGGTGGGGAGCGATGACAACGACATGCAATTCGCCCACCGGACGCTTCTCGACGCGCGCCGCAATGCTGCACGGAAAATGCGCGAGCAGATTTGTTTCCAGGTCGAACGCTTCCAGAAATTTTCCGTCGAGATGAATGACGACAAACGCCGCCTTGTCCGTCGGCGCCGGATAGTTCACATCCGGAATCTTCAAAACCGTGCCCGGCGTCATGTTTGTCCAATTAATCCCCGGATTAAGCCGCCGAATCAATTCGGGGTGCGAATGGCTTTTCTCGGCCACCAGCTCGAGTTCCGTTTCGTAATCCAGCGCCGTCTGCTGCGATTTCGCCAGCCACGTTTTGCCGAGCGGCTGCAGTTGCGCCAGATCGTTGGTCGTCACAGTGTAGGCTGTCAATAACGGCGCCTCGAGCGTGAGTTGCGCGCACGTGTTGGTGTCCAGCCGGCCCGTCGCGGGCAGGTTTTGTGTTTGCTGAAAAACTGCAATCGCCTCGCGGGTCTGGGAGCCGAGCGCACCGTCAAGGGAGCCGGGTGAAATCGCGCGGCGCGCCAGCGCGATTTGTGCCTCCAACACATCGTGGACCGGTCGTGGGAAATCGTCCGGCGATTGGCGCGTCAAAACCAGCGGCTGCACCCGCCTTTTGACCGCCGGGGTTGGGGGCCGGGCGACTTTCCGGAGATGCTCGTGCCGCCAAAAGAGCCACACCGCCGCCGCCAGCACCGCCACCCCCAATAACCATATCCAGCCCGCGCGCTTTTGACGCCGCACGAGGGAAGAACGAGGTCGAGTGTTGCGAGGCACGCGGGAATTAAGCCACAAGCTCAGCGCCAACCCAAGGTCGAAGTCGAAACGAAGACGGATTATTTCTGTCCCGCGGCCACAGTCCCCCTCCAGTTTGGATTCAAAACCGCTTCGCCAATAAGTTTGGCCGCGGTATTATAATCCATCTGGCCGGTATTGATAATCAGGTGGTAAAGCAGAGGGTCGTCAATGTCCGCGTTAAAATACCTTTTCAGATAGCGGGCGCGGCCTTGATCTTCCCGGAGACAGAATTTTTGCGCCTCAGTCCTGGTCATGTTGTAGCATTGACAGGCGTGCTCCACACGCTTTTCGAAAGGAGCCACCAATCGCACGTGCAGCACGTCCGGCAATCGTGCCGTGACCACGCTGCCGCCACGGCCGATCAAAATCACCCCGCCCATCGCCGCCAACCCGAGCATGGTCTCGGCAGTTTGCTGTACGATGGTTTTCAGCGGTGGATGCACTTCAAATATTTCGTCCAAAAAATCCTCCAGTTGCGAGACCCGATCTTCGGGCAAGAACCTGGCGAGGCAGGGCGGCAAATTGTGATCTTCCAGGACCTTGTCAATCAGGTTGCGGTCAAAGATCGTCCAGAGTGCGGCGTTACGGGAATGTACCTGCAAATAACGCGCAAGTTCCTCGGCCACCACCAGAGCTCCACACCCGGTTTGGCGGGAAATGGTTACAGCCTGGTACCCGCCGCTGGGGGTGAATGTCCTGGTGTCGCTGGCCGATTGCAATTGGCTGCTGATGAATGACACACAGGGATCGATGCCACGGGTCTCAATCATAACAACTTCCTGCTTCTGGGGGTGGAGACTCAGGCCGGGAAACTTGCCTGCCTTTCTGTCCGCGCAAGGCTTCTTGTACCCGTTGGATTCTCATTTCGGCCATAAACTGCCTCAACGGTTCAAGCCGGCGCCGCCTTCCCCCATTCGGCTTCGCCTTTTCTAATGACAAACTACGCCCCCGGCCCTGCTGATTTCAAGGGCAGTGAAGCGATTTGATGGTGGCTAATGTGACCCATTACGTCGGCAAACGATCGTTAATTGTGGCGCGCCCGGTTCAAACCCGGCTTGAGGCGCCTAGGATTTGGCAAGTAACTCGCGATACGCGTTGAAAATTTGATCCACCAGGGGGCAGGTGGCGACGAGCTCGCCGTCGAAGGTTGCCACCGGTATGATGCCGAACGCACTTTGGGTGATGAAGATGCCTTCGGAGTCTTTCAATGCCTCGGGTTTGACGACGCGTTTGTTTGTCGGCAGACCGAGCGCCTGGCAGATCTCCAGCACGACGGCGCGAGTGACGCCCGGCAGCACACCGCGACCCGTCGGGGTCGTGCAAATCCGGTCATGGTAAACCCAGAAGACATTGCCGCTCGCAGTCTCCGCCACTTCGCCATTGGTGTTGATCAGCAACGCTTCGTCCGCACCCCTTTCCACAGCCTCGGCGCGCGCCATCACATGCGTCAGTTTGTTCAAGGTTTTGAAGGAAGACAAGGGATCGGCGGCCAATACCCGAAAGGATGATGTAATCAGGCTCCAATGCAGGAGATTTCCTGACGGTGGCGCGACATGCAACGTCATCACCATCGTGGGCCTGCCGTCCGCCTTTGGTGTGTAACCGCGTTCACCCGGTCCGCGTGTCAGGGTGACCCGCAGGATCGCCTCCGGCATTTCGTTCTTCTCAATCAATTGCTCCGCAGCTGCCTGTAATACTTTGGGCGCAAACGGGAGTTTGATTTTCAAAAAGTCCGCGCCGCGGGTCATGCGTTCCAGGTGTTGCGGGAACCGGAACGGCCGGCCGTTGATGACACGGACGGTTTCAAAGAGCCCGTCGCCGTACAGAAAACCGCGGTCGGTGACTGGAATGGCAGCTTGCGCTTCGGGTACAAACTGGCCGTTGAGAAAAATGGTCATGTCTTCCTAATGTCCTCTCCTTATCCGAAATTCCGCCGCTCCGCGAGCGGAAAATTTTCTACCCGTTCGCCAATCTCAAGAGTCGAATTCACGCTCGGGCGCGCAACTCGCAAACGGAACCTGGGCGGTCATTCGCAGAGCCGCCAGAAAACCGGCGGCCTTGGCGAGTGTTTCTTCATATTCCGCCTCGGGATTGGAATCGGCCACGATGCCCGCGCCGACGTTAAAATGCGCCCGGCCCTCCTTGCAAATCGCCGTACGGATGGTGATGCTCAACTGGCTTTCGCGATTAAACCCGAGATAGCCGTGGCAGCCGCAGTAAGGCCCGCGGGTAATTGGTTCAAGTTCATCAATGATTTCCATCGCGCGAAATTTTGGCGCGCCGGTGATGCTGCCGCCGGGGAAACAGGAGGCCAGCGCGGCAAAATGCGTGATGTCCCGCCGCAATCGGCCCTCCACGGTGGAAACCAAATGCTGCACCTGCGCGAATTTTTCCAGTTGGGCCAACTCCGGGACCTGCACCGAGCCGAATTCGCAGACCTTGCCGAGATCGTTGCGCAGTAAATCGGTGATCATGATCAATTCGGCGAGTTCCTTGGCGCTGGTTTGAAGCTCGTAAGCGAGTTGCGCGTCACGGGTCGGGTCGGCGTCGCGCGGGCGCGTGCCTTTGATGGGCTTGGTCTGAATATGTGATCCGCTCAGGCGCAAAAATAATTCGGGCGACGAGGATGCCAGCTGAAAATCATCGCAATCGAGAAACGCGGAATACGGCGCGGGGGAGACAGAGCTCAGCCGACCGAACAATTCCCAGCCGGACAAAATTGTTTTCCGGCAGGGCCCGTCGCTCGGTGCGCGCCGCCCGTTTGTCCGCGGTTGTCCCGCCGCGGGCAAGGGATTGCCCGCCCGACTGATGTTCGCCGTGAGCCGTTGCGAGAGATTCACCTGGTAAATGTCCCCGGCGCGGATGTACCGCTGGGCGCTCTCGACGGCCGAAACAAAATCAGCACGAGAAAAATTAGACACGGAACGGACAAGGTGTCGCTGTCCCATTTTTTTCGAACTGATTTGGGACGGCGGCACGCCGTCCTTCCCCAAGAATTCCCTCCAAAATTCCAATTGTTCGTTCGCACGCTTGTCGTGGCGTGAACCGTCGGCATCCAGTCCAGTGGAAACAATACTGACTTTCCCGAGTTGGTGATCGAAGACCACCAGACTGTCATAGAACCCGACGTGGCAATCCGGCAATTCCAGATCGTTGATGGCGTGGCGCGACAGTTTCGGTTCGGTGAAATTCTTCAAATCGTAGCCCCAGTAGCCGAAGCAACCGCCCAGCGGAAACGGCAGGTCAATCTCGTCCAGTACCTCAAATCGTGCCATGAGCGCGTCCAAAACCTGCCACGGATTGCCGAACTGGATGCAGCCGCCGCTGTCCAACGGCGGAACTGTCCGCGAATTCACATTCGCGGCTGCCATTTCGCAACGCGAGCCAAAGGAACGAAAGGTCAAAAAAGGATTGGCGGCGACGAGGGAATAACGAGCCGATGGCAGATCAAATGCCGAGGTTCGCAGCAAGACGATTCCCGGCTGACCGCGCAATTGTTCCACCAGCGATTCCGGCGTATGGACGGTGACCACTTCGTGAATCAGCGGGCGCATGTTTCAAAGGCAGAAGGCAGAGAGGACACATCGGCCAAAGCAAGCCTTTGGCGAACGCTTCTGCCTTCTGCATTCTGCCTTCTTCATTTCAGGCAAACGCCTTGGGGATGGCGCTGGGGTGGCCGACCCGGCGTTCGTAGTCCAGAATGATTTTCACGGTCTCGCGCGGATCATCCGTCACCTTGACGAGATCCAGGTCACCGGGACTGATAAATTTGTGTTTTTCCTGCACCTCCGCCTTCAACCAGCGCAACAACCCGCTCCAATGTTCGCGCCCGAACAGAATGAGCGGGAACTGCGGGATCCGCTCCGTCTGCGCCAGCGTGATGATTTCGAAAAATTCGTCGAGCGTGCCGAATCCGCCGGGCATGAAGACAAAACCGAGGCTGTATTTCGCAAAGCAAACCTTGCGCGCAAAGAAATAATGGAAATGCAACGGCAGGTTGACAAAACGGTTGCCGGCTTGCTCGTGAGGCAATTCGATGTTGAGGCCGATGGATTTGCCGCCACCCTGCGCCGCGCCTTTGTTCGCGGCTTCCATGATGCCCGGCCCCCCGCCGGTGATGACAGCCAGATTGTGCTGCGCCAAGCCTTTGGCAATCGCCACGGCCGCGTGATAATACTTGTCGCTCGGGCGCATCCGCGCGGAGCCAAAAACGGTGACGGCGGGACCGGCTTGTGAAAGCGTCTGAAAGGAATCCACAAATTCCGACATGATGCGAAAAATGCGCCACGGGTCCTCGCGGATGAAGGAAGTTGCATCGCTCATGACGGGAGTCTAACGGCGTCGGCGCGGGGAAACAAGCCTGCCAGGCCTTCATAAAGATTCTGGCCGTGCACGTGGCGGATGTCTTCATGCACGAACGCCCGGGCGCCAATACCGAATTGCCGCCGCCAGCCCATGGACCGGGCCTTGTTGACCCGGCTGGGCCTGGCGGATCACATAGAAACATGGCGGGAGCTTTGCCTGGGCGACCTGGAAAATTTAAACGGCAACTAAAATACAAAATGAGCGATAAAATTCTTTTTGTGGACGACGACCCGAACCTGCTGGCGTCGTGCAAACGCAACCTGCACCGCAAATTCCCGCTGGAAACAGCCAATCATCCGCTTTCAACATAAACTTTATAACGGTCAAGGTCTGCCAGCCGAGCCGGTCAAGGGCGACTTGATCCCGCTGAGCTCGCGTCTGTTAAAAATCCTGGACGACATGGCGCAGTTGCAGGCCGGGGGTCTGAATCGAGCCAGGGCGCTGGATGAAATGCAGCACCGGCAGGGATGGTACGACCCGTCGTTGCTTGACGCGGTGCGCACTTGCCATGGCATCACCGCTACCGCCCGCAATTCCGGGCGTTGAAATATTTCCGTCGCGCTGCTCGACCTGGCACCCGGAATGGTGCTGCATTCGAACGTCGAAACCAGGGATGGCACGCTCATCCTCTCGGCCGGACACCAGCTCAGCGAGATGACATTGGAAAAAATCCGAAACTTCGACCGGTTGTCCGGAATCAAGGAACCGATTTTTGTGGAAGCGCCCGAACCGGCTGCTTTGGAACCAGGCGGTTGACACGGTTGCCCCGGTTCGTGAATCTTCCGATCGCGTCGAACAATTCATCAACCTGGGATGAATCCTGGGAGAAGTTTTTTGCAACGGCGGTGGGCAACTCCCGCGTTACGCGATGGATGATTTCAAATGTGCTCCGCATCTCATAGCCGTGCCCCGGGCTCGTTCTGGCACGCGCTTCCAGAGCGGTTCCCGGAAAACTGTAGCCGCCGACGTGAGTCGGCGGACCTTCTGGCGTCAGTTCCGCCTCGTTACCTCGGCGGCTACGGAAATGATTGAACCGCACCAGGCGGCACCGTGGCGTCAACAGCGTGAAAATCAAAAAGGCCGGAAACCAGGCAAAGTCGCCGGCCTTGGTTGCCACCCGGTTCCTCAAGAGCAACCGAGACTCTCGCCGCAATTCAGACATTTGTAACACGCGCCGTTTCGCACGGCCACATGTCCGCAGTTCGGACACGTCGGCGCGTCCTCCTGAAAGTGCGCCACCGAGTCACTCAGACTCTTTACGGTGCGCTCGGCGGGCGGGTGATGGCCATTGCCATTGCCGCTTTTCACTTCCACCACGTCATTTTCCTCGGCGATCGGCAATTCCGGCACCGGGCGGTTCACCTTTTTTTTCAACTCTTCCATCAAACCGGGCATGGCGAGTTCCGGCTGGTTGCGCGCCGCGGCAATGCCTTCGCGATAGCCGGGAACGAATTGCAGGGCGAGCCAGCGGAACACGTAGTCGGTAATGGAAGCCGCGTTGCGGATTTCCGCATTTTTGGTAAAACCGCTCGGCTCGAACCGCTGATGCGCGAATTTTTTCACGAGCGTTTCGAGCGGCACGCCATATTGCAAGGCGATGCTGGTGAGCGTGCCAATGCTGTCCATCAGACCGCCGATCGTCGAACCTTCCTTGGCCATGGTAATGAACAATTCGCCCGGCTGGCCGTCCTCAAACAGCCCCACCGTCATGTATCCTTCGTGGCCGGCAATGTCGAATTTGTGCGTGACGGCCGTGCGCGTGTCGGTCAAACGGCGACGGATCGGTTTGCCGGCCTCGGTGCGCAGCCGGGCCACTTCGGATTCAAGTTCCCGGATGCGGGTTGCCAGCGCCATGGCCGCGGCCGCGGCCTCGCCACCCGAACTATCACTGGTCTTTTTGGTGCTCAACGGTTGCGAACGTTTCGAGCCATCGCGGTAAATGGCGACGCATTTGAGCCCCATCTTCCACGCCTGCACATAGGTATCACGAACCTCCTCCACCGTGCTCTCCTTTGGCATATTGACGGTTTTGGAAATGGCGCCGCTGATGAATGGCTGGGCGGCGGCCATCATCTTCAGGTGCGCCAGGTAATGAATGCTGCGTTTGCCGCGAAACGGCTTGAACGCGCAATCAAAGACCGGCAGATGCTCAGGCTTCAAGCCGCTCCGCACTGTCGCGTCGCTCTGGGAGCAACCCGCATCAATGGCGGTCGCAGACTCGCCGCTGCAATCAACATCTTCAATCGTGTCGAATTTTTCGATGTGGGCGACGATGTTCTTGTTTTCCGCCTCGCTGTAGCCGAGGCGGCGCAGCGCATCCGGCACCCCGCGATTGACGATCTTTAACATGCCGCCGCCGGCCAGAAGTTTGTATTTAACCAGCGCGATGTCGGGTTCGACGCCGGTTGTGTCGCAATCCATCAAAAACGCGATGGTGCCCGTCGGCGCCAGCACGGTGACCTGGGCGTTGCGGTAACCGTGACGGCGGCCCCGGGCGAGCGCGCCTTCCCACGTCTTTCGCGCCTCGTCCTTGAGGTAACCGAATTCTTCGCTGGGATGAATATTTTCCACGGCGTCGCGGTGCAGTTGAATGACCCCCAGCATGGATGCGATATTATCCGGCTGGAGCGGCCTGGAAACGTGCGCGCAGCGCGCGTCACGATAACCCGGAAACGGTCCGATGCCGGCGGCAATTTCCGCGCTTTGCTCATAGGCATGTCCGGTCATGATCGCAGTGATCGCTCCGGCAAGAGCGCGGCCTTCATCGCTGTCGTAGGGCAGGCCGTAGCTCATGCAGAGCGAGCCGAGATTCGCGTAGCCCAGACCCAGCGTCCGAAAAATGTGCGAATTCTCGGCAATGTCTTTCGTCGGGTAACTTGCATTGTCCACGATGATTTCCTGCGCGGTGATGTAAATGCGCACGGCGGCCTTGAAACGCTTGACATCAAAGGTGCCGTCTTCGCGCTTGAACTTCATCAAATTGAGCGAGGCCAGATTGCAGGCCGTATTGTTGAGAAAGACGTATTCGCTGCATGGATTGGTGGAATGAATCGGTTCGGTGCCCTTGCAGGTATGCCATTTCTGGATGGCGCCGTCGTATTGCATGCCCGGATCGCCGCAGATCCACGTGCCTTCGGCGATTTTGAAGAGCAGGTCGGCGGCGTCTTTCTTTTCCAGCACCTTGCCGGTGGTGACGGCGCGCGTTTGCCACTCCTTGCCCGCGAGGGCGGCCTGCATGAATTCGTCGCTGGCGCGCACGGACAGGTTTTCATTTTGATACATCACACTGCCGTAGGCGTCCCCGTTGTACGAGCCGTCGTAACCGTGCTCGATGAGCGCCCAGGCCTTCTTTTCCTCCTTCTTTTTGGCGTCAATGAATTCCTCGATGTCGCCGTGCCAGTCGCGCAACGTATTCATCTTGGCTGCGCGCCGGGTCTTGCCGCCGGATTTTACGACATTGGCCACTTGGTCATAAACTTTCAGGAAGCTCAGCGGGCCGCTGGGCCGGCCGCCGCCGCTGAGTTTTTCGCGGGCGGAACGGAGCGGCGTCAAATCCGTGCCGGTGCCGGAACCGTACTTAAAAAGCATGGCTTCACTGTGGGCGAGGCTCATAATGTCTTCCATATTGTCCTCGACCGACTGGATGAAGCAGGCGCTGCCCTGCGGATATTCGTACTGCGTCGCCGCACGTTCAGCCTGGTGTGCCTTGCGGTTATAATACCAGTTGCCCCTGCCGGAATTCTTGCCGATGCCGTATTGATGATACAACCCGACGTTGAACCAGACCGGCGAATTGAACGCGCCGTATTGGTTCAGGCAGAGCCAGGTCAACTCGTCATAAAAAACCTCGCCCTCGGCCTTGCTGAAATAACCGTCTTTCACACCCCAATCCGCAATCGTCCGGGAGATGCGGTGAATGAGCTGGCGCACCGAGGTCTCGCGTTCGGAGGTATGTTGCTCGCCGTAAAAATACTTCGAAACGACGACTTTTGTCGCCAGGAGCGACCACGACTTGGGCACCTCGACGTTTTCCTGCTTGAAGATCACCTTGCCGGCGTCGTCGGTGATTTCCGCAGTGCGGCGGTCCCATTCGACCTGGTCGAACGGTTTGATCTTCGCGTCGCTGAAAATGCGCTCGACGCGCAATGATTTTTTCGTCGTACCCATGTCTTTGCTTTTGGTGCGGCCTGCGGCCGCCAGCGCGTTGCGCCGGCGGCTTTTGGGGGATGCCGGCACTGTAACTTCTTCTCGTGCGTCAATCATGCTTTTCCTTTTTCAAGATGGTTGAAATTTCGCTTTCAGACAAATCACCCGACCGCCTCAGCACAGAAGAACGGTCGGGAAAATCCACTTTTTGCCCCGCTGCCTGGAATTTTCTTATCCTGCCGGTTTCCGACAAAACCCCATTTAGTGGGCAACAGAGCGACCTTATACCCAACATATTGTGGTAGGCAAGAAAAATTTGCAAAAAAGTTACACGAACGATATTCCCCGGGGAAAAGCCGGAAAAACACCGCGTTCCTGTTGCACAAACCACAACTTATTCGCCGCTGTGAATAAAAAATCAGCGCCGTTTTGGGAGGCGCGACGAAGTGAAAGGCCTGTGCCGTTTCTGGAATGATGGCCTGGGTTTCCGGATCGGCTCGACCGTTTTGGGCCGCGGTTTGGGCACGAGCACAATCGGGCAGCCTTCGTAACCGAACGCCTTCCGCAGTTCGCCGGCCAGATATTTTTTGTACTGGTCGGAAAACATTTCGTCCCGGTTGACAAACAGCAGAAATGTCGGCGGTGACTGTTTGACCTGCGTGGCATAGAAGAATTTCAGGCGATGACCTGTGGCGCTGACCGGCTGCCGGCGTTCCACGGCATCTCGCAGGGTGCGATTCAGGATGGCCGTGGGAATTTTTTGCTGCAATTGGGCGGTGACATAGCGAATGGCTTCGAGCAGGCGGTCGAGATGAAAACCGGATTTGGCCGAGGTAAAAATCACCGGGGCGTAGTCGAGAAAGAACAATCGCCGCTGCACCCAATCGGCAAATTCCCCGAGCGTGGACATTTCCTTTTCCTGTCCTTCGCGCCGTTCCTTCCGGTTGCGCCGGGAGATTTCCAGCTCGCGCGCCTCGCGAACTTTCTCGTCAAACAAATCCCATTTGTTGATCACGACGATGCAGGCCTTGCGGTTCGCAACAATGACATCGGCAATCTTCTTGTCCTGTTCGGTGACATCCATCTCTGCATCGAGCACCAGGATGACGATATGGCAGCGGGCGATGGAATCCTCGGCACGTCGGACACTGAAAAATTCAATCGAATCATCCACGCGTCGCGTCTTTCTCATGCCGGCGGTATCAATCAAAACGTACTTTTGCCGCACACCTTCGGTTTCGACCTCGAACGGCACGTCAATCGCGTCCCGCGTGGTGCCGGGGATCGGCGAGACAATGACGCGCTCGGATTTGGTCAGCGCGTTGATGATGGAGGATTTGCCGACGTTTGGTCTTCCAATTATTGCCAGTTTTAATGCGGGAGAGTCAGCAGTCAGTAGTTTGTAGTCAGTAGCTGGCACATTCGTACCGCCGTCTGTTTTGCCACTGACTACCAACTGTTGACTACTGACTTCTGGTAAAAGGGCAATTGCCCCTTCCATCAGTTCTGCAACGCCGCCGCCATGAATAGCGCTGACGGGAAAGATGTTCTCAAAACCGAGCTTGGCAAATTCATCGGCATCTTTCTCCGTCCGGCTGGTGTCCACCTTGTTGGCCGCCACCAGAATGGGTTTCCCGCTCCGGCGCAGGCGTTCGGCCACTTCGCGGTCGAGCGGAACAATACCTTCTTGCGCATTGACGACCAGCAGGATGACGTGGGCCGATTCGATGGCCAGTTCCACCTGTTCCAGTGCGGCCCGGACGATGACATCGTTGGCCTTCTCACCGCGCAACAGACCGATGCCGCCGGTGTCCACGAGCGTAAAGGCGCGCCCGCGCCACTCGGCCTCGGCGGTGACGCGGTCGCGCGTGACGCCGGGCTGGTCATGGACGATGGCAATGCGCCGGCCGACGATGCGGTTGAACAGGGCGGACTTGCCGACATTGGGCCGGCCAACGATGGCGATCAAGTGTGACACCGGGACAGGATGAATCAGTTCCACGCGAAGCGGAAGTTTTTACATGCAGCTGAATCGGCTTGCTTTCGACGGGAATTATGTCAGAAAGACGACGGTGAACTGCCGAAAGTCCACCGCCTCACCAAAACCAACAAGAACCCTGAAAAAATAGTTATTATTATGAACGACTCTGGAAATACGGCGGCCGCCGCGGCAATGGGCCTGGGAATGATCGTGTTTGTTTTGTTGATTGTTCTGGCCATCTACGCGTTTTTCTGTTTCTGCTACAAACGCATCTGCGAAAAATGTGGTGTGGCTCCCGGCGTGCTCATCTGGATCCCCATTGTCCAACTGGTTCCCCTGTTGCAGGCGGCCAGACTGCCGGTATGGATGATCATCCTTTTCCTGATTCCCCTGGTAAATATCGTGGTGTTCCTGGTGATGTGGGTCAAGATCTGCCAGGCCCGCGGTAAAAGCGGCTGGCTGGTGGTTTTGCTGCTCATCCCCATCGTCAATTTGATCTTTATTCCTTACCTGGCGTTTTCGGAATAAAAATCAGTTCAACTTCCCCATCAAACCTTTCGCGCGGCGAATCCAGACGCGGTCGCGTTTGCGCTGGAAAGCCGGCGCGTGGGCGTCATCACTCAACACGTCCTTGAGTTCGGTGCGGGCCAGGTCGGATTGGCCCCTGGCGATATAAATCTCGGCCAGTTGCACCTTGGCGCGTGGATAGGAATGATTCTGCGTGATGTGTTGCCAGTAAAGCAGCGCGTTGTCGGTCTCGCCGAGGGCGGTGAGCGTCTCGGCCAGCGCCATCATCGAGTACCCGTAATCGTGCTCGGGTTTTTCCTTCATGACGCCTTCGAGCAGCGGGCGGGCTTCGGCGGGGCGGTTCAACCGGAGCAGGCATTGGCCGAGATGCGCGCGGGCGTCAATGTCGTTGGGATCGCGTTCGAGCGCGGCGCGGTAACACTTCTCCGCCTCGGCCAGGTTGCCGCGCTGGAAATAAAGGTCGCCCAACTGGAAATGGTGGTAGGCGTTGTCCAGGTGATGGATTTGCGCCTGGAGTTCCTTGATGCGCTTGCGACTTTGCGCGCCAGGCAGTTCAAATCCGCGCGTGCTCGACGCAGCCGCGGCACGATAGACGAGGAAGAAATAGAGCACCGCGTTGAGCAACGGGAAAATAAAAATGAACACCGCCCACAACCATTCCTGCCGCCGGATCGCGTCAATAAACATCCAGATTTGAAATGCCGCGAATGCCAGCCAAATCGGACTGCTGATTAAATAATTCCACTGGGTAAGATTGGTCAGCAACGAGGCAAACATGCGCGCTATTTTTAACGCAAAGAAACCAGGACGCAAAGCAACAAAGGAATTGAGGGGGAGAAAGGCAGAACCGTCTGCGGGACTCGCTTTCCCATCCGCAGGTCCGCTTTTACTTTGCGACCTCGTACCTTTGCCTTCATGCTTCCGGTATGGGTTCCGCGAAAATTGACACGGATTTGCGCCAGGCTTACGACCTCATGCGCGCCCGGTTCGGCCACCTGTGCTGGTGGCCCGGAGAAACGCCATTTGAAGTCTGCGTGGGCGCGATTCTCACCCAAAATACAGCCTGGGCAAACGTCGAGCGCGCGATTGCCAGTCTCAAAGCCGCGCGCGTGCTGACGCCGAAAAAGCTGTTTGCGCTGCCCGAAGCGAAACTGGCGGAGTTGATCCGGCCGGCCGGCTATTTCAACGTCAAGGCGCGACGGCTCCGGTCTTTTTTGCGAGTGCTGGTTGGGGAATATGACGGCTGTTTGGAAAAACTGTTCGCCGCAGAAACTTCGGCCGTGCGCGAGCGGCTGCTGGCGATTCACGGCATCGGGCCGGAAACCGCCGACAGCCTGTTGCTCTACGCCGGCGGGCATTCCAGTTTCGTGATTGACGCCTACACGAAGCGGATTTTTCAGAGACATCATTGGAATCGGAAGGCAGAGGACGGGGGCTGGAAAACCGAAGCCGGAAATTCAAGGGCGGGCGATTACGACGGATTGAAGCAACTTTGTGAGGCGGCGTTGAACCGGAAACCCGGCGCGGCGCGGCTGGATTACTGGCAGGATTATCATGCGCAACTGGTGATGGTGGGGAAACATTTCTGCCGGACCCGCGCGCCGCTTTGTGAACAATGCCCGCTTAAACCGTTGCTCCCGAAAAATTGAATAAAAACGCCGGTGCAGTGTCCATTGCTACAAGCGAACTGTTCACTTGTTTTCGGTGCGGTTCGCGTTGATTATCTGCGGGTCTGCCAGCATGAATCCAACGCTCATCGTCGTACCGACATACAATGAACGGGAAAACCTGTCCCGGCTGGCGCAACGACTTTTGAACCTGCCGGTGACGGTGGACGTGCTGGTGGTGGACGGCAATTCGCCTGATGGCACGGGCCGGATTGCCGATGAGCTGGCGGCCAAACACCCGGAAATTCACGTTGTACATCAGTTGGACAAAGACGGTTTGGGCCGCGCTTACATTGCCGGATTCAAATGGGCGCTGGAACGCGGCCATGAATTCATTTTTGAGATGGACTGTGATCTTTCTCACAACCCGGATGACGTGCCGATATTTCTCGAAGCCGCCAAAGATGCCGACCTGGTGCTCGGCTCGCGGTACGTCGGCGGCATCCGGGTCATTAATTGGCCGCTCAAAAGGCTGATGCTCAGTCGGTGCGCGGGAAAATATGTCGCCCTGGTGACCGGCATGCCCTTTACGGACCCGACGGGTGGTTACAAATGTTTCCGCCGCCGCACCTTGCAAGCCGTCAACCTCGATGAAATCCGGTCAAACCACTACAGCTTTCAGATTGAAATAACGCACAAGCTCTGGCGGCAGGGGTTCAAAATTGTCGAAGTGCCGATCATTTTTACCGAGCGCGCCAAAGGACGGTCGAAAATGGCCGGTCATATTGTCAGCGAAGCGTTTTGGATGGTCTGGCGGTTGTGGTGGCAGAATGGTTTCCGGCGCCAGCCCCGGATAAAAGCCTGAACGTTTGCGAAACAATCCCGTCCAACCAGGGGAACCAAAGAGAAAACGACATGAGAATGAATCTGATTGCGGCGCTGGCGGTGGCCGGCGTGATGTCATCAGCCGTTTTGGCTCAGGCGGCGCCGCGGCCCAAAGTTGGCGACCCGGCGCCGTTGTTCACGGGCCAGGACCAGGATGGTAAGACGGTGGCCTTGGCCGATTTGATCGGCAAAAAGATTGTGTTGCTCTATTTTTATCCGAAAGATTTTACGTCCGGCTGCACCAAAGAGGCTTGCGGCTTTCGCGATCGCATGGGCGACCTGCAAAAAGACAACGTCGAGGTGGTGGGGGTAAGCTTCGATTCCGCCAGGAGCCACCAGAAATTCATCACCCAATACAAGCTGAACTTTTCCCTGCTGGCCGATCCCGATGGAAAGATTGTGGACCTTTACGGTGTGCGGATGGACCATATGAATGTCGCGCATCGCGTCAGCTTTCTCATCGGGTTGGATGGCAAAATCGCGCATGTTACTGACGCCGGCAACCCTGCGGTTCACTTTGACCAGATGGAGGCCGCCATTGCCGCCCTCAAGGCAAAATCAAAATAAGACCGTCGGAAAAAATCTTTTTCGCCCGTCCCGCGCCCCCTAACCTGATTTTGTGCCACTTCAAATCGGCGACCGGTTGAGTCTGACGATTGACGACATTGCGTTCGGCGGTGAGGGCGTCGGACGCGTGACCGATTTCGTCGTCTTTGTGCCGTTCGTACTCGTGGGTGAAGTTATTGAAGCCGAGATCATCGGGATCAAAAAAAAATTTGCGCGGGCGAAGCTGGTGCGTGTCAAAAGCCCCTCACCGGCACGGATCGAGCCGGAGTGCCGTTACTTTGGCCAATGTGGCGGTTGCCAGTACCAGCACATTCAATACGCGACACAACTTCGGCTCAAACAAAAGCAAATCGGCGATTTGTTTGAACGGGTCGGAAAATTTTCGCGCGACGCGGTCGCGGCGGTTATTCCCTGTCCTCAGCCCTTCGGCTATCGCAATCGCATCATGGTTCGCAGCCAGTGGAACAAGCCGGAACAAAAGTTGAACATTGGTTTTGTGCGCTGGGACTGCGGTCTGGTTGAGGACGTTGCGGAGTGCAAAATCGCCGAACCCGCCCTGAACGAACAACTTCAGCACGTTCGCGCGCATCCGCCGCCGCGCGGCGGTTTGAAAGTCGTGCTGCGCACGCTGCCGGAGACCTGGGACGTTCCTCCGGACTCTTTTTTTCAGAATAATTTTTTTCTGTTGCCCAAGCTCGTGGAAATCGTGCGCGAATTCCTTTCCGCCGGTGGCACGCGGCATTTGATGGATTTGTATTGCGGCGTCGGTTTTTTGGGCATTGAGCTGGCCGATGCGGTCGAGTCCTTTGTCGGCGTGGAATATGACCAGCGCGCGATCCAAGCGGCGCGGCGCAACGCCGCGGTCCGCAAAATCGGCAATGGAGAATTCATCGCCAGGAAGGTCGAGGAGGTTTTACCGGGATTATGGGAACGGTTGTCACCGCCCACGACAACGGTTCTGCTGGACCCGCCCCGCAAGGGTTGTCCGCCGCAGGCGCTGAAGCTGTTGCGCGAGACCAGGCCGGCGCAGGTCATTTACGTCTCGTGCCATCCGGCGACGATGGCCCGGGACTTGAACATTTTGTGCCAGGATGGTGTCTTTGATTTGGTGCGCGTGCAGCCGTTGGATATGTTTCCCCAAACACAACATGTCGAATGCGTGGCGGATTTACGCACCGGAGAAAGGCTTGCCAAACCAGCCAACTTGGGTTCAACTGAACAAACCCGATGACGATGGACGCGCAAACGGATCCGCGGAGGAATTTTGTTCCGCGTTTATTGCCGTGGTTGCTGGCCGGAGTGGCGTTGGGAGTCTATCTGTTGACCCTCAATTATTGGGTCTCGCTGTTCAATCTCACGGCGGTGGCCAGAACGTCCGGCTGGATGTGGCAGCCGGAGGTTTACAATCCAGTTTCCTATGCCGTTACGCAGCCGTTTCATTGGCTGCCGGCGGCGCAGATTCCGCTGGCATTGAATGTCTTCTCCGCAGTCTGCGCGGCGTTGACGCTGGGGTTGCTGGCGCGGTCGGTTGCCCTGCTGCCCCATGACCGGACGGACGCCCAGCGCCGACGCGAGCAGAGCCCGTTTTCATTATTGACCATCCGCAACGCCTGGTTGCCGCCGCTTTTCGCCGTGGCGATGTGCGGATTGCAACTTACCTTCTGGGAATACGCGACCAATTACACCGGCGAAATGGTTGGCCTTTTACTGTTTGCATTTGTGATCTGGTCGCTGCTGGAGTATCGCCTGGACGAACGCGAAGAACGACTGTTTCTGGCCGCCTTCGTCCATGGCGCGGCCATGGCCAACGATTGGGCGATGGTATGTTATTTCCCCGCTTTCCTCACCGCCCTCATTTGGATTCGCGGTCTGGGTTTTTTTAATTCCCGGTTCCTGGGACGAATGTTTTTATGCGGCCTGGCAGGCACAATGTTTTATTTATTGCTGCCGCTGGCGGTCGTAATTTCAGGCAAAGTGCCGATAACATTCTGGCAGATGTTGCACTTGAACCTGTCTTCACAGTTTTCCGTGTTCACAGCTTTTTTTGAGAATGGTGACGTGCGAAAGACTCTGGCGTTGATGTCACTAAGCTCATTGGTCCCGGTGCTGATCTTGTCAATCCGCTGGCACCCCTCTTTTGGCGACACCAGCCAGATGGGCCGGGCGCTGGCCACCCTCATGTTCCACTTCGTGCATGCGGTCTTCCTGATTATGTGCGTTTGGGTCGCCTTTGATCCGCCGTTCAGCCCGCGGGAAAATCATTTCGGATTGACGCTTTACTATCTCAGCGCGCTGGGGGTGGGCTATTACAGCGGATATTTTTTGCTGGTTTTTCGAAAAGAACCCGGCACCCGCTTCCTGCCACGGGAAACATCTCAATTTAACTTTGGGAATTTCCTGGCCGTGACAATGATGTGGCTGCTTTTCTTTATAGCGCTGGCGGGGCTGGTCTACAAAAATGCGCCGCAAATCTACGCAACCAATAATGGCACGTTCCAACGCTACACTTCATTGACGGTGGAAAACCTGCCGCGGACCGGCGGGATATTATTGAGCGACGACTGGCGGTACCTGTATCTGACCGAGGCAAAACTCACCCGTGACGGCCGGGCGAAGGATTTTATCTTCCTCGACACGCCATCCCTGGTTTTGCCGGCCTATCACCAGTATTTGCATGAGAAATATCCGAAACGCTGGCCCAACACCTTCAATGCCAGGGACACCAACACCGTCAACCCGCTGCAATTGGTTATGCTTTTAACAAAGCTGGCCAGGACCAACGAGCTTTACTATTTGCATCCGAGCTTCGGCTATTATTTTGAACAATTTTATCTGGAGCCGCATGGTTTGGTGTATCGGCTCAAAACCCTGCCCGGCGACACCCTGGTGCCGCCATTGCCAGACAGCGACGAAATTGACGCGAACGAGGCTTTTTGGGCGCGCGCAGAAATGCAAGCGTTTGAGCCCATTGAACGCGCCCTGGCAACTCCCCGGCCGGAGGAAACCCCATCCTGGGGCGCAACCCTGCTCGGCTGGCTGCACGCGCGCCATGAACAGAACGTGAACGCCGTGGCTGCCGGTGGTTTTTATTCGCGTAGCTTGAATTATTGGGGCGTCGAATTGCAACGTGCCGGGAATCTGGCCATCGCCTCCGAACATTTTGAGATGGCCCAGAAGCTCAATCCCGAAAATGCCGTCGCGCGCATCAACCTCCAGTTCAACCACAGCCTTCAGGCCGGCGAAAAGGTGCCGGTGGACCTGGCCAAAACCACGCTCGATCAATTCGGCAGGTACAATTCGTGGAGTGCCGTGCTGGATGTCGACGGCCCGTTTGATGAGCCCAGTTTCTGTTTTGCGAACGGCCTCGTCTGGGTGCGAAACGGGTTCTTTCGCCAGGCACTGACGTTGTTCGCGCGCGTCTGCCAGATCGAGCCGGACAACCTGCCTGCGCATTTTTGGCTCGCCCAGCTCTATGGCTTCAATCGCTTGCCCGACCGCGCGCTGAAGGTGATCCAGGAGATGCGCAGCCAACCGGAAACATTCCCCCTCGACGAGACCAACCAAATGCAACTCACGCTCATCGAGGCGGCGGCTTATTATCAGAAGAACGATCTGGCCCGCGGCACACGGCTGCTTGACCGGGAGATCTCACAGAATCCGACCAACAACGCCCTGTTGGTGACCGCCACGCAATTTTTTGTGGCCAAGGGCCTCTACACCAACGCCCTTGAGGTGATTAACGCCAGGTTGCGGGATTTGCCTGACGATCCGAACTGGCTGTTCAGCAAAAGCTATGTCTATCTCCAGCTCAGAGATTATGACAAGGCGATTCCTGTGTTGAACCAGGTCCTGGCCCAGCAAGCCGACAATCACACGGCGCTGTTCAATCGTGCCGTTGCCTATCTCAGCGCCGGCAAACTCGATGACGCGCTTGCCGACTATGAGAAGCTGAACCAGGCCTTTACCAACTCATTTCAGATTGAGTACGGACTGGGCGAAATTGCCTGGCGCAAACACGAAACCAACAACGCCATCAAATATTATAAGCTCTATCTGGCCAGCGCGAACACCAACTCCGCCGAAGCCACCAACATCATGCAGCGGCTTCGCCAACTCGAAGGCGCAGCGCATTAAAACACGCGCCCGCCGGAGGGAATGGCTGAAGGGTTAAAGGCGGCCGGCCGGGGATTGTTCTTTTGCGTATTTCGTAGTTAAATTCGACCCGTGAAACTGCTCTTCATTGGCGATATCGTGGGCCAACCCGGCCGGCGCGCCGTCCAGGAACTCCTGCCCAAACTCCGCGAAACACACCTCCTCGATTTCGTCATCGCCAATGGTGAAAACTCCGCCGGTGGCTCCGGCATCACGCCCAAAACCGCCGGAGAAATCTTCGCCGCCGGGGTGGACGTCATTACCAGTGGCGACCATCTGTGGGACCAGAAGGAAGTCCTGGAGCTGCTCGCCAACGAAAAACGTTTTCTGCGCCCCTTGAATTATCCGCCGGACGTGCCCGGACAGGGCAGCGGCGTTTTTGAAATCCCGAATTCGCCGTTGAGAATTGGGGTTCTGAACGCGCAAGGCCGCACCTTCATGCCGCCGCTGGAAAATCCTTTCCTGCTCGCGGCCGGGGAAGTGAAACTATTGCAGGAGCAGACGAAGCTTATCTTCGTGGATTTCCACGCCGAAGCGACCTCGGAAAAAATCGCGTTCGCGCGGTTTCTGGACGGGCAGGTGAGCGCGGTGGTGGGCACGCACACCCACGTGCAAACTGCGGACGAACAGATTTTCCCCGGCGGCACGGCGTATTTGAGCGACGCCGGCTTCACCGGCCCGCACGAAAGCGTGCTGGGCCGCGAAATCGAGCCGGTTGTCAAACGGTTCCTCACCACCATGCCGCAACGCTTTGAAGTGGCCAAAGAACGCGTGCTGCTTCACGGTGCGGTGATTGAAATTGACGACGCCAGCGGCCGAGCGGTGAAAATCCGGCGCGTATCGGAAGCCGTGTCGTAACCAATCCATCCAGCCGCCGGCACGGGGCTTCGACGGACAGTATTCGAGAGGGTTGTGAGCTCCGAACGCTGGAGCAATTCGAATAAAACGGTAGAGCGGTTCAATAATTTCCAGTGCCGCTGCGGTAACGAGGCGGAACTCGTCCCGGAAGGACCGCCGATTCACGTCGGCGGCTACAGTTTTCCCGGAACCGCTCTATGGCTCTTGTAAATCCGGTTGAAAGATTGTTCCGATTGCTTTTTCACTCAGGCCCTCATGGGCTCGTGATGCTCGTGGCCGTGAAGCGTCTCGGCCGGTTCGGAATGATTGTCCGGCACGGGAGGGTTCTCGTGCGCACGTTGTTCCGCGTCGAACGCCTCGACTTCCTTCTCCAACATGCGGGAGATGAGGAAAAGACCATAGAGTGTCGCGCCCACCGGGAATGTCGCATAAAGCCCGGGAAATTTGCCCACGCCGACAAGGCCGCTCACGAACAATACACCCGGCACGAAATTTATGATCGTCAGCACGAGCAGAATTTTTGTCAACCGGCTCATACACCAAACACCTCATTGGGTTTGACTTGGATTGGCGGGCAATCGCTCAAATTTCGCCGTGCTGGAATCGCCCCCCAACCGGGCGCGCAATCTTCCGTTGACGACAGTAAAGTCGGTGATAGGTTCTTGCGGGAATTAAGAATCCATAAACCTATGAATAAGCTTTTTGAAGGCGGGAATATTGTCGTCAGAAAGGTCGTGCCGCTCTTCGAATCCATTGTCGTCAGCGCGAAAAGACACGCCGTTGCGAAATGGCTGGTTTTGACCGGGCTGATTTTGTCCGGACTGACATCGCCGGTTCAGGCAATGGTCATCAATGTGACTTATGATTCCAGTGTAACCAGCCTGACCAATGCGGCCCAGGTCGAAGCAGCAGTTGCCGACGCGGTGCAGACGTTTCAGGATCTTTATACCAATCCCATCACCGTCAATATCACCGTCTCTTTCAGCAGCAGCGTAGGCCTCGGCGAGAGCAGCACGTCGTTGATAGGCAATCCCGCCTATTCTGATTTGGTCAATGCTCTGGCCGCCGCCGCCACGACAACTGAAGCCAGTAACGCTGCCGCCAGCCTGCCCGCCAGTGACCCAACACCCGGAGGCAGTACCTGGTGGGTTCCGAGGGCCGAAGCCAAGGCCCTGGGGTCCATCGGCGGCTTTGTGTACGTTGACCCGCATGATCCTGCTCAGGACGGCCAGGTCCTTTTCGCTTCCACCGTCAATTACACTTTCAATCCCACCAACCGGATGGTGGCAGGCGAATACGACTTCATCGGCGTGGTTGAACATGAAATTTCCGAGGTGCTGGGGCGCGGTTCGGGCCTCGGCACACTCGGCAACAGTGGAGGCGGATACGTGCCTTATGATTTGTTTCGTTTCACCAGCAGCGGCGTGCGCAGTCTTAATACCACGGACAGCGGCGTTTATTTCTCCATAAACGACGGCGTGACATCGCTGAAAGCGTTCAACGCCCCCAGCAATGGGGGTGACCTTCAAGATTGGGCGACCAGCAACCCGGCGGATTCCTATGACGCCTTCCTCGCTGCCGACCAGAAAGCGCTTCTATACTCCGCGGACCTTACCTCCCTGGACATTTTGGGTTATGACCTGCACTTCCCTCCGTTACATGTGAAGGGCACGAACCTGGCCAATGGAAGTTTCCAAATCAGTTGCACCAACGCACCGGGCCTTGGTTTCGAGGTTCTGACCAGCACGAACATTGCCTTGTCCGTGACCAACTGGACCGTTTTGGGCGCGATGACCGAGAGCCCTGTCGGACAGTACCAGTTCACAGATTCATCGGCGCCAGGCAACCAAAAACGTTTCTATCGCGTGAAATTGCCGTGAGGGCAGCCCCGGAAAAACGGCGGCAGGCTATTTGAACTTTTGGACCGCGCGGGTGGTTTCGTGATAATCCACGATGCGATTGATTATCACCTCGCGGCCTTCCAGATGCCAGTCCACCTCGCTGGGATACCACAGCCCGTCCGCAGTCCGCTGGCGCTCGAAATGGTAATAGAATTTCCACACTGCGGCGATCAGGCCCCAACCAACATTGACCTGTTGTGTCAGATGCAAATCGCCTTTCACCAGGCTGTAATCGGCAGCGTCGATCCAGACCCGGCCCGCCGCCTTGTTAATGAAGCGCTCCTTGAGGTTCCGCTCCGGCAATGGTTTATTTGCCGGAACGAAATCCACCACCCATGCCGGCCGGCCATTCAATCGTTCCTGCCCGACGATGGTGAACACAAAACGGCTTACCAGGTCCTCGTTCAACACGATGTCGCTCTTTTTGATTTGCTGTCCGCGCACATTGGAATGCGTGTCAGAAACCGCTCCGTCGTCGTTCGGATCCGCTTTTGACGCGGTACCCGGCGCGGGCGCGGGATTTGTCAGAGCGGACGCCGCAGTGGCGGGCACATGCACGCTGGTGTTCGCCTCGCGCTTTTTCAATTGGCCGGCGGAATTCCGGAATTCGGTAACCTTGGTGCGCAAGTAGCGATAGTGCGCATCAAAGGCGCGATCATTGTCTCCCTCCGCTTTGGCCCGCTGCAACACATTCCGCAACAACGTGTCAAAAGCAGGCGGCGATGTGTCCGGACTGGCCAACAGCAATGGGAGTGGCCCCGCCAACAGAACGGCAACGACTGTTTTCCACCAAAATTCTTTAATCGCACTCATGGGAACAAACTTGCCTGCATGATTCAAAACCTCTGCAAGCTCCGCGTGATTGCACCACGGAGCGCCGGGCTCCGACCCGGCGCGAACACATTTATTTCCAGATACGCTGGATCGGAGCCCGGCGCTCCGGTTTTGCAGGCGTCTCGAATCGCCCTTCAGCTTCAACGAGACCAACCGTTGCGGCAAGCCCGGAAATAGTTTGCCAGCCGTGTTTTAAATTTTTACAACGGTTTCGACATTCAACATGGCCACCATCGTTTTCGACATTGAAACCTCGGCGCTGCCGCTCGATCAGTTTGACGAGGCGCAGCAGGAATACCTTTTCCGCGAGGCCGAAAAGGCTGCCGACGAAGCCGCCAAAACCGCCAAGCGCGGGGAAATCACCCGATTCATGAGCCTGTGGCCGTTCACATCACAAGTCGTCTGCATCGCCATGCTCAATGCTGAAACCCTGCGCGGCCAGGTACAGTTTCTGGCCGAGGATTTCGAGGACGATGCCGGCGAAGCCGGCCCAGTGGAATTTGTGCCTTGTGCGGACGAAGTCGAACTGCTCACGGCGTTCTGGGACGTGGCGAAGCACTACGACAACGTGGTCACCTTCAATGGCCGCGGTTTCGACGTGCCGTTTATTTACCTGCGTTCGGCGCTGCTCAACGTGCCCATCTCGAAAAAGAACTGGCTCGGCTACCGGTTCGCCACCGAACCGCACTGCGACCTGGCGGAACAACTGACATTTTACAGCGTGAGCGGGCGAGATGGCGCGGCGCGGCGGTTCAATCTGGATTTTTATTGCAAAGCCTTCGGCATCGAATCGCCCAAGAGCCACGGCGTGACCGGCATGGACGTGGGCGCGTTGCTGGCCGAAAAGAAATTCCGCGATATTGCCGAATACTGCCTGCGCGACGTCCGCGCCACCGTCGAGCTTTACAAAATCTGGAAGGAACGGCTGGCGGGGATAAAATGAAAAATCAGAATTATATTCATCTTTCTTTTGATGGGTTTGCCACCAATAGGAAGGTATTTTTCTGATTTCATGGACAGCTATTTGCTTCGCGCCGCAGGAAGAAGCCGCGCCGTTCCGCAATATCGTGGCGCCGCATTTTGAAAAATGGCCCGGCGCTCCGACCGCCGGGTTTCTGAACACGAACAATTACAGCGTCTGTTGTCCGGAGTTCGCGGAATCCCTGCCCAAGGTGGCGCGCCGGCCCCAATTCTTCGCAGCAACATCCAGAATTTTTTAACAGGCTGTCAGCTCCACTCAGGAAATTGAGTGGTGTTCAAATCCAACGGCGAAATGGATGCCAGATCGGAATCGTCCAGGCTAAAATCAAAGATGTTCAAATTTTCCGCGATATGCGCTTTCTGGTGGGATCTGGGGATGGCCACAATTCCTCTTTGGAAATGCCATCGGAGGCACACCTGCGCCACGGTTTTATCGTGCTTCCGGGCAATGGCCGCCAGCGTGTCATTGGTGAAAAGCCCATGCCGGCCTTCCGCAAATGGAGCCCAGGCTTCATGTTGTATGCCGTGTTGCTTTAAGTAATCATACGCCTTGCCTTCCTGGAAAAACGCATGGGTTTCAATTTGATGGACGGCAGGTTTCACCTCGCTGTTCGTCATCAAGTAGTCCAGTTGCGTGAAATCGGCATTGCTCATGCCGATGGCCTTGATTTTGCCCTCATGATAGAGCTTCTCCATGGCCTTCCAGGAGCCCTTCCAATCGCCGCCCGCAGGCCGATGAATCAGGTAAAGGTCCAGATAATCCGTCTTCAACTTATCAAGGGAGGTTTGAAATCCTTTCTTTGCATTTTCGTATCCCATGTCGGTCTTCCACAGTTTTGAAGTGATAAAGAGTTCTTCACGTTTGATTCCGCTTTGTTTGATCCCTTCGCCCACTGCCCCTTCAGTGCCGTAGATCATAGCGGTGTCAATAAGGCGATAGCCCAGAGAGATGGCATCGGCCACGCACCTGACTCCGACGTCGCCGTTGAGCGTCATGGTGCCGAGTCCAAGACGCGGCATTCGCAGACCGTTATTGAGTGTTACGTGTGGGATCGAATTTTCGCCGGCGCCGGCGTTTGGCGCGGCAAATGACTGCATGCCGCCGAGGCTCAAGAACATTGCCGAAGCGGCGCTGGTTTGCAGGAATTGGCGGCGGTTCATGCCGTTGGTATTGCGTTCTTTATTCATATGGGTGGTTCATTTTGAGCA
>Ga0335073_10001710_pt1 | contig 29545 bp, 32 predicted proteins | sample Lox_Sample_22_FD_207093 | JGI IMG/M metagenome (GOLD analysis project Ga0335073, IMG submission 207093) | Soil microbial communities from Loxahatchee National Wildlife Refuge, Florida, United States - Lox_Sample_2.2 | ecosystem: Environmental > Terrestrial > Soil > Wetlands | place: USA... | reverse complement strand
TGCCGGGTCTCGGTCTCTTCTATGGCGGCATGGTGCGCAAGAAGAATGTCGGCGACACCGTGATGACCAGCTTCGCCATCACCTGCCTCGTCACCGTGCTCTGGACGGTGTGCACTTATAGTATGGCTTTCACCAGCGGCACGCCCTTCGTCGGCGGCTTCAGCCGCGCCTTCCTGCAGGGCGTCCTTAGCGACATCTCGAAGGGCATCGGCAATCCCAACCCGTTGGCGCCGACCATCCCCGAGATGGTCTACATGTGCTTCCAGATGACCTTCGCCATCATCACGCCCGCGCTCATCGCCGGCGCCTTTGCCGAGCGCATGAAGTTCTCGGCCATGCTGTGGTTCATGACGCTGTGGGCGATCTTCGTCTATGCGCCGGTTGCGCATTGGGTGTGGGGGCCGGATGGCTTCCTCAACAGCGGCAATAACGACGCCATCGTCAAGGTGCTCGACTTCGCCGGCGGCACGGTGGTCCATGTCAATTCCGGCGTTGCCGGCCTGATGTGCGCGTTGATGCTCGGCAAGCGCAAGGATACCGGCCCGGCGCACAATGTCGTGCTCACCTTCATCGGCGCGGCGTTGCTGTGGGTCGGCTGGTTCGGCTTCAACGCCGGCTCGGCGGTGAGCGCCGGCATGCAGGCGGGCATGGCGATGACGGTGACGCAGATCGCCACCGCCGCCGCGGGCCTCGCCTGGATGTTCGTGGAATGGGCGCATCGCGGCAAGCCGACCGTTGTCGGCATCTGCTCCGGTGCCGTCGCGGGTCTCGTCGCCATCACCCCGGCCTCGGGCTTCGTCGGTCCGGCGGGTTCGCTGGTGATCGGCGCCGCGGCCGGCGTCATCTGCTATCTCGGCGCGGTCGGGCTCAAGGGCCTCTTCGGTTATGACGATGCGCTCGACGTCTTCGGCGTCCATGCCATCGGCGGCGCCTCCGGCGCAATCCTCACCGGCGTCTTCGCCATCAACGAGTATGGCGGCACGCCCGGCCTCATCGAGGGTAATGCCGGCCAAGTGCTCAACCAGATCATCGGCGTCGCCATCGTCGTCGCCTATGACGTCGTCGTCAGCCTGATCATCCTCAAGGTGGTCGACATGGTCGTCGGGCTGCGCGTCGATGTCGAGGTGGAGCGCGACGGGCTCGATCTCGCGCTGCACGGCGAAACGGTCCAGTAACGGGTTTCCTCCCGAGCCTGGGGGGTGCCGCAAGGCACCCCCCTTTTTCTTTTTGCGATCGACCCGTTCGCGAGCCTCGCGTTATTGGTTGTCCCCAAGCGAAGGGCACAGATGCAGCCGCGGCGGCCCGACGGTTTCATATCCAGCCGCCAAATGGTCCGCAATGCACTTACAATAGGGATGGCCGGCGGGAAGCGGCGCCGGGTCGCCGACAATTGGGCCGAAGCTACAGGTCTCGGTTTTACCGGTTTCGGGGGAGCGCAAATCCCGGCTCAGCCACCCGCACGCAGAAACCGACACAGCCAGCAATCCGATGGTAGCGGTGGCGAGGCCTGGCACCTTCATTTCCGAGGCTTGGTATCTTGCGGTTGGCGCGCGCGACGGCGCAACCGCGACGCTCTAAACTGCCGCCGCGAGCCGCTCGCGCGTGCGCCGGTAGGGCTCTTGCCCCAGCACGAAGAGCAGCGCGGCGAGCAGTCCCGCGATCGGCACGACGATCGCGCAAGCGAGATTCAAGCGCTGCGGATCATGGAACACGTAATCGGCGATGAAGGCGACGCTGGCCGGGCCGAGTCCGAGCCCGACAAGGTTTAGAATGCCGGTATAGAGCGCCGTCGCCTGGCCGCGCATCTCGTTGGGCATGACCTCTTGCAGAGCGGCCGGCGCCAAGCCCCAGACGACGCTGACGAAGAAGACGAAGGGGACGAGCAGCACCAGCGACAGGGTCGGGCTCGCAACCAGGGGAAAGGCGATGGCGGGAAGGATGAGCCCGAGCGCCGCGATCAAGCCGACCAGCAGCTTGCCGGCGGCGCGGCCTTGCGCCTCGAAGCGGTCGGCGAGCCAGCCGCCGGCAACGGTCCCGACCGGCCCCACCGCCAGCGCGATGATGCCGAGGCGGATGCCGATCGCGGCGGCGGTCCAGCCATGGACACGGATGAAGATCGTCGGGATCCAGGCGGTCGCGGCGTAGCCGGCAAAGGCGAGGAGGGTGAATCCCAGATTGTGACAGACCACCGTCACTGCGTTCGCTCTGAAGTAGCGCACGACCTCGCCGAGCGGCAGCCCTGCCGCACCCTTGCTTGCGGCGCTGCCGAGGCGCTCGGGCTCGCGCACCGTCAGCATCAGCAGCGCCACCAGCAGCCCGGGCGCGCCGACGGCGATGAAGACCGTCTGCCAGGGATGGAGCGCGCCGAGCAGCGGCAGCACCAGCGTGCGGGTCGAGAGCCAGCGCAGCAGCAACCCGCCGATGATCAGCGCAAGGCCGGCGCCGAGATAGATCCCGGCGGCGAAAACGCCCAGCGCCAGGCCGCGCCGCCGCGGCGGGAAATAGTCGGCGAGCAAGGAGGTGGCACCCGGCAGCAAGGTCGCCTCACCGGCACCGACGCCCACCCGTGCGAGGAAGAGCTGCCAGAAATGCTGCGCCATGCCGCAGGCCGCCGTCGCGATGCTCCAGAACGCGATGCCCAGCGCGACGATGGTGCGGCGATCGCGCGCATCGACGAGCCGCGCGATCGGCAGCCCGAGCAGCGCATAGAACAGCGCGAAGGAGAAGCCCTGCAGCAGGCCCATTTCGGTATCGTTGATGGCGAGGTCGTGCTCGATCGGGATCACCAGCAGGCTGGTGATGGTGCGGTCGAGAAAGGAGAAGATGTAGGCGAGCAGCAGGATGGCGCAGACATACCAGGCGTAGGTGGCGGCGGGATAGCGCGCCGCCGCCGCGGCATCGGCGCTGCTCGTCGGAGCAGTGGTCACCGCGGCTGGTCGCCGATGATGGTGGCGCGCATCATGCGGCGCACCGCCGGCTGATAATCGGCGACGGCGTAGTGCTGCGTTGCGCGATTGTCCCAGAAGGCGATGGTGTTGGGCCGCCAGCGCATGCGCACCTGGTACTCCGGGATGGCCGCCTGCTGCAAGAGGTAGTTCATCAGCGCGTTGGCCTCGAGGGTGAAGTCGCTGCCGGAGCGGATCTCCGCGCTGGCGAGATAGTTGCTGAAATGCGTGGTGAAGGCCTGATTGACGTACAGGGTCTTGGCTCCGGTTTCGGGATGGGTGCGCACCACGGGGTGCTCCTGCGGCGGATAGCGGCGGCTGAGCTCGGCACGCTCCTCGCGCGTGAGGCGCGCACCGAAGGCATGCGCGATGTCATGCATGGCGAGAAGGCCGTCGATACGCTCCTTGACGCGCTGCGGCAGGCGCTCATAGGCGGCAGCCATGTCGACCCAGATCGTGTCGCCGCCGACCTCCGGACATTCGACGCAGCGCAGCACCGAGCCGAGCGACGGCGTCGCGCGCCACGACACATCGGTATGAAAGATGTTCTCGCGCGCGGCCTTCTGATAGTCGCGGTCGAGCAGCACGAGCTCGGGATGCTCGGCATGATGGGGATAGACGGGGTGGATTTCGAGCTCACCGAAGCGGCGGGCAAAGGCCACGTGCTGCGCCGGCGTGATGTCCTGATCGCGGAAGAACAGCACCTTGTGCCGCAGCAGCAGCGCGCGGATCTCGGCGATGAGCGCATCGTCGCGCGCGGCGCCGGCGAGATCGATGCCGTGAAGCTCGGCGCCCAAGGTCGGCGAGAGCCGCTCGACCGTGAGCGCGTTCGAGCCGGAAGCGGCGTGGAGGCGCGCCGCCGGGCGCACGCGCCGTATCGCATCTGCCATTGCGTCCTCCCGCGGTCCGGCGCCGCAAGGCGGTTGCAGCGCCATTTCAAGAATGATAATTCTTATTCTGATTTGCCGCAACCCCTCGCGGAGGAGCCCCCGTGGACCCGTCGCCGCTGGCGCTACCCGGCGTCAATCCCGCCCGGCAGAAGCGCAGCCGGGAGATGAGCGAGGCGCTGCTCGAAGCCGGCCAGCGCCTGCTGCGCAAGCACAGTCTGGCAGCGCTCTCGGTCGAAGACATCTGCGCCTCGATCGGCGCCTCGGTCGGCGCCTTCTATAGCCGCTTTCAAAGCAAGGAGGCCTATTTCCAGGCGCTGCAGCATCTGGCCTGCCACCGTGCCGCGTCCTGGCTCGAGGGCGAAGGCGCGCCGGAGACGCTGGCCGAAGCGCCGCTCGCCGAGATCTGCCGCACCATTGCCAAGGGCAGCGTCGCCTGGATGCGCGCCTATGAGGGCGTGGTGCGGGCCGCGCTGCAGCATACCGGGACGCATCCCGCGCGCTGGACACCGTTCAAGGAGCTCGGCCGGCTCGCGCTGCAGCGCTGGCAGCCGCTGTTGCTCCGCCGGCTGCGCGGCACGCGGCGGCGGCGGGAGCGGGCGGTCGGATTCGCCTTTCAGCTGCTGTTCGGCACGCTGGTCAATATCGTGCTCAACGATCCCGGGCCGCTGTCGCTCGGCGATGCCGATCTGCCCGAGCATCTGGCGCGCGCGATGGCAGCGGCGCTGGACACGGTTTGAGGAGGAGTAATGGGGCGCAAGATTCTGTTCATCACCACCGACCAGCAACGCTACGACGCGCTCGGCTGCAATGGCGGCAGCATCGCGCGCACGCCGGTGGTCGATCGCTGGGCACGAGACGGCATCCGCTACACCAGGGCGCATTGCCAAAGCGTCGTCTGCATGCCGTCGCGCGCGACCATGCTGACCGGCCAGCATGTGCGCACGCATGGCGTCTGGATGAACGGCGTGCCGCTGCCCGATGATGCGCCGAGCATCGCCGCTTACCTGCACGGCCACGGCTATCGCACCGCGCTGTTCGGCAAGGCGCATTTCGAACCGTTCCTCGATCCGCAGCTGCGCTTTGCCGAGAACCGGCTGGCGCGCGAGGGGCGCTTCGGTCCGCATCGCGGCTTCGAGCATATGGAGCTCAGCGCGCATGTCGCCCGCGGCATCTGGCATTATTCCTTCTGGATGATGGATCGCCATCCCGCCGAAGTCGGCGCCTATTATCCGATCATGCTGCCGAGCCTCGAGCAGAACAGCGCCGGCGGCGGCGATACCGGCGCGATCCAGGTCAAGCACAACCCGATCGAGCGCGCGCACTACCATACCGAATGGGTCGCCGACCGGACCATCGCCTGGCTCGACAGCCTCGATCCGACGGCCGACTGGTTCCTGTGGATGAGCTTCCCCGATCCGCATCATCCCTGGGATCCGCCGCAATCGGAGCTCCACCGCGTGCCCTGGCGCACGCTCGACCTGCCCGACGGCTATCCCGGCAGTCCGGAGAAGATCGAGGCGATCCTCAGAGAGAAGCCGCGTCATTGGCTCGACTGGTATCGCGGCGATCTCGTCACCTGCTATGAGGCGCCGCCGGACTTCGTGCCGCAGCGCCTCACCCAAGATCAGCTGCGCGAGATCAACGCGATGGCGCATATCAAGAACGAGCTCATCGACGAGGCCTGCGGCCGCGTCTTCCGCCGCATTGTGGAGCGCGGCTGGGCGGCGGAGACCGACATTCTCTTCACCACCGACCATGGCGAGCTGCAAGGCGATTTCGGCCTGTTGTTCAAGGGGCCGCACCATGTCGACGCGTTGATGCGCGTGCCGCTCGTCTGGCGGCCGGCGCCGAGCGCCGGCGGTACGCCCGCCGTGGTCGAAGCGCCGGTCGGTCATCTCGACCTTGCCCCCACCTTCTGCCACATCGCCGGCCTGCCGGTACCCGACTGGATGCAGGGCAAGAAGCTGCCGCACAGCGCCGCCGAGGCCGCAGCGCAGCGGCGCGAGCGCGTGATCACCGAGTGGGACAGCGAGCACAAGGGCGTGACCTTGCACCTGAAGAGCATCTACCGCGACGGCTATCTCTGCACCGTCTACGACAAAAGCTCGCTTTACGACGGCAGCGAGGGCGAGCTCTACGATCTCGCCAATGATCCGCAGCAATGGCGAAATCTCTGGAACGTGCCGGAAGCCAAGGCGATCAAGGACGACCTCATCGCCGATCTCCGCGCCCATCTGCCGCCGCCCCGGCCGGAGCCGCTCGCCCGCGCATCGAATGTGTAGCTTATAGGTTCTTTATACTCGCTCTCGTAAATCCGTCTCGAATTTATATGCGGCGCAGGCCTTCTAATCGGGAGCCGGCGCGCGGCCGGCACCGCCGCTTCCGACCCCGATGCAGTGTCTTTACCAGAGCGACTACGGGCCCGCCGATCCGAGCTTCGATCCGCTCGCCGGCCACGGCGTGCTGCTCAAGGAGTTCGACGGCCAGGTTGCGGCCTTGTCGCGCGCGCAGAATCCGGGTCAGCTCGAGGCAATGAAGCGCGCGCTGCTGCGCGGCGAGACGATCCACTGGTGCGACCAGGGCTATGGTTGGACCGAGACGCCGGCCGTCACCGCCTTCTTCTATGTGATCCTGTTCGCGCTCATCCTGCCCTGGCTGGCTCTGCGCGTCTTGCCGCGGCTCCATCGACGCGTCGCGCCAAAGCCCTTCCGCCCGGAGACCCTCACATGATCCGCCCGCTTCGCCTCGTTCCCGACGGAACGCGCATCCGCTTCATGCGCGGCCGCTTCGCCGGGCTCATCGTCTCGGCCGTGCTCAGCATCGCCTCGGTGGCGCTGTTCTTCTATCCCGGGCTCAATTACGGCGTCGATTTCGAGGGCGGCGTGGTCGTCGATCTCCGCCTGCCGGCGCAGCCCGATCTCGGCGCGCTGCGCCGGGATTTCGGCGCGTTGGGCCTCGGCGAGGTTACCTTGCAGCAATTCGGCTCGCCGCACGACGTGCTGGTGAAGCTCGGCCGGCAGGCCAGCGGCGAGAGCGCGCACGGCGCCATCACGCAGATGCTGGCGGCGAAATTTCCCGGCAGCGACGTCCGCAGCTATGAAGCGGTCGGCGCTCAGGTCAGCGGCGAGCTGTTCCACAAAGGTCTGCTGGCGACATCGCTGGCGCTGCTCGCGATCCTCGTCTACATCTGGTTCCGCTTCGACTGGCAATTCGGCATCGGCGTCGTCGGAACCCTGCTGCTCGACGTCACCAAGACGGTGGGGTTCCTCGCGGTGACCCGGATCAGCGTCGATCTCAACGCGGTGGCGGCGATCCTGCTGCTGGTCGGCTATTCCGTCACCGACAAGATCGTGGTCTATGACCGCATCCGCGAGAATCTGCGCAAATTCAAGTCGATGCCGCTGCGCGAACTGATCGATCTCAGCATCAATCAGACGCTCAGCCGAACCGTGGCGACCTCGCTCACCGTGCTGCTGTCGATCCTGCCGCTCGCCGTCATCGGCGATGCGGCGATCCGCGGCTTTGCGCTGATCATCATCTTCGGCATCGTCGTCGGCACCTCTTCCTCGATCTTCATCGCGTCGCCGATCCTGCTTTTCCTCGGCCAGAAGCGGCTGCGTCCGGCGGTGACGGAGCGGGGCCAATCGGTACCGGCAACGACCTAGCCGAACGCGCGAGACGGCGCGGCGTGGTTTCCTCCCGCGCAGAACCGGGGGGGTGCCGTTCGGCACCCCGTTTTTTCAAGAGGGTCAGCGCAGCGCGAGCTGCGCGAGATGGCTCCCGAGCCCGACGAGGCCGAGCGCCGCCGCTTCGTGCCAATGGCTGTAGATGCGAAGCCGCGCCGGCTCCTGCCGCAGGAGCGCGAGCATGAGCGAGAGCCCGCTCAGCGCCGTGCACAGCCCCGCGAGCAGCAGAAAGAGCATCGGCACCGGACGCGTCGCGCCGATCACCAGCGTCGCGGCCAGCCCCGCCACCAGCGCCAGCTTCAGGACCGCCCCCCGAAGCGTCGGTGCGGCGGCCCAATCCCCCGCACCCTCCGGGGCCGGCCGCAATGTTCTAGTCATCTCCCGCAACGCTTTCCGATCGCGGCGTCAGCAGCGCCGCCGGCGCGCCGGTGCCGAGCTCGAACAAAACAAAATGGACCGCCGCCTTCTGGCTCGGAAAGCTGCGCTCGACGGCGCTGCGGCGCTCGCGCGCGATCCAGCGGCCGGAATCAGTCTCCAGAATGGTGAAGCGCCGAAGCGGCGCCGCACGCAGCGCTGCGGCGGGCATCTCTGCCATGGCTCGCGCTCAGCCCGGGGGATGGAGCGTGGGCGGCAGCACGTGCCAGAGCTGCAGCGCCATCACGCCTGCCATGACCGCGGTGAACGCGACAATGACGCCGAAGCCCGTCGTCACCTCCCGGACAAACCGGCGCCATCGCGTCGACGTCCGGCCGCCCGAATCGGAGCCGCCGTCCTCACTGGCAGCGCGCGCTTCGCTCGGCGCCACACACTCATGCTCGATGTCGCAGAGGGGATTGTTGCACATGGCATGGCCTGCGATTCCGAAACGCCCGTTCTGGGCACACCCAGAGATAAGGCGATCGCGGCATTCAGGATCGAGACGGAATTGAGGGCGCCGCCATAAAGATGACGTAATTACGGGGACGCGCCGCGCGGCCGGAGTCGGCGGCAGGTAAAGGCGGCGTAAAGGAGAGAGCCGTCGCGTATAAGCGCTGCATAAAGCGCGCGCGGATCGACACCAGCCGTTAGCGCCGCTTTATAGGCGGTGGACAAAATCGGTCTCGAATCTTTATCCGCGGAACGCCTTCTCTAGCGCGTCGCGCATCGGCGACGAAGCGAACAGGATCGCGAAGATGTTCGAGAGCATTCGCGGCAGGCAACCGGCACCCAATGCCGACGAAGCCGGCCGCCCGCTGGCAGACCCGCTGGCCAAAATCATCGTCACGGATCTCCTCGTCATCACCGCCGGATTTCTGCTGATGGTGGTGGCGGTGATCCTGACGGTCGAAGGTCTGTCGCTGAATTGATGGGAGCGTCCTCCATGATCCCCATAGCCAAAGCCGTGGCACCGGGCGTCGCCCCGACATCATCGCCACGGAAAATCGTTTTTCGCATCTTTCAGGATCAGCGCGGGCACTGGTGCGCCGAAAGCGACGACGGCATGACCGGCGGCACCTTCTTCGCTCGCGAGGCCGCGCTGCGGTTCGTGCGGCGCGAAACCACGGGCGTGCCGGCCCTGGTACTGCATATCGCTCCGGAGATGGACGGGCTCGGTAATCTCCGGCTGTTCCGCAGCCGTTTCAACGCCTGAGGATGCGCCCGCCGCCCGCGGCCCGGGAGCGCTTGGGCTCCGCGTGCGCGCAGCGCGCTCCGGTTGGTTGACGCCGCTTCGGTCAGGTTGCCGCCGTCAACATTTGACGCCTGGGAGACTGGGGGTGCCGCAGGGCACCCCCTTTTTCTATCGGACGGTTCCGAGGCACCGGCCTTTATGTCGCCTTTATACTCGTAGCGCCAAATCCATCTCGAATTTATACGCGGCGGACGCCTTTTAATGGACCATCACGGCAACGATGTTGTCGTTGGCGCCGCTCTTCTGCGTGCCGTGGAGCCGCCATTTCTTTTTTTACTTGATCTGAGTCAACTCCGCGTACCCCTGGTGGTGAGACGCTTCACCAGCCGGCAGAGGAGAACTGAAATGCTCGACGCTATCATGCTGGCGGCCACCGTCGCATTCTTTGTGCTCGCCATCGCCTATGTCGCCGCCTGCGACAGGATGTGAGGAGGGACCCCCATGCTGATCGACTACATCCTCGGCGGCGGCGTCAGCCTCGTCATCGTCGTCTATCTCGTCTTCGCCCTCATCCGCCCCGAGCGGTTCTAGGAGCGCTTCCATGACTTCGAACGGATGGATCCAGATCGCGCTCTTCTGCGTGATCATCATCGCGCTGACGCGGCCCTTCGGCGGCTATATGACTCGCGTCTTCAACGGCGAGCGGACCTTTCTGCACCCGATCCTGCGCCCGGTCGAGCGCGCCATCTACTGGTGCTGCGGCGTCGACGAGCAGCAGGAGCAGCATTGGCTGACCTATGCGGTGGCCGTGCTGCTGTTCAGCCTGGTCGGCGTCGTCACCCTCTATGGCCTGCAGCGGCTGCAAAGCTATCTGCCCTTCAATCCCGCAGGCCAGAGCGCGGTCGAGCAGAGCCTCGCCTTCAACACGGCGGCAAGCTTCATCACCAACACCAACTGGCAGGCCTACTCGCCGGAAACCACCATGAGCTACCTCACGCAGATGGCGGGGCTCGCGGTGCACAATTTCCTCTCGGCCGCGACCGGCATCGCGCTTGCCATCGCGCTGGTGCGCGGCTTCGCGCGGCGCGAAGCGAAGACGATCGGCAATTTCTGGGTCGATCTCACCCGCACCACGCTCTATGTCCTGCTGCCGCTCTCCGTCGTCGTCGGCCTCTTCTTCGTCTGGCAGGGCATGCCCGAGAACCTCAATGCCTATGTCGATGCCACGACGCTCGAGGGCGCGAAGCAGACCATCGCGCAAGGGCCGGTCGCCTCGCAGGAGGTGATCAAGATGTTGGGCACCAATGGCGGCGGCTTCTTCAACGTCAATTCCGCCCATCCCTATGAGAATCCGAGCGCGCTGACCAACTTCGTGCAGATGATCCTCATCTTTTCGATCGGCGCCGGCCTCACCAATGTGCTCGGGCGCATGGTCAGGGATGAGCGCCAGGGTTGGGCGATCTTCGCCGCGATGGGCGTGCTCTTCCTGGTCGGCGTCACCACGATGTATTGGGCGGAAACGCAAGGCAATCCCGCCTTCGCCGCCTTGCACGTCGATTCCGCGTCGAGCGCTTTGCAGGCCGGCGGCAACATGGAGGGCAAGGAGGTTCGCTTCGGCATGGCCGACAGCGCGATCTTCGGCACGGCGACCACCGATGCGTCCTGCGGCGCGGTCAACGGCATGTTCGACAGCTTCACACCGCTGGGCGGCATGGTCCCGCTGATCAACATCCAGCTCGGCGAGGTGATCTTCGGCGGTGTCGGCTCCGGGCTCTACGGCATCCTCGCTTTTGCCATCGTCGCCATGTTCGTCGCCGGTCTGATGGTCGGACGCACGCCCGAATATCTTGGCAAGAAGCTCGAATCGCGGGAGGTCAAGCTCACCATTCTCGCGCTCTTGTCGCTGCCGCTGTCGATCCTCGGCTGGACCGCGCTCGCGACCGTGCTCCCGGCGGGGCTTGCCGGCATCGCCAATGCCGGCCCGCACGGCTTCACCGAGATGCTTTATGCCTACACCTCGGCGACCGGCAACAATGGCAGCGCCTTTGCCGGGCTTTCCGCCAATACGCTCTTCTACAATATGACGTTGGCCGGCGCGATGTTCATCGGCCGCTTCATCTTCGTCATTCCGCTGCTCGCTGTCGCCGGCGGGCTGGCAGGGAAGAAGCTGCTGGCGCCGTCGGCCGGCACCTTCCCGACGCAGAGCCCGCTCTTCGTCGGCTTGCTCGTCGGCGTCATCCTCATCATCGGCGGCCTCACTTACTTCCCCGCGGTGGCTCTCGGCCCGGTCGTCGAGCAGGTCGCCATGAATCACGGCACGCTCTACGCCGGCCCGTGAACAGCAGGACTCGCAAAGGGTAAAGCGCCATGAAAAACCTCTCCTCCACCATCGGTTCGCCGCAGACCGGACTAGCTAAGCGCCAGGTCAAGCCGCTGTCGCTGTTCGACAGCTCGCTCCTGGTTCCGGCGATCTGGGCGTCGTTCCGCAAGCTCGACCCGCGTACGCTGGTCAAAAACCCCGTGATGTTCTGCGTCGAGATCGTGTCGGTGCTCACCACGATCTTCTTCGTCCGCGACCTCGTCCTCGGTGGCGGCACCGTGGTCGGAACCAACGCGCTCTTCTCAGGCCAGATCACCCTCTGGCTGTGGTTCACTGTGCTGTTCGCCAATTTCGCCGAAGCCGTCGCGGAAGGTCGCGGCAAGGCGCAGGCGGACACCTTGCGCCGCACCCGCACCGAGACCAAGGCGAAGCGCCTCACCGCGCCGCAGACGCGGCAATGGGAGCAGGTCGCGGCGCACACGCTGAAGCCCGGCGATGTCGTGCTGGTCGAAGCGGGCGATATCATCCCGAGCGACGGCGACGTGGTCGAAGGCGTCGCCTCGGTCGACGAATCGGCGATCACCGGCGAATCGGCGCCGGTCATCCGCGAGAGCGGCGGCGACCGCTCGGCCGTCACCGGCGGCACGCGCGTCACCTCCGATTGGCTCAAGGTCAAGATCACGGCGGCGCAGGGCTCGACCTTCCTCGACCGCATGATCGCGCTGGTCGAGGGCGCGGTGCGGCAGAAGACGCCGAACGAGATCGCGCTCAACATCCTGCTCGCCGGCATGACGCTCATCTTCGTCTTCGCCACGGTGACGATCCCGAGCTTTGCCAGCTATGCCAAAGGCGCGGTCTCGGTGGTGGTGCTGGTGGCGCTCTTCGTCACCTTGATCCCGACCACCATCGGCGCGCTGCTCTCGGCGATCGGCATCGCCGGCATGGACCGTCTGGTGCGCTTCAACGTGCTCGCCATGTCGGGCCGCGCCGTCGAGGCGGCAGGCGACGTCGACACGCTGCTGCTCGACAAGACCGGCACGATCACCTTGGGCAACCGCCAGGCTTCGGAGTTCATCGCACTGCCGGGGGTCAACGAGCGTGAGCTTGTCGACGCGGCGCAGCTTTCGTCGCTCAGCGACGAGACGCCGGAAGGCCGCTCCATCGTCGTGCTCGCCAAGGAAAAGTACGGGCTGCGCGGCCGCGAGATGGCGAGCTTGAACGCGCAGTTCATTCCGTTCTCGGCCCAGACCCGGATGAGCGGCGTCGATGTCGAAGGCCATCGCATCCGCAAAGGGGCGGTGGACGCCGTGCTCGACTATGTCGGCAAGCGCGGCGCGCCGCCGTCGCAGCTTCAGGCGATCGTCGAGCGCATCTCGCGTTCGGGCGGCACGCCGCTCGCCGTCTCCAAGGACGACCGCGTGCTCGGCGTGATCTATCTCAAGGACATCGTCAAAGGCGGCATCCGCGAGCGTTTCGCCGAGCTGCGGCAAATGGGCATCCGCACCGTCATGATCACCGGCGACAATCCTCTGACTGCCGCGGCGATTGCCGCCGAGGCCGGCGTCGACGACTTCCTGGCGCAGGCAACGCCGGAGGACAAGCTCCGCCTCATCCGTGACGAGCAGGCCAAGGGCAAGCTGGTCGCCATGTGCGGCGACGGCACCAACGACGCCCCGGCGCTGGCGCAAGCCGATGTCGGCGTCGCCATGAACACCGGCACGATGGCCGCGCGCGAGGCCGGCAACATGGTCGATCTCGACAGCGATCCGACCAAGCTCATCGAGATCGTCGAGATCGGCAAGCAGCTGCTGATGACCCGCGGCGCGCTCACCACCTTCTCGATCGCCAACGATGTCGCCAAGTACTTCGCCATCATCCCGGCGATGTTCGTCGCCTTCTACCCCCAGCTCGCCGTGCTCAACATCATGGGCTTGCGGAACCCGGAGAGCGCCATCCTGTCGGCGATCATCTTCAACGCGTTGATCATCATTGCGCTGATCCCGCTGGCGCTGCGCGGCGTGCGCTACCGGCCGGCCGGCGCAGCGAGCATCCTGCGCCGCAATCTCTGGGTCTACGGCGTCGGCGGCATCATCGTGCCGTTCGTCGGGATCAAGCTCATCGACATGCTCGTCACTGCCATCGGTCTCGCCTGAGGAGCCTCCCATGTTGCGACAATTCCGCCCTGCCATCCTGATGATCGTCGTCATGACGGTCATCACCGGCCTCATCTATCCGCTCGGCATGACCGGCATCGCCCAGCTCGTCTTTCCGCATCAGGCGAATGGCAGCCTGGTCGAGAAGGACGGCAAGGTGATCGGCTCGACGCTGATCGGCCAGAACTTCACCAGTGACAAGTATTTCCACGGCCGGCCCTCGGCCACGACCGAGCCCGATCCGAAGGACCCGACGAAGACCGTGCCCGTGCCTTACGCGGCGGACAATTCCGCCGCCTCCAACCTCGCGCCGACCTCCCAGCCGCTCATCGACCGGGTCAAGGCTGACGCCGCCAAGCTGCAAGCCGAGAATCCTTCGGCGCCGGTGCCGGTCGATCTCGTCACCACCTCGGCGAGCGGCCTCGACCCCGACATCACCCCGGCCGGCGCCTTCTTCCAGGTGCCGCGAATCGCCAAGGCCCGCGGCCTTCCCGAGGAGCGCATCCGCCAACTCGTCCAGGACAATATCCAGGGCCGCACCCTCGGCGTCATCGGCGAGCCGCATGTCAACGTGCTGAAGCTCAACCTCGCACTCGACACGGTTAAATGAGCTGTGAGCTGTCAGCTATCAGCCGTCAGCCGTCGGCCAAGAAAATCTCCCCCTCCCCCCTTGCGGGGGAGGGAGGGGAAGGGGGTTGGTTGCAGCGTACTGCGATAGCCGCGTTATACTCGCGCCATGCCCGCCGTCGATCGACCCGGCCGTGATCAGCGGCCATCGCCTGAAGCGCTGCTCGAGGCGGCGGTGCAGGAGGGGCGTGGCAAGCTCAAGATCTTTCTCGGCGCCGCACCGGGCGTGGGCAAGACGTACGAGATGCTCCAGGCGGCGCAGGCCAAGCGCCGGGACGGCGTCGATGTCGTGGTCGGCGTCGTCGAGACCCACGGCCGGACGGAGACCGAAGCGCTGCTCGCCGGGCTTGAAGTGATCCCGCGCCGGCGCATCGACTACAAGGGCCATGCCCTTTTGGAGATGGATCTCGACGCGCTGCTGCTGCGCCGGCCGCAGATTGCTCTCGTCGACGAGCTCGCCCACACCAATGCACCGGGCGGCCGCCATCCCAAGCGCTATCTCGATGTCGAGGAGCTGCTCGCTGCCGGCATCGACGTCTACACCACGCTCAACATCCAGCATGTCGAGAGCCTCAACGACGTCGTGGCGCAGATCACGCGCATCCGCGTACGCGAGACCGTGCCCGACAGCATCCTCGACCATGCCGACGACATCGAGGTCATCGACCTCGCTCCCGCCGATCTGATCCGGCGGCTGCAGGAAGGCAAGGTCTATCTCCCGCACCAGGCCGAGCGCGCGGTGCGGCACTATTTCAAGCCGGGCAATCTGACGGCGCTACGCGAGTTGGCGCTGCGGCGCACGGCGCAGCGCGTCGACGAGCAGATGCTGACTTATATGCGCCAGCATGCGATCCGCGGCCCCTGGGCGGCGGGAGAGCGGGTGCTGGTGTGCGTCAGCGAGGATCGCGGCTGTGCCGGTCTTGTGCGCTACGCCAAACGCCTGGCCGACCGGCTTCACGCGCCTTGGACCGCGCTGCATGTCGAGACCTCGCGCTATCACCGGCTCGACGAGCAGCAGCGCGACCGCGTCGCCGACAGCCTCAGGCTTGCCGAAACGCTCGGCGGCGAGGCGATCACCATTCCGGGCGCTCGTGTCGCCGACGAGGTCGTCAGCTACGCGCAGGCCAACAACATCAGCCATATCGTCCTGGGCAAGTCGGAGCGCTCGCGCTGGTTCGAGATGCTGCACGGCTCCGTCGTGCACGACCTCGTCCGCCGCGCCGGCGGTATCAGCGTCCACGTCATCGCCGGCGACAGCGAGAGCGAGGGCGCGCTTCCTGCCAAGACGATCGCGACGCGCGCGCCGGCCGAAGCCTTCGACCCCGTGCCTTATGTCGTCACCGCCGGGATCATCGCGGTGGCGCTGGGCATCGGCCTGGTGCTGCAGCAGTTCCTCAGCGTGCAGAACATCAGCCTGGTGTTCCTGACCGGCATCCTCGTCTCGGCGATCCGCTTCGGGCTCCTGCCGTCGCTCTTCGCCTCCGTCGTGGGTGTGCTCGCCTACAACTTCTTCTTCCTGCCGCCGCTCTATACCTTCACCATCGCCGATCCCGAGAATGTCGTGGCGCTGTTCTTCTTTCTCAGCGTCGCCGTCATCGCCAGCAACCTCGCGGGCAGAACGCGCGATCAGGTGCTGACGGCGCGGAGCCGGGCGCGCACCACGGAGGAGCTTTTCGCCTTCTCGCGCAAGCTCGCCGGTATCGGCACGCTCGACGACTTGCTGTGGGCGACCGTCTACCAGATCGCGGCGATGCTGAAGGTGCGCATCGTGCTGCTGCTGCCGAACGACGGCGTCGGCATCGGCGTGCGCGCGGGCTATCCGCCCGAGGATGAGCTCGACGACGCCGATCTCGCCGCGGCGCAATGGACCTGGGAGCACAATCGCGCCGCCGGCCGCGGCGCCGACACCTTGCCGGGGGCCAAGCGCTTGTTCCTGCCGCTGCGCACCGGCCGCGCCCCGATCGGCGTGCTCGGCATCGACCGCGACGAGCCCGGCCCCATCCTCACGCCGGATGGGCGCCGGCTCCTCGAGGCGCTTGCCGATCAGGCCGCCGTGGCGATCGAGCGCATCATGCTCGCCGAGGATATCGACCGCGCCCGCGTCACCGCCGAAACGGAGCGCCTGCGCGCGGCGCTGCTCACCTCGGTCTCGCACGATCTGCGCACACCGCTCGCCTCGATCATCGGCTCGCTCACCAGCCTCAGGAGCTATGGCGAGAGCTATGACGACAAGACGCGCGAATCGCTGATGGCGACGATTCAGGCCGAGGCCGAGCGGCTCAACCGCTTCATCGGCAATCTCCTCGACATGACGCGGCTCGAATCCGGCGCGATCGAGCTCAAGCCGGAGCCCGTCGACCTCGCCGAGATCGTCGGCACGGCGTTGCAGCGCGCCGGCAAGCTTCTCGCCGAGCATCGCGTCGAGGTCGACATCGCCGCCGATCTGCCGCCGATCGGGGCCGACTATCTGCTGCTCGAGCAGGTGCTGTTCAATCTCCTCGACAATGCCGCCAAATATGCGCCGCCGGGGTCGCTCGTGCGCGTCGCGGCGCAGCGCGAGGACGGCATGGCGGCAATCTCGGTCAGCGATGAAGGACCGGGCGTCCCGACCGCCGATCTGGAGCGCATCTTCGACAAGTTCTACCGCGTCCATCGCCAGGACCGGCAGCGTGCCGGCACCGGGCTCGGCCTTGCCATCTGCCGCGGCTTCGTCGCGGCGATGGGCGGCAGCATCGGCGCCAACAACCGCCGCGACCGCAGCGGCGCGGTGTTCACCATCCGCCTGCCGATTGGCGCCGATGCGGCGGCCGAGCTCTTGGCCCAGCATGGCTAGACGCGCCAGCATCCTGATCGTCGACGACGAGCCGCCGATTCGGCGGCTGTTGCGCACCAGCCTCACCGCGCAAGGCTATGACGTGCTCGAGGCGGCCGGCGGACAAGAGGCGATCGACGCGGTGGGGCGTGACAAGCCCGATCTCGTGATTCTCGACCTCGGCCTTCCCGATCTCGGCGGGATCGAGGTGATTCGCGTGCTGCGGCAGCGCTCGTCGCTGCCGATCATCGTGCTCTCGGTACGCGATGACGAGCGCGGCAAGGTCGAGGCGCTCGACCTCGGCGCCGACGACTATGTCATCAAGCCCTTCGGCGTCGACGAGCTGGTGGCGCGCATCCGCACCGCGCTCCGCCATCGCTTCCAGGCGCAAGGCGAGAAGCCGCTGTTCACCGCCGGCGACGTCGCCGTCGACCTCGTGCGGCGCAGCGTCAAGCGCGGCGGCGAGGATGTGCATCTGTCGCCCAAGGAATACGATCTGCTTGCCGAGCTCGTCGCCAATGCCGGCAAGGTGCTGACGCATCGGCATATCCTGAGCAAGGTATGGGGACCGGCCCATACCGAGGACGCGCAGTACCTCCGCGTCTTCATTCGCAATCTGCGCAGCAAGCTCGAACTCGATCCGGCGCGGCCGCAACTCATTCTCACCGAGCCCGGCGTCGGCTATCGCCTGCGCGACGGCAGCTGAGCGGCCCCGTCTTGCAACGATGCGCCGGCTTGGGTCAAATCAGCCGGCCAACAGCAGGAGCGGAACCATCATGATCCACGTCGTCGCCATCATCACCGCCAAGCCCGGTCAGCGCGAGGCGATTCTCGCAGCATTCCGCGCCAACATGCCTGCCGTGCATGCCGAGAAGGGCTGTATCGAATACGGTCCCGCCATCGACGCCGAAGGCTTTCCGACCAAATTCGGCGCCGACACCTTCGTCGTCATCGAGAAATGGGAAAGCGCCGAGGCATTGAAGGCGCATGCCGCCGCGCCGCACATGGCCGCTTACGCCGCCAAGGTCAAAGAGCTCATCGCCAGCCGCATCATCCACGTGCTGCAGCCGGCGTGAGCGGCGCCAGACCGGGCGCCGCTCGTGCCGGCAGATCAGCCTGCCTGAATGCTGTAGGGACCGCCGTGATAGTCGATCTGGCCCGGCACGCTGCTGCCGGAGCCGGGCGGGTCGGATGGCATTTGCGCGCAGGCCGCGGCGGTCGCGGCAAGCAACAGCGCAAGCGCAATCGTCCGGCCGCGCCGTACCAGAAGGGAATGTTTCGTGGTCATCGCTCGAATTCCTTCCATCTGAAGACCCCCGCCCTGGACAGCACATAGGGGCCGAAGCGCTCTGCCGTTATCCGACAGGCGGTGAAAGGACTCTTCGGCGAATGCGAAAAGTGGCGGCGTGCTCGGCGTTCTCCAGCGAGCGCGCCGTTCTTCAGCGATTACGGCAGCATCGATCGGGACGAATCACGTTTTTGTCATCGCCGCGCGGGGAGACGACGCCGCGTCAGCTACGGCTGCGCGGCCGGTAACGCGTCGCGCCGAAAATCTGCGTGATGCTCCCTGCCTCATCGGCCAGCGGCAGATGCAGCGATTCCGAGACAAGATGCTCTTTGCCGATGGCCGTGAGTGGGCCTGAGGCCAGGACCGGCCGCGCGCGTTGCGTCACCGCCGACATCATGTCGGTAAGCCATTCGGCAATGAGCGGGAGCGCCGCATAGATCTCGCGCACCGTCCTGCCGGCGCTGTTGCGGCCGTAGCGGTCGGTGATCTCGCCGCCGACGAGGCGGTAGCGGAACTCCGCGTCCGGCAGCACATCGATGAGAAAGAGGTGGGATAGATAGGCCTTCAGCTCCAGCGGATCGATGTCGCGGCGCCGCGGGAGCTTCCGGCCGACACACTTCCCCTCCCAGTAGTCGAGCACCGGGCGCAGCACCGGCGGCGCCAGGTTGGGAGGATCGACAACGTAGGTCAGTCCGTCCGGCACCTTCGCCCGGCCCTGCACAACCGCCTGACTCTCGTCCGGCATGGAAATTCCCGTATTACGAGTAGTCGATAGCCAACACTTCTAGTGATCACTATTGCACAACAATGACGCGTCTTCCACCGCGGCCTCTAAAGCCGAGCTCGTAGCGGCAGGCGCGGCGGCAAGCCGCAATCAGGCGCCGGGTGTCGCCCGGGAGTATCGCGTCGCGCTCAAGATCATATTGACGGTGGCCCCGTCATCGGAAAGCGGCAGCAGCAGCGCCTCCGAGAGGATGTGCTCCTGCCCGATCGACGCCAAGGTCCCCGAGGCGAGCACCGGTCGACGATGCGTGCTCACGGCAAGCAGCGTGCGGGTGACGATGTCGAGCGTCAGAGCGTGCTCGGCGGCAGCATCCCGGAGCGTCTTGCCGGTCCCGTTGCGGCCATAGCGGTCGGTGATTTCGCTGCCCATCAATCGCAGCAGAAACTCGCCGCTCGGCAGCGCTTCGAACAGGCAGAGATGGGGCAGGTAGGGCTTGAGCTCCGAAGGATCGATGTCCCGGCGCGCCGGCATGCCTCGCGTCCCGCGTTTCAACTTCCAATAGTCGAGCACCGGCCGCAGGACAGGCGGCGTGATGCGGGGAGGATCGATGACGAGCAGCATGTCGGCGATGCTCATCATGCTCAGCCCTATCGCATCGGTCCCGTCCGCCATCGCTCGCTCTGGTCACAAGATTGCGAATGCAAGTGTATGCTGCTCCACTTAAATTCCGGCTAACATCCGGTCTTACAGCGACCTCTGAACGGATTTCGCCATTGTTCTGATGCAACACCGTTTTGGCGGGGAGGCGCCGTCGCGACGCTTGGCGGATTCACCATGTCGGCGTATGATGTTGCCGCTTTGTGCCGGACGGGCCGCGCCCGGCGATTTGCCTGAGGATCCCGCTTGCCGATCAATTCGCGCCTGGCGCGGCTTGCCGAAAATCCGTTTGCCCGCCTCGGCGCGCTGCTGGCCGAGATCCAGCCGCGCGCGAACACGGCGCCGGTCATGATGTCGGTGGGCGAGCCGCAGCACGAGACGCCGGCCTTGGCCGCGCGCATCCTCGCCGAGAGCGGCCATCTCTGGAACCGCTATCCGCCGATGCAGGGGACAGCCGAGTACCGCGCCGCCTGCGCCGCCTGGCTCCAACGCCGCTACGGGCTCCCGGCCGGCATGATTTCGGCCGAACGTCACGTGCTGGCGCTGAGCGGCACCAAAGAAGGCCTGTTCCAGGCCGGGCTGCTCACCGTGCCCGAGGCCAAGGCCGGCAAGCCTCCGGTGGTGCTGCTGCCCAATCCCCATTACCTCGTCTACGCCGGCGCACCGGTCGTCGCCGGCGCCGAGGTGGTGACGCTCGACGCCACTGCCGAGAGCGGTTTCCTGCCGGATCTCGACGCGATCCGTCCCGATCACCTCGAGCGCTGCGCGCTCTTCTATCTCTGCACGCCCGCCAATCCGCAAGGCGCCATCGCCAGCCGCGCCTATCTGGAAAAGGCGATCAAGCTGGCGCGGGACTGGGACTTCGTCCTCGCCGTCGACGAATGCTATTGCGAGATCTATGACGGGACGCCGCCGCCCGGCGCGCTCGAAGCCTGCTTCGCCCTGGGCGGCGATCTGCGCAACGTGCTTGTCTTCCACTCGCTGTCCAAGCGGTCCAACGCCGCCGGGATGCGCTGCGGCTTCGTCGCGGGCGATCCCGATCTCATCGCGCGCTTCCAGCACCTCAGGAGCTATGGCGGCGCGCAGGTGCCGTTGCCGCTGCAGCACGCCGCCACTGCCCTGTGGCAGGACGAGGCCCATGTCGACTCCAATCGCGCGCTCTATCGGCGCAAATTCGACATCGCCGAGGCGCGGCTCGCCGGCCGCTTCGGCTTCTATCGCCCGCCCGGCGGCTTTTTTCTCTGGCTCGATGTCGGCGATGGCGAGCAGGCGGCCAAGCGGCTGTGGCGCGACGCGGCGGTCCGGGTCCTGCCCGGCTCCTATATCGCCGAGAGCCGCGGGAGCGACAATCCGGGCCGGCGCTATATCCGCCTCGCGCTGGTGCATGACGATATGACGGTCGCTGCCGGACTCGAGCGGCTGCGCCAGGTGCTGTGATGGGGCCATGCCAAGAAAACGAGGCGCCATGGTGACGATGACCGAGAGCGTCGAACGACGCCTGCCGCGCCGTTTGCTGTTCGAAGCGTTGGGCCTCGTGCTGCTGGTCGCGACGGTGCTGCTGGCGCTTGCCCTGATCAGCTACAACCATGCCGATCCGTCCTGGGACCACGCCGTCGATGCGCTGCCGAGCAACATTCTCGGCCGACCGGGCGCAACGCTCGCCGACCTGCTGTTCCAGAGCTTCGGCCTTGCCGCAGCGCTGCTGCCGCTTATCCTGCTTTATTGGTCGGTGCGACTGTTGCTCGGACGCGGTCTCGACTGGCTGTCGCTGCGCCTTGCCTTGCTGCTGCCGATGCTGCTGCTCTTCGCGCTTGCGCTGGCGGTGGTGCCGGCGCCGCGGCTCTGGCCGGCCGTCGCCGGGCTTGGCGGTTTCACCGGCAAGCTGCTGCGCGCCGCCATCGTCGGCGTCGGGGTGCCGGGACCGCTCGCCGCGCTCGCCGCGGTGGCGTTGGCATCGCTGCTGCTGCTTTTCGTCACCGGCCTCTCGATCGATGATTGGCGCAACGTCATTCCGGCCGAGCGCACGAGGCGCGCCAAGCCGCGCGAGTCACGATCGCGCTGGATCGCCCTCCTCGCCGGGATCGGCGGCTTCATCGCACGGCTTGCGGCGCGGTCGGAGGCGAGCGTCGAGCGCGTCCGGCACGAGCCCAGCCTCGCGGGCGAGGACGAGGGCGAGGGCGAGGGCGAGAGCGAGGCTGAGGACGACGCCGAGAGCGGCGAGGAAGAAGAGCGGCCCAAGGTGGAGAAGATCGCGCGGCGCCGCGCGTCGGTCGATGTGCCGCAACGCTCGGCCAAGCGCGAAGCGGCGCGCCAGGCGACACTCGATCTCGGCCCCGCCGACCGGCATTTGCTGCCGCCGCTCGATCTGCTTGCCGCACCGCCGCCGGCGCGCACGACGGAGATCAACGAGGAGGCGCTGCAGCAGAACGCGCGCATGCTCGAATCCGTGCTCGAGGATTTCGGCGTGCGCGGCCAGATCGTCAAAGTGCGCCCGGGCCCCGTGGTGACGCTCTATGAGCTCGAGCCCGCACCGGGCATCAAGGCCTCGCGCATCATCGGCCTGGCCGACGACATCGCGCGCTCGATGAGCGCGATCTCGGCGCGCGTTGCCGTCGTCCCCGGCCGTAACGTCATCGGCATCGAGCTGCCCAACACCAAGGCCGAGATGGTGCATCTGCGCGAGCTTCTCGCCTCGGAGGCCTATGAGCGCACGGCGGCGCGGCTCACCCTCGTGCTCGGCAAAGATATCGGCGGCGCGCCGGTGATCGCCGATCTCGCGCGCATGCCGCACCTGCTCATCGCCGGCACCACCGGCTCCGGCAAGTCGGTCGGCATCAACACGATGATTCTCTCCATCCTCTACCGCCTGCCGCCGGAGCAATGCCGCTTCATCATGATCGATCCCAAGATGCTGGAGCTTTCGGTCTATGACGGCATCCCGCATCTGCTTTGTCCCGTGGTGACCGATCCGCGCAAAGCCGTGGTCGCGCTCAAATGGACGGTGCGCGAGATGGAGAATCGCTACCGCGCCATGTCGAAGCTCGGCGTGCGCAACATCGAGGGCTACAACCAGCGGCTTGCCGAGGCGGCGGCGCGCGGCGAGGCACTGATGCGCAAGGTGCAGACGGGCTTCGATGCCGAGACCGGCCAGCCGATCTTCGAAGATCAGCCGCTCGACACCACGCCGCTGCCGCTCATCATCGTGGTCGTCGACGAGATGGCGGATCTCATGCTGGTGGCCGGCAAGGATATCGAGGCCGCCATCCAGCGCCTGGCCCAGATGGCGCGCGCCGCCGGCATCCATATCGTGATGGCGACGCAACGCCCGTCGGTGGATGTCATCACCGGCACGATCAAGGCGAACTTCCCGACCCGCGTCAGCTTCCAGGTGACCTCGAAGATCGACAGCCGCACCATCCTTGGCGAAAGCGGCGCCGAGCAGCTGCTGGGCCGCGGCGACATGCTGTACATGGCGGGCGGCGGGCGCATCACCCGCGTCCACGGCCCCTTCGTCTCCGACCAGGAGGTCGAGCAGGTGGTGCGCTTCCTCAAGGAGAACGGCCGGCCGCCGGTCTATGTCGACGACATCACCGCCGATGACGAGGCGGAGGAGGGCGGCGAGGGTTTTGGCGGCGACGGCGAGGGCGGCGGCTCCGGCGACCAGCTCTACGATCAGGCGGTGGCGCTCGTCTGCCGCGAGCGCAAAGCTTCGACCAGCTTCGTCCAGCGCCATCTCCAGATCGGCTACAACCGCGCCGCGCGCATCATCGAGCGCATGGAGGCGGAAGGCGTGGTCAGCGCCGCCAATCATGTCGGCAAGCGCGAGGTATTGGCGCGCAACATCGAGTAGCGGCAGCGCGTTGCACCCAGGGACCCGTCTCGGCGGCCCTTCCCGTCGGCCACGCCGCTGCCTATATCGTAGCCTGCAGATGACCCAGCTCTCCCGCCGCAGCCTTCTTGCTTCGCTTGCCGCCGCGACGGCCTTCGCGGCATGGCCGGCGCGCGCCGCGCAAGCGCCCGCGGCACGGCTCTCGTCGCAAGACCAGGGCGACGTGCTGCAGGTGCAGCGCTACCTCAACGAGATCCGCACGCTGCAATCGCGCTTTCAGCAATTCACCCAGGATGGCGGCGTCTCGGCGGGCACGATCTATCTGCAGCGTCCGGGCAAGATGCGCATCGTCTACGATCCGCCGACGCCGGTGCTCATCGTCTCCGACGGCAGCGACGTCTTCTACTGGGACAAACAGCTGCAGCAGCTGCAGCAGATCGGCGTCGAGGACACGCCAGCCTGGTTCCTGTTGCGCCCGCAGATCCAGCTCACCGGCGACGTTACCGTCACCGGCTTCCGGCGCGAGCCCGGCGTGCTGCGCATCGCCATGGCCGAGACCGCGCATCCCGATCGCGGCAACCTCACCGTGGTGATGAGCGAGCGCCCGCTCGAATTGCGCCAATGGACGGTCATCGATCCGCAGCAGAAACAGGTCACCGTGATGCTCGAGGATCCGCATTACGGCGTGACGCTCAACCCCGACCTTTTCGTCTGGATCCGTCAGACGCCGGGCGCCGTGCAGTGAAGGGGTGCTGCGGGCGCGGGAAATTCCCGGGCTCCAACCGCGTTCTGAGTCGTTGAGCCGTTGCCGAAGGAGGCCGGTCATGCGTCGTTCTTTGTCGCTAGGCTTGCTGCTGGTCGCCTTGAGCGCGCTGCCCGCGGCCGCGGGAAGCCGCGGCGGGGGGCATGTCTTCTTCGGTTTCCACGAGGGGCATTTCGCCCAGCATTTCGCGACCTTCCGCACCGGCTCGCGGTTCTTCGCCCCGTGGGGCTGGGGCGATTGGGCGGATTGGGACGGCGGGCCGACCGGCGGCGGCGGTGCGGAGACGATGATCGTCCTCGCCGGCGGACCGCCCGCTGCGGGCGCGCCGCCGCCGGCAGCCCCGGCACGGGCGACGGTCGAGACCGAGGCGGGCGTGACGGTCGTGCGCGGGCCTGGGACGCATCACGACACGCGCTGACGCCGAGCCGAATCCGGCGCATCAACCGCGGCTTGCATCACCGGCGCGATCGGGTCAAGGTGCGGTCATGCCAAGGACGTGCCTTGATCTGTCGCCCGTGGTGGGTTTGCCGTGCTGCACGCGGCTCCAGGGCGACCATCAGACGCATTGGGTGAGTGAGAAATACATCACCGCGGTGAGCGACGCAGCCGGCGCACTGCCGCTGCTGGTTCCGGCGCTCGCCGCGCGCCTCAGCGCCGAAGAGGTGCTGCGCCGCCTCGACGGGCTGCTGCTCACCGGCAGCCGCTCCAATGTCGAGCCGCATCATTATGATGGGGAGGCCAGCGCCGAGGGGACCTTGCATGACCCGGAGCGCGACGCGCTCACCCTGCCGCTGATCCGCGGCGCCGTGGCTGCCGGCATGCCGGTGCTCGCCATCTGCCGCGGCATCCAGGAGCTCAACGTCGCGCTCGGCGGCACGTTGCATCAGCGCGTCCACGAGGTCGCCGGGCGGCTCGACCATCGCGCGCCGCAAGGCGAGCTGCAGGTGCGCTATGCCCATAACGCTCATGCCGTGCAACTGGCGCCCGGCGGCGCGCTGATGCGTCTCGCCGGCGCGCCGGAACTCACGGTCAATTCGCTTCATTCTCAGGGTATCGACCGGCTGGCGCCGGGCCTTGCTGTCGAGGCGACGGCGCCGGACGGCCAGATCGAGGCGGTGCGCCATGTCGAGGCGCCCTTCGTCGTCGGCATCCAATGGCATCCCGAATATCGCGTCATGGAGAATGATTTCGGCCGCGCGCTGTTCGCGGCGTTCGGTGCGGCCTGCCGCGCCTTCGTGCGCGCGCGGCGGGGCTGACCCGCTCAGTCGCTGCGGGCGACGCGATCGAGGAGCCGCAGCAGCTGCCGCTGATCCTCGGCGCTGAGCGCGCGGCTGATATGACGCTCATGCGCGCGCACCATATCCTCAAGCCGCTTCAGCACGCTCGCGCCTTCTTCGGAGAGCTGCAGCGCGTGCGAGCGGCGGTCGTTGGGCGCAGGCATGCGCAGCACGAGACCGCGATCCTCGAGCCGGTCGATGACCGCAACCACCGTCGAGCGGTCGATGCCGAGGGCATTGCCAAGCTGCGTCTGGCTGAGACCGGGATTGCCGGCGATGACGGTGAGCACGCCGAATTGGCCGGGCGTGATATCGGCTGCACCCATGGTCTCGGCGAAATGCTGAAACACCGCCACCTGAGCGCGGCGCAGGTGATAGCCGAGCAGGCTCGTCAGCATGCCGAGCTCGATGCCGTTGCCGCCCGGTCGTTGCGGGTTCCTGGTGTCCATGGCCTCGTCTTCGCGGCGCCTTGCGGGCGGCAGAGCATGCAGTAAACCGCCCAACCAGCACAAGCCGCAGCGACGATATGGCCGCCGCCGGTTTTTGGGCGAGGACGAGACTTGCCTGCGCGCGGCCGAGTCGCCGCATCTCGCCGACGCGAGCGCGCGGCAGGCAGCGCTTGTCGAGGGGAGTGCTCGGAGACGCTGGCACGGCTACTCGGGCCCTTCATTCGTTTCGGTGCCGATTTTGTCGCAGCGCTGCCCGAGATGGTGGCACGCATCGCCGGCGCGCGATTAACGACTCTGGGGCGAACCGGTCATATGATGATCTTCGCGGCGCCCCTGACCTGTCTGGGGCGGTTGCTCGACGAGATCGGCGGCGACGCCTGACGGCGCTTTCGCCAAAGCTCGGGTCTGGTGTATCTTCTATGACAGGTGGTGGCGGCCGCAGCTGTGCGACCTTTCGCGGGGAGAGTGATGAAGATTGCCGATCAGCAACTGCCCGGCCCGGCGCGTCCGCAGCGGCAAAGGCGGCGCAGCGAACACGACCTTTATGCAGGCGAGCGGCTGCGCCTGGCCCGTCAGCTCGCCGGCGTAAGCCAACAGCAGCTTGGCGATGCTCTCGGAGTGAGCTTCCAGGCAGTGCAGAAATATGAGATCGGCGAGAACCGCCTCTCGGCCGGCCGGATGGTCAAGGCATCGGCATTCCTCGGTGTCGATCTCGCCTTCTTCGCCAAGGATCACGTGCGGCCGACCGAAGACAGGGGTGCCTCGCCCAGCTTCACGGCCGAGGAGGTGGGGTTGGTGCGCGCCTATCGCGCGCTGCGCTCCGAGGCGTTGCGCACGGAGCTTCGCCGTCTGCTGGCGACGCTCATCGCCGAGGTCCCGCCGGGAGCCGAGACCGGAGCGCGGTGACCGAGCCGCGGCGGAGCCGTGCCAGGTCCGAAGGATGACGATGGCCATCAGCATCCTGATCGATGAGGAGGGTCGCTCCTGGGTCGCCAACGACCCCGCCCTGGCCCGCCGCCTCGGATATCGCGATGTGCGGGTCGATGTTGCGCAGTACGCGGTCAGCGAGCGGGGCTTCATCCATATCCGATCGATCGAGGACGGCGTGCGCGTCACCGTGCAGCCGGGCACGTTCTCGCGCGTCGCGCTCGCCGGCGCGCTCCAGGTGCTCAACGACATCACGCCGCCCCGAGTCTTGCTCGTCAGCCGCATCGGCCCCGAGACCCAGGCCGAGCTCTTCACCAGCGTCTTCGCCTTCATCGAGCGAGCCGAGCAGCTCGCGGCTGGTCCGCCGATCGAGATCAAGGTGCCGCACTATGCGGTGCGCCGCCACCTGCGCAATCTGGCGACGCCGCCTTTCGCGATGGTCCGGCCGATCATCGATCTCTGGAAGGATCGGCGCGGCGAGTTCGATGAGGAGGTGCTGCAGGCGATCGAGGCGCAGAGCCTGATGCATCGCATGATCCTGGTGCGCAAGACGGCGCAGGCATCGACGCTGATCACGGAGCATTTCGGTTCCGGGATCATGATCATGCGGCCTTGCGAGTCGCTGCTGATCGTCGGCCGCGATTTCTACCAGCATCATCGCGACCGCGATTACGGCACCTGGGTCGCCGACGCCTACGCCGAAACTTTGTGGCGCCGCCATCCCCGGCTCGAATCCGTGCGCGCAACCGTTCGCACGGAGACGGCGGCGTCCCTCAAAGTGCGTTACGACCGGCTCATCGTACCGTGGCGCGCCGGCGACAGCGATTTGTTCGCGACCGCGGTATCGATCCAGCGCGAGGTCCCGGTATTGGCCTCGTAGCTCTCGACCGACTGCGCGATGTCGCGGATCAGCGTCGCCTGTCCCATCGACAAGAACAGCACCGTGCAGTCGCCCTGCCATAGCGGCATATGCGCAGCGACGGCGCTCTCGACGTGCCAGGAGCCATACGCGCGGGTGACACCGATCGCATCGAGATGCGGCGCGATGGTCGCCCAGAACACGGGCGCGTTCCAGCGCGTCAGCAAAACGCTTCGCGTCAGCCGCGGAATGATCTTGGTCAACCCGTGGCGGCGATGATCCGGTCGTACCCAGACGGCGCCTGAATATCCGGTGCGGCCGAAGATGTGATAAGCGGAGGGCGCGGTGACCTCCACGGTGTCGCTCGCCAGGTAGGGGGCGGGATCGTCGTAGAAGGTCCGAAGCGAGCGCAGATCGTCGGCGAGGCTCCGGTCGCCGTGATCGTAAAGGCGACCGGCGCTGGTCACGACGGTATCGCCGAACTCGTCGATGCACTCGATGAGAAAGGCGTTGTCGCTCGTAAGATCGCAGTATCTCGGATTGAAGATCGGCGACAGCGCCGGCCAGTTCTCACGGTGCTGCGTGCTGAGCGCGATCAGCCGGTCGAACTCCGCCGATATGCGGATGTGGAGCCCCAACTCGTGCAAGTCGCGCTCAAGCAGGGTCGCATAGCGCCGCAGCAGGTCTCGTGGTCCATAGGTCCAGGCAAAACCGTCGATAACGCTCTGGTTGTACATCGGGGCTCTCCTCTCTAGACGCAACACTGGAATGTTGTCTTGGCACAGTTGATCATAGAGAGGGCCGCGCGAAGTGGCAGCAACCGGACGCGGATGCCGGCGTGAGAATTTGGGCGCTCAATAATTTCGGGTGTCCGAGGGGTCACCTCTTGGTAGGCTTGTGCGCCCGTCGGCCGGACGCGTGATCAAGGGTGCAATGCTTCGTCGCCTCGCCGCTGCTGCAGCTTGGATTCGCGATTTCGGCTGGAACCCGCGCAAAGGCGGGCGAGGCGGCGTCATCGCCGTGCTCGGCGGAACGCAATGGGTCGCCTGGGGCTCGACCTATTATCTCGTGACCGTCATCGCCAGACCCGTTGCCGCAGAGACCGGCTGGTCGCTCGCTACCGTCATTGCCGGGCTGTCGCTGGGCCTCGTCATTGCGGGGCTGGTTTCTCCGACGGTCGGCAAGCTCATCGAGCGCCGCGGCGGCTCGCGGGTGCTGTCGGCCGGAGCCCTCCTGGTCGCGATCGGCCTCGTCGCGCTCGCGCTCGCCCATAGCCGCGTCGGCTATTTCGGCGCCTGGGCGGTGCTTGGCGTCGGCATGGGGGCAAGCCTCTATGATGCGGCCTTCGCCGCGCTGGGCCGCCTCTACGGGCTCGGCGCACGCGTCATGATCAGCAATCTGACGCTGGTGGGCGGCCTGGCCATGACCGTGACCTGGCCGCTCAGCGCCGCGTTGACGCAAACGATCGGCTGGCGTGACACGTGTCTGGTCTACGCCGCCCTGCAGCTCTTCCTCTGCCTGCCGCTCCTGTCGCTGCTGCTGCCGTCGGAGGCGCCGGAAGCGGGCGCCAAAGCCGCCGCGCCGCGGGACGTCACGCTGACGCAGAGGACTGCGGCAACGCCGGCGCAGTCGCCCGCGGCGCGCAGGGTCTTGCTGGTGCTGCTCGGCGGCAACCTGACCCTGCAGATCGGCATTGGCGCCGTGCTCGCCGTGCACCTCCTCACGCTGCT
>Ga0335073_10001709_pt1 | contig 29559 bp, 24 predicted proteins | sample Lox_Sample_22_FD_207093 | JGI IMG/M metagenome (GOLD analysis project Ga0335073, IMG submission 207093) | Soil microbial communities from Loxahatchee National Wildlife Refuge, Florida, United States - Lox_Sample_2.2 | ecosystem: Environmental > Terrestrial > Soil > Wetlands | place: USA... | reverse complement strand
ACTGTGGGCACGGTGTCCGCTACACGTACGCGCAGTTCGGGGAGGCGGTCGACCGGCTCGCCGGCGGAATGCTCGCGGCCGGGCTGCGCACGGGCAATCGGGTCGGCGTCTGGAGCCCCAACCGCGCCGAGTGGGCCCTGACCCAGTACGCAACCGCCAAGGCGGGGGTCATCCTGGTCAACATCAACCCGGCTTATCGGCTCAACGAGCTCCAGTATGCGCTCATGCAGTCGGGCTGCCGCTGGATCATCGCCACCCAGCATCTCAAGGACTCCGATTTCGTCGAGATGGTCGAGCAGGTCCGCCCGCAGCTGCCCGAGCTCGAACGCGCGATCTTCTTCGACACTCCCGACTGGGAAGAACTCGCCTCGGGCGCCGGTTACACGGGTGACCTCGACGCCCACGGCGACGAGCTCGACTTCGACGACCCGATCAACATCCAGTACACGAGCGGCACCACCGGCTTCCCCAAGGGAGCGACGCTCACCCACCACAACATCCTCAACAACGGGTACTTCGTCGGCGCGACGCTCGGCTACACCGAGCGCGACCGCGTCTGCATCCCGGTCCCGCTCTATCACTGCTTCGGCATGGTGCTCGGGAACCTGGCGGCGACCGCCCACGGTGCCTGCATGGTCTACCCCGCCGAGACGTTCGACCCGCTGGCGACGCTCGCGGCGTCGGCGAACGAGCGGTGCACGAGCCTATACGGCGTCCCCACGATGTTCATCGCGGAGCTCGCCCACGAGCGCTTCTCGGAGTTCGACTTCGGCTCGCTGCGCACGGGGATCATGGCCGGTTCGCCCTGCCCGATCGAGGTCATGAAGCGCGTGAGCGACAGGATGGGGATCGAGGAGATGAGCATCGCCTTCGGGATGACCGAGACCTCGCCGGTCACGACCCAGGTGCGGTGCGATGACACGCTCGAGAACCGCTGCGGGACGGTCGGCGAGGTCGGACCGCACGTCGAGATCAAGATCATCGACCCCGCCACCGAGCGGACGGTCCCGCGAGGAGAGCCGGGCGAATTCCTGGCCCGTGGCTATGTGGTCATGCGCGGCTACTGGAACGACCCCGAGCGCACCGCGGAGTCGATCGACGAGCAGCGGTGGATGCACACCGGCGACCTCGCGACGATGGACGAGCATGGTTACGTGCGCATCGTCGGGCGGATCAAGGACATGGTCATCCGCGGCGGCGAGAACATCTACCCGCGCGAGATCGAGGAGTTCCTCTACACCCATCCCGACATCGCCGATGTCCAGGTGATCGGCGTCCCCAGCGAGCGTTACGGCGAAGAGCTGATGGCCTTCGTGATCCCCCGCCCGGGCGCGAGCATGACCGAGGAGGAGATCAAGGGCTTCTGCAAGGGCCAGATCGCCCACTTCAAGATCCCCCGCTACGTGAAGTTCGTCGACGCGTTCCCGATGACGGTCACCGGCAAGGTCCAGAAGTTCAAGATGCGCGAGACCGCGATCGAAGAGCTCGGTCTCGGCGAGGCCGCGGCGATCGCCACCGCGTAGCAGTAAGAGCCGGCTCTAGAAACCGCGATATATCAGGGGTTTCTCGAGCGCCCACCAGACGGCGCGGCCCTCGCCCGGGTCCCCGCCGTTAAGTCGCCCGGGCAGCGCGCGCCGCGCCCCGGCGCCCGAGCCGAGCCAATTCGGAGTGCAGCTCGCGGATGCGGTCGAGGATGTAGTCCGCCACCGCCTGCTGCTGGTCCCGCGTCGACTCGCGGACGACCTCGAACCGGAACGGCTCGCCGTACTGCACGGTCACCTTGGGGAACTGGAGGCGCTTCCAGTTGCGCACCTGGTAGGAGCCAAGAATCGCCACAGGGACCACGGGCGCCCCGGACTCCAAAGCGATCCGCCCGATCCCCGGCCGCGCCGCGTCCGCGATCTTGCCGCTGCGTGAGCGGCCCCCCTCGCAGTACATGACCACGGCCCCGCCCCGAGACAGGATCCGGTCGGCGGTGACGAACGCTTCCTCGTCCTGGTATCCGCGCCGGACCGGGAACACTCCGCCGTGAGAAAAGACCCACCCCGGGAAGCCCTTGAACAGCTGCGACTTGCCCATGAACTGAACGCGCCGGCGGATGAACGCGCCGGTGAAGAAGTGGTCCATGAACGAGGCGTGGTTCGGGGCCAGGATCACCGGCCCGTTGGGGACGTTCTCGCTCCCGATCCCCTGCGCGCGGTACACCAACAGAGCATTCAGCTCCGTGAACACCCGGACGACCTCGTACACCTTCGCCTCGGGGGGTCGCGAACGCACCACCTCATGGAAGTGCTCGAAGTACTCCTCGGGTCGCGGGTCCTTGTAGACCTGCGGCTTGAGCTCGACGTCCGGCATCGGGCAAACGCTAGCCGCTCTACCCGGTGAGCGGGAGCACCATCGCCGGCTTTTCGATCACGTGCTCGTCGCTCGTCGGGACCACGGCGGTGCCGATCGCGAAGAACTCGATCACGTGCGAGCCCCAGCCGTGCGAACGCTCGACGATCCGCGCGCCGACAATCCCCCCGGCTTGCAGCTCGTCAGCCTCATTTTGCATCCGCTCCATCGCGAGCTCGCGCGCCTCGTAAAGGGCCTGGGTGTAGTTAGGCATCTCGACGTTCCGCCCCACCTGCTTGAGCGACGCGAGCATCCCCTGGCGTCCCACGTGGTAGACGCAGTTGCCCATCACGAGCCCCACGGGGCGGTAGCCCGCCCGCAGCAGCTTGGCGAAGTCCTGGCCGCTCAGGTCCGAGGTGAACGGCCGGCCGGTCGGGGCGCGGTGGAGCTCGCCGCCGCGATGCTTGACCGCCGTTCCGACCGAAATGAACTCGGCGAGGTCGGCACCCCACTCGTAGCGACCGATGTCGAGCCGGACGCCGACGATGCCGTCGGCCCCGAGCTGATCGGCCTCCTCCTCCATGCGCGTCATCGCGAGCTCACGCGCGTGATACATCGCCTGGGTCAGGACGCCTAGCTCCTGGCTCTGGTTCCACATCGCCTGCTGGAAGCCGATGTGGTAGATCGAGCTGCCGAGCACGAGCCCGACCGGATCGAACCCGGCCTGCTTGACGAGCAGGAACTCGTCCACCGAGAGGTCGCTGGTGAAGAACCCGCGCGCGACCTCCTGCTTCATCCGCGCGATTCGCTCGCGGCCGGACTCCGGGATCCCGGCCAGCGAGCCGGCCTCGTAGGTCGCGGCGTGCGGCGCCTCCTCGGTGAATCCGGGGGGCGCGCCGGTCTGCGCCGGGGCCGGCTGGTTGTCGTCGTCACGCTTCAGGAATCCCATCGGCTCTCCTCACTGGGTCACTGGATCACTGGATCAGCAGGCGCTCGAGCGCCTTCCTCGTGGTTTCGCTACGCGCCGCCTCGGCCGCGAGCGCCTCACTGAGCGACGCAAGCCACGCGTCGGTCTCGAGCACCTCGTTTTTCAGCACGATCCCCCCAGACAGGCGCGCGCAGCGCGTCTGAACCGCTCCCCGCTCGCTTTGCAGCTCAAGACGACGGTCGCCCAAGTCGATCGAGACGCTCCGCACCGACTTCGGCCCGAACATGCCCGACCGCCGCCGGTCGACGCGCACGCGCCCGGGCATCGCCTCCTCGAGCTTCGCGGCGAGGCTCTCCACGAACGCGCTCAAATCGCTCGAGTCCGCCCGCAGCGACGCCGCGAGCAAATCCATATCCACTACCGGGCGATCGATCTCGTCCACGACGTCAGGCTACGACATCTGAAACAGTGTGATTCACGGGAGAGGCTGTGGGAAGTCTCTCCGGATGGCAACTAACACGACATTGATTCCAGACCTGAACCTGAACGACGGCAACCACATGCCCCAGCTGGGCTACGGGGTTTTCCTGGTTCCAGAGGACGAGACCGCCCAGGCGGTCGGATCAGCGCTCCAGACCGGCTACCGGCTGCTCGACACCGCGGCCGCCTACGGCAACGAGGTCGGCGTCCGCGAAGCCGTGGAGACGAGTGAGCTCGGCCGCGCAGACATCTTCATCACGACCAAGCTCCGCAACGATGACCACGGGCGCCACAACGTGCCGCGCGCGTACGAGGAAAGCCTCGACAAGCTCGGCGGCGGCTACATCGATCTCTACCTGATCCACTGGCCGGTTCCGCACAACGGCCTGATGGTCGAGACGTGGGAGGCGTTGGTCGAGCTCCAGCGCGAGGAGCGTGTCCGCTCGATCGGCGTCTCCAACTTCCGGGTCGAGGACCTCGAGAAGATCATCGACGCCACCGGCGTGGTGCCGGCGGTCAACCAGATCGAGCTCCACCCCCACCTCCAGCAGCTCGAGCTGCGCCGGTTCCATGAGGAGCGCGGGATCAAGACCGAGGCCTGGAGCCCGCTCGGAAAGGCCCAGTTCCTCGACGACGAGACGATCGTCCGGATCGCCAAGGACCACGACCGGACGCCCGCCCAGGTCGTGCTCCGCTGGCACATCCAGCTCGGGAACATCGTGATCCCGAAGTCGGTCACGCCGAGCCGGATCGAGGAGAACTTCAACGTGTTCGATTTCGAGCTCAGTGACGAGCAAATGCACGCGATGTTCGAACTCGATCGCGACGAGCGCACCGGCCCCGACCCAAGCACGTTCGGCTAGCGGCCGCACCGATCTCAGCTCGGAGGTGTTTCTAACCACATGCGCAACGCACTGAAAATCATCATCGTTCTCGGCGTCCTGGCCGTGCCTTCGGTGGCGCTCGCCGCCAGCAGCTCGAGCCAGCCCCTGGCGATCAACAACTGCCAGGGCCTCAAGCTCAAGCCGTCAAGGATCACCCTGTCCTGCGGGGACGGAAACACCTGGCTCGGCAAGCTGAAGTGGTCCAGCTGGAGCAAGACCCAGGCCGCCGCAAACGGCAACTACACGTACAACGACTGCACGCCGAGCTGCGTGGCGGGGCACGACCACTCGGTCGGCATCAAGGTCACGCTGTCGAAGCCGAAGATGTGCCCGAACCAGGTCAACCCGGCGTTTAAGCAGGCCGTGATCTCGTACAAGGGCACGCGTCCGAAGGGCGCACCGCTGAAGTACAGCTTCAAGTGCCCGGCCGGACTTCCCGGGGCGTACTGACCTTCGGCCCACTCGCGGGCCCGACACCGGTGTGCCATATCCTCCTGCCGTCCCACGAGCACAGGAGGATGAGTTGCCCGAGGTCGAGGCCCACATCACGGGCACCGTCTGGAAGATCGAGGTCGAGGTCGGTGACACCGTCGAGGAAGGCGACACGGTCGTGATCCTCGAGTCGATGAAGATGGAGATGCCGGTCGAGGCCGAGGATCCGGGCGTCGTCAAGGAGATCCGGTGCGAAGAGGGTCAGTCGGTCTCCGAGGGCGACACGCTCGTTGTCCTCGAGTGACCCCGACGAGTGACCCCGACGAGCCGCGCCCGGCCGGCGGGCGCCTGCTCATCGACGAGCCCGCGCCCGGCGTCACGCGCCTGACGATCTCGAACCCGGCCAAGCGCGGCGCGCTCGACCACGCGATCCTCGACGCCTTCACGTCGACGCTCGCGCAGATCGACTCCCGGTGCGTGATCATCACCGGCGAGAAGACAACCTTCTCCGCGGGCTACGACATCGGCGACCTGCGCGGAAACGGGCAGTTCGCCGATCAGGCCGACCGGCTCGTCGCCAACCCGTTCACGGCCGCGCTCGACGCGGTCGAGGCCTACTCCTATCCGACGCTGGCCGCGCTCAACGGCCACGCGATCGGCGGAGGACTCGAGCTCGCGCTCGCCTGCGACCTGCGCATCGCCGCCGGCACGATCGCGCTCGGGATGCCGCCGGCCAAGCTCGGCCTCGTCTACTCGCACACCGGGATCCGGAAGTTCATCGACACGATCGGCGCCCCCCGCACGCGCGAGCTGTTTCTCGTCGGCCGCCGGATCGACGCGCGCACCGCCCGTGAGTGGGGGCTCGTCAACGCGATCGCCGAGGAGGGCCGGCTCGCCGAAGAGGCGGTTGAGCTCGCCACCGAGATCGCATCCAACGCGCCTCTGGCCCAGCAAGGCAACAAGCGCGTGATCCGCGCGGTGCTCGACGCGCAGGGGGCGCTGGACCCCGACGTCGAACGCGAATTGATCGAGCTGCGCCGCGCCTGCTTCGCATCCGAAGACTTCCGCGAAGGAGTTCGCGCATTTTCCGAGAAGCGCGCGCCGCGGTGGCAGGGACGCTGATCCGTCCGCGCGTCCTCTTACCCTACGGTTCCAACATGATCGAGATCGAGGCTCGCCTCAGCGAGCTCCGTGCGTTGGGCCTTCACCACCGCATCCGCTTGGTCAGCGGGCCGCAGGGTCCACACGTCGTCCTCGATGGCAAGCCGGTGCTGCTGCTGTGCTCGGACAACTGCCTGGGCATGGCCGACCATCCGCGGGTTCGTGAGGCCGCTGCGGAGGCCGCCATGCGTTGGGGGGTCGGCGCCGGCGCCTCACGGCTTGCGTCCGGGACGATGACCGTCCACCGTCGCCTGGAGGAGCGCCTGGCCTCGTTCCTCCGGCGCGACAGCGCGCTGCTGTTCGGCTCGGGTTTTCTCGCGGCCGCCGGCGTCATCGCGGCGCTCGCCCGCCCCGGCGATGTGGTGTTCTCCGACGAGCGAAACCACGCCTCGCTGATCGACGGCTGCCGGCTGTCGCGCGCCGAGGTGTTCGTCTACGACCACGGCGACACCGAGCACCTCGCGTGGGGGCTGTCGCAGAACCACGGCCGCGCCGCGCTGATCGCCACCGAGGCCGTGTTCTCGCTCGACGGCGCCGTGGCGCCGCTCGCGGACATCGTCGAGCTCGCCCAACGGCACCGGGTGCGTCTCCTGGTCGATGAGTCGCATGGTCTCGGGTCGCTCGGCCCGGGGGGGCGGGGCGCGCTGGCCGAGCACGGCCTCGAGGATCAGGTCGACGTGATCCTCGGCACGCTCGGCGAAGCCCTCGGCTCCTACGGCGCGTTCGCGGCCTGCGACCGGGTGATGACCCAGTACCTGCTCCACGCCGCGCGGACGCTCGCGTTCTCGACCGCGCCGGCCCCGCCGGCGGTCGCGGGCGGCCTGGCCGCGCTCAAGCTGCTCGAGGAACGCCCCCGCCTGGTCGAGAAGCTCCGCCTGAACAGCGCCGCGCTCCGCGACGGACTCGAAGCCGAGGGCTTCGACATGCGCGGGTCACGCACCCACATCCTCGCGTTTGGAGTAGGGGAGCCCGAGCTCGCGCTGCGAATGTGCGAGACCGTGCTCGCGCGTGGCGTGTTCGCCCAGGCGATCGTGCCGCCCGCCATCCCCGCGGCCGGATCGTGCGTGCGCCTCGCGGTGATGGCCTCGCACCGGAGCGAGGAGCTCCGCGCCGCCGCGCGCGTCCTTGCCCAGGCCGCGCGAGCCGTCGGGTTCGACCCGGCCTCCACCGTCGCGTTCGACGAGCCAGACGAGGAGTACTACGACGTCGAGCCCGAGGAGCACGACGAGCGAGAGCAGACCGGGCCGTTTGATTACGAGCGGATCGCCCGCGCCGCGTAGCGACGCCGGGGGCAGGTTCGGCGTCTAGTCGTCGTAGGGCTCGAAGTCCCGCTTGCGCGCCCCGCACACGGGGCAGAACCAGGTCTCGGGAATGTCCTCGAACGCCGTCCCGGCGGGGATGCCCCCGTCGGGGTCGCCTTCGGCGGGGTCGTAGATGAAACCGCACGATCCGCAGATCCACTTCACCTACCCAAGGCTATCGGCGGGTCGGGGAGAATGCGGCGAGCATGAGTACCGAACGACCCGGCCCTGAGCAGCCGCTCAACTTCGGCGAGCGCACCGTCCCCCGGCCCGCCGGCACGGTGATCCTGCTTCGCGGCGGCGCCAGCTCGCTCGAGGTCCTGCTCGTCCAGCGCAATCCGAAAGCCCGCTTCATGGGCGGCGCCTGGGTGTTCCCGGGCGGCGCGGTCGACCGGCACGAGGGCCACGGTGACCGGGCACTGCGCGCCGCCGCGGTGCGCGAGCTCGAGGAGGAGGCCGGGATCTCGCTCGACGATCCCGAGAAGCTGATCGCGTTCTCGCGCTGGATCACGCCGGCCGAGGTCAAGACGCGGTACGACACGTGGTTCTACCTGGCGCCGCTGCCCCCGAGCGCGGAGCCGACGGTCGACGGCAGCGAGGTCGTCGACGCCCGCTGGTACGCGCCGGCGGCCGCGCTCGACGCCCGTACGCGCGGCGAGCTGTTCATGGTGTTCCCGACGATCAAGCACCTCGAACAGCTGTCGGCGTTCGAGTCCGCCGAGGCCCTGCTCGAGCACGCACGGGGGCAGGAGGTGCACCCGGTGCAGCCGCGCGTCGTCGGGCAGGGCGAGACCGCCCGGATCGTGCTTCCGGGCGAACCGGGTTACTCTGACTAGGTGGTCTCGTGACGGCATCGCTTCCATCCGACGTCCAGGCCGTGTTCGACCGGTTCATCACGACCGAGCTGACCACGGTGGACCGCTTCGGCCAGCCGATCACCTGGCCCGTGACCCCCTACTACCACCCCGGCGAGCCGTGCATCGACGTCACCACCGGGCTCGGCTACCCGAAGAAGGCCGACGACGCCCAGGCCAATCCGCTCGTGTCGCTGCTGTTCTCGGACCCGACCGGGAGCGGCCTGGAGGATCCGCCAGTGGTCCTCGTCCAGGGCTCGGCCCAGATCGACGACAAGGACCTCGACGCCAACCGCAAGCGCTACACGCGCGAGGTGCTCGAGAAGCTCCCGGGCCTCGCCCGCTGGGACCCCCCGGACCAGATCAAGCGACACCTCGGCTGGTACTACACCCGGATCTACATCCACGTGAGGCCCGAGCGCGTGTACGTGTGGCGTGGCGGCGACGAGCCCGAGCTGTTCGACGCCCACATGGAGGAGGTCCGCTCGGGTCACTCCGAGGAGCCCGACCGCTTCCACGCCGCGCCCGAGGGCGGCACGACCGCGTGGCATCCCCGGATCAGGCAGCTCGGCGCCAACCACCGGACGGCGGTCCTGTCGTTCGTCTCGCCCGACGGCTTCCCGTTCGCGCTGCGAGTGGAGGTACAGGCCGACGAGGCCAACCGCTGCGTGCGGATCGATGCGCCGCCCGAGGGCGCGCCGCTCCAGCCCGGTCTTGCGTGCCTGACCGCCCACGCGCACGAGCCCGAGCTCAAGTGGATGGAGAACTTCCAGGTCCGCGGCGACCTGGTCGAGCGCGAGGACAGCTGGACGCTCGTCCCGCACAAGCTCGTCGGCGGGCTCGAGGCGCCGGCGTCGCGGGTCGACATGCTCCGCGCCAACGCGGGCAAGGCGATCCGCTTCCGGCGGACGGCGAAACGGGAACTCGCCCGCCGGGGTTGAACTGGGCCGCCTCCGGCGGCATCCCTGGGGCCGGGCAGCCCCGTCCGGACGGGGCACAAGGCCCCACGGATGCCGAGCGCAGCGAGGCCCCTATTAAGCCTCCGCCTCCTCCCGCGAGATCACGTGCAGCACGGCGTTGATCAGCGCCAGGTGCGTGAACGCCTGCGGATAGTTCCCGAGGTGGCGGCCGGTGCGGGCGTCGAGCTCCTCGGCGTATAGGCCGAGCGGCGAGGCGTGCGCGAGCAGGTGCTCGCACATCTCGCGGGCGCGGTCGGTCTCGCCGATCTCGGTGAGCGCCGAGACAAGCCAGAACGAGCAGATCAGGAACGTACCCTCTTCCCCGGTCAGCCCGTCGTCGGTCTCCTCGACCCGATAGCGCAGCACGAACCCGGCCTCCTGGAGCTCTGACTCGACCGCGAGCACGGTCGCCTTCACGCGCTCATCGTCGGGGGGCAGGAAGCGCACCAGCGGGACCAGCAGCGTCGAGGCGTCGAGCGCGTCGGTGTCGTAATGCTGGCGGAACACCCCGCGCTCGGATACCCCGTGGGCGAGGATGTCGTCGCGGATCTCGTCGGCGGCCGCCCGCCACTCCTCCACGAGCTCCCTCTCCGCCTGGACCTCCGCGAGCTTCGCGCCCCGGTCCGCCGCCACCCAGCACATCAGCTTCGACGACACGTAGTGCTTGGCCTCGCCGCGCGCCTCCCAGATTCCCTGGTCGGGCTGCCGCCACACGTCCAGCGCGCAGCGCACCTGGTCCTGGAGGATCGGCCACAGCCGCTGCGGGATGTGGCCGCCCATCTTCGTGTGCAGGTAGACCGAGTCGAGCACCGACCCGTACACGTCGTTCTGCTGCTGCTGATACGCCCCGTTCCCGATCCTGACCGGCGAGGCGCCCTCGTAGCCCTTCACGTGGGCGAGCTCCCGCTCGTGCAGGTCGCGTTCGCCGCCGAGGCCGTACATGATCTGGAGCGCGCCGTCGCCGTTGCGCTGTAGATCGGCGACGAACTGCATGAAGTCGTCGGCCTCCCAGTCGAGGCCGAGCGCATGCAGCGCCCACAGCGTGAACGTCGCGTCGCGCATCCAGCAGTAGCGGTAGTCCCAGTTGCGCTCGCCGCCCGGGGTCTCGGGCAGCGAGGTCGTCGCCGCGGCGACGGTCGAGCCGGTCGGGGCGTAGGTCAGTCCCTTGAGCGTGAGCGCCGAGCGTTGCAGGTGCTGGCGCCAGCGATGGTCGGGGAAGCGTCCGCCGGCCAGCCAGTCGCGCCAGTAGTGGAAGGTGGTCTGGAGGCGGTGCTTGGCGTTGGCGCAGTGCTCGGGGCCGTGCAGGCCGTGCCTCCAGCCGAGCGCGACGAAGCGCTCCTCGCCCTCGGTCAGCGTGTGCCGGGCCCGGGCGCGGTTGCCCTCGATCCCGATGCGCAGATCCGAGATCAGCCGGAGGATCGTGTCTCCGTCGGTCGCCTCCGCCGCCGACCAGTCTTCCTCGACCATCTGCCACTGAGCCGCCGTGCGCCCGTAATCGAACATCGGCTCGCACACCGCCTCGACCTGCACCGTGCCCTGGATGCACTCGATGTGGCGCACGAGCATGTGATCGGCGTCGTGATCGGTCGGCGGCCTCGTGTGCGACGTCTCGTCGGCGTGGTCGTCGTGCCACGGTCCGATCGTAAGCCCGTCGTGCACCACCACCCAGCCCGACGGCGTCATCCACGTGGTCTCGAGGATCATCGTCCCAGGGACGTATCGCACCGACAGCGGCACGACGATGCCGTACGGACCGACGCGGAACGAGCCGCAACGCCGGTCCAGCAGCGACCCGAAAATGCTCGGCGAGTCGAACCGGGGGATGCACATCCACTCGATGCTGCCGTCGGGAGCGACCAGCGCGCCCGTGTGACAGTCGGACAGGAAGCCGTAGTCGGCGATCGGCGGAAACGGCGAGCCCCCGCTGAGCGGCGTGTCGTGCGGCGGGATCGGAATGCTCGGGCTCATTCGGCGCGCGCAGCCTATCCGGCGCGCGCGCCGGGGAATGCAGCCGACCTGTCAAATCGCCGACCGAGGCCGCCGGGACGGATGTGTGGCCGAAGCGCGAGCCGCTAGGCTTGACCCAGTCGAAGGAGGGAGGTAAAGAAGTGTCCGAGGAGCAAGGCATCCGGAGGCGTTCGAGCAGCGCCGAGGCCGCCGCCACCCGCTGGCGGCAGTCGCACCCCGATGAAGACCTCGATCACGATCCGCCCTCGGCGGTTCCGGAGGACGACAGCAGCGTGCCGAACCGGCATTCCGCCAGCGCCGAGGCGGCCGCGCTCCGCTGGCGCGAGCGCCACCCCGACGACGGCTAGCTCAGGCCCCGCCGTAGGTGACGATCAGGTCGGTCAGGACGCCGACCAGGAACCCTGCTGAGACCATCAGCAGACCGAGCTCGCGGTGGCCGTAGCGGCGCATGCCGTTCCAGATCGGGAGTCCGAGGAAGATCGTGAAGCCGGCGAGTGCTCCGAGGACGACCGTCTGTGCAAACGACAATGGGACCTCCGGGGATTAGGCCCCCCTAATGCTCGCTGCAGCCTACCAAATTAGGGCACCCTAAGTCCAACTGAGCCGGTCGGAGATGACGGTAGCGCCGAGGCGGGCACGTCCGGACCTTCGCCCGGCGCGCGACCACTCAGGTATCCGAGTTGAGATCCGGCAGGCCCAGCGTCTGTAGCCAGTGGTTCACGGTGATGTTGAGCTGCGTGAACTCGCCTGTCCAGATGAGGACGCCCATCCCGATCAGCACCAGCCCACCGACGCTGATCACGACCGCGTAGTGACGCCGGACCACGGTGAGCGCGGAGGTGACCGTCCCGAACGCGAGCCCCGTGACCAGGAACGGGACGGCGAGGCCCGCGCAGTACACGGCCAGCAGGAACGCGCCGTGCGCCGCCGATCCCGACAGGCCCGCGGCGGTGATGATCGCTCCCAGCGTCGGCCCTGTGCACGGGGTCCACGCGAGCGCGAAGGCGGCCCCGGTGACGATCGGGCCGCCGCGACCTGCCTGGCTGATCAGGCGCCCTACATGCCACTCGCGTGACAGCTGCGGGACGAACGGTGCCAGCACGAACAACACGCCCATCGCGATGATCACCCCGCCGGAGATCTTGAGCGCCGCCGGCCCGGTCAACGCCCCGTGGAGCGCCTGCTGCCCGAGCAGCCCGAGCGCGATGAAGATCACCGAGAAGCTCGCGACGAACGCGAGGCTCGGTCCGATCACACGGCGCGCCCGGATCTCGGCCGGCGCGACCCCGGCGACCGCCGAGATATAGCCGGGTACGAGAGGCAGCACGCAGGGCGACAGGAACGAGATCAACCCGGCACCAAACGCGACGGGGATGGCAATCCCGGAGGCAGAGTCCATCGTGCCCTGCTGAGGGTATCGCTGGGAGATTTGCGAAACGTTCTCCCGGTTTAGGCGTTAGAGTGGTTGCGGGTTCACGTGGAAGCTTCCGCACTCCCAGCACCGGCTGCAGTAGCCCGGACTCGAACCTCGGTCGGGACGCCACTGCTTCGCCTCCGATCCGACGAGCAGCTGGTGGCGTTGTTCCGTGCGGGGCACGACGATGCCTTCCGGGTGATCCACGACCGCTATCGCCAGCGGCTGTTCGCCTACACGCGGCAGATGCTCACCCACCGTCAGGACGCCGAGGATGCCCTCCAGGACATCTTCGTGCGCGCGTACGCCGGCCTCCGGGCAAATCATCGCGAGCTCGCCCTCCGCGCCTGGCTGTATCGCGTCGCGCACAACCGCTGCATCGACGAGCTGCGCCGGCCCTCGCCGCCGCCGCCCGAGGTGCTCGAGCTGCTGCGCTCCCCAGTGCACGACCCGATCGCGGAGGCCGACCAGCGCGAGTCGCTCCGGCGCCTGATCGCGGATGTCCGCCGGCTCCCCGAGCAGCAGCGATCGGCGCTGCTGATGCGCGAGCTCGGCGGGATGTCATACGCCGACATGGCGGACGCGCTCGGGGTCACGGTCCCGGCGGTGAAGTCGCTGCTCGTCCGCGCCCGGCTGGCGCTGGCTAAAGCCCTCGAAGCCCGCGACACGGCGTGCTCGGAGATTCGCGAGGAGCTGATCGTCTCCCACGACCGCGGGCTGCGCCCGAACGCCACCGCGAGGCGGCACATGCGGGACTGCGCGGGTTGCCGCGAGTTCCGCCACGACCTGCGGGGCGTGAGCCGGCGGTTCGCGGCGATCGTGCCGACACTCGGCCCGCTCGGTGTGCTCGCCAACGTCCTCGGGATCGGTGGCGCCGGAAGTGGCGCGGCCGGCGGCGCGCTGGCCGCCGGAGCGGGAGCAGGCGGCGGATCCGCCGTCGTCGGGATCGGCGCGATGAGCGCCGGGGCCACGCACGTGGCGACCCTGCTCGCCGCGGCGGTGGTGACCGCCGGCGGTGCCGTCGAGCTCCAGCATACGATCACGGTCCCCGCGTCGCATCCGCATCACCACGCCCGCGCGGCGGTGCTGCCCGCCCCCCGGCATGTGCCTCCGCCGTCGACCGGCTCGGCGAGCGCCGCGGTCAGCGTCGACCCGCCGGAGGAGGCCGCGCCCGTGGCGGCAAGCGTGCCCTCGCAGACGTCGGCGGTCAGGCTCGCGGCCACGTCCCACCCGACCAAGTCGACGACGCCCACGACCGTGACCACGTCGACGACGATCACGGTTCCGTCGAAGCTGAAGTCGCCGAACACCGGCGGAACCTCGACGATGATCACCGGTGGCGGCGCGACGCCGAACGGCGATGGCACGACGGTCAAGAGCCAGGGCAGCGCCACCACGTCGACGACCCCGGGTACGCCGTCTTCCACGGCTCCGACGACTTCGACGACCGCGGGGACCAGCCCGTCGAGCACCGACTCGGGCTCGACCACCCAGCCTGACTCCAGCGCGTCCACCGGTTCGACCACTTCGAGCTCGACCGGCACGAGCTCGCAGGGCACCAGCAGCACCGGAACGGGATCGGCGCCGGGGCTTTCCCCGAGCGGGACCCCGCCGCCCGCACCGTGAGCACGCCGCTCGCGGCTCGAACCGCCGACTCACCGACTGACCCGGCGACGGACCGCTACCTCGAGCCGCTCGATCACGAGGACGTCGTCGTGCGTCGCGGGCGGCGATCCGGGCTGTACACGTTCGTCGCCGTCCACTCCACGGTCCGGGGCCCGTCGCTCGGGGGGTGCCGGATGTGGGGCTACGCGGACGCGCGCCTGGCGCTGCGGGATGCGCTGCGGCTCTCCCGGGCGATGACCTACAAGTCCGCCGTGGCCGATCTGCCCCTTGGCGGGGGCAAGGGCGTGATCATGACCGCCCCCGGCGAGATCCTGTCCTCCGAGCGCCGGACGGCGGCGCTGCTCGACTTCGGCGACACCGTCGAGTCGCTCGGCGGCCGCTACATCACGGCCGAGGACGTGGGCACCTCGAGCCGCGATATGCGCGTGATCGCTCAGCGCACCGCACACGTGGCCGGGCTGCCGCGGCGGCTGGGCGGCTCCGGAGATCCGAGCCCGTTCACCGCGCTCGGGGTCGAGTCCGCGATCCGGGCCTGCTGCGAGCGCGTGTTCTCGTCGAACTCGCTGCGCGAGCGCTCGGTGGCCGTGGTCGGACTCGGGCACGTCGGGTCGCGCGTCGCCAGGCGCTGCGCCAAGGCAGGCGCCAATCTCGTGGTCAGCGACATCGACGAGCGCAAGCGCAGGTTCGCCGACGAGCTCGGGGCAGGATGGGCGTCGCCGACGGAGGCCCTCGAGCTCGACGTCGACGTGGTGGCCCCCTGCGCGCTCGGCAGCGTGCTCAACCACACCAGCGTGCCCCGACTACGCTGCCAGGTCGTCGCCGGGGCTGCGAACAATCAGCTCGCGAGCGAGTCGATCGCCGACCTGCTCGCCGACCGCCACATCCTCTGGGCGCCCGACTTCGTCGCCAACGCCGGCGGGCTGATCAACATCGCCGAGGAGCAGAACGGCTACAACGCGACGACCGCCGGCCGGCGGGTTCGGATGATCGGCGACACCCTGCGCCAGATCTTCGACGAGGCCGAGGCGACCGATGCCACCCCGCTGACCGCCGCCTTGGCGATCGCGCGCAAGCGCCTGGTGAACGCGGGATAGCGCGCGCCGGGAGAGACGGGCTGGCCGCGCTAAGGGCAGACGTTCGTGTAGCTCGGTCCCCCGACGAGCTCGGTCCACTCCGTCCGCGTCAGGTTCCGCCCGGCGATCGTGCACGCGCGCTCCTCCCACGTCGCCAGCGCGGTCGGCCAGGTGAACGCCCGGCCGCGGTCGTCGACGACGAGCAGGCCTCGCCCGCCTGGCTCGAACGCCGCGGCGGAGGTTGCGTCCGGGTCGGACACGAGCCGCGGCCCCTCCGGCTGCCGGCCGGCGGTGAACCACAGCTTGATCGTACCGTCCTCCTGGCCGGTGGTGACGAACCGCTGCCCGGTCTGATCGAACGCGACCCCGGTGATCGAATCCGTATCCGCGAGCAGAGGCTGGCCGAGTCGGCTGCCGGTGGTGGCGTTCCACATCTCGACGGCCCCGCCCTGCGTGCCCGCGGCCAGCGTCGTGCCGGCTCCGAAGGCAAGCGAGACGCTGTCGACGCCGGGATCGGCGAGCGTTTGGACGGGCTGGCCGGTCGACGGGTCGAACACGCGGATCCCCCCGGCGAGCAGGGTGGCTGCGAGCAGCTTGCCGTCACGTGAGAACGCGACGACGTCGGTGCCGTCGACACCGTTGCCGGCGCCGAGGTCCGCGGGCGGCGCCTTGAGCGTTGCGGTGGCCGCGTCCCAGACGACCATCGCCGCGACCGGCGAGGCGAGCGTGTGTCCGACAGTCGTCCCCTCGCTCTTGTCCGAGGCGGCGAGCAGCCGGCCGTCAGGCGAGAACGCGAGCGACTGGACGGCCTCGGACTGCCCGAGCAACGAGCCAAGCCCATACAGCTTGTGTTCGAGTCTGGGCATACCGCTGACGCTCCAGATCTGGACGAGGCCGGCGTGGGCGCCGACGGCGAGCGTCGCGCCGGCAGGCGACCAGGCGAGTGCCGTGATCGGGTTATCGGCCGGCCCGATCGAGAACGAGGCCAGGCGCGCCAGCGTCTGCGTCGAGAACACACCGACGGTCGACGCCCCGGTCGGGACCGCGAACCTGGACCCGTCCGGCGACATTGCCATCGCGGGCTCGGGCGGAGACAGCGGATCGCAGCACTCAAGGTTGCGCTCGAGGCGGGCGCTGCGACCGAAGCTGCGCTCGCCCGTGAGGTCCCAGGCCAGCGCCACGCCCCCGAGCGCCGCGGTGTAGAGCGTCGAGCCGTCGGGACTCTCCTGGGCGTCTTCGACGTGCCCGGCCGGGCCGGGGAGCGTCGTCAGGGCGGCAGCGGTCGCCGGATCCCAGACGATGACCCTGCCGTCGTTGCCGACCGTCACCGCGGACCCGCCGTCAGGCGCGTACACGGCGCTGGCCACGGCCGCCGTATGGCCGCCTCCGACACCGCGCCTGGCGACGCCGGTCGCCGTCGCGACGAACCACACCGAGCCCGTGTCCGAGCCGACCGCGACGTTCGAGCCGCCGGGGCTGATCGCCGCCGCGGTCGGCGGCGCCGGGAGCGGCCGGATCGGCACCGCGCTGACGGGCTCGAGCGTGTGCGCTTCATATGTGTCGATGGCATGTGCGGTCACGACCATCAGCTCGGCGCCTCCATCGATCAGCCGGATCGCGAGCAGCGGACCTGAACCGAGTCGCACGGTCTTGAGCTTCCGACCGTCATTCGCCAGGGACCATCGACTGAGGTACGCGCCGGCTGGCCGGCCGGCGGAGTCGAGCAGCCAGTAGGCGTAGTACACGAGCTGGTGCCCGGGACCGATCAGGATGCTTCCGCCGGGGATGTCGGCGGTCAGCCCATGGCTGTAAGGGGACCCGATCTCGAGGCGCTCCCGGAGGGCGAGCGTGCGAGCGTCCCGCACGGTCAGGAACGACCCCGCCGTGTAGACGAGCAGTGACCCATCGGGCGAGTAGGTCGGCGGCTGATCGCCGAAGAAATCGGTCAGCTTGGTAGGCGACAGAGTGTGCGTGCGAGCGTCGTAGAACCGGATCTGGTTGGCGACGCCGTCGGCCACCGCCACCGTCCCGCCGTTTGGCGCGACCGCGACGTGGGGCGCCGAGTTCGTGGGAAGCGGGAACGTGCCGATCACCGCGGGACTCCGAAGCAGCGTCGACAGCAGGGTGCCCTCGGTCTGCGGCGAGCGGTCGAGCGCCACCGCCTCGCGCGCCAGCAACGCCGCGACCTCGAACCTCGGCTCGTTCAGCGCCTCCGCCCCGAGCTGGCGTCCGAGGGCGGTGTGCGCCTCGGCGACGGCCAGCCGCGCATCGCTGGTGGCGCGCTCCTGGCCGACCACCGCGACCACGCCGGCGACGACCGCGAGCGCGAGCAGTACAGCGGCGCCGATCAGCAGCGCGCGCAGGCGACGGTTCTGCGAGCGCTGGCGGCGCACCTCGCGGTCAGCTTCGGACCGGCTCGCGTCGACGAACTCGCGCTCGAGCCGGTCCATCTCCTCGGGATGCTGGGCGCCGAACTCGAGCGCGGCGGCGAGCCTGGCGCCGCGGTAGAGGTCAGCCGGATCGCGCCCTCGCGCGGCCCACTCGCCCGCGGCCACGCGCAGGTGGGCATGAAGCCTGCGGCCGACGCGATCCTCCTCGAGCCAGGCGCGGTATCGCGGCCACTCGCGGAGCAGCGCCTCGTGCGACAGCTCCGCCGCGCCCGCCCCGACAGTCACCAGGCGCGTATCGGCCAGCGCGGCCAGCACGGGAGCTGCCCCGTCGGTCCGCTCGATCTCCTCGAGTGGCAGCAGCCGGCGCTCGGGCTCGCCGTCGCCGACCTCCGCGAGCCGGAGCAGCAGGACCTTGGCGATCGGGCGTTCGGCCGGCGAAAGCCGTGTGTACGCGACCTCCGCGATCCGCGCCACCGCGCCCCGGACTCCTCCGGCCGCGCGGTAGTCCCCGAGCCGGAGCACCCGTCCGTCGCGAGCCTGCCACAGCTCGAGCAGCGCCGTTGAAAGCAGCGGCAGGGCTCCGGGCTCGTCCGCGACCTCGTCGACGAGCGCCTCGGCGAGCGCAAGCTCGACCTCGAGGCCGGCGCGCGCGGCCGGTCGCTCGATCGCCTCCTTGAGCTCGCCACGCGTCGGCGGGCCAATCAGCGCATGACTGCGACTCAGGAGCTCGCCAAATTCCGGGTACGCGCCGAGACGACCGTAATAGTCGGCGCGCAGCGTGCACAAGACGAGCGCCCGGCGCTGGTGATCGGCCGCGGCGGTCACGAGGCGCTCGAGGAAGTCGGCGCGCTCGGTCTCGTCGTCGCACGCCGTGAACAGCTCCTCGAGCTGGTCGATCGCGATCACGATGCGGACGTCCTGCCCGCCGGCGAACGCGATCGTCTCGGCGAGGGTTCGCTCTCCGAGGGCACGCGCGAGCTCCTGGCACGGATGCTTGCCGGGCCGCAGCAGAACCTGGCGCCACCGCGCACTCCCAGGCAGCGCTCCCGCCCGCAGCGCCGGCAGCACCCCCGCGCGCAGGAGCGAGGACTTGCCGATCCCCGACGGACCCAGGATCCCGACGAGCGGCCACTCCGCCAGGCGAGCCACGAGCTCGGAGACGATCCGCTCGCGCCCGAAGAAGAAGTCGGCGTCGGAGCTCTCGAACGCCGCGAGGCCCTTGAACGGGCACAGGACCGGTCGGCCCTCGCGGGCGTCCGAGCCCTCGACCTCGAGCCCGACGTCGTGGCGCAGGATCATGGACTCGAGCTCCCTGAGCTCGGCGCTCGGGGTCAGCCCCAGCTCATCGCGAAGCAGTGCGCAGGCCTCCCGATACGCCGCGAGCGCGTCGGCCTGACGGCCGGAGCGATACAGCGCGAGCATCAGCTGCCCGCGCAACCGCTCCTGCAGCGGAGCTGCGGCGATCAGGCGCTCGAGCTCCACCACCATGTCGGCGGCGGAGCCAAGTGCGAGCTGCGCGTCGACCCGCTCCATCTCGGCGAGGAGATGCAGCTCCTCGAGGCGCCTGATCTCGGCCTGCAGGCCGTCGACCGTCTCCAGGCCGGCCAGCGGGGGTCCGCGCCACAGCGCGAGTGCTCCTACCAACCGCGCGGATGCCGCCGCCGGGTCGCCGCCGGCGAGAAGCGTTCGGCCCTCGTCGATCAGCCGCTCGAACTCCGCGGAATCGAGCTGGTCGGCGTCGATGGCGAGCACGTAACCACCCCGGCGCGTGAGGAGCATCTCGCCGCGGTCGTCGCAGAGCGCCCGGCGGAGCCGCGAGACCGCGACGTGGACCGCATTGGTCGCGCTTCGCGGGCGCGAGCCGTCGAACAGCTGCTCGATCAGGCGATCGGTGCTGAGCCGCTCGCCGGCGTTCACGAGCAATAGAGCGAGCAGTGCGCGCTGTCGCTCTCCACCCAACCCGAGGGGCTCGTCATCAAGGGCAGCCGACAGCGGCCCGAGAATTCGGAACTGCACCGCGGTCCTCCCCAGCGAGCGCATTGCGGCGATTATGGGCGAACTCCGGACGGGTCGCAACGCTTATCTGACGGGTTCTGTCAGCGATCTGTCAGCGAGCGGTAAGCCGGCCTCCCGATACTCGGCCAGGCCTGTCCTGCCCGGTGGAGACCCGAGCCGGCGGGCGTCTGGGACGAGGAGTCCATGCAAAGGAGGTATGAGGTGCGAGTCATCGTGCTAACTGGGGTGCTGGCGATCGCGTCACTCGGCGTCGCCGCCTGCGGCTCGAGCAGTAGCTCGAACAGCTCTAATAGCGGGGGTGCGTCGAGCTCCGGCCAGAGCGCGGCGGTCAGCAACGAGCAGGCCAAGTTCCCACCGGTGGTGACGGCGCCGGCCACCGCCAAGAAGGGCGGGACGCTGACCGTGATCGCGAACAGCGATGTCGACTACATCGACCCGGGCGCCGCGTACTACCAGCCGACCTACATGATCGACCTCGCGGCGGACTCGCCGCTGATGGGCTGGCCGCCCAACGACACCGCGGCGCCTCAGCCGCTGCTGGCGTCGGGACAGCCTGTCGTTTCGAACGGTGGCAAGACCATCACGTTCCACATCAAGACAGACGTGAAGTACAGCCCGCCGACCGGCGGCGGCGCCGGCTGGAACAAGCCGGTCGCAGCGGCCGATGTCAAGTACGCGATCGAGCGCGGGCTTCTTCCGGGCGTTCCGAACGGCTACGTGACCCTGTACCTCTCCGATCTGAACGGGCTCGCCGCGGCCGAGGCCGCGGTCAAGAAGGACCCGACCAAGGCCCCCGACATCAGCGGTATCACGACCCCGAACTCCTCGACGGTCGTCTTCAACCTGAGCAAGCCGTCGTCGATCGGCGTGATCGACGCTCTGTCGCTGCCGCTCTCCTCACCGGTGCCGCAGGGCTACGCCGCGCCGTTCGACTCCAAGACGCCGTCCTCGACCTACGGAGAGCATCAACTCGACGTCGGGCCGTACTACATCTCGAACTACTCGCCCGGCAAGCAGATCGTCCTGCTGCGCAACCCGAACTGGACTCCCGGCGAGGACTTCCGCGCGGCCTATCTCGACAAGATCGTCATACAGGAGGGGTTCTCGGACGAGAACTCCGCGATCAGCAAGATCCTGACCGGCCAGAGCATGATCAACTTCGACTTCGGCGCCACTGGTGAGGCGCTGAAGCTCGCGGCGACCAAGTATCCGAAGCAGCTGACACTCACCCCGGACGGCTCCAACCGGTACGTCACGCTGAACACGAGCAAGCCGCCGTTCAACAACATCGACGTGCGCAAGGCGGTGATCGCGGGCACCAATCGCGTGGCGCTGCTGGACACACGTGGTGGACCACTGAGCGGGATCCTGGCGACGCACTTCATCCCGCCGGGGATCGCGGGCTTCCAGCAGGCTGGCGGTGTCGCCGGTCCGACGGGCTCGCAGTACGACTTCCTGCAACACCCCACCGGCGATATGGCGCTGGCCGAGTCGTACATGAAGAAGGCCGGTTACTCGAGCGGTAAGTGCTCGGGCAGCAATTGCACGATCACGATGGTCAGTGACAACACGCCTCCGGGCAGCAATACGGCCCAGGTGCTCAAGTCGCAGCTGGCCGCGCTCGGATTCAACGTCCAGCTGCATCCGGTCGAGCACGCCACGATGATCACGAAGTTCTGCTCCGTCGTTGCCAACGACCCCAACGTCTGCCCGAACGTCGGGTGGGTGAAGGACTTCAACGACGGACAGGCGATGATCGACGTGCCCTTCAACGGCGCGACGATCACCGCGAGCCCAACCAACAACGCAAATCAGGCGCTACTGAACAACCCGACAGTCAACGCCGGCCTGAACGCGGCGAAATACATCACCGACCCGGCGCAGCGGGCCGCGGCGTACGGAAGGCTCGACGACCAGATCGTGGCCCAGGCCCCGGCGATCCCGTGGGACTGGGACTATGAGGCGAACGTCGCGTCGACGAACGTCCTCCCGGTGATCAACGAGTTCAACGGCCTGACCGACCTCGCGTTCACTTCGATCAAGTGAGGTGAGTGAGGTCTGGTCGCTCCACACCGGCCGGCATGCGGCCCTCGTCTGCGAGCTTGTCCAGATGGGCCGCGAGGGTGACGGCGGCCGCCGGGCGTAGTCCCGGCGGCACGTCGGCCCAGACGTCGTCGAGCAACTCGTCCGTGGTCCGCTTGCCGGCGTCGAGGGCCTCGATAAGGCGCCGCTCACGGTCGAGGCGGTGAGCGATGTACTCGTCCAGCTTGGCTCTCGGATCCGCGACCGGTGGTCCGTGTCCGGGGAGAAGCACGGTTACGTTGCGTTCTCTCAACCGGGCCAGCGCGGACAGGTACGAGGCCAGCGCGCCCGGATCTGGGGCGATGAACACGCTGCCCTCGCCGAGTACGGCGTCGCCGGTCATCGCGGCATCGCCGGCGATATAGGCGAGATGGTCGGGCGCATGCCCGGGCGTCGCCACCGCTTCGAGCGGCCCAAAAGTGGCGCCGTCCGCGAGGTCGCCGGCGGCCGCGGCGACCGGCGCGCGGGGGTAGCGTGCCTGGATCGCCGGCACGGCCCCGGTGTGGTCGGCGTGATGGTGGGTGAGGGCGATGCCTCCGAGCCCGCCCCGGGCGTCGAGCTCGGCGATCAGCGCGGCGACGTGCTCTTCCAGGTCCGGGCCCGGATCGACGAGCCACGCCGGGTCGCGGTTCACGATCCACGAGTTCGTGCCACTGAGCGTGAACGGTCCTGGATTGGCCGCCCGGATCCCGACCAGATCGTGTCCCGGGATCTCGATGCGAGTCACCGGGGCAGCATGACAGCCTCGTACCCGGTCGTCTCGGGCACATGGCCGAGTTCGTCGACGTCGTCGAGGCTGCGCACTCGCCTGCTGAGCAGCGGCGCGAACGTGACGATCGCGCCGAGCACGCCGGCCCAGATCAGGGTCGTGCGGGCCCCGAGGGCGCCGCTGATCGGCCCCGTCAGCGCGTACGACAACGGCAGCAGCCCGATCGAGATCAGCCAGTCGAGGCTCGATACCCGCCCCAGGAGCTGGGTCGGGACGTGACGCTGCTTGGCGGTCGCCCACGCGATCGTGCCCGCGGTCTCGAGCGTGTTGAAGAGGACGCTCGCGAGCATCAGGCCCCACAACCCTCGCGACACTCCGTAGCCGGCCACCGCGAGCGTTGCGACCGTCCACGCCGCATACATGAGGGTGAGGCTGCGGCGAGGAAGGCCGAACTGCCCGACCGCGAGCGCGCAGATCAGGGAACCGAGACCGCCGGCCGCGAAGATCAGGCCGAGATCGCGCGCGCCGGCGGCGAACCGGTGCTTGACGATGAACGGCAGGAGGACCTCGGTCGGCCCCATGAACAACAGGTAGGCGATGGCGGCGCTGACGAGCGTCGCCCACAGCCAGGCGTGGCTGCGGACGTAGCGGAGGCCGGCCTTGATCTCTTCGAGCCCGGCTTTGGTCTCCGCCGCTTGCGGAACCGGTCTGCGGGACATCGCGAGGAGCGCGACCACCGAGACCACGAACGAGGCGGCGTCGAGTCCGAACGTCCAGCCCGCGCCGATCGCGCTGACCGCCAGGCCGCCGAGCGCCGGCCCTGCCAGCCGCAGCATCACCGGCCGGATCAGCTGGTCGAGCGAGTTGGCCTGCGCGAGCGCGTCGGCCGGGAGAAGCTGGGGCACGAGCGCGTCGGAGGCGGGGTTGAAGAACGCGGTGGCGGCGCCGTAGGCGGCGGCGATCGCGATCAGCTCCGGGATTGTGAGCGCATGCGTGATCGCGAGCACGGCTAGCGCGGCCAGGGCAACCGCGCGGACCATGTCGGCGGTCAGCATCACCAGTCGCCGGTCGAACCGGTCGCTCACCGCACCGCCGATCAGCAGGCAGGTGATCGTCGGAATCGTCATCGCGATCCCGACGGTGGCCAGCGCCGTCGGGGCGTCCGACAACGTGTAGACCTGCCACGCCAGCGCCACCAGGAACAGACCGTCGCCTAGCAGCGAGACCGACATGCCGGCCGCCAGCAAGCGGTAATCGGTGTGGGCCAGCGGCGCCAGGAGCCGGACCCGGCTGAAACCCCCCGGACGGTCCAGCGCCTCGTAGCTCTGCTGCATGGGCTCAGCCCGGGCTCGCGCGGCCCGCTCAGTCCGAGCTGGCGGCCAGCGCGGTGCCCTCGCCGGAGCCGGCGTGCTCCTCGAGGAAGCTGATCAGCTGCTCGGGCACCATCGGCCTGGCGAAGTAGAAGCCCTGCCCCGTGTCGCAGCCCAGCTCCCGGAGCGTGGCCGACTGCTCGGGGTACTCGATGCCCTCGGCGACCACCTCGAGATCGAACGTCTCGCCCAGGCTCAGCACCGCGGAAGCGAGCCCCGAGGTCACGGGCGCCGCGCCGGCAGCCAGCAGCGAGCGATCCATCTTGAGGATGTCGAGCGGCAGCATGCTCAGCGAGCTCAGCGACGAGTACCCGGTGCCGAAGTCGTCCATCGCGAGGCGCACGCCGAGCGCGCGCAGCTCGTTCAGCCGGCTGATCGCGAGCTGGGTGTCGGTCATCATCACCGACTCGGTGATCTCGAGCGTCAGCGCGTCCGGCTCGAGTTCGGCGGCGGCCAGGGCCGACGCCACGTCGCTGACGATGTCGGAGTGGAACAGCTGCTTGACCGAAAGGTTGACTCCGATCGTCGGCAACATCGTGCCGCGCATCCGCTCCCGCAATTCCTTCGCCTGCCGGCAGCCCTCCTGGAGTACCCAGCGTCCGATGTCGATGATCAGCCCCGTCTCCTCGGCGAACGGGATGAACTCGATCGGCGGGATCAGCCCACGGGAGGGATGGCGCCAGCGCAGCAGCGCCTCGACGCCGGTGACGGTCTCGTCGGCAAGGCGGACCAGCGGCTGGTAGTGAAGCTCGAACTCGCCGCGCTCGAGCGCCTTCTGAAGGTCGGCGCGGAGCGCCAGCCGGGCCACCACGCGGTCGTGCATGGCGGGCTCGAACAGCCTGTAGCCGCCCTTCCCGTCGGCCTTCGCGATGTACATTGCGGCGTCGGCATTCCGGATCAGCTCGTCGGCGTCCGTGGCCGTGCCGGGCTCGACGACCGAGATGCCGAGGCTCGCGCGGATGACGAGGTGGTTGTCATCGAGCTGGATCGGACGGCTGAGCGCGTCGAGAATCCGCTCCGCGGTTTCGACCGCCGCCTGCAGGTCCTGGACATCCTCGAGCAGGATCGCGAACTCGTCGCCGCCGAACCGCGCCGCGGTGTCAGCCGCGCGGACGCTCGCCGAGATCCGTTGTGCGACCTCGAGCAGCACGCGGTCGCCGGTGGCGTGACCGAGGCTGTCGTTGACCGTCTTGAAGTCGTCGAGATCGACAAACAGCACCGCCATCCCCATGCCCTCGCGCAGCGTGCGCGCCACCGCGTGCCGCACGCGCTCGTTGAACAGCGCCCGGTTGGCGAGGTGCGTCACCGAGTCGTGGAAGGCCTGGTGGGCGAGCTGCTCCTCGAACGCCTTGCGCTCCGAGACGTCGCGGCCGTTGAGCACGATCCCGCCGACCGAGCTGTCGCCGAGCAGGTCCGTGTGCAGGATCTCGAAGTGGCGCAGGCTGCCATCCTTGTGCGCGAGCAGGCAGTCGATGACCTCGGCGCGGCCATTAGCCCCGGCGCCGTCGGTCAGGCGGCGGAGCATGCGTCCCTGCTCGTCGGCGTGCAGGAGCTCTGCGAACGGCCGGCCCGTGACCTCTTCGGCGCTGTAGCCGAGCACGCGCTCGATCGAGGGGCTCTGGTACATGATCGTGTTCTCGGCGCTCAAGACTGTGATCAGGTCGCTCGAGTTCTGAACCAGCGTCGAGAACCTGGCCTCGCTCGCGCGGCGGTGAACCTCCTCGGCGAACTCGGCGCTGCTCAGCGCGAGCGACACCTGATGCGCGAGCGTGCGCAGCGCGTACCGGGTCTCCTCGTCGTTGCTCACCTCGCCGGCGACGATCAGCATCAGGCCGGCGCCGGGCCCACCACCGGGACGGAGCTCCAGCTGCAGGACGCGCTCCCTCCCCGCCGGCAGTCGCAGCCCGTCGCGCGCGCCGCCGGGCAGGATGGCCGCGCCGGTGTCGCCGGAGTCCTTTAGGAAGGGCGAGATGCCGGCTGGGACCTCCCATTCCGAGAGTCCGCCGTGGTCGTCGAGCGCCATCGCGCGGATGCGGTCGCCGACGATCCGGCAAATCCGGGCATCGACGCGGTCCCTGCCGAACTCGGCGAGCGCCTGGAGCGCCGCGATCAGGATCTCGCGCGGCTCGGTGGCCGCCACGAGCAGTCCGCCCGCGGCGCTGAGCGCCCGCTCCCGCGCGACCGACTTCTCGCGCTGGCGCACCAGACCGGTCATCCGCGCCACGACCAGCGAGAACAGCACGGCGGACGCACCGACCACGAACAGCAGGTCCCAGTTGCGGGTCGGTACCACCTTGATGATCTCGAGCGCGGGCGCGATCAGGGTCGCTCCGGCGAGCAGCGCGAGCCGCAGCCAGGTCAGGCGCGGCTGCCGATCGGCCTCTCCCTCGGACAGCTCCTGCATCGACGGATGGAGCGCCGCGGCTCCCCAGAACAGATAGAACAAGATCCAACCGGCGTCGAGCCACAGCTGGTGGTTGTAGGTGTTGTGCAGCGTGAGCAGGCCGTAGATGTCGTCGGTGACCAGCATCGAGACGATCCCGGCGATGAACAGGTAGAAGGCCGGCCGGCGCTTCCCGCTGTCCACGGCGAGGCGGATGCCCGCGGCCAGCAGGATGATGTCCCCCATCGGGTAGCCGATCGAGACGAGCTTCGGCACCAGGCTGAGCGTCCCATCGTGGACGTACGGAGCGATCAGCAGGATCCCGGAGACGAGCGCCAGGCCCAGCGTCATGATCAGCGCGTCGACAGCTCCCGGCCCGTCCGCGCGCTGGTTCCGGCGACGGACGAGCAGCATGATGCCGACCATCAGCACCGGGTACATGGTCAGATACACGGCGTCGCCCAACGACGGGAAGGGCACGTTGACGTTGAACAGGATCCGGATGCTGTACGTGTAGACGTCGCCGACCCAGAACAGGAATACGCCGAGGACGAGCAGCCACCAGGCGAGCCGGGCGCGCGGCCGGTAGAAACGAATGCCGGCGACCACGGCGACGAGACCGTAGAGCCCCAGGCCGTTGATCACGAGCGGGCTGCCCTTCAGGGGGGGCACGAACACGTAGAGCCCGGTAACAAAGGCGCCGAACGCGAGGAACATCCACCAGAGGTGGCGTCGGTCGGCGGCGGCGATCGGCGTGGCTCGGGACATCGTCCTAACCGCGGTCGTCGACCGGTGTGCGCCGGAGCTTGAACCTTTCGGCGACCTCGCCGAGCACGGTGCACAGATGTTCGATCTGCTCGTCGGTGTGCGCCGAGGTGAGCTGCAGGCGGAACCCGACCTCGTCGCGCGGGACGAGCGGGTACACCGCCATCGTCACGTAGATGCCGCGGTCGAACAGCAGGTTCCCGACTTCGTCGATCCTGTCGGCCTCGAGCAGCGGGATCTCGATGATCGGAAACCCGGACTGGTTCGGTGTGGCGATGCCGAGCTCGCGGATCCGGTCGAGCACGCGGCCGGTCAGCCGGTGGAGCTTTGCCCGGAGCTCATCACCGCGCACGTCGTTGACGCGAAGCCCCTCGAGGACCGTGGCCAGTGAGGCGACCGGGGAAGGCCCGGAGTACAGATACGGCGGCGCCGCGGTTTTGAGCACCTGCTTGAGCGGCGTCGGGCACGCGATGAATGCCAGCAGCGACGAGTACGCCTTCGAGAACCCGCCGACGAGCACGATGTTCTCGTAGCTCTCGGCGGCATGGCGGACGATGCTGTTGCCGCGGACGCCGTAGTCGCAAGGCTCGCCGGGGGAGCGCTCGCCGATCACCCCGAAGCCGTGAGCGTCGTCCACGTACAGGATCACGTCGTACTTGCGGGCGAGCGCGGCGAACGCGGCGAGGTCGGGCGCGTTGCCGGTCATGCTGTTGACGCCGTCGATGCAGATCATCCCCGGCCGGCGCCAGGCGCGGTCGCGGAGCAGTCCTTCCAGGTGATCGAGGCTCTCGTGGGCGAAGCGCTGAACGGCGGCACCGCGCGCCTGCGCGAGTGCACAGCCGTCGTAGATGGTTTTGTGCGCGCGGCTGTCGAGGAACACAGTGCCGCCCCCGGCCAGCACCGGGATCACCGACATGTGGATGTGAGTGATCGTCGGCAGCAGCAGGCTGTCCTCGCAGCCGAGAAGTTCAGTGAGCTTCGCCTCGATCTCCTCGTACAGGACCGGGCTGCCCAGCAGGCGCGACCAGCTCGGATGCGTCCCCCACCGCTTGAGGTAGGTCGGGACGGCTTCGATGATCTCGTCATCAAGATCGAGCCCGAGGTAGTTGCAAGACGCGTAGTCGGTCAGCCACTGATCGCCGACCCGGATCGACCGTCCGTCGATCTCGTCGATGACCGCGTCGAGCATCCGGTGCGAGTACTGCAGGCGCGCGAGGTCCTCGGTCGAGCGGATCCAGCGCTCGAGCCAGCGGTCCTGGTCGCGCTCGCCCCACCTCAGGGCATCGAGCGGATCGACCGCCGACGGATCGCCACCGGCGGTCCCGCCATTCCGGGCATGGGGAGTTGATTCGGTGACATCGGAGCGGGCCATCACGCCGCTTATCGGACGAATCGCCCCGGACTGAAGCAATGGCTACTGCGATCAGCCGATAAGCGGAGCTTTTACGGGCCGAACAGTATGCTCGGCCGGGTGTTCGACCACGTCGGGATCGCGGTCTCGGATCTCGCGGCCTCCGAGCGCTTTTACCGGACAGTCCTGAGCGTCTTGGGCATCGAGCCCAGCCATGCGGACGCGGAGCTCGTCGAGTGGGACGACTGGGACATCGGGCCGACCGACCGCGAGCACCCGCTGACCCGCGGGCTCCACGTCGGCTTCCGCGCCCGTGACCGCGCGCAGGTGGACGCGTTCTGGCAGGCGGGCGTCGGCGCGGGGTACCGTGACGACGGCGCGCCGGGGCCACGCACGCAGTACGGGCCGACCTACTACGGCGGGTTCCTGCTCGATCCCGACGGCAACAGCGTCGAGGCGGTCTACAGCGAGCGTGAGCACACCGTCCCCGCGGGCCGCATCGATCATCTCTGGATCCGCGTCCGCGACCCGCTGGCCTCCCGGCGCTTCTACACGACGATCGCCCCCCACGCGGGGCTCCGCCTGACGCACGATGAGCCCGGCCGCCTGCAGTTGTCCGGCCCGGACTACAGCTTCTCGCTCGTCCGGGACGAGCGGCTACTGACCGAGCACGTCCACCTCGCGTTTCCCGCGCGCGAGGACGCCACCGTCCGCGCGTTCCATGCCGCCGCGCTCGCGGCGGGCTACGAGGATCACGGCGCGCCGGGTGAGCGCGCGGTCTACCACCCGGGCTACTACGGCGCGTTCGTGCTCGACCCCGACGGGCACAACGTCGAAGTCGTCAACCACAACCGGGGCTGAGGCGCGGCCGACGCGGGCCGCAACGCTTCGCCCGCTCGGTCCTCGCTCGTCACTCACCGACCTTTACGATCGTTCGACCGCTGCCGAGGCTTGCCAGCGCACTTTCAAGCGCGCCTCCGACGTCCGAAAGCGCGATCTCGCGCACGCCCAGTTCCTCGATCCCTCGCGGACGCAGGTCGGTTGCCAACCGCCGCCAGACTTCCTGACGCAGACTGATC
>Ga0335073_10001708_pt1 | contig 29560 bp, 20 predicted proteins | sample Lox_Sample_22_FD_207093 | JGI IMG/M metagenome (GOLD analysis project Ga0335073, IMG submission 207093) | Soil microbial communities from Loxahatchee National Wildlife Refuge, Florida, United States - Lox_Sample_2.2 | ecosystem: Environmental > Terrestrial > Soil > Wetlands | place: USA... | reverse complement strand
TGTCCAAACTGTTGTACGGCTCTTCGGCATAGCTTCCAGTCCAGGGCGCGCTCTCAGCCCATGCGCCAAAGTGTGCAAACTCAGGGTGTGCTTGGACGAAGTGTTTCATCGCGTCCGGGTCCTTCGCCGCCGCGGCGAGCAGGAGTGCGTAGAAAGCCTGCGGGCTCGCAACGGGGAAAAACGGTGGATCGATCATGGCCATGCGCCACACTTGACCTCCCGGCTCCGAGATTTGCAGCCCCATGCCTCGTACCCGAACGGTGGAATCCAGCGCATGCAGGTCAGCGCTGCCCAGATTGAAGCGCCCGATCACTGAGTACTGTCCGGGGCGCAGCATCGGCGCGCTTGACAAGGCCGAGCCGGCTCCGTTTGCCTCGAAGATGCCCGAGAAGCAGATCCCTTTCGCGTGATTGCGACGGTGGCCAAGCGCTGGGCCGCCGGGCGGAGCGAGCGCCTTGACCAGCCTGTCCGGTGTCAGGCGTTCCGGCGAAAACCAGCCGGCCGTGTACGCGAACGCAACGGCGGCCGCGCTCACCACGACGACAATGAGGCTCAGGGGTCCGAGCGCCGGGCGCTTAAGATGCTGATCTTGAGTCATGAATCCTCCCAACAGCGGGGCGAATGATTGTCTGCTCAGCCAACCGTAAAGTCGAAGGCTTCAACCCCCGGCCCAGCGAACGTATAGCCCTGCTCATCGATGTCGATCCCCATGACCACCGCCCGGCGAGGCATGTTGCCATGAGTCAACTAGGTCGAGCCGAGGGCGAATTCGCCCGGCTTGACGTTCCATCCGCGCAGCGCCGCACGCGCACAATGCGCGCCGCTCGATGGACAGAGAACCTCGATGTGCAGCAGCTCTCCCGGCATCAGCGTCACATAGTTATCACTGTAATAAACGGGCAGCACGCGGTTGCCCGCCTCGTCCAGCATGGTGAGCTTCGCGTTGAGGGCCGGCTGGTTTCCCCGATTTTCGAGCGTCACGTGTAACCGTCCGCCAGATCCTGCGCTAATTCGTGCCGTCACCGCTTGTACGGCGAGAGCATTCAGTCGTTGTTGGCTTGCCGCGTCGCGACTCTGCCAGTAGACGTTATCGGACAAGGTTCCGCTGGAATCGGTCAACGTGAGCTTGACGAGAACCAGCCCCTGCGCATCGAGCACGGGTTCAAGATCAAGCGGCTCCGCGAGCGTCACAGCGGAATTGGCGCCCGCGTCGATGCGATCGGCTCGCTCCGCGAGCGTTCGATTGTCGAGCGACAGCACACGTGTGCGTAGGGTCAAATGCGGTCGCGCGCTTCGTGTCGTGTTGACCACGGTCAGGCGGTAGTCTGGCAGGTCGAGCTGCGCGTGCAGCGGCTCGCAGGCCTTCTTTACCGCATAATACGCGGCCGCCGTATCGTAATCCGAGCTGTAGATCTGCCACGTATTGCTGGGCCATGCTGGATGCGTCATCCAGAGCAGGCGGCCGCTATTCTCGGTCCACAGATGCGCAGCGAATCCCTCGAAGATCGCTCGGTACGAAACGTAGTCCATGAGCTGCGCCTTGCGCTCGAAATCCTCGAGGCTCACCGGCGCACCATACTCCGTACCCATGGTTGCCATGAAGGTCGCGACATCGCCGTTGCCCCCGAAGTGCCAGTCATGATACGCGTAGGTATCCGAGATCGGCCAGCGGTCGGCGCGTGGAATGGAGGCGCGCAACGATTCCAGCGTGGATAGAGAGGGAGTCCCTACCTCGACGGAGAATCCGCGCGCGAGTTCGGTGAAGTATTGCTCGGGCGGACGATAGTTATAAGGTCCGCTGCCCTGCAGGTTAATGGAATTGGAGCTGCCGGTGTAGTAGCGAGTTCCGTCAAGGCTTGCCACCAGCCCGGCGAGCCCCTCGTTGAGGATGGGTTGGGGCATCCCTTCATTGCGGCCAAACCAAAGCGCGATCGAGGGATGGTTCCGATAGCGACTAATCACGTCGCGGGCGTTCGCGAGGAACAACGCCGGGTCCTGCGCTTCGAGCTGGAAATCCTGCGTCGATTCCCAAAAATCATTCAATACCAGGAGCCCATATTCGTCCGCCAGCTCGTAGAAGATTTCCTCGGTGTTCTGCCCGAGCCAATTGCGAATGATGTTGAGGTGGGCGTCGCGGTGCAGCTTGAAGTAGGGCTCCAATCGCGCTCGCGAGATCCGCTTTCGAGAATCATCCATCCCCCAGCTGCCGCCGCGTGCGGCGATGGGCACGCCGTTGACCTTGATGACGAGGTAGGGGGTCAGCGACTCACTCGCCGCCGGATGCACTGCCGCCGAGTGCTCGCCCTCCGCCGTGAGGCTTGCCGCCCAGCCGCCCTGCGCCGTGCGCTTGATGGCCTCGTGGCGCACGTCGACGAGCCGCTCGCCGAGCGCGGTGCCGAGCGTCGGATCTACCTCGACTCGCCGCAGTCGACCCTCGTGATCGAACAGCGATAGCTCGTATGTCAGCTCGCGCACGCCGAATCTGATGGTTGCATGGTCAGACCGCGCACCGTTCTCACCGATCTCGAGCTCGAGAGTGTAGAGATTGGAGGGCCCGTAACCGTTCGGCCACCACAAGCGCGGACTGACGAGGTGCAATTGCGGAAATTCGGCCGAGTCGAGCGATACCGTTGTCGTTCCCGGGGGCAGCACCAGTTCCTTGCGGACGCTGATCGTGTCGATGCGCGCAACGAGCGTGGCTCGAAGCGTCGAGCTCCGCAGATTCTCGACCGGCACCGAGAGGGAGAGATCCGCCGTGTCGATTTGCGGCAGTGGCAGACGAGTGATGACCTGCGGGTCGGTGAAGCGCAGGTCGCCGGTGGCGCGGAGCTCGACATCCTGCCAGATGCCTGTGTCCCGATCGCGAATGCCTGGGATCCAATCCCAACCTTCCGTCGCGATGAAGGTCGGACCGTCGAGCGCGAGAATGCCGCCGTTCTCGCCCGGGCCCGCGGCGATCGACTGCTCGTGCGGAATGCCGGGATGTGGTGGCGGTGAGATGCGCACGGCGAGCGCATTGATCTCACCCGGCTGAAGCACGCCCGTGACATCGAAACGGCCGCGCGTGAATGCGCCCTTGATCAGGCCCAATTGGGTTCCGTTGAGCCAGACCTCCGCCGCGTAGTTGATGCCATTGAAGGTGATCGTGACTCTTTGACCCCGCAGATTGGCGGGCGCGAGAAAAGCACTACGATACCAATAGTCCTGACGGCTCAAGGTATCCGGAATGGAGAGATTGTTGAGCCCGTAGTCCGGGTCCGGGTAATGCCCTTGCGCGATCAGCGTCGTGAGCACGGTGCCCGGCACCACCGCGGGATACCATTGCTCGGTCCGGTAATCCCGTCGTGACACTTGCGCACCGTTGGCCGCGACGTTCGGCGCGGCCCGGAGCGACCACGCGTTGACGGCCCAGACACCGGCGCCCTTGGCGGTCAGAGCGCTGGCGGCGCCTGGCTCGATCGATTTAGCGCGTGGCGACCTCGCTTTGGTCAGGCCAGGCCCGCTCTTGCTTTGCGGCAGAGTCCACGGGTCCTGTGGTTGCTGTAGCCCCCGCCACGCGTGCTCCTGCAGAGGCCACCCCACGCCGAGCTCGTCGAAGGTGATGAGCGAGTAATCGGGTGACCGCGCTGCCCGTGATCGCACCGTCTGCGCATCGAGGGCGCTCGGTTCGAGCCTGAGCTCAGCAAGCGATCCGCCGAAATGAGCGGAGCCATCGCGGCCGACCGGTGCGATGTTGATGCGAGGCGCGACTCGAAGGGTCGCCGCGGCGACCGCGTTGCGCTCGCGGCCGTCCAGATAGAGCCGGGCGGTCGCGCCATCGTACGTCGCGGCGATCGCATACCAGTGGTCGCTCTGCAATCGTGTTCCAGCGCGCACGATGAGGGTGGGGGTCACTTCCAGTGCAAGCTCACCATCCAGCAACAAAATGCCGCGCCATCCGCCCCGCGGATCGGCCAGATCCCCGACCGCCGCCACGATCACCGCTCCGGATTGCTGGCGCGTCCAGCGCATCCATCCGGACACAGACCACGTCGCCCCCGGCGCGGCGAGCGCGACTTCCGGGGCGAGAGGGCGCGACATTCCGATGCTTCCTTCGAGCGCGGTCACGTTGTAGGGCCCAAAGTTCATGGACTCGGTGGAATCCGCGAGCGCAGCTGCGGACGCCGCCGTAGCAAGGCCGAAGGAGGCGAGCAGCCCAAGTAACGCGAGCGATCGAACGGGCTTTTTCAGCACGGCTTCTTCTCCTGGACGATGGGGCACAAGCCAATGACAACGCTGACATATTAGTGTATCCCGGAAGCCGCCTCGTCGCGGCAAGGTGGCGGGCACCGACCGCGGAGCGTCGGTGGGGCGGCCTGGAGCGCACCCTGGGGACCTCTTGGAGCTGGCTGCGCTCGGCCGAACCTGCTGAGCGGGTTCTTTGGGCGGATGATGCTTTCACAGGCGGCCATGCTCGGGCGCGGCGGTTCTTCCTCCACGCATCGCGTGCCAGAGGAGGGCATGGAGCAGGTGCTGCAACGCAGCGTCCTGTCAGCGCTGCCATCTCGGAGTAAGATTAAACACACCTAAAATATTTAATCGTTGACGTCAGGTCTTGGCGGAGTTAGCCTCCGGCCTGCGTCGATTGGGGTCCACAGGGCCTCGAGTCGATGGGGGATAAGAGCGCAAAATAGTGCTCGGCAGCCGGAGAAAAGGCGGCCACTGGGCACTGGGTCGATTAAAGCGCCCGTGTAATAACAATGTCACGAGTGGGAGTACCAGTACCATGTCGCATCGTCGGGAAAAGCGCGCGCGCCGGGCTATTCGTTTAGCCGTAATGACAGCGGTGTCACAAGCATCCATGATGGGCTACGCGGCGTTCGCGGATGACCAAACGCAGAATTCGTCGCAGTCCTCGAGCAAGTCCGATGAGTTGTCGGAGATCGTCGTGACCGGCTTTCGCGCTTCACTGCAGTCGGCGCTCGATGCGAAGCGCAACTCGGATCTGCCGATGGAGTCGGTGCAGCCGGAAGATATCGGCAAGATGCCCGACCAAAACGTGGCCGAATCACTGCAGCGCCTCCCCGGGGTTCAGATCGACCGCGGTCAGGCAGGGCAGGGCACGTCCGTCTTGATCGACGGGCTGCGTCAGAACTTGACGACTCTGAACGGTGATCTGTTTCTGACCGGCAGGGAGTTCTATGTGTCGGGCGAGGCGTCGGGCGGCGGCGCGGGGAGCAACGCCCAATACAATTCACTCGAAGGTGTCCCGAGCGATATCGTGGGCGGCATCGACGTCTTCAAGAATCCCAAGGCATCGATGACCGAGGGCGGCCTCGGAGGCACCATCGATATCAAGACCATCAATCCGCTGGCTCAGCCCGACGGGTTGTCTTTGAGCGGCAATTTTCGCGAGTCCCGAGCCGAGGGACTGAGCAGCGACACGCCCGATGGCACGATCGTCGGCACCTACAAATTCAATGATCGGCTCGCATTCACCGGCAGTTTCACGTTCGACGACGAGACCACCCACACCAAGGAATATCAGGATGAAAATCGAGCCGCGTGGCTCGTCACGAATGCCGCGACCGGCCCCTATACGGGAGCGCTGACCGCTCAAGATATCGGCACCCTCCCCAACAATCAGCACTACATCAGCCCACAGCTCGGATATTTCACCGATATCTTCGATTATCGCGACGATAAGGGCGCATCGTTCGGCATTGCCGCCAAGGTAACGGACAGCATCTCGACGAATTTCAATTGGTTCTTTTCGCGGGAAAACGATACTAACTACAGCTATTCCGACAAGGCTTATTTCAACGGTCAGGGTGCGACGCCGGGTCAGGCGTTCCCGGGGATCGATCCCACCCAACCCTATTCGATCGACTCGAACGGGGTCGTACAAAATGCCGCGTTCAACGCGAACGGTGCGGAAACGGCCACGCTGTACCAGAACAACATTTCCGAGGCGAACAACTTCCAGTGGATCACCAAGTTCAATGAGGGCGGACCGCTGCGCGGGATTTTCGATGCCTCATTTGCGCATGCCACCTCCAATCTTCAAGCGGATCAGGCGGATGTTGAACACGGGCTCTACTTGACCGCCGCCGGCGTGCCGACTTCGCCCGGCGCGCCCGGTTGCAACAACGGCGGATCGACCTGCACCAATGCCACGGGTAGTCACGGCTACGAGTTCGTTTACTCGAATGGGGGTACATCGGGTTTGCCGGGCGTCAGCTACCCTGCCCCTTATGCCAATATCCTGAACAACCCTGCGTGGACCACGTTCAAATCCAACTGGGCGTGGGCCAACCTCACCGATAACAAGCAATTCGCGGTGAAGGCGGATCTGCAATGGGATCCGGCGTTCGTCACGGACGTGCCCATGACGCTGTCGGCGGGCGTGCGCTATGCGGGTCGCGATCTGGATGAGACCTTCGGCCGCTATCTGATCAACGGCACGCTTGCCAACGGCGAGATTGCCGGCAGCAACGGCGTCAACAACAAGCAGCCGTGCGGCACGCTACTCGCGAATACCGGGCCCTGGCTGTATTACCAGGATCCGGGCTACGGATGTCCCAACATTCCCTACTCGACGGCACGCTCGAACCCCGGTTTGGCGCTCGTCGTGCCGAACTTTGGTGTGGGCAACATCATCGTGAAAAATCCCTCGACCGGAGGGATGACCAATCCGTCCACGTATCTGGAGACAGTCTGGGCGGGCGCGGGCGTTCCGAACGTGACCGAGCAATTCTTCAAGGACAACTTGAGTTCCTTCAGCGTCACCGAGCGCACCACAGCCACGTATTTGATGCTGGATCTTGGCCAGCCGTCGAATCGGTTTCACGTCAATTTCGGTGTGCGCCTCGTGAACACGGATCTGACCGTCAACGGTGGACAGTCGGCGCCTTCGCCCACCTACTACGGCACGGCCTCCTGGAACGGCGTCGATTCAAACGTCATCCCGGTGACTACCAAGCGCAATTACACCGACGTCCTGCCATCGTTCAACTTCGTGCTCGACCTCACCGATACGCAACTGGTGCGGTTCGGCGCGGCCCGTGTGGTCTCGCCGCAGGACTTGTTTCTGCTGGGTCTGGGCAATTCATACAACTTCACCCGCAACACGACTCGAGTTCAGCCGAATGGCACGGTGGGCGGGTTCGAGTTCATCAATGGTGCCTCCGGCAACCCGAATCTCGATCCGTATCGCGCGTCGCAGTTCAATCTGTCGTATGAGAACTATTTTGCGCCGGGCGCCCTGGTGGCCGTGGCTCCGTTCTACAAGCAGGTGGATAGCTTCATTGAAGTTCAAAGTATCCCGACGTTCGTGAAGGATGACTTCGGCGGCACCACGGGCAACATTACCGAGCCGGTCAATGCCGGCAAGGGACGCATCTACGGCCTCGAGGTCAGCGGACAGTATTCCTTCGGCGACTCCATCGCGCCTTGGCTCACGGGTCTGGGATTTGCCGGCAACTACACTTACTCGAAGTCACAGACCAACAGCCAGGTCACCAGCTTCTCCCACGATGCGGGCATCCCGGGTGTCGCCTTGAACGCCTACACGGGGACCCTGTTTTACGAGCGCTTCGGCTTCTCAACACGCCTCTCGTATTCCTGGCGGGACAAGGCGGTGAACGACTCCCAGGTGGGCGCGACTTTCCCGATTCCGGACGCACAGATCAAAGGCGGTGAGCTGATTGGGCAGGTATTCGAGGCGGCCTACGGTCAGTTGGACGCTCAGATCGGTTATGACTTCAACAAGCACGTGGGGATTTTTGCGTCTGCACAGAACCTCACCGATTCGGCGCAGCATACCTACCTGCAGTGGCCCAACGAGCCATTCACCTATGATGACAGCGGGCGGCGATTCTTTCTCGGCGTGAAGGGCAAGCTCTGAACCCGAGCACCGCTACGCCGCACCCTCGCGGTGTGGCGGTGTTTCTTTTTTTTCGACTGCGGGGGCGGTGCTCCTTCCCGAGCGACAGCATTCAAGGTTTGGAGCAACATGACGGGCAATCAACCGATCAAGCGTATCGCAATCCTTGGAGGAGGCACCGCGGGCTGGATGGCGGCGAGTATCCTCGCGCGAGCGCTGCCGGGCACCAGAACGGTGATCACGGTCATCGAGTCGCCGGACATCGCCACAGTCGGAGTCGGGGAGGCGACCATTCCTCCGATCATCGACCTGCTGCGCTTCCTCAACATCAACGAAGGCGATTTCGTTCGCCACACGCAGTCGACTTACAAGCTCGGCATCAAGTTCATCGATTGGTCTCGCATCGGCGAGTCGTATTGGCATCCCTTCGGAACGTTCGGCGGCATGATCAACCTGCGTCCCTTCTACCATGCTTGGCACAAAGCGCGGGCGGAGGGCCTCGCGCCTCGATTCAACCATTTCAGCTTGTGTGCCGCGCTGGGCGATGCGCGCAAATTTCGGTTTCCGGACCCGGCCGCCGAGGGCCCTGCCGCGGGATTGCGCTACGCGCTGCATTTCGACGCGGCCTTGGTGGCGAAATACTTGCGCTCCTATGCGGAGCGGCTCGGCGTCGCGCGCTTGGAACAGACGGCCGCGGACGCGACGTTGCGGACGGACGGCTTCATCGATGAGCTGGTGTTTTCGGACGGTTCGCGCCTGCAGGCGGATCTATACATCGACTGCAGCGGATTTCGCGGCGTTTTGATCGAGCAGGTGCTCAAGACGGGCTACATCGAATGGCGGGACGTTCTGCCGTGCGATCGAGCCGTGGCCATACCGACCGAATCGGCATCGAACCGACCGCCCTACACGGAAGCCGCTGCGAGAGCCGCGGGGTGGCGCTGGCGCATTCCTCTGCAGCATCGTGCCGGCAACGGCTATGTGTACTGCAGCTCCTATCTCGACGATGAGGCGGCACTCGATGATCTGCTGCGCAGCGTCGGCGAAAAGCCTCTGGCCGAGCCGCGCGTGCTGCGCTTCGTGGCCGGTCGTCGGAGACTTTTCTGGAATCGCAATTGCATCGCCTTGGGCCTTGCCTCGGGCTTTCTCGAGCCGCTGGAATCGACCAGCATTCATCTGGTGATGAGCGGCGTATACAAGTTGCTGGAGCATTTTCCGGATCTCTCGTTCGCACCCTGCAACGTCGATTCCTACAACTCGGAGCTGATCCAGGAAATCGAGCGGATTCGCGACTTCATCGTGCTGCACTACTGCTTGACCGAACGTGCGGACACGCCTTTCTGGACTTACTGCCGATCGATGAAGCTGCCGGAGAGCCTCGCAGCGCGGATCGAGCTGTATCGGCGCACGGGACGAATACGGGTCAAGGCCGGCGAGCTGTTCACCGACTTGAGCTGGTTCTATATCTTCGAGGGGCTCGGCGTGAAGCCGCAAAGCTATGATCCATTGATGGACGTGGTCACCATGGGCCAATTGCGAGACATCCTCTCCTCCATGGCCGTTGCGACCGAGCAGGCGTTGCGCTCTGCGCCTTCGCATGACAGTCACTTCGCCGGCGGATCGAATCCGCGATGACCGACGGGAGGCCCTTGCTTGGCGGCGTCGAGTTCGGTGGTACGAAGTGCGTGTGCCTCATCGGCACGGGTCCCGACGACATCAGAGCGCAGATTGCCGTGCCCACCGGCAACGACCCCGGGGTGACTTTGGGCCGCATCGAGGAGGTACTGCGCAAGAGCCAGTCCTTGTACGGAGCCTTTCGAGCGCTGGGCCTCGCCTGCTTCGGGCCGGTCGATCTCACGCGGCATTCTGCGACTTTCGGAAGCATCACGTCGACGTCCAAGCCGGGTTGGAGCAATACCCCGGTCGCGGCTCGCTTCGGGCAGGCGTTCAAGGTCCCCGTGGGCTTCGACACCGATGTTAATGGGGCCGCCCTTGCCGAAGGCCGATGGGGCGCAGCGCGCGACCTTGACGATTTCGCCTACGTCACGGTCGGCACGGGCGTTGGGGTGGGATTGGTTGTCAATGGGCGCCTGGTGCACGGTTTCGGCCATCCCGAACTCGGGCACATCCGGGTCGCCCGCAAATCCGGCGACGACTGGGCGGGGGCTTGTGCCTGTCATGGCGACTGCGTCGAGGGCCTGGCCTCCGGTGTCGCGATCGCGGCGCGGACCGGCGTGCCGGCAGAGCAGGTCCCGGCGGATAGCCCGGCGTGGGGCCTGGTAACGCACGCCCTTGCGCAGCTGCTCCATACCCTGGTGCTATCCACCGCACCGCGCCGCATCTTGGTGGGCGGCGGCGTGATCGAGTCGCGTCCCGCGTTGCTCGTCGACATTCGCAGGCAACTCCTCGCGAGCTTGAACGGCTACCTGGATCTTGAGGGACTCGTCGGTCGCATCGAACACTACGTCATTCCCCCCGGGCTGGCAGCGCTCGCCGGGCCCCTGGGAGCGCTGGCGCTTGCCGCCGACGCGGCTTGAGGGCGGCGTCGTGCGCAAGCGCAGCCTAGCCACGGAACCGGCGGCGAGTGAGCGAGCCGCACCCTATTTATCGGGAACCAACCTCACGCGCGCGGGCGATCACAATCAGCGTGTGACGCTGCACGCCGTGCGGGTCAACGGCCCGGTGACTCGCATCGACCTTGTCCAACGGACGGGGTTGACCGCGGCGGCCATCGCCAACATCACCAATCGGTTGCTCAAGGACCAGCTCATATTGAACGCCGGCCGCCTGCGCGGAGCGCGCGGTCAGCCGGCCTCGAAGTTCGTCGTCAATCCCGATAGCCGCTTCTCGATCGGCCTGAATGTCGACCGCGACCACGTCACGGTGGTGTTGCTCGACTTCGTAGGCAAGGTCCGGGCGCGCGCCTCGCGCGAGATTCATTTCGCGAGGCCCGAGGCGGTCCGCAGCCTCTATCAGCGCTCGGTCCGGCAGCTGCTCGCGAAAGCTGGAGTCACCAAAGAGCGCCTGGTGGGCGTCGGCGTAGCCTTTCCGGACGACATCGTGCGCGCGCAATTGCCCGATCAGCCCGCCGACTATGCCGCGTGGGCATCGGTCCGCATCGAAGAGTTGATCGGCGATGTGTTGGGTATCCCCGTATTCATCGAGAACGACGCGGCGGCGGCCGCGATCGGCGAGATGCAATTCGGCTTGGGCCATCGCTACCGAAGCTTTTTCTATTTGTTGGTGACGGCGGCGCTGGGCGGCGGATTGGTCGCCGACGGCAATTACATCCGTGGCGCCACGGGGCGCAGCGGCGAGCTTGGGTGGTTGCGGTCGCGGGACGCCAGCGGCCAGGAGATTCAATTGCAGAACATCGTCTCGCTGTCCAGTCTGTACAACCAGCTCGCGGAACATGGTTATCGCGTCGCGACGCCTCGTGGCCTGCTTCGTCTCAGGCCCGCAGCGCGCTTGATCGTGGAGCGCTGGCTTCGTGAGTCGACCGAGGTACTGGTGGATTCCTTCCTCGCCATAAACTGTCTCATCAATCCGGAAGCCATCCTGATCGGCGGCCGCTTACCCGCGCCGCTCGTCGATCGACTGGCGGGTGCGCTGAATGAACGAATGGCCGCCTATGTTTCGCAGTATCCGGCGATCGCTCCGGTCGCCCGCGCATTGACGTCTGACGACGCTCCGGCAGTCGGCGCCGCGATCCTCCCATTCAGTTATCAGCTGCTGCCCACCCGTTTCGCGCTTCTCAAGACTCCTTGAGCGATGCGTGCCGATGATCAGTGAGCCTGCAAATCAGGGCGTGGAGCTCGAGCGCCTGCGGGGGCACCTGGTGAATTGGCTCACGCGCAGCGCCTACCCCTGCTGGGCGCTTCATGGAGTAGATGATCGAAACGGCGGTTTCTTCGAAGCCCTCGGGGGTAGCGGCCGCGGCCTCGATCTGCCGCGCCGGGCGCGCGTTCACCCGCGACAGATCTATGCATTTTCGCAAGCCCACCGGTTCGGCTGGCGCGGCGACCCCACGCGCATTGTGAGGCGGGGGATCGAGTTCTTCACGACGTGTTATCGTCGAGGTGACGGACTATTCCGCGCCCTGGTCGGCGCGGACGGTGCATCGCTCGATGAGCGGGCGCTGCTCTACGATCAGGCGTTCGCACTGTTGGGTTACGCCGGCGCCGCCGCCACACTCACGGCTTCGGCCATTTTCGAGCAGCGAGCCCTGGACTTGTATGCGGCCATCGAGAGCCGCTTGCGCGCGCCCGAAGGTGGATTTCACTCCGGCGAGGGTGCGAGTGACTGGCGAGAATCGAACGCCCACATGCACCTCTTGGAGGCTTGCTTGATCTGGGCGGAGTTGGGCAAGCACGGCGGGTGGATGGGCTGGGCGAAGGAGTTGGTCGACCTGGCGTTGGAGCGATTCATTCGCCGAGAGAGCGGCGCTTTGGGTGAGTACTTCGACGGTTCCTGGAATCCAGCTCCTGGACTGGCGGGGCGCCTCATCGAGCCGGGTCATCAATTCGAATGGGCGTGGCTCTTGCTGAAGAGTCCGTGGGCACAGGTCGATTCCATCAAGAGTGTCGCGCTGCGCCTGATCGAGGTGGGCGAGAGAGGCGTCCGCAACCAGGTCGCGGTCAATTCGCTGCTCGAGGATTTCTCGATTCACGACTCCAAGGCGCGCCTCTGGCCGCAGACCGAGCGACTCAAGGCGGCGCTGCTGGCTGCGGAGCGGACGGGGCAGCCGCACTACCTGTCAATTGCCCGCTCCGCCGCGGCGAGCCTGTTGCCTTACCTGGCAACGCCCGTTGCGGGACTTTGGTTCGACGTGCAGCTGCCCAGCGGGGAGCTTCTTCAAACGCCGTCGCCCGCCAGCACTTTCTATCACCTGGTTGGCGCCATCGCGGCGCTCGATGAATTCCCAGCCTAAGCCGCTCCCGCACGCCCGGATGGCGCGCGAGCGGTCGAGTTGCGTATCACCAATTCGTGCTTGAGGAGCTGGCGTGGGATGCGCTCGGGCCATCCGTGCCGCCTCGGTTCGTATCGTATGATGAGATCCGCGGCGAGCCGCGCCATGCTCGAGACCGGCTGGCGCACGGTGGTGAGCTCGGGCCACAGCATGGTAGCGATCGGCGCATCATCGAAACCGGCGACGGACAGCTGGGTCGGCAAGGTGAGACCAAACTTTCGCGCCATCGAGAGCACGGCAGCCGCCATGTCGTCGTTGCTCGCAAAAATCGCCGTCGGGGGATCAGCCGCGCGCAGCATCCGCTCCGCGCACACCAATCCATCCGCGAAAACGAAATTACCGGTCTGGACCAGATCGAAGTCGACCGGTACTTGGTGCGCGCGCATTTCATCGATGAACCCGAGATAGCGCTGTTCCGTGGCGCCGTGCTCGGGCCGACCCAGAATGAATCCAACACGCCGGTGGCCGAGACTCAAGAGATGCGCCGTGACCTGTCGTGCCGCCGCGTAGTCATCGATGCCGACCGACGGGGTGGCGCTCAAATTGAGTCTCGGTGCTATGCGCACGATCGGAATCGCCGCCTCTTGGAGCTTCGCCAATACGATCGGATGATCGCTGAGCGGCGGCAACAAGATGACTCCCTCGAGACGGAGTTGCCCGATCAGGGTGTCAATCTGCCGTTCGACATCGGGGCTCTGTACGTCCCAGGGCTCGACCATCAGGTGCAGGCTCGACTCCCTGCAGCGCGCCACCGCACCGGCCTGGAATTCGCTCAAGTAGTCTCCCGGGCGGTCGCAGAACAACCCGATGAGAAAGGATCGATTGCTCGCCAATCCTCGCGCATTGAGATTCGGACGATAGTTGAGCTGTTCTATCGCCTCGAGGATGCGCGCACGCGTATCCGATCGTACCCGCGGCTCATTATTGATGACTCGCGATACCGTCTTCGGCGAGACCCGCGCGAGATCAGCTACTTCCTGAATGGTCACCGATGAGGGAATTAAAGCCATGACAGAATCCTGAAACCGCGCGACTGTCCTTGACTATAGTAGCGAAGCCGAGCGCGTTTCGCGCGCCCCCGCCGCCGAATAGTCTCTCATCGAGGACATCGTAGCGCCGTTGTATCGGGGGCGGACCCAACTCTCACGTCGGCGACGGTCAAGTCGAATTGCCCCGCCGCCGTAAGCACGAATGCTGACTCGACGTGCTTGAGATCGGCACGTCCGCCTCCCAGGCATTGCAGCGGCACGGCGAGAGTTTGCCAGTGATGCAAGGGCGATGCCTTGAAGACACCGGTCAGATCGAACGAGGCGCCGGCGGAGGTGCCGCACGATGGTTCCGTGCAGCGCATGGCGAACACGACGCTTCCTTCCGGGCGGCGCCCCACCTGGTAGCGCACGCTGACGGCGCCGCCTCGGCTCGCGAGCGAGCTCAGGTCCGTGGCGCGACCCGAAATGATGAGCTCGCCGCGCTGCGCGCCGCTCCAGGTTGCCACAATGTCCTCGCGTCGATGCACAACCGCGACCGCACCATGCGGGCTTGTTTGCCGAGCGGTGGTCACATGAACCTCATCGCCCGCATCGGCGACGAAGATCGACCAGGGGGCGATTACGTGTCCCGCATGGAACAAGCTCCCTTCCGGCGCACGCCAGGCAGGCGGTATGTGCGCATCCTCCGGTAGCGGCGGAATGGTTTGCGTCGTGCGGTAGTTGAGCCCCGAGCCTCTCGCGAACAGCGCGCCTGATACGTTACCCAGCGTGTCGAAGGTCACCGGCATCGCGGTCGCGGGCCACGAGAAGCTGAGGCGGCCGGTGAAGTCGAAGGGGATAGAGCCGTCCGCGGCGCGCATGAGCACATCGGCGATGCCTTCGCCCTCGCTGCCTGGGAGCCAGGCGGCGACGAATGCATCGGACGCGTTGATCTCAGGATTGGTCCACAGCGGGCGGCCCGACAGAAAGATCGACACAGTAGGGATATGCTGAGCCTTGAACCGGCGCAGCATTTGCAGCTCATGCTTGTCGTCGGGCGAGAACTCGAGCGTCTCCCGGTCCCCGTGGAACTCGGCATACGGGCCTTCCCCGAAAACCACGATCGCAACGTCAGGCTTTTGATCGAAGCGCCCCTCGCGATTCAAGGTCGCGCTGCCGCCCGCAGCCCGCACTGCGCGTTCAATCCCGCCAAATACCGATGTGGAACCGGGGAAATCGGCATTGCTGTTGTGATCTCCTTGCCAGTCGATCGTCCAGCCGCCGCATTGGGTGCCGATGTCGTCCGCGGCATCGCCCGCGACCAGTATTCTCGCATGCGGATTCAACGGCAGGAGTCCGTGTTCATTTTTGAGCAGAACGAGCGATTTGCGCACCGCTTCCCGAGCGATCGCCCGATGTGCGGGGCTGCCGAGTTGGTGCAGTCGTACGAGATCATCGCCATCGCCCGGCAACGGGGTAGGGTTGAACAGCCCGGCGATGACCTTGACGCGAAGAATGCGCCGCACCGCATCTTCGATGCGCGCTGCGGGGATCTTTCCCGACTCCACCTCCGCCAGCGTATTTCGATATAGGTCCCTCCAGCTATCCGGGGCCATCAGCATATCGACCCCGGCGAGTATGGCCGCCGGGCAATCGCGCTTGGTGCATCCCGGCACTTGTTCATGCGCGTTCCAGTCGCCCACGACGAATCCATCGAAGGCCAATCTGCCCTTCAAGATGTCGGTCAACAGGTAGCGGCTTGCGTGAACCTTCACACCGTTCCAGCTGTTGTACGAGGCCATGACGATGAGCGCGCCCGCCCTGATGGCGGGTAGATAGCCCGCCGCATGCACCTCGCGCAGTACCGCTTCCGACACCAGCGCGTCCCCCTGGTCGCGCCCGTTGAGCGTCCCCCCATCGCCGACAAAATGCTTGACCGAGGACAAAGTGTGATCGGGCCCCATGAAATCCGCCGAGCCGAACATGCCTTGAAGGCCTTGCACCATCGCCGGAGCGTATGCGGCCACCAAGGTTGGGGACTCCGAGTAGCTCTCGTAAGAGCGTCCCCAGCGTACGTCGCGCGCGACCGCTACCGTGGGCGCGAACGTCCAGTCGACACCGCTCGCGGCCACCTCTTCGGCGGTCGCGCGGCCGATGCGATTCACCAGATCGGGATCGTGTGCGGCGCCGAGTCCGACGTTGTGCGGAAAGATCGTCGCGCCTACCACCTTCGCATCACCGTGGACCGCGTCGATGCCGAATAGAATCGGTATCGCGGGATGACGCGGATCCGGGTCCGCGAGGGCAGCCTCGTGAAAGGCCCTCGTGAGGCGCAGCCAAGCCTCGGGCGGTGAGCGGACGTCATTGCCGGGTGCCGCGCCCCCACCGGCCAAGACCGAGCCCAGTTTGTAGGTACGCAGTTCCTCGGGTGTGATCGAGGCAATATCGGCCTGGATCATTTGGGCTACTTTTTCTGGCAAGCTCATACCGGCGAGAATTCGATCGACGACCGGTTCGCTCCTGGCCACGCGCTCATCATGCGAGCCTTGCGGCCAAGACTCCGGATGTAGATTCGGTTCCGAGAGACTGGGCGCCCCGAAGGCGATCAAGGAGAGACCGATCAGCGCGCGAGTGGCTGGATTGCTCGACATATGTTCTTATAAGGTCCTGTATTAACAGTAATTTTTGCGCAGCAATCCTTGAATTAATGCCGCAAATCTTGGGCTTCGGAGGGCGATCCGTAGGGGATTAGAAGTAAAAATGTCAGCGCTGTCAATCTATACGGGCCTTGGCGACTCCGCCGGGTCCGCCGTGCCGCTCGCCGACCGCGCCCCGGGTCTTCTCGGTACGCTCGACTGGCTCGTCGTCGGCGGCTACACGGGTGGCCTCATCGTCCTCGGCCTGATGATGTCGCGCCGCCACTCACTGCCGGCCGACTATTTTCTAGCGTCGCGCGCCACCCGCTGGCCCGCTATCGGGCTCGCCATGCTCGGCTCGAACATGTCTTCGACAGCGCTCGTTGGACTGGCGGGCGGCGCTTATGCAATCGGTATTTCGGTTTATGACTACGAATGGTCGGCGAACGTCGTTCTGGTTTTTTTCTGCCTGTTTCTGCTGCCTTTCGTGATTCGCAGCCGAACCTACACGATGCCGGAGTTTCTGGAGCGCCGCTATGACCGCCGCGTCCGCGTGCAGTTCGCGCTGCTGTCACTGTTCCTGAACATTTTCGTGGACGCGGCGGGCGTTCTCTACAGCGGCGCCCTTGTCTGCCAACTGCTCTTTCCCGATCTGCCCCTGTGGCTGATCGTCGCCGCCCTGGCGGCGGCCGCCGCACTGTACGCTACCTCGGGCGGCTTGAGGTCGGTCATTTACACCGAAGCGGTGCAGGCGGTCGTGCTGCTCGCAGGCGCCTTGTTGATCTCGCTCGGCGCGTTCAACGGCGCCGGCGGCTGGCACGCCGTGATGCGCGGCGTCGACCCGGCAGCGCTCTCGCTCATTCGGCCGATCGGCGATGCGGGGGTGCCATGGCCGGGGCTGCTGCTCGGAATTCCACTGCTCGGGTTTTACTACTGGTGCACGAACCAATCGATCGTTCAGCGCATGCTCTCCGCCAAGGACATCGATCATGCCCGGTGGGGCGCCTTGTTTGCGGGTTTGCTGAAACTCACGGTGCTGTTTCTGATCGTCCTGCCGGGCATCTGCGCGCTGCTGCTATTTCCGCATCTGCCCAGGGCCGACACGGTCTATCCGACGCTGATCTTGCGGCTGCTCCCGCGCGGCGTCGTGGGCCTGGTCGTGGCGGGCTTCATCGCCTCCACCATGGTATCGATTGCCTCCATGCTCAATTCGGCGTCGACGCTCGTCACGATGGATGTGGTGAGGTCGTTGAGCCCAAAGTTGACCGACCGCGAGATCGTGAGGGTGGGTCGATGTTGCACGGTCGCCTTGTTGCTCGTCGCGGTTGCGTGGGCGCCGCAGCTGCAACGATTCCCTTCCTTGTGGCAGTACCTGCAAGCGGTCCTTGCCTACGTCGTGCCGCCCGTGGTGACGCTGTTTCTGTGCGGAACGTTCTGGCGCGCCGCGACTCCCGATGCGGCTGCCGCGACCATGATCGCCGGCTCGCTGTTTGGTTTCATGTTCTTTCTGATCAACGTCGTCGGGGGCTGGACTCACATTCATTTCCTGTATGCCGCGCCGCTTCTTACCCTCATCGACTGCGCAATTCTCGTTGTCGTGAGCCTGCTCAAGCCGGTCGCACTCGATGAAGCGCGTGAGGCGACCATGTGGCAGGCGAGGTTCGGCCGCGCCGAAAGCCTGCGGCTGAGGTCGGCGCCATGGTGGCAGGACTATCGATTTCTGGCCGCCGGGCTGCTCACGCTGACGGCCGCCGTGGTGATTATATTTCGATAGGCGGCGCCGGAGCGCGGACTTGTTCATGCGCCAGTGGCCGGCGCGCGAAAAATCCGAAGAGCAAAATGCCGAAGTAACAGGCGGCGGGCACGAGCAGCGCCGATTTGAGGCTCCACAGGTCCGCGGCTTTTCCCGTGATGATCGGCACCACCGCGCCGCCGACGATCGCCATGCAGATAATCCCCGAGCCCTCCGCCGCGCGCTTGCCCAGGCCTTCGCTGGCGAGGGTGAAGATCGTCGGGAACATGATCGAATTGAATAGGCCGATGGCAAGCAACGATGCCGCTGAGGCTTCCCCGGTGCTATGAGAGGAGATCAGCAGGAGCCCAATGACCAGCGCGGCGGCCGCGACGAGCACTTTTCCGGGCGCAAAGAGACGCAGCACGTACGCGCCGATGAATCGGCCCACCATCGCCCCGCCCCAGTACAGCGGCACTTGCTTGCCAGCCTGTTCGGCCGCAAGTCCGAGGACGCTGCCTTGCATCAGGTAATTGACGATAACCGAGCCGATCGCCACCTCGCCGCCCACATACAGAAAGATGCAGAGCGCGCCGCAGGCGAAGCGGGGCCGCGCCAGCAGATCGAATGAGCGCCGAACCGGCACCGCCCCGGTCGGCTCCTCGTTGAGCGCTGCACGGCGCAGCCACGCGAGTACGGCAAGGATCGCCAGGGCCGCCGCCAGTCCGAGATAGGTGTGGACAACGACACGCGTCTCGGTCGTGTGAAAAGCAGCGAGCGCGGCTCCGGAGAGGCTCGCCGGGTCGACCGTCGCGAGCGAGCCGAGGATGAGGGCCGAGCCGACGTACGGAAACAGCGTCGTGCCCAAGGAGTTGAAGGCCTGCGCAAAGGTCAAACGGCTGCTTGCGGTCGCCGGCGGGCCGAGCCGAGAGATCAGCGGGTTCGCGACCACCTGAACCGTGGTGATGCCGGACGCGAGCACGAATAGCGCCACCAGGAACAGGCCGAAGCCGCCGGAGGAGGAGGCCGGTGCGAACAACAGGCAGCCCACCGTCATGGTGAGCAGGCCGATCACGGCGGAGCGCATGTATCCGAAGCGATGCACGAGTGCGGCGGCGGGCAGGGAGACGATGAAATAGGCGGCAAAGAAAGCCGATTGCACCAGCATCACGTCCCGGTAGGAAAGGACATAGAGCGCCTTCAACTTCGGGATCAGCACATCGTTGAGACTGGTGATTCCCCCGAAGGCAAAGAACAGAACGAATACAAAGGCCTTGAGATCACCCGAAAAATCCACGCGGAGCGGGCTCGCATGGCTGGGATTCCGAGGAGTGACAGCGCTGTCAATTGGCATTTACAATATCCCCCATGATAGCCCTCGGTCGAATCGCGCTAAGGGGCCGCTGGATGGTCGGCCGTCGCTCCAATATACCCGAGATCGAGAGTGTGTTCGCGACCAGGGTCGAACGGAGCTGGGGCGACAACGGACTCGCGCGGTTCTCCGTGGCACCCGCGGCGGGTTGAGGTTCTCGCGGTGCCCGCCAGGAACGGTCCTTGTCCGTGCGGCAGTGGGAGGCGATACAAGCATTGCTGTGGGTACATCGAGCGCATGGGCGGGGGCAGGGCGCTGAAGGAAACCACTCAGGTATCGCCCGTTCAGGCGGGAGCACACCTCAATTTGGGCAACGCGCTGGCGCGCCAAGGACGATTTGAGGAAGCGCTGGCGAGTTATGGCCGCGCCCTCGCTCTCGATCCCCGCTTTCCCGAGGCGCACATCAACCAAGGCCATGCACTGCTCGAGCTCGGACGACTGGAGGAGGCGCTCGAGAGCTATCGACGCGCGATCGCCGCGAGGCCCACCGCGGAAGCGCACGATCATGCCGGCAATGTGCTGCTCGCCCTCGGTCGAGTTGCCGAAGCGTCTGCGTGCTTTCGGCGGGCGATCCTCTGCGAACCGCGCTTCTTTGCCGCCCATGACCACCTCGGCAATGCCCTCGCCGAGTTGGGACGGACCGACGAGGCAGTCCAAGCCTATCGCCGGGCGCTCGACCTCAATCCGAGCTCTGCCGAAGTGCACAACAATCTGGGCAGTCTCCAACGCGCCTGCGGGCGGCTTGACGAGGCGTTGGCGTACTTCGCGCGAGCGGTGTCGTTGCGGCCGGATTTCGCGGAGGCGCACTGCAACCTCGGACTCGTGCAACGGCTCAAGAGCCGCCCAGCGGAGGCGCAGCAAAGCTGCGCTCGCGCGCTCGCTCTCAAGCCCGGCTATGCACCCGCCTTGTTGGTCCTCGCCGACGTCCATGCGGACCAGGGAGACTTCGCGGGTGCCGATCAGTACTTCAGGCGCGCCATCGCCGCAGATCCTGATTCGCCCGAGGCATTCGCAGGCCTCTCGCGCCTGCGCAAGATGACGAGTGAGGACTCAGGCTGGTTATCTGAAGCGCAGCGGATCGCCGCCCGCGCGTCGTCGCCCAGCAAGGAAGCGTACTTGCGCTACGCCATCGGCAAGTACTTTGACGACACCGGCGAGTTCGATCTGGCATTCGCGAGTTACCGCCGGGCCAACGAGCTCAAGCGACTCTGCCGTCCGCCGCATGACTCGCAGGCGATGACCCGCAGCGTGAATCGCATCATTGAGAGCCAGGATCGCGACTGGATCGCACGGGTCCGACCGGAATCGATCGCAGCGCATCGCCCCGTATTCATCGTCGGGATGCTTCGCTCCGGCACCACGCTCGCCGAACAGATTCTCGCCTCTCACCCGGAGGTGCACGGGGCCGGCGAGTTGCCTTTTTGGAGCGCCGTCGGGGAGGCGGCCTGCGAAGACCGCATCACCCCGCTGGCCATGGAGTATTTGCGCATCTTGGCGGCATTGGCGCCCGATGCGCAGCGGGTGGTGGACAAGATGCCGGGTAATTTCATGGCGCTCGGCCTCATCCATGCGGCTCTGCCGAATGCGCGAATCATCCACATGCGCCGAGACCCGATGGATACCTGCCTTTCCATCTACTTTCAGCATTTCGAGACCGCCGTTACGTACGCGAACGACTTGGAGGACCTGGCACGGTATTACACCGAGTACTGCCGCCTCATGCAGCACTGGCGATCGACGCTACCCGCCGACGTCCTGCTGGAGGTGCCGTATGAAGCATTGGTGAGGGAGCCGGAGCAATGGAGCCGAAACATGCTCGAGCACATCGGCCTGCCCTGGGATTCGCGGTGCCTGGACTTTCACTTGACCCATCGCACCATCATCACAGCGAGCAAATGGCAGGTCAGGCAAGCGATTAACGAGGCCTCGATTGGCCGCTGGCGAAACTATGATAAGTACCTTGGGCCGTTGCGGCGGATATTGCTCCGCACAAGCTCGTCGTGAAGAAACTCGACGCGAAGGCCCTCTCCCACGTCTATTTGGCTGTCAATCAGGTTTTCTTGGTGCTTGATCGCAGGACAGAGGAGGGGCTTTCGCCAAAGGTCCGCGCAAAATGGTCTGCGCGTCACGACCCCTGGGGGCAGCGCTCAAGGCGCGCGAAACGACCTGGAGGCTCCGATTCCGCCGGGGCTTCCCGTCCAAGGCGTCGTGCTGCCTCACCCAATGCGCACCATCGACCTGAAGGCACGTAACGGCAACAAGCTTTGCACCGTGCCGCGCGCGACGCTGCACTCGATGCCGGAGGGCTTCGTCCGGAAACCAACGTCAGTGCACCTAAGCACTCTGGTGCCGTGTATGATTCAGGTCTGCTCGCCGTACGATTGAGATGTTCTATGTCCGATGATATCCACGCCGAACTCGAGCGCCTGCGCGCGGAGAATGAAGCCCTGAAGAAGGGCGGTCGCGGTAAGCCTTCGATGAAAGTCAGCGAGAAAGGTGCCCTCTCCGTTTATGGGATGGGCAGATTTCCCGTGACCCTCTACAAGGAACAGTGGCTCAGGCTTCTCGGTATGGCCGACGATATCAAGGCCTTTATCGAAGCCAACAACGAGCGCCTCAAGGCGAAGGAATGAACCAAGAAGGAGTCGACCGCGGGCATCGCCGAACGAGCTCGTGACCGGCCGTTCATGAGCCGCTTTCCCCAGCATTGCGCGTCACTTGGGAGACTCTCCGCCCATCCGTGTTGACTACATCAGCGGCGTGATCTCTGCGATCACTTCTTTTCTTCCGGCCACTGCTGCGGCACCTTGCGCAGCTCTTTCACATCATAGCCCATGGCCGAGACGCGTTCGGTCAGGTCCCGATAGACAGGATCTGGAATACTGGGCGTACGCGCCATGATCCAGACATAGTCGCGTTTGGTGCGCGCCACGATCACCGTTTGATAACTGTCATCCAAGTACGCGATCCGGTATTCGGCCTTGAAAGGCCAGATAAACTGTACGCGCCAAACCGCGCGGCCGGTGCCCGGCTCGACGCTGCCGACTGGATGCATGGTTTTCAGGGGCCCGTTGAATGAGCGCTCGCGGAAGCGAAACGTCGTCTGGATGGCGCCATCTTGCCGCAGCGCATAGGACTCGACCGCGTTATAGGCGTGGCGCTCGAGAAATGTCGGAATCGAGCCGATCACGTACCAGTCCCCCATGTAGCGCGTAAGATCGACGCTCGGCACAGTGGGCACAGGTTTCACAGTTCCACAGCCCGCCAGCACTGGCGGCAGCGTGAGGAGTGCCAACATGAGCGCCGCGTGATGACGGCGTAGCAGCCCCGACATCGCGCTATTCCGGGCAGACAAAGCGGTAGTGGGCCACGAGCCACTGCTGACCGCCCTCGCACCCGAACAGCTCCGCGCACGCCATCCAGAACATGCGCCAGCGCTGCGACCAGAGGATGGCGCCGGCCGCGCCGTAGGGCTCACTCAGCACCCTCAAGACCTCGTCGCGGTGGAGGTCCTGGCGCCCGAGCCATGCGTTCGCCGTACGCTCGTAGTGGGTGCCATCGAGCAGCCAGCGCCGCTCGAGCGTCAGATCGCGCTGGAACCACAGGAGCGCATCGGCCGAGGGCATCAATCCACCCGTGAAGAAATGGCGGCCCATCCAGTTGTCCTCGCCCGCGGTCTCGAACGGGTACATCAAGGTTCGGTGAGCGAATATGTGCACGAACAGCTTGCCCCCCGGCCGCAGCCAGGTCGCGATGAGTGCCAGCAACCGCTCGTAGTTGCGCATGTGCTCGAACATCTCGATCGACACACAACGATCGAATGTCTTCGTACCGAGCGAGAGTGTATTGATGTCCGCGGTGATGACGCGCACGTTGCTCAAGCCGCGGCGCTGACATTGCACCTGAATGTGCGAGCCTTGTGAGCGTGAGTTCGAGACGGCCGTGATGCGCGCGTTCGGGTAGCGCTCGGCCATCCACAGGCTCAGGGAACCCCAGCCACAGCCAAGCTCGAGAATATCCTGACCGTCGGCCAACTCGGCGCGTTCGCCATACAGGCGAAGCATGGCCTCCTCCGCCTCATCGAGCGACTCGACGCCCGGGGGATAGTAGCAGGCGGAGTATTTCAATCGATTTCCCAGACAGAGCTGGAAGAACTCCGTGGGAAGCTCGTAGTGCTGCGCGTTTGCAGACTCCGTCTGGACTGCCATGGGGCTTTGTCGGAGACCCGCGAGCAACTCGCCATGGCGCGCGGACTGTGCAGCCAGGCCACCGCGCTTCTCTTCTTCGAGGCGCCGTTGGCACAGGCGACGGATGCCGGCTCGTATCACGGCGTCGGGCAGCAAGCCTCGCTCGGCCAGGCCCAGCAGTCCACCCGCAGGCCGCTCGCGAATGAGTTGCGCGGCGCCCGCAGCGGTCGTATTCATGGAGCATTCCTCGAGGATGGGCCTGATTTGGGAAACCAGGGAAACAACATGGGAGTGGTGCGCTGGTATTCGCGATAGTCCTCGCCACGGGTACGCAAGCCCTGCGCCTCCGTGTACGGGATACCGCTGATCCAGCGTAGAAACACGTACATGAGCACTGGGCCCGTCAAGGCGAGACCGACGAGCGGGGAGCGCCATGCGAGCGAGACGTACGTGAACCAGTGGAGCCACTCGAAGAAATAGTTCGGATGGCGCGAATAGCGCCACAACCCGGTGCGACAGGTACGTCCGCGATGCAACGGATTCTGGCGGAATCGCTGCAGCTGCGCATCGGCAACCGACTCGCCGACCACGCTTACAATCCAGATCAGTACCGCGACATACAGCGACGGCGTCAGCTCCCGTGTCGGATTGCGAGCCGCCGCTGCGAACGGCAATGCAAACAGCACCACGAGCAGAGCCTGCGCCTGGAAGAACGCGAAGAACTTCCACTGTGTACCCGTGTTCCAGTGCAGGCGCAGATATCGATAGCGTCCGTCTTCCGGTTCGCCGATCACCCGCCTCCCGACATGGATCGCCAGACGCAGCGCCCAGCCGCTTCCCAAGATTGCGAGCACGAGGCGCGGCGCGGGCGCGCCATTTCCCGTTGAGGCCACCCAACAGGCGCCGCACCCCAGCCCGAGCGACCACAGGACATCGACGATGCCGGCGTTGCAGTGGCGTCGCTGCCACATCCAGCCGAGCGACATGACGAGAGCCATGGCTGCGGCGAGGAGCAGGAGCTGAGTTCCGACCTCCATGGGATCAGGCACCTGCACTCGGGCGCGCGCGCTGCGGCCTGTCCTGCGTCAATCGGCGGCCGAGCTGGGTGAGCATGACCAGGGCGAGTATCCAGGCTGCGCTCAGCCAGCTGAGCCCCCTCCAAGCGGGAGGCATGAAATGCACGGCGCCCCAACCGCGCTGCGCGCCGAGATAGGCGAGCGGGGCACCAAAGCCGCCCAGGATCGCCGCCAGCACCGGCCGGCCGCGCAGCGCCCCGAGGCTGTGATTGATCGTCATGGCAAAGGACGCCCACAGCGTGAGAATCCACAGGGGAGCCCCATTCAACGGCAACGCCGGCGTGGCTGCCATATAGACGGCCCAGCCGCGTTCGGACAACAAACCGTCCACGCCGAGGCCACAGCCAACTGCCACCGCCAGCAGCCGAGCATCCGCCGATCGGAAGTCGGAAATGAAGAGTTGCCAGGCCACGAATGCCGCCGCTGCGATCACGCCCGGCCAGAAGCTGCCATGAGCCGCACCGATCACGCTGCCAAACCATACGGCTTCATAGCCGATCAAATTGCTCCAGAACGACGCTTGGCGCACGCTCGATCCTTACACGGTCCAACGTGGGCCGGAGCATCGTGCCCCCGGGCGGGCGAACAGCAGTTGCGCGACGCCGATCGAGCGTTCCAGGAACCCTCCTTCGCAGTAGGCGAAGTAAAATTCCCAGAGGCGAATGAAGCGTTCATCGCAGCCTTGCGCGCGAACCTCCGGCAACCGAGTCATGAAGGCCGCGCGCCACGCGCGAAGCGTACGCGCGTAGGAGTGGCCGAAGTCCTCCAGATGCACCAGCCCCAAGTCGCTCGCGCGCGTCTTGGCGTCGAGCATCGCGCTGATCGAGGGGATGAAGCCTCCGGGGAAGATGTGGCGCTTGATGAAGTCGACCTCCCGCAGCGCCTGCTCGTAGCGATGATCCTCGATGGTGATCGCCTGGATCAAGGCGCGACCCTCGGGTGCGAGGAGGCTCCCCACCTTGGCGAAGTAGGCGGGCAGGTACCGCGCGCCGACCGCCTCGATCATCTCGATCGAGACCAGTCGATCGTAACGGCCTTCCAGGTCTCGATAGTCTCGAAGCAGCACCGTCACCCGGTCGGTCAATCCGGCCGCGGCGACTCGCTGCGTCGCGAGTGCATACTGTGCTTTGGAGATCGTAGTGGTCGTGACGTGGCAGCCGTGGCGGCTCGCGGCGTGAATCGCGAAGCCCCCCCATCCCGTGCCAATTTCTACGACCCGCTGTCCAGCGCGCAGCTCGAGCTTGCCACAGATCGCCTCGAGCTTGCGCATCGAAGCCTGCTCCAGTGTTTCATCCTCGGCGCTCCACAGCGCCGCGGAGTACATGAGATCGCGCGAAAGGAAAGTCGAGAAGAACTCGTTGCCGAGATCGTAGTGCGCGGCGATGTTGCGGCGGCTGCCCGCGCGGGTATTCCCGCGCAGAGCATGCCATATGCGCAGCGCCGCGCCGGCCAGACTCGCGAGGCCCGTTTCCATGCCGTCCAACAGGTCACGATTGCGAATCAGCAATCGGATCAGACCGACGAGATCGTCGCACTCCCAGAGACCCTCGCCGTACGCCTCGCCCGCGCCGACACTGCCGTGTATAGCGATGTGGGTATAGAAGGCGAGGTCTTTGATCCTGACGTTCACGGTCAGATCCCTGTTCGCTGCTGCGGGCCGACCGAGCACCGTTGTGCCGCACGGGTCATGAATGATGAGCCGCCCCTGGTGGATGCCGGCGGCCAGTCGGGCGAGCAGACGGCCTCTCAGAACACGCTCGATCCACGAGGGTGAGGTATCACGCGGCAAGCTTGCCGCGCGCTCGGCCGGCTGACTCATCGAGGCTCCCGGGAACCGTGAAATGTGAGGCCGCGCCCGATCGCGGCGGTGGGCTGCCCGCTGTCGTGTTGGAGTGGATGCGGGTACACCGGATTGTGTTTCAGCCACACCCGCAGCGCTTGCCAGTGGATCGCCGCGATTACCTGCAGGGTCATCAATGGGTATCGCCACAGCACCCGCGCGAGCGAGCGGCCGTCGAGCGGCCGTCGAGCGAGCCTGAGCGTCGCATCAAAATCGCAGCCCTCGCGATTGCGAACCTGGATGTGCACGTTGAGGTCTGCTGCGGGCGCTGTGAGCCTCCACTCGTACGACCGCTCCATCGGCAGGAACGGCGACACGTGGAAGGCCTTGTCGAAGGTCCACTCCAGGGCGCGACCGCGCGCGACCGCTCGGGCCGCGGGTAGCAGGTATGCGTGCCGCTCACCCCACGGAGTGTTGGTGACCTCCGCGACGATACAATCGAGCGTGACGCCGTCGGCGGCGTAGCAGTAATAGAGGCTCACGGGGTTGAAGACATAGCCGCCGTAGCGAGCATGGGTGAGCAGACGGATCGGCCCCGGCGGTGAGTGTCCGATCTCGCGAGCAACCCGCTCACGGACCGCTCGAGCCAGGGGCAGGTCGCGCGGGCCGAGGTAGTCGGCGCGGCGCCATTCCGCGAGATTGCGTCGATTGACGGACCAGAGCCAGCGGCCATCGAAGACGCTATCGATCTCATCGAGATCGAGAAAGAGCTGCGCGATTCGATAGCTGAACGCGTGCGCATGGGGCGCATGCCTGCGGTGGGTCACGGTCCCCTCGTAAACGGCACTGGACAGCGTGTCCCCGCCCATCAGGCCGCCGCTCCCACGGTGTGCAGGCGTCGGGCCGCATTGCCCCGCGCGAGTGCATCGGCCACTTCGACCGCACTGCGCATGCCGTCCTCGTGAAAGCCCCAGCCCCAGTAAGCGCCTGCAAACCACGTGTGTTGCTGCCCCTGAATTTCCGCTTTGCGCTCCTGGGCCGCTACCGCGGCGCTGTCGTACACGGGGTGGTGATAGTTCATGCGCCGCAGGATGCGGGCCGGATCAATGGCATTGGTGCGGTTGAGCGTAACGATGAAGGGCTCGCTCGACGCCACCCCCTGCAGGAGATTCATCCAGTAGCTCACCGTGCAGGCGTCGTGCGGGTCGCGGGGCACGTACGCGTTCCATGCCGCCCACGCCTTGCGGTTACGAGGTAACAGGGAGGCGTCGGTGTGGAGCACGGTTTCATTGAGCTGATAACGGATCGCGCCAAGTATGTCGCGCTCGCGCTCGGTCGCGTCCGTGAGCAGCGCGAGCGCCTGATCGCTGTGGCAAGCGAGGACGACCTGATCGAAGTGCTCCAGTCCGGCCGGCGTCTGCAGGTCCACGCCCTGCCGGTGCCGGCGCACCGACAATACGGGGCTCGACAAGCGCACCTTGACCGTCCAGCTCGCGTGCATCGCGCGTACGTAGCTTGTCGAGCCTCCCTGCACGACCCGCCACTGTGGCCGACCACTCACCTGAAGCAACTGGTGGTTGGCCATGAACTGCACGAAGTAGCGGGCGGGGAACGCAAGGATAGTGTGCGCGGGCGCGGACCATAGCGCCGAAGCCATGGGAATCAGGTGCTCGTTGCGGAACGCGGTGCCGTAGCCGTGCTCCTTGAGATAGTCATCCAAGGACGGGCTGGGTCCGTGCTCATCGAGCAGCGCCGGCGACTCCCGGTAGAACCGCAACAGATCGCGCACCATGCCCCAGAAGCGCGCGGAGAGGAGGTTGCGGCGCTGGCAGAACAGGGTGTCGAGACGGGTTGCGTTGTACTCCAAGCCGGTGGCGGCGCTCTGAACCGAGAAGCTCATGGTGGTGGGACGCGACCCGATACCCAGCTCATCCAGGAGGCGCGTCAGCAGCGGATAGTGCGCGGGGTTGTAGACGATGAACCCGGTGTCGATCGCATAGCGCTGTCCCGCCTGCTCGACCCAATGAGTATGCGTATGTCCGCCGAGGTAGTCGTTCGCCTCGAATAGCACGACCTCGTGCGCGCGCGCGAGCAGGCGCGCACAGGCCAGACCGGAGATGCCGGAGCCGACGACTGCGATACGCATCGCTCAGGAACCCGGCTTCAATTGCGGGCAAACGCCGGTGAGCGCAAGGGTGGTGGCCGCCTCGATCTCCTGGCGCGTGGGCACCGCAACCTCCGCGGACCGCGGGAACTCGATGGGCACGGCGAACCCGAGCCAGGAATCGAGGCGCAGAGGAGCGCGACGTGCCGGCTCGCCCTCGATCCAATGATTGCGCACGAACGCGTCGGAGCCCGCGTCCGCGACGGCCTGGGTACGTTGCGACCGACCGTCATGAGTGCGCACCCCTTCGCGATAGCCATCGCGAGCCTCCAGAAGCTCAAAATCGGGAAACTCATCGAGGCCGACATCCCGCACCCACTTGCGCGCGAACGGCTCGCCGGATGCGCGGCGATAGAGCGCCGGCCGTGCGCGCACATGCTGTGCATTAGCAGCCAAACGCGGATCGAAGCCATCATGCATGTCTATTCGAAGGATCAGTGGTTTCGGATGCACGTATCGATGGTGTACAAGAAATCGACAATATTTAATAACAGTATTTACGCAATAAACCCCGCGTCTGTATAATAATTGTATGAGATCTGGTTTGAGATCACCATCCTATTCGGGGGTTGAACGCTTCCCGATACGCACGCTTGCATCGCTCACCGGAATCAATCCGGTCACGCTGCGCGCCTGGGAGCGGCGCTATGGGTTGATCCGGCCCCTGCGGACCCCCAAAGGTCACCGCCTTTACACGCACGCCCACGTCGAGCGGGTGCGCCGGGCGCTTGCGATCATGGCTCGTGGCATACAGGTCAGCCGCGTGCGCGCCATGCTCGATGACGAAGCGGCTCCGCAAGGTAAGGTAGCCG
>Ga0335073_10001707_pt1 | contig 29562 bp, 26 predicted proteins | sample Lox_Sample_22_FD_207093 | JGI IMG/M metagenome (GOLD analysis project Ga0335073, IMG submission 207093) | Soil microbial communities from Loxahatchee National Wildlife Refuge, Florida, United States - Lox_Sample_2.2 | ecosystem: Environmental > Terrestrial > Soil > Wetlands | place: USA... | reverse complement strand
GAACCGATCGGGCTCATCGAGGGTGATGGTGGTGATGTCGATGCCGTCGGGATGCTTCGCAGTCTCGTAGGTGAGCGCGCTACCACAGCGGCCGCAGAACCGGCGCACCACGCCGTGCGAGGACGCATACGCGACCGGGCTGCCCTTGAGGATCTCGAAATCCTTGCGCTCGACGCTGACCCACGCGACGCTCGGCGCCCCGCTGGCGCGACGGCAACTCTCGCAGTGGCAGATGGCCGAGGACAGCGGCGTGCCCGCCATCCGGTAACGCACGTCGCCGCAGAAACAACCACCTTCAGGCATGGCACACACCCCGCACTCGCCAGCGTCGGACACTACAAGCTTTCGCGGGATGCAGGCAAGACCGCCGCATGCCGGCGGTCGGAGCGGGCTTAGCTGCCGCTCGTCGAGCCCGAATGCTCGACCCGATCCGCAGTGATCTGCATCGAGCCCGCCGAGGTGGGCAGGGTGAAGGAGACGTTGCCGACGAAGGTTTGGGTATCGTCGGCATCCACGATGATCTCGGTCGAGTGCATGCGGCGCACCGGATGCGACAGGGCAAAGCGGTGCGGAGCCTCGTCGGCGGTGAGCTCGAGCACCACATTGTCGGCGCGTATGCGAATCGGCTGGGCCGTGCCGATCACGTCGATGCGCACATCGCCGCGCAGGCGCATCGCCTCCACCCGGTTATCCGGATAGTTGAGCGCCTCGGCGCCGTTCGCCGAGAAAGCCGCGATCGCGCCGGCCGGAATCTTGATGGTCGCCGCGCGGCCGTCGCGGCTCGCGCGGATCACGAACGTCTCCGGGCGTCGCTCGCCGGCGACACTGCACATCGCGAAGCACAATGAAAGCAAGGCACCCGCTGTAATCCGCATGCGCATCGTGACACGGATGATCGACGGATGGCCGACGCAATGCAACTGGCCGCCGGGCAAAGTTCTGAGCCGGGCGGGTGAAGTTTTGCAAAGCAGCCCTTTCAGAGACGCCCCGCGAGGCGACGGCGCACGGCCGCCACGATCGGTGCCAGCTCTTCGACTCGAAGCAGCGCCGCGCAGCCGACGAACACGGCGCCGCCCGCAAAAACGCTGCCCAGAAGGGCGAGGCACTTGCTCGAGAAGGGCTGCGTCGCCCAACCGGCGAGCAACCAATGCATCGAGGCCGCGCACACGGCGGCGAGCGCCGCGCCCGCCAACACGATCCTCGACAGGCTGGCGAGCATCTTTTGCGACTCGAGTCCGCCCAGCTGCCGGCGCATCAGGAAATAGAGCACCAGGAAATTGCTGGTCGCAACGCAGCCCGTGGAAAAAGCGAGACCGCGCTGTCCCCATCCCAGTCGAAAAGTGAAGATCCAGTTGAACAGCAAGTTGAGCGCGACCGCGCCGAAGCTCACGAGCATCGGGGTCTTGCGCCGATCGAGCGCGTAGAACGCGTTCACCAGCACCTTGAGTGCCGCGTAGCCGGCGAGGCCGATCGCGTAGTAACGCAGCGCGCCCGCCGCCTCCGCGGCCTCATGGGCATCGAACTTGCCGTGCTGATACAGCACGGAGATGATCGGCTCGGCGAGCATCATGAGTCCGATGGTCGAGGGAACGGTCAGCAAGAACATGAGACGCATGGCGCGCGCGAGCTCGGCGCGAAATGCGTCCAGTTGTCCGGCGACCACCAGGCGCGACAGCAGCGGCAGAGTCACCGTGCCCAGCGCGACCCCGAACAGCCCGAGCGGCAGCTGCATCAGGCGAAACGCGATCGCGAGCCAGAAGATGGCGCCGTCGCCCAGCGTCGAGGCGAACATCGAATTGATGAGCACGTTGATCTGCGTCGTGCTCGCCGCGATGACCGCGGGCCCCATGAGCGCGAGGATCGCGGTGACTCCGGGGTCGCGCCAGCGCAGATCGGGCCGATAGCGATAGCCGAGCGCGCCGAGTGGAGGCAGCTGGACCGCGAGCTGCAGGCCACCGCCGATCAATGTACCGATCGCCAGGCCGACCAGAGCGCGCGGACCGAAGGTCGGGTCGATGGCGTAGCCGAGGGCGACTCCGCCCACGATCGAGCCCAGATTGAAGAAGCTCGAGGCCATCGCAGGCCTGCCGAATACGTTCTTGGCATTCAGCATCCCCATGACCAAGGCGGCGAGAGACACCAGCAGGATGAATGGGAACATGATGCGCGTGAGAAGCGAGGTCAATGCCGCCTTCGGCGCATCGAATCCCGGCGCGATGGCCGCCACCAGCTCGCTCGAAAACACCATTCCGAGCGCGCACAGGCCGCCCAGCACGAGCACCGTGAGCGTCGCCACCTTGTTCGCAAGCCGCCACGCGGCGGCATCCCCGTCGCGCGCGATGGTCTTGCTGAAGGTGGTGACGAAGGCGGTGGACAGAGCGCCCTCGGCGAACAGGTCGCGCAGCAGATTGGGAATGCGAAACGCGGCCGTGAAGGCGTCCATCGCTCCGCCGCCGCCGAACAGCGCCGCGCACACCTGCTCGCGTGCGAGCCCCAGCAAGCGGCTGCACATGACGGCCAAGCCGATGACCCCGGCCGCCCTGGTGTTCAGGCGCTCGGTTGGATTGTCGGAGGCCGCCTGGGCGGCGGCCAACGGCGGGACGGAGGTAGGAATGCGGAACGGGCCTTGTCAATCGATGGAAGCCGCTAGTCTAACTCGTCCTCCCCTGGCCTGGCCGCTGGGTCGTGTCGCTCAATCCCGCGGGGCCTTGGGCCAACCACCGGGCGCGACACCGAATTGGCGCGCATACTCGGCGTTCAGCCGCGGCCAATCGAATTTCATCGCCTCGCCGCCGACCATGCGCCCGAGCGGCTGACCGGCAAGCAGCCGGTCGAGCACATCCAGGCAGATGTGCCAGCCGGCCGCGCCCATCGAGACGAAGCCCGGATCGATGGCGTGCCAGAGCGTGAGCCTGGTCCCGTCGCCGGAGGGCTCGAGCTGCCAGCGGATGTCATTGCCGCCCCATTGATACTCGAGCAGCCGCGGAGCATCGGCGCGCGTCACGCGTGTCTCGGAGATCTGCGGTGTCGGGGTTGCGACGGTCGAGAGCTTGACCGCGCCGATGGCGCCGAGACTGCGGTCGGCGTCGAATGGAGCCCATTCCCGCAGCTGCGCCGGGTCGGTCAACGCATGCCAAACCGTGGCGGGCGGGTGGCGCAGTTCGCGCACCAGAACGAGCGTCCACTTCTCTCCGTCCTTGCGAACCTCGGCACCGGCGGCCGGTCCCGGCTTGTAGCTTGCGCGATTCATCGTGACCTTCCTTTGCGCCGTGGCGCTTGCTGCATGCGATCGAGGTGGCGCTCGAGCGCGTCGAGATGGACCGACCAGAAGCGGCGAAACGGAGCGAGCCATGCGTCGACCTCGCGGAGCGGCTCGGGCCTGATCCGGTAGAGGCGCCGCTGCGCATCGACCCGCGACTCCACGAAGCCTGCTTCACGCAGCACCCTCAGGTGCTTGGATACCGAGGGTTGCGGGAGCCGCAGCTCCTTTTCGATATCGCCCACCGATAGCTCCGAGGAGGCGAGCAGGCTCAAGATGGCGCGACGGCTCGGCTCGGCGATGATGGTGAACGTAGATTCCATATTGAGTATATACCCTTATGGGCATATACATGTCAAGGCATGGTGAAGGCGGCGGCGCGGCTTACGCCCCGTCGCCCCGCCGCGCGCCACGGCGCGACGGCTCGCCGATCAGAACATCTGCAGCAGCGCTCGCCCGCCGCTGAGTACGGCCAGGGTCATGAGCAATCGCAGAATCAGCCGCCTGAAGCGCAGCGGGTCCACCCGCTTGAAAGCCTTGTGGCCGACCCACAACCCTGCAAGGAGCGGCGGCACGTAGAGAAGAGCGTGCGCGAAGACCATCGGACTCAGCAGACCCGCGTGCCACTGCCACAGCAGGGCAAGCACGTCGGTGAACAGGAAGTAAGCGATCATCGATGCCCGGCCGGTCGCGATCGCGGCCGGGGAGCCGAAGTAGAAGAGGACCACCGGCGGACCGCCGATGCCGAGACCGCCATTCAGCAGCCCGGACGCGGCTCCCGTGCCGACGGTGGCGATGGTGCCCGGCAGGGCCTTCAGCGCAAAGCCGCGCGCGAGCATCACGCTCAGGAACAAGACGACGATGGCGAGCGCCACCGTGAGCGGCGCGCTCGGAGCCCTGGCGAGCGCGAACACACCGATGGGCGTACCCGCCAGGCACCCCAGGCAGAGTCTGCCGAGCGACTGCCAGTGCACGTCGTGCCATGCCGAGGAGAGCAGGCGCAGGCTCGCAAGCAGCTCGAGCACGAAGATCGACGGGATGATCTCTCTCGGTGGCAGCAAGATCGACAGTGCCGTGATCGAGATCAAGGCGAAGCCGAATCCCGCATATCCGCGCACCACCGCGGCCGCGAAGATGCACAGCAACGCAACCGCGATCACCACCATTCGTGCCGGAGGTAGACGTGCTCTGGGTGCTGCCGCGTCGGCTCCGGGCGAGCGAGGCTCATGATGAGCCCGGCTGCCTGCGCTTGTTGCCGCTCGGCGCGGCCGTGAGCTTGCGGATCGCATCCTTCAAGGAGCGGGCGGCATCGGGATAGTCCTTCCACGCGGTGCTCCTCTTCAGAAGCGCGGCCGTGCTCCTGACCGTGAAGGCCTGTGGGTCCAGGCCGGATTTCACCTGCGCCCAGGTGAGCGGCATCGACACGGTTGCTCCGGGACGTGCGCGCGGCGACAGCACCGCGACCGCGGTGGACAGACGATCGTTGCGCAGATAATCGAGGAAGATGCGTCCGACGCGCTGGCTCTTCGACATCGTATCGAGGTACTTCTTCGGGCTGTCTGCGGCCATCTGTGCGCACACGAGATGGGCGAAGTTCTTGGCCGCGGGCCACTCGACGGCGTGCGAGCGCCCGTAAAGGAGCGGCGTCACCACATGCAGGCCCTTGCCGCCCGTGGTCTTGCAATAGGCTGCAAGGCCGAGCGCGAGGAGTCTGCCGCGAAGCTCGAGCGCCGCCTCGATCACCGCCGCAAACTTCACATCCGGTGCCGGATCCAGATCGAAGACGAGCCGTCCGGCGATCTCGGGCTCATAGGGCGCGCAGTTCCAGGGATGAAGCTCCAGCGCCCCCATCTGCGCCACCGCGGCGAGCGCTTCGAGACGATCGATTTGCAGGTAGGCCTCGCGGTCGCCTTTCACCTTGACGAGCTCGAACAGGTCAGACAGCCCCGCCATGGCGTGGCGCTGGAAGAAGTGCTGCCCGTTGATGCCGTCGGGTGCGCGCACCAGTGAACAAGGCCTGCCCTCCAGATGCGGCAGCATCCAGGGCCCCACCGCCTCGTAATAGCGGGCGAGTTCGAGCTTGGTGACCGGTTGCGCATCGTTCGCATGCGGCCAGAGCGCCTTGTCGGGCTTGGAGATGGTGACGCCCATGACGCTGCCGGTGGGCGGACCGGCTCGGCTCGAGCTGCGCCTCGTGCCCGCCGCCAGCGCCCGGGACGGTGTGCCTGCCGCCGGTGCGCGGGAGGGTGCGCGCGCGGCGGCGCGCACCGGCGCCGAGCGCTCCGCGACCACCTCGGCGGCAGGCTTGTCCTGGCGCAGCCCCTTGAACGCCGCTTGGCGGATCATGCCCGAGTCCGTCCAGCCCGCGAACTCGATCTCCGCCACCAGCTCGGGCTTGAGCCAGTGCACGTTCTTGTCCTTCGGCGGAGGGCTGTCGCCGCCGAACGGACTGCGCTCGGTCGTGAGCGCGCGGAGCCGCGGCACCAGCTCCTCGGCGATCTTGCGCGTATAGCCCGTACCGATGCGGCCCACGTACTCGAGATACCCGTCGCGATGCACGCCGGCGAGCAGGGATCGGAGCGTGCCTGCCTCGCTGGTCCAGCCGCCGAGCACGACCTCCTGGCCTGCGCGGCACTTCTCCTTGCGCCAGCTGTCGCCGCGACCGGAGCTGTAGGGAGCGCTCAATTTCTTGGAGACGATACCTTCGAGACCCATCTCGCAGGCCGAGGCGAGCACGGCATCGCCGCGCGATTCGAGATGTCGCACGTAGCGAATGTGCTTGCCCTCGACGGCCTCGAGCAGGCGCTCGAGGCGTGCTTTGCGCTCCACCAGCGGCAGCTTGCGCAAGTCCCTGTGTTGCTCGAACAGCAGATCGAAAGCGAAGAACACCATGGGATCGGAGCGCTCTTGCGAGAGCGCCGCCTGCAGCGCCGAAAAGCTCGGCACACCGTGCTTGTCGAGCACCACCACCTCACCGTCGATCATGCAATCGGGCAGGACCGCGGCCTCGGTTGCGATCGAGGTGAAGCGCGCGGTCCAGTCGAGCGCGGTGCGCGTGCGCAGCGCCGCCTTGCCCTTGGCGACGCGCAGCTGCAATCGATAGCCGTCGAACTTCACCTCGTGTCCCCATCCCGGTTCGATGGGCGGCTGGTCCGCGAGCCGTGCGAGCTGCGGCTCGACGAATTCGGGCATGCGTCGCACGCGTACGCCGGGCGTGCGGGCCGCGGCCTTCTTCGGCGCGATGACTTGCGGGGGATCGGGCTCCTCGGCATTGCGATCCGAATGCCACACCGCATCGGGTCGCGCGCCATTCCCCGCGGCCAGCATGAACGGCTTGGGTGCGCGCCCCTTGCCGGCCGCGATTTGCTCGAGAGTTCGGCCCGATGCGACCGATCGGTCCGCGGCCAGCAGCGTCGCGCCCCCGTCCGCGCTGGCACTCGCGTCGCGATGCTTGATGAGCAGCCAGTTGGTGCGCTTCCCGCCGGCGCGGTCGTGCTTCATCCGCACCAGCACCCAGCCGCCGTGCAGCCGCCGCCCGTCCAGCACGAACTTCAGGTCGCCGGAGCGCAACGCCTCCTGCGGCGATTTCGCCCCCTGCGGTGCCCAGAAGCCGCGATCCCACAGCTGGACCGTCCCTCCTCCGTATTCACCCGCCGGAATGGTGCCTTCGAAATCGCCGTAGTCGAGCGGGTGATCCTCCACTTCGACGGCGAGGCGCTTGTCGGCTGGATCATCCGATGGGCCGCGGGTCACGGCCCAGGACTTGAAGACCCCGTCGAGCTCGAGACGCAAGTCGTAATGCAGGCGCCGTGCGGCGTGCTTCTGGACCACGAAACGGAGCCGCCTCGACCGGCCGACCTGGCGTTGACCGGAGGGCTCGGCGGTCTTGGTGAAGTCGCGCTTGTTGCGATAGGCGGCCAGTGCTTTCTTGGCCATGCAGCATCCTCGAAGCGATGAGTCGCACTATGGACCAGGCGGATCCGTTCTGCATGATCTCGATCGGCGCCGGAACGCCACGGCAGCCCTGTCACCCTCAGGGCGCCGCCAGGGGTCGGCGCAGACGCTCACACCAGGAAGGGCTCGTAACCCTGGGGCAGCATGCGAACATCGAGCCCCTTGCTCTGCGAGCGGAAGCATTGCAGGGCGCGCGCCTTGGCGCGCCGCGCGTCGTCGGAAAGCACGAATTTGCCCCAGCGAGCCTCGGTCAGCCCTGCGGAAGCGGCGCGCTGCCACGCCCGCAGGACGTAGCGCGCGATGGGCAACTGCTGGGAGCGGGCGAATTCCAGGCAGACACCCCCCACGGCCCCATGATCGGGGTGACCGTCGCGCTCGTAGGGCGCAATGATCGTGAGCCTGCCTCGTGCGAGCGAGAGAATCGCGTTGCGCAGGCGATTCTCGTGCCCCGCGATGCGGCCATCGGGGAGCCCGAGGCGCGTGACGGACACATGGGTCGGGCAGAGCTTGCGCAGCGCTTCGGTCAACTCTTCGCGCCGGATCGTGCCAAGTCCATGCCGGGACGGCTCGGCCGCCTCGCCATCCGAGACGCTCAACACATTGACCTCCGCGCCGCGCACCGCCCACGTACGTATCAGTCCGCCGGCACCCAGGATCTCGTCGTCGGGGTGAGGTGCGACCACGAGCAGTGCGCCCTCCTCCGGCGACCATGCAGGCCCATCGGCGGCGAGCTGCCTCCAATCCCGATGTTCGGAAAGTACCGCCGCTTGCATAGCTCCCCCGGTCAACGCGATTTGAGACACCGCGATCGGACGGATTCTCGGCGGCGACCCGGCGGGCGCCTATCGGTAGCGGTGCAATTCAGATGTAGGACAAACGAAGCGGCGCACGCTCGCGTGCGCAAGCGCCGATGCGCGGCGCCTCTCAGCCGAATTGAAATCCCGAGATGGCCTTGCCCGCGATCGACTCGCCGAAGCTGCGCACGCCGCGATCCGCCTCCGCGGCTCCGGCCGCGACCATGAGGGGAAGCAGGTGCTCGGCGCGTGGATGCGACTCGCGCCCGCCGGGCGCGCTGCGCCACTCGGTGAGCCGCTGCTCGCGGGTTTGGGGATCTTCCAGCGCCTGCGCCAGCCAGGCGTCGAACGCGGCTGCGGCCTCGGCACCACGCCCTGAGAACATCGCCGCGAGATTGTGATAGCTCATGCCGCTGCCGACGATGAGCACGCCGCGCTCACGCAGCGGAGCGAGCGCGCGTCCGATCGCGATATGCAACGCGGCGTCGAGACTCTGCTGCAACGAGAGTTGCAGAATCGGCACGTCGGCCTGCGGATAGATCAACAGGAATGGCACGAACACACCGTGATCGAGTCCGCGCTTGGACTCGACAGCGACCTCGAAGCCGGCCTGCGTGAGCAGCGCACGCACTCGCGGCTCGAGCTCCGGCGCTCCCATCACCGGATACTTCAAGCGGTAGGTGTGCTCGGGAAAACCGTAGTAGTCGAATAACAGCTTCGGTCGCTCGGCGACATTCAGCGTCGGCTGCTCCATCTCCCAGTGCCCCGAGACGACGAGCACGGCCTTCGGCCGCACACCGAGACTCGCGTCGATTCCGCGCAGGTACTTCGCCAGACCGTCCCACCGGTGTGGATCATTCGCTGGCGGATCCATGAAGAAGCAGGGTCCCCCGCCGTGCGGGATGAACAACGTCGGCAATCGTTTGATGGCGTCCACGCGTCGAGGCTCCGGGCGAGCGGAGCCTAGCCCGGGCCCCTGGCGGACGTCAATCGTGCGCGCCTGGCGTCAGATGCTCGCGTTCACGTGGGTGCCGAGCGCAGCCGAGGACGCAGGCCTGGATTGCAAGCTTTGCAGATAGTCGTTGAGCGAATTCTGCAAAGCTGCATTCGAGGGCTGTGCCGAGGACGAGCTCGACGGCAACGGGCTGCTGGGCTCGGCGAGCATCGTGGCGCCCGCAGCCGCGGGGCTCGCTGAGCTCGGCACATTCGCCGCCGGAGCGCCGGCGTCGATTGCCCCCACCGCGGAGGGTGAAGCGCTCGCTTGAGCTTCGATCGTCTGGCCGAGCGACTGGATCAAGTTGCTGAACAGAGACGAGGACACACCGACGGGCAAATCGCCGATCTGGCTGCCGTTGCTGGTGGTCGCACTGCCGCTGGTGCTGCTGCCTTCGACCTGTGCGCCGCGGCGATGGCCGTGCCCGTGACCATGAAAAGTCGCCGCCGGCAGCGCGGTCGAGCTCGATGAAATGAGATTGAGACTCATGCTGACTCCTTTGAAGCTTATCCATCGAAGGCGGCAACGGCTTGCCGTCACCGCCGGCCGGGGCGGCGGCCGATTGCCGCCGGTTGCCGGTCGCGTGAGGGCGAACGCATCGAAATCTGCGAATCAGCCATCGCCGTCCGTCAAAAGCCGCAGTGCGCCAGCACTGCGCCAGATGAGCCAAGCAGCTTCCATGCCAGCCGCTCCCTGTTGGGCTGAAGATTCGCGAGCACCGGCCGATACCTTGGGCGACCGAACGACAGGAGCGAGGCCGATTATGTCAACAAGTCCGATCTCGGGATCCCAATACCAGATCAGCTACGCCGCGGCATCCCACACGGGGCCTCAAAGGGCCAGCGGCTCGGGCCGCGAGAGTTCCGGGTCACGGTCCCTATCGGCCGGATTCGACCTGTTCACGAGCGTGCTCGAAGCGCTGACTCAGGCGGCTTCCGGACAACCCGCGGCCGCGACCACGAGCGGTTCTGCGAGCACCGCCGGGTCGGGTCCCGCGACCTCCGCGACCTCCGCGAGCCCCACGGCCGGCACGAGTGCGACGAGCTCCTCGAGCACCACCTCGAGCGGCGCCGCGGGCGGTAACCTGTCTGAGGATCTGCAAGCGTTCCTGCACGATTTGTTTCACGCGCTGCGCCAGGCCGGTCACTCCGGTCATGGCCACCACGCCGCCTCCGCAGCGAGCGAGGATTCCAGCGCGCCGGCATCGTCAACCGCCGGCTCGAGCTCCGGCACCAGCGCCTCGAGCGCCAGCGCCGCCGCCTCGAACTCCGGCACCAGCGCCTCGAGCTCCGGCACCGCCGCCTCGAGCTCCGGAACCACGGCCTCGAGCTCCGGCACCGCGGCGGCCTCTAGCTCCAGTACCGCCGGCTCCTCGGTGGCGTCTTCCTATGGGCCGCAAGACATCATCTCGGCGCTCAAGCTGTTGATTCAGGAAGTCGCCAACAGCCAGGAGATCAGCAACACCGATTCATCCTCCTCGCTTTCATCGAGCACGGTCGCAACCCTCAATTCGGCATTCGAGAAGCTCATTGGCGATCTGGGCGGCAGCTCCGGCGGCTCGACGAGCTCGACCGCGGCATTGCAGTCCTTTCTCTCGAGCTTCCTGCAAAATCTTCAGAGCAATGGCACGAGCGCCGTGAGCCCGCTCGGCACGAGCGTCAACGCGACGGCCTGAGCGCGCTGCCACCGGCGGCCGCGCTCCGGGGCGGGGCCACTGGCCGGCATCGTCTGTTTGATGGGATGATCCTCGCGGCGCGCCGGCCGCGCATCGGGGAACATCCATGCGCGCGCTGCGCTATCAACAACTCAGGATCATCGCGCTGCTGTTCGCCGGCTACGGCGCGCTCTATTTCTGCCGCGCCGATCTGTCGGTGGGCGCTCCCCTCATCATCGATGACTTGAGCCGCCACGGCATGAGCCGGCCGCAGGCGATGGTACGCATGGGTACGATTGCCTCTGTCGGAGTCCTGGCGTACGCGCTCGGCAAGCTGTTCCTGGGGGGCCTCGGCGATTTCTGGGGTGGGCGCGTGAGCTTCCTCATCGGCCTCGCCGGCGCCACGCTCTTCACGCTGTTGTTCGCCGCCACGGGCGCGGCTCCATTGTTCGCGATCGCCTGGTTCGGAAACCGCCTGACGCAGTCGATCGCCTGGGCGGGACTCATCAAGGTGTCCTCCCGATGGTTCGATTACTCGTCCTACGGCTCCGTCGTCGGAATCCTGAGCATCAGTTATCTGGTGGGTGATGCGGCGGCACGCGATTCGATGGGAGCGCTCATCGATCGGGGCTTCGGCTGGCGGGCGCTCTTCTACTACGCGGCGAGCGTGACCGCTCTGATCCTCGCGGCCAACCTTGCGTTTCTGCGCGAGTCGCGTGCCGCCGAGGGCTACCCGGAGGCGAAAACCAATCCCATGAATCTGTTCGCGGAGGCCGACTCGCGCCCCGCGAGCATCGGCGCCCTGCTCGGTCCGCTGCTGCGCAGCCGGTCGTTCCTCGTCGTTTGCGCCCTGTCGTTCGGCTGCACGATAATTCGCGAGACATTCAACATCTGGACTCCTCTTTATCTCAAGGACTACTTGGGCTACTCGATCAGCAGAGCCGCCAGCATGAGCGCGGTGTTCCCCGGCGTCGGCGCCGTGTCGGTGCTCGCGAGCGGGTGGCTGAGCGACCGGCTCGGTACCAACGGCCGTGCCATGATCCTGTTCGTGGGCTTGTCCGCGACTGTCGCGGCGCTTCTGCTGCTCGAGTCGGCGCACCCGGGCAGCTCGAGCTCGCCGCTGCCGCTGATCGGAATCGGCGCCATCGCTTTCTGCCTGCTCGGCCCTTATTCCTATCTCGGGGGCGCGTTCGCTCTCGATTTCGGCGGCAAGCAGGCCTCCGCCGTCGCCTCCGGTATCATCGACGGCATCGGCTACCTGGGCGCGGTCGCGGCAGGCGACAGCGTGGCGCGAATGGCGGTCGGCTTCGGTTGGCAAGGCGTATTCATCGCTCTGTCTGCGGTGAGCGCGATCGCGGCGGCCGGGGCGGGATATCTGTGCTATCTGAGCGCGCAAGCTGCGCGCGCGGGGAGACATCTACCGTGAGCGCACGAATCGCGGCGAGCACTGTCCGTTCGACCCCCGAGGCGCTGCTGGTCGAATGGGCCGACGGCTCGCGCGGGGAGTTCGCGAGCATTTGGCTGCGCGACAACATCCCCGAGCATCGCGATCCGCACAGCGGCCAACGCCTGATCGATGTGATCGACCTGCCGGAGAAGCCACGCATTCGGCGGGCGACGCCGCGCGCGGGGACCGTGCTCATCGAGTGGGAGGATGAGAGCGAGGCGGCAAGCTTCGCGCTCGACTGGCTGGCTCGCGAGGCGCAGCACGCTGCGGAGCGGAGGGAAATGGCCCCGCGCACCTGGCTGGAGGGATCGCGGCTCGAGGCCGCGCGCGACTTCGCGTCGGCGGAGTTCGCCGGGGCGCGCGAGGACGAGGCGCTGCGCCGCGCGTGGCTGACACGGCTCATTCAGGACGGTGTCGCGTTCCTGCGCGACGTTCCGCAAGGCGCCCTGCTCGAGGCGATGAAGCTCGTCGGGCAGGTTCTCGAGACCAACTACGGGTTGGCGTTCGATGTGCGCTCCGTGCCGCAGCCGGAGAACCTCGCCTACTCGGACCTGGGCCTCGGACTTCACACCGACAATCCCTATCGCGAACCGGTGCCCGGTTTCCAGGCACTGCACGCGCTCAGCACCTCTCCGGACGGGGGTGACAGCCTGTTCGCGGACGGATTTGCGCTCGCAGAGCATCTGCGCGCGCACCACCGGGATGCGTTCGAGCTGCTCACACGGACCGCCTTGCCCTTTCACTACCGCTCGCAGAATGCCGACCTCTATGCGGAACGCCCCCTCATCCAGCTTTCGTGCGCGGGCGAGGTGAGTGCCGTTCACTACAACAGCCGCTCGATCGCGCCGCTCCCGGGCCGCTCGGTGGCGCAAGCCGTGCCTTTCTATCGCGCCTACCGGCGTTTCGCAGCGCTGCTGCGCGAGACACGCTTTCAGCTCAAGTTTCGGCTGGCCACGGGAGAGATCGTGGTGTTCGACAATCAGCGCATTCTGCACGGCCGCACCGCCTTCTCCTCGGCGCGGCATGCGCGCCATTTGCAGGGCTGCTACCTCACGCGCGACAGCGTCCACAGTGCCGCCGCGCTCCTGCGCCGCGCGCGGCCGGGAGTGCAATCATGACCGTGCTCGATGAGGTTCTGCGGCTTTACGGGCGCCGCGGGGATGGCGCCTATTTCGGCGAGCGCGTATCGATGACCGAGCACGGCTTGCAGGCGGCGCATTTCGCGCGCCTGGCGGGCGCGCCGCCCTCGCTCGTCGTCGCGGCGCTGCTGCACGATGTCGGGCATCTGGTCGAGGAGGTTCCCGATGATCTGGCCGAGTGGACCACGGATGCCGGCCACGAGCGGATCGGCGGGGAATGGCTGGCGCGCCGCTTTCCCCCGGAGGTCTCCGAGCCCGTACGACTGCACGTGCCGGCCAAGCGCTACCTGCTCGCGACCGACCCCGCGTATCTCGCGAATCTGAGCCCGGCGTCGATCGTGACTTTGAAGCTCCAGGGAGGACCCATGTCCGCCGCTGAAGCGGTGCGCTTCGAGAGCGAGCGCTTCCACCGCGAGGCCGTGCTGGTGCGGCGCTGCGACGATCAAGGCAAGGTGGCCGGCCTCGAGACGGCGGGGCTCGCCGATTACCGCGAGATGATCGAGGCATGGGCCGCGCGGCGCGGCTCACAGCTCTAGGCAAACATATCGAAGAGCGAGCCCAGCATCTTGTCGGATGTGCGGATCACCGCGGCGCCCGCCTCGGCCACGAGACTCGCCTGCTTGAGGTCGGCCAGGGGGGCCACCGGGACTCCGTCGGTCGAAGTCGCGATCTGTTGCGCGTCCTGCGCGAGCTGCTGGGCGCCCGCCTCGATGGTCGCGAGTCCGCTGCCGGCCGCACTCGGCAGGACCGCCGGGAATGAAACAGCACTGATTGCGCTCATTCGACCGGTATCGGCAGCCGCTCAAAGAACTTTAGCGCCACGCGGGAAGCGCCGCGCGGGAAGCGCCACCCGGGAAGCGCCGCGCGGGCGTCTCCCGTTGCTATTCATCCGTTCAACAACGGTGCCAATGCGCTATATTGACGCCCGCACGCGCCGACCGCCGTCAGTCCTGGGGGATCGCACTGATGCTTGAGAGACCTACCGTTTTGTCGACCCTCGCGCTGTGCGCCGGCCTCGCCCTGCCGGCTCTGGCACTCGCCGAAGCGGCCGCAGCGCCGGACACACCGGACGAGGCCGCCGGCGCGGAGATCGCGCAGGCGACGACCGAGCCCCGATTCTCATCGCCCTGGGTCTCCTATCTGCCGGCCTCGCCCACGGTGCCTTCCCCGCGCGTCTTCCTGCATCGCATCGCCGGTGCGCCGGGGGAGCTCGTCAACTCAGCCACTGCCTATGCCTACAGCCGGGCGCTGGCGGCGGCATCGCCCCGGGTCAAGGTCTTCACCATCGGACGATCCGAGGCCGGGCGCGACATCCTGCTCATCGCCATCGCCGATGAGGCGGGCATCCGCGATCTCGACCGGCTCAAGGGCGAGACCGCCGCCCTCGCGGACCCCCGTCGGACCGATCCTGCCGGCGCGCAGCGGATCGTCGAGAGCGCGCGTCCTATCTACTATTTCAACGCCGCCTTGCACTCGGATGAGACCGGATCGACCGAGACGGTGCTCGAGCTCGCCTACCGGCTCGCCGTGTCCGAGCAGCCGATGATCCAGAGGATCCGCAAGAACCTGGTCGTGCTCATCAATCCGGTCTCGAATCCGGACGGCCGCGACCGCCAAGTGGAATGGTTTTACCGGTTTCTAAAAGGCAAGACGCAGCGCGCGGACCTGCCGCGCCAGGCGCCGCCTTACTGGTCGAACTACACATTCGTCGACATCAACCGCGACGCCACGCAGGTCACTCACGAGACCACCAAGGCGATGCAGCGCATGTTCTTCGAATGGCACCCGACCGTCATCCACGATCTGCACGAGAGCGTGGCGCTGCTCGTCACCTGGAACGGCACCGGACCTATCAACGAGGACGTCGAGCCCTTGGCATACGATGAGCGCCTGGAAATGAGCTTTCACGAGGTGACGACGCTCACCGGCTTCGGCATGCCGGGTGTGTGGAGCTGGAACTTCGGCGACGATTTCGCGCATCTTTACACCGACTCGATCGCCCTCAACCACAACTCGATGGGCCGCGGTTACGAGACGTTCGGCAACGGTACGGCCGAGACGCTGGTGCAGGAATCCTATCCCGACGAGACCAGCCGCGACTGGTACCGCCCGGACCCGCCGCCCGCGGGCGCGTTCCGCTGGTCAGCGCGTGACAACGTGAACTACATGGAGACGGCGGCGCTCGCCGCGCTCGACCTGGCCGCCCAGCAATCGAAGACCCTGCTGGAGAATTTCTACCGGCAGGGATTCAATTCCTGGCGCAAGGGCCGTGACGAGCCTCCCTACGCCTTCCTGATCGATGAGGATCAAGGTGATCCGGCCCGCGTTGCCGACCTCGTCCGGCGCTTGCTGGTGCAAGGAATCGAGGTGCATCGATCCACCACGACGCTGAACCTCGCGGACGGCTCCTACCCCGCCGGAACCTACGTCGTGCGCATGGACCAGCCCTACCGCAACTACGCGGTCGACCTGCTCACGCCGAAGTTCTATCCCAAGGACGCGGGCGAGCCCTACGACGACATCTCCTGGGAGTTGCCCGCCAACTATCACCTGACGGCCGTTGCCACTTCCGACTCCAAGGTACGCGAGGCGCCGCTCGCTCTCGTGACCGCGGCGCCGCGGGTCGAGGGGCGGGTCGAGGGCGCGGGCCCGAACTATGTGCTCAAGGATACAGGCCAGGAAGGCGTGCTCGAAGCACGCTACCGGCTGGCGCGCTTCAAGCTCGAGATTGCCGAGGAGCCATTCAAAGCGGCCGGCCTCGATTTCCCGCGGGGCTCGTGGATATTGCGGGCGCAGCCGAAGCTCGAGACGGCGCTCAAGGACGCCGCCGACGCGGCCGGGCTGAGTTTCTCGAGCCTCGCCACTCCGCCCTCGGTCGCGACTCACGCGGCGCCGGCACCGCGCCTGTGTATCTGGGTGCCATGGGCCGATACCGATACCATCGGCTGGGAGCGTTACGCGCTCGATGTGCGCCACATCCCGTACATTTACCTGCGCGATGAGGATATCCGCGCGGGCAAGGCTCGCGGGCAATGCGACGTGGTCCTGTACGGGCACGTCGACCTCGAGCTCGCCGAGCAGATCGAGGGCTTGCCGAAGCGCTGGGGTCCGATGCCCTACAAGAAGACCGCGGCGACCCCGAGCCACGGCTTTCCGGCGGAGTCGGATGACATCACCGGCGGCATCGGATATCGGGGTCTCGCCGAGCTGCAGCAATTCATCGAGGACGGCGGTCTGTTCATCACGCTCGGCAACGCCTCCATGCTGGCGCTCGAGGGCGGGCTCACGCGCGGGGTGCGCCGCGAGTCGGGCGGCGTTCCGCGCAGCGCCGCGGGCGGCGGGGCCGCGGCCGCAGCGGCGGCTCAGTTCACCGAGACGCGCACGCCGGGCAGCCACCTGCGCGTGACGCTGGTGCAGCCCGAACATCCGATCGCCTACGGGTATCCCGCGCGCACGCACGTGTTTCGCCAGAACTATGCCGTCTACGCGGCGCCGCGACGCTGGCTGCGCATGGCCTACTGCACGACCTGCCTGGACGGCCCGGTCGATACCAGCGGCGTGGTCATGGAATGGGGCGACCGAGGCGGCGAACCGCTGGTGGTCAGCGGACAAGCCTGGGGCGGCGAGAATCTCGTCGGCCATCCGGCGATCTTCGACATGCCGGTGGGCAAGGGTCGCGTGATCGCGTTCAACTTCAATCCCCTGCACCGCGACATGAATCGCGGCGATCAGCGCTTCTTGTGGAACGCGATCCTCAACTGGCAGGCAATCCTCGCGCGGCGCTGAATTGCCGGAGTCGACCCAATACGTTAGAGAATCGATTTGTCCCGGCTCGGGATCGGTCGCGGGCTGATGACGCGCAACAAATCGATGCGGCGGCGATCGGCGCGCAGGATTCGAAACTCGAGCTCGCCGACCTGGATGGTCTCCCCGCGCCGCGGCAGGCGCCCGAACTCCTGCATCAGGAGCCCGCCGATGGTGTCGTACTCCTCGTCGGAGAACGCCGTAGCGAAGTACTCGTTGAACTCGCCGATCGGGGTGAGCGCGCGCACCGAGAACTCGCGGTCGCTCTCGCGCCGGATCGTCTGGTCGTCCTCGACATCGTGCTCGTCGTCGATCTCGCCGACGATCTGCTCGATGACATCCTCGATCGTCACCAGCCCGCACACTCCGCCGTATTCGTCGACGACGATCGCGAGATGATTGTGGCTCAGCCGGAATTCCTTGAGCAGCACGTTGAGCCGCTTGCTCTCCGGCACGAACACCACCGGACGCATGTACTCGCGAATCTCGAAATGCTCGCCGCCCTCGATCTGCACCCGCAGCAGATCCTTGGCGAGCAGGATGCCGAGTATCTGATCCCGATCCTCGCCGATGACCGGAAAGCGCGAGTGGCCCGATTCCACCACCAGCTGCACCAGCTTCTCGGGGGACTCGTCGCGCTCGACGAATACCATCTGAGCGCGCGGCACCATGATGTCGCGCACTTGCATGTCGGCCACCGCGAGCACCCCTTCGAGCATCACCAGCGCATCGCTGTTGAACAGGCCGCGTTCGCTCGCTTCGCGCAGATCCTCGATGAGCTCCGCGAGGTCGCGCGGCTCGCCCGACATCGACTGTGTGATCCGCTTGAGCCAGCGGCCGGTACTACCCGTGGATTGGTCGGACATGGGCGATCAGGATACTCGATCACGCATACGGGTTCGAAAACCCAAGCCGATCAAGGATTTGAATCTCGCGGGCGGCCATTTTCCGGGCTTCGGCGCCGCCTTCATGGTCGAAGCCCAGAAGATGCAGCACACCGTGCACGGTCATGTGCGCCCAGTGCGCCGGCGCGGATCTGCCCGCGGAGCGCGCTTCGCGCGCCACCACCGGGGCGCAAATGACCAGCTCGCCGAGAAGATACCCGCCGTCGGGAAGCGCTCCGGCGCCGCTGAAGGACAGCACGTTGGTCGGCCGGTCCTTGTGCCGGTAGCGAGCGTTGAGCGCGCGGCTCTTGGCTTCGCCCACGACTCGAATCGAGAGCAGGATGCGGCGCGCTCGGCCGCGCTCGCCGGCGGTCGGGCCGGCCCCGGCCAGGGCCGCGCCCGCCCAGCGCAGGAATGCGGCGCGGGGCGGCGCCCACGGGCGCCTCGCGGCGTAGCTGAGGTCGAGCCCGAGCCGCAAGGGCGCCACGCTCACGTGCCGGTCTTGTCGCCGTCGTCGGGGGAATTCGCTTCGTAGGCCTGAACGATCCGCTGCACCAGAGGATGGCGGACCACGTCGCGTGAGCTGAACATGGTGAATGCGATGCCGCGCACGCCGCGCAGGATATCGATCACCGTGCGCAGACCCGATTGCTTGGAGTTCGGCAGATCGATCTGAGTGATGTCGCCCGTCACCACCGCCTTCGATCCGAAGCCGATGCGCGTCAGGAACATCTTCATCTGCTCGTTGGTGGTGTTCTGCGCCTCGTCGAGGATCACGAAAGAGTCGTTGAGCGAGCGACCGCGCATGAAGGCGAGCGGCGCGATCTCGATGACGTTGCGCTCGATGGACTTGGCGACGCGCTCGAACCCCATCATCTCGTACAGCGCGTCGTACATCGGGCGCAGGTACGGATCCACCTTCTGCGTGAGATCTCCCGGCAGGAACCCGAGCCGCTCGCCCGCCTCGACCGCGGGGCGCACCAGCACGATGCGGCGCACTCGCTCCGATTGCAAAGCCTCGACCGCGCACGCCACCGCGAGGTAGGTCTTGCCCGTACCGGCCGGGCCGATGCCGAACGTCAGATCGTGCGTGCGGATGTTGCCGAGATACTCGGTCTGATTGGCGCCGCGCGCGCGCACCGCGCCGCGCGCGGTACGCACCTTGAGCTCATCGGGCGACTCGCTCGCGCCGCTGTCGGCCTCGTTGCCGTCCATGTCGAGCTCCTGCAGCGCGATGTGCACGCGCTCCGGGTCGACGGGCTCGCGCCGCGCGCGCGCGTACAGATTGCGCAGCACCGCCTCGGCGCGCGCGGTCGCCGAGGCGAGCCCGATGATCTGGAAACGGTCGCCGCGGCGGCGCACTTCCACACCCAGGCGTGCCTCGATCTGATGCAGGTGTGCGTCGAGCGGGCCGCAAAGCTCGATCAGCCGCACGTTGTCGGCAGGGGCGAACGACAGGTCCCGCGTGATGGGAACGGAACTCACGCCCCGCCTTCTACCACAAGACGTCCGCGCAGTGAATTGGGCATGGCCTGAGTTATGACCACATCCGCAAATTGATCGATCAGAGTGGCGGGCCCCGCGAAATTGACCCAGCGATTATTGTCGGTGCGGCCGGCGAGCTCGCGCTTGTCGCGCTTCGAGGGTCGTTCGATGAGGACACGCTGGCGGCTCCCCACCATGCGCTCCGAAATGGCGCGCGCCTGGCCGGCGAAGCGCTGCTGCACGAGCTCGAGCCGCCGCTGCTTCACCTCCTGCGGCACCTCCTCGGGAAGCGAGGCGGCCGGCGTACCGGGGCGGCGGCTGTACAGGAAGCTGAAGGACTGGTCGAACCCGACCTCCTCGATGAGGCGCATCGTGGCCGCAAAATCCTCGTCGGTCTCGCCGGGGAAGCCCACGATGATGTCGGTGGTGATCGAGATGTCGGGGCGCACCGCGCGCAGCTTGCGCAGCTTCTGCTTGTATTCGAGCACCGTGTGCCCGCGCTTCATGGCCGCCAGTATCCGGTCGGAGCCGCTCTGAACCGGCAGATGCAGCAGATTGTTGAGCTTCGGCACGCTCGCGTAGGCCTCGATCAGGCTTTCGTTGAACTCGAGCGGATGCGAGGTGGTGAAGCGAATCCTCTCGATACCCTGCACCGCGGCTGCGAAGTGGATCACGGTCGCGAGATCCGCGAGCGCACCATCCGCGCGCCGACCGGCGTAAGCGTTCACGTTCTGCCCGAGCAGCGTCACCTCGCGCACCCCGCGCGCGGCGAGAGCGCGTACTTCCTCGAGCACCTGCTCGAACGGGCGGCTGATCTCCTGGCCGCGCGTGTAAGGCACGACGCAAAAGGTGCAGTACTTGCTGCAGCCTTCCATGATCGAGACGAATGCGGCCGCGCCGTCGGCGCGCGGTGCCGGCAGGCGGTCGAACTTCTCGATCTCGGGAAAGCTCACGTCGATCTGGGAACGGCCGCTGCGCTCGAGGCCGTCGAGCATCTCGGGCAGACGGTGCAGCGTCTGCGGCCCGAACACCAGATCGACGAATGGCGCGCGCGCGGTGATGCCCCCGCCCTCCTGGCTGGCGACGCAGCCGCCGACGCCGATCACCACATGTGGCCGAGCGCGCTTGAGATCGCGCCACTCGCCGAGCAGCGAGAACACCTTTTCCTGCGCCTTCTCGCGCACCGAGCAGGTGTTGACCAGCAACAGGTCCGCCTCCGCCGGATTCTCGGTACGGCTCATACCGCGGCTGGTCGCGAGCACGTCCTGCATCTTGCCGGAATCGTACTCGTTCATCTGACAACCGAAAGTCTTTATGTAAACCAGGCCGGGCATGCTATTGGATAGGCTGTGTTCGGAAACGCCGCTAAGATACCCACTATTATGGCGATCCGCGAAGTTCTCAAGATGGGCGACCCGAGACTGCTCGAGGTGGCCGAGCCCGTCGCAGCCTTCGGCACTCCGGAGCTCGAGGCGCTCCTCGCCGACATGCGTGACACCATGCGCGAGCAGAGCGGCGCCGGTCTTGCAGCGCCGCAAATCGGCGTGGGCCTGCGGGTCGTGATTTTCGGCGTCGAGGCGAATCCGCGCTATCCGGACGCAGAGCCGGTGCCGTTCACGGTGCTCATCAACCCCAAGCTCGATCCGATCGGCGAGGAGATGGAAGAGGGCTGGGAAGGGTGCCTCTCGGTGCCCGGGATGCGCGGCCTCGTGCCCCGCTATCGGCATCTGCGCTACAGCGGCCTCGATGCGGCCGGACGGCCCATCGAGCGCAGCGTCAGCGATTTTCACGCCCGCGTGGTCCAGCACGAGGTCGACCACCTGGACGGCATCCTCTATCCGCGCCGCATCCGCGATCTCACGCAATTCGGGTTCACCGAGGCCTTGTTCCCCGGTCAGCATCTCATCGACGACTGAAACGGCGCGGCCCTAGAACGGTATATCGTCGTCGAAATCTTCCTTGCCGCCGGGTGAGGGCGCCGGCGACTGGTCGTAGTCGTCGCGCGGCGGAGGACCGCCCCCGCCGCCGCCGCCCCCACCACCACCGCCGCCACCACCCCCGCCCATGCCGGCGCCCGCGCGGCCGCCGAGCATCTGCATGTTGTCGGCGATGATCTCGGTGGTGAAGCGGTCGTTGCCCTGTTTGTCCTGCCACTTGCGCGTGCGCAGCTTGCCCTCGATGAACACCTGTGAGCCCTTGCGCAGATACTCCGCCGCGATCTCTCCCAGCCGTCCGAACAGCGCCACGCTGTGCCACTCGGTGCGCTCTTGCTGGGCGCCCGAAGCCTTGTCCTTCCACGATTCGCTGGTCGCGATGCGGATGTTGGTGACCGTCATTCCGCTCGGCATGGAGCGCGTCTCCGGATCTCCGCCGAGATTCCCGACCAAAATCACCTTGTTCACTCCGCGCGCCATGGCTGACCCTTCGATGCCTCGTGATGTCACATATTGTACACGCGCACCCCGCCCCCATATTCCGGAATACTTGCGCGTCGGTTGAGTTATGTGCCCGCTTGACGCCGGGCGTATAGTGGCTGGTTGCATGCAAAATATCCGTATCCGGGGCGCCCGGACTCACAACTTGAAGAACATCGACCTCGATCTGCCGCGCGACCGGCTGATCGTGCTCACCGGCCTGTCGGGTTCCGGCAAGTCCTCGCTGGCATTCGACACGATCTATGCCGAGGGGCAACGCCGCTACGTCGAATCCTTGTCGACCTACGCCCGCCAGTTCCTCTCCATGATGGAGAAGCCGGACGTCGACGCCATCGAGGGGCTCTCGCCGGCGATCTCCATCGAGCAGAAGTCGACTTCCCACAATCCACGATCGACCGTCGGCACCGTGACCGAGGTTTACGACTATCTGCGCCTGCTCTATGCGCGCGCCGGCACTCCGCGCTGCCCCGATCATCACATCGATCTCACGGCGCAAACCGTGAGCCAGATGGTCGACACCGTGCTCGAGCAGCCGGAGGGCACGGCGATGATGCTGCTCGCGCCGGCGATCTCGGAGCGCAAGGGGGAGCATCTCGAGCTCATCGAGGAGCTCAAGGCCGGCGGCTTCGTGCGCGCGCGCATCGACGGCATGGTGGTCGAGCTCGACGAGGCGCCGAAGCTCGACGTGCGCCGCAAGCACACCGTCGAGGCCATCGTCGATCGTTTCCGGGTGCGGCCCGACTTGAGTCAGCGCCTGGCCGAGTCGTTCGAGACGGCGCTGCGCCTGGGATCGGGTGTTGCGCGGGCGGCGTACATGGACGAGCCGAAGCGCGCCGAGCTCGTATTCTCCAACAAGTTCGCGTGCCCGGTATGCAATTACTCGCTCTCCGAGCTCGAGCCGCGCCTGTTCTCGTTCAACAGTCCGATCGGCGCCTGTCCGAGCTGCGACGGACTCGGCACGCAGGAATTCTTCGATCCCGGCAAGATCGTCGCCAACCCGCACCTGTCGCTCGCCGGAGGCGCGGTGCGCGGCTGGGACCGGCGCAACGCTTACTACTTCCAGCTCATCCAGTCGCTCGCCCGGCACGCCAGGTTCGACATCGAGGCGCCCTGGGAAACGCTGCCCGCCGGCATCCAGAAGCTGGTGCTGTTCGGTAGCGACGAGGAAGAGATCGAGTTCAAATACCTGGACGGCAAGGGCGGAACCACCAAGCGCAGGCATACCTTCGAGGGCATCGTCAAGAACCTCGAGCGCCGCTACCGCGAGACCGAGTCGGCGACGGTGCGCGAGGAGCTCGCCAAGTACCGCTCCTCGCGTCCTTGCCCCGAATGCGGCGGCACGCGGCTCAACCGGGCCGCGAGGAACGTCTTCGTTGCCGGCAAGAGCGTGCCCGAGATCAGCGCGCTGAGCGTGGATCGCGCGGTCGAGTTCTTCGCGCGGCTCAAGCTTGCGGGCTGGCGCGGCGAGATCGCCGTCAAGATCGTCAAGGAGATCGGCGACCGGCTCGGGTTCTTGGCCAACGTCGGCCTCGGATACCTGACGCTCGACCGCAGCGCCGACACGCTTTCCGGCGGCGAGGCGCAGCGCATCCGCCTGGCGAGCCAGATCGGCTCGGGGCTGGTCGGTGTGATGTACATCCTCGATGAGCCCTCGATCGGACTGCACCAGCGCGACAACCAGCGCCTGCTCGATACCTTGGTGAACCTGCGCGATCTCGGCAATACCGTGATCGTGGTGGAGCACGACGAGGATGCGATCCGCCAGTCGGACCACGTGGTGGATCTGGGCCCCGGCGCCGGCGTGCACGGCGGCGAGGTCGTCGCCCAGGGGACGGCGGCCGAGATTGCCGCACATCCCGCGTCGGTCACCGGCCAGTACCTCTCCGGCCGGCGCCGCATCGAGATACCGAAGCTGCGGCACGCGCCCGACCCCAAGCGCATGCTGCGCGTGACCGGAGCCACCGGCAACAACTTGAAGAACATCACCGCCGAGTTCCCGCTCGGTCTCATGACCTGCGTGACGGGCGTGTCAGGCTCCGGCAAATCGACGCTGGTCAACGATACGCTGTTCCGCGCGGTGGCGACCCAGCTGAATCACGCGAGCCCGGGCAGCGCGCACTTCGAGCGCATCGAGGGGCTCGATTACATCGACCGCGTGATCGAGATCGATCAGAGCCCCATCGGCCGCACGCCGCGGTCCAATCCCGCGACCTACACGGGACTGTTCGCGCCCATCCGCGAGATCTTCGCCGCCGTTCCCGAAGCGCGCGCGCGCGGCTACGAGGCGGGGCGTTTCAGCTTCAACATCAAGGGCGGCCGCTGCGAGGCTTGCCAGGGCGACGGCGTCATCAAGGTCGAGATGCATTTTCTCGCCGATGTGTATGTGCCGTGCGACGTCTGCCGCGGCAAGCGCTACAACCGGGAAACGCTCGAGATCCGCTTCAAGGGCAAGAACATCCAGGAGGTGCTCGACATGACGGTCGAGGACGCACTGCCGTTCTTCGCCGCGGTGCCCACCGTGCAGCCGAAGCTCAAGACCCTGCTCGATGTCGGGCTGTCCTACGTGAAGCTCGGCCAGAGCGCGACCACTCTCTCGGGCGGCGAGGCGCAGCGGGTCAAGCTGGCCAAGGAGCTGTCCAAGCGCGCCACCGGCCGCACGCTCTATATTCTCGATGAGCCGACCACCGGACTGCACTTCGCGGACATCGCCCAGCTCCTCGCCGTCCTGCACCGGCTGCGCGACGAGGGCAACACGGTGATCGTGATCGAGCACAATCTGGACGTCATCAAGACCGCGGACTGGGTGCTCGATCTGGGGCCGGAAGGCGGCGACGGCGGAGGCTCGGTGGTCGCGACCGGCACGCCGGAGTCGATCGCCGCGCATCCCGAGTCCCATACGGGGCGCTACCTGAAGGCGGCACTGGCCCGCAGCGAGCCCGACGCCGGACGCCCCGCGCAGCGCAAGCGCGCCTGATGCGGCTCGCGGCCCTCATCGCGCGCTCCTCGCTGCCGATCCTGGCGCGCTGCGACCCCGAGTGGGCGCACGATACGGGCCTGTCGGGCCTCAATTTCCTGAGGCCGCTCGGACCGATCGCCATGCCGCCGCAGGGTCTCGAGCTATCCTGCCTCGGACTCACCTTCGCCCACCCCCTCGGCCTCGCGGCAGGCTTCGACAAGAACGGCGACTACCTCGATGCGCTCGCCGGTCTCGGCTTCAGCCACATCGAGCTCGGCACGGTGACGCCGCGGCCGCAGCCCGGCAATCCCAAACCGCGCATGTTTCGCGCCCCGGGCATCGCCCTGGTCAACCGCATGGGCTTCAACAACAAGGGCGTCGACCACCTGGTGGAGCGCCTGGCGCACACGCGCTATCGCGGCATCCGCGGCATCAGCATCGGCAAGAACGCCGATACACCGATCGAGCGTGCCGCCGAGGACTATGTCGCCTGCCTGCGCAAGGTCTATGCCCATGCCGACTACGTTGCCGTCAACGTCTCCTCGCCCAATACCGCGCGCCTGCGCGAGCTGCAGGACAAGGATGCGCTGGAGCGCGTGGTGGGGTCCCTGCTCGAGGCGCGCGCGGATCTGAGCTCCCGGCACGCACGCCACGTACCGCTCCTGGTGAAGATCGCACCCGATCTCGATGCCACGCAGATCGCGGCCCTGGCGAGGACCGTGAGCTCGCTCGGGATCGACGGCGTGATTGCCACCAATACCACGACCGACCTCTCCTCCCTCGGGTCGGGCTGGCCCGGCGAGCGTCGTGGGGGACTTTCGGGCGCGCCCCTGCATGCCCGATCGATCGCGGCGGTACGGGCGCTGCGCGCCGAGCTCGGTCCGCGCTTTCCGATTGTCGGCGTGGGCGGTATCGTGGATGCCGAGCGCGCCTTGGCGACGTTGCGGGCAGGAGCCGATCTCATCCAGATCTACACCGGCTTCGCCATCCGGGGGCACGTGCTCTTGGAGGAGATATGGAGCGCCCTGCTCGCGCAGCGGCGCGACGGGAAACCATGATCAGCGACGAGCTTGTCGAGCACTTTCAGCGGGATGGCGCGGTGTGCCTGCGCGGCCTTCTGAACCGCGAGGAGATCGCCGAGCTCGAAGCGGGCATCGAGCGCAACCTCGCACGGCTGAGTCCGCGCGCCAAGGTGGCGAGCGCATCGAGCGATCCCGGGCGCTTCGTCGAGGACTTCTGCACCTGGCAGGAGAATCCGCACTATCGCCGATTGATCTTCGAATCCGCGCTCGCCGAGAGCGCGGCCCGCCTGATGCGCAGCCGCACCACGCGGCTCTATCACGACCACATGTTGACCAAGGAACCGGGCACCCGTCAGTCCACCCCCTGGCACCAGGATCAGCCCTACTACAACATCGAGGGCTCGCAGAGTGTGAGCTTCTGGATCCCGGTGGACCCTGTGAGCCGTGCCTCGACGCTCGAATTCGTGGCGGGCTCGCATCGCGGTCCGTGGCTCATGCCGCGCTCCTTTCTCGACTCCCAGGCCAAATGGTTTCCCGAGGGCAGTCTCAGCGATCTGCCGAACATCGAGGCGCGGCGTGAGGAGTTCCCGATTCTCGGCTGGGAGCTCGAGCCCGGCGATGCCGTGTGCTTTCACATGCTGACGCTGCATGCCGCGCGCGGCGTCGAGGCGACCCGGCGGCGTCGGGTGTTCTCGGTGAGATTCATGGGCGACGACATCGTGCATGCGCCGCGGCCCTGGAAGACCTCCCCCGAGTTTCCGGGCCTCGCGGAGCAGCTGCCCGCGGGTGCGCCCATGCATCACCCGTTGTTTCCCGAACTTTGGCGTGCGAGCTGACATGACCGAAAAACACACATCGTCGATTCCCGCCGCGGGCGGCGCGCGGCGCGGCGCGCAGGTGCTCGCGCGCCTGCGCGAGTATCCGCCCAACATCTGGTATCGCGGTGAGCCGGTGCGGGACGTCACCTCGCACCCCGCGTTCCGCGGCGGTGTCGGCACTCTCGCGCGGCTCTACGATCTGCAGTGGGAGCGCGCCGCCGAGATGCTGTTCGATTCGCCGGCAAGCGGCCGCAAGGTCGCCCGCTCCTTCATGCTGCCGCGGACGCGCGAGGATCTCACGAGCATCTCCATCGCCATGAAAGTGTGGGAGGACCACACGCACGGAATGATGGGCCGAGTGCCCGACTACATCAATCGCGCGATGTCCGGCTACGCAGCAGGCGCCGCGTTCCTGGGCGAGGCCGATGCGCGCTTCGGCGCCAATGCGGTGCGTTATCACGAATACCTGCGCGAGAACGATCTGTGCCTGACGCACACGCTGATTCCGCCGCAGGCGAATCGCGCCGTCAATTCGGCGCGCCAGGCCGACCCCTATCTCGCGGCGCGAGTCAAGGAGGAGACCGATGCCGGCATCGTGGTGCGCGGCTGCCGGATGCTCGCGACCTTGCCGGTCTCCGACGAGATCATGGTTTTCCCCTCGACACTGCTCAAGAGCCCCGAGGAAGACGCGCCCTATGCGTTCGGTTTCTCGATACCGAACCACACGCCCGGCCTCAAGTTCATCTGCCGGGAGAGCGTCGATTACGGGCGCTCGCACTTCGATCATCCCCTGGGCTCGCGCTTCGAGGAGATGGACGCGGTGGTGACTTTCGACGATGTCTTCGTGCCCTGGGAGAACGTGCTTCTCTACCGCGACATCAACCGCTGCAATCAGGCCTACTCGCGCACCGGCGCGGTCGTGCACATGACGCATCAGGTGGTGGTCAAGAACATCGCCAAGTCCGAATTCATGCTCGGGCTCGCGCACCTGCTGGTCGATGCGATCGGAGCGGAGGGGTTTCAGCACATCCACGAGAAGCTCGCCGAGCTCTGGGTGAACATGGAGACGATGCGCGCATTCCTGCGCGCGGCGGAGGCGGATGCGGCGCTCGACGAATGGGGCGTCATGCGCCCGGCCTGGAATCCGCTCGATGCTGCCCGCAATCTGTTCCCCCGCCTCTATCCGCGCATGGTCGAGATCATCCAGCAGATCGGCGCATCCGGACTCGTCGCCATGCCGACGGAGGCCGACGTCAAGGGGCCTCTGGCCGCGGATATCAAGCATTACTATCAGGCGGCACGCGCGGAGGCGTTCGATCGCATCCCCCTGTTCCGGCTCGCCTGGGATGCCTCCCTGTCCGCCTTCGCTTCGCGCCAGGTTCTCTACGAGCGCTTCTTCTTCGGCGATCCGGTGCGCATGGCGGGTGCGCTCCTGGCGAGCCACAAATCGGAGATACTCGAGCGCGCCGAACGCGTGCGCGAATTCGTGCGCCAGGGTCGCGACGAGGCCTTCGCCGCACCCGGCCGCCCCGAATGACTGCGCACGCGCCGAGCTCCAAATCCTTCCGCGAGGCCTTGGGTCTTTTCGCGACCGGCGTCTCCGTGATCGCCACGACCATCGAAGGCCAGGTGCATGCCATGACGGCGAACGCGGTATCCTCGCTGTCGCTCGATCCTCCGCTGGTGCTGTTCTGTCCTGCGAAGCGTGCGCGCTTCTCGAAGCTCCTGCCGCAGGCCGGCGGCTTCTCGATCAATTTTCTGCGAGATGAGCAGGAGGCGCTGTCCACCTACTTCGCGGGGTTCTGGAAGGAGCCCGAGCCGCCGCGGCATCGATTCATCGCGGCGGGCGGGCAACCGCGGCTCGAGGGGTGCCTAGCCTCGCTCATGTGTCGCAAGCGCGACGTGTACGAGGCCGGCGATCACTGGCTGGTGACGCTCGAGGTGCTGGAGCTTCACCGCGGTATCGAGCCGTTGAAGCCGCTGCTGTTCTTTCGCGGCAAGTACCGGCGGATGGACCCGAAGGACGGCACCTCGGCGCCGGACATTCCCAATACGGCGGATGAGCCGGTGCAGATGTACTACCACGAGTGAGGCAGTCCTCACGGCTTCCACTGGTAGCTCGCGAGCTCCGGGTTCGCGGCCGTCAATGACGGCTCCGCGGTGCCGCGCAGCGCGTGGTCGAAGAAAGCGATGGCATAGCGCACGGCGAGAGCCATGTTCGGGCTGGTCTCGAGGCACGATTCGGTCGTGACGGCGTGGCCGCAGTTCACCCAGGCAAAATGCCCGGCACGACGCAGCACCGCGAGGTAGCTCGGCGCATTCGCCTGCGCAAAAGCCCCGTTCGGCCCGCTGATGAACGGAGTGATCCCGACATCGAGCGTGCCACCCTGATACATGAGCGGGATCCGGATCTGATCCAGCGTCTTCTGCGTCTGGAAGGGCATCACGTAGGGCGAGAGAGCGAGCACCGCGCGCACGCGCGCGTCGCGCCAGGCCGGCCAGCCGCCCGCGAGGCCGATCACGGTGTACCCGCCGAGCGAGTGGCCCGCGAGGCCGATGCGGTCGGCATCCGCAACGTTGCCGAGCGCCGCATCGGACAGCACTCCATCGAGAACGGCCTCCGCGTCGGCACGGCGGTCCGCGAAGGTGGCGTCGGTCCAGGTCTCGGGATGCAGGAAGCTCGGCTGAGGCGCCGGCGCCCCGCGCCTCGGACCCTCGATGTGGCACAGTGCGGCGTCCGCGTGATCGGGAGCCGCCACGATGTAGCCGTGGCGCGCGAGCTCCTCGGTGAGGGCGATCGATTGCAGTCCGCAGCCGAGATCGCCGTGGGAGAAGACCACGATCGGCACGCGCGCGCCGCACCAGCGGCTGGGAGCGGCATCGAGCGCGACTTCGCCCGAAAATCGCGCCGAATAAC